>Ga0075028_100000882_pt1 | contig 10726 bp, 9 predicted proteins | sample LitLauG_LLR_2014_FD_71390 | JGI IMG/M metagenome (GOLD analysis project Ga0075028, IMG submission 71390) | Freshwater sediment microbial communities from Pennsylvania, USA - Little Laurel Run_MetaG_LLR_2014 | ecosystem: Environmental > Aquatic > Freshwater > Creek > Sediment | place: USA... | reverse complement strand
GACGCGCGCTCGCGGACCGGATATCTCACGCAATCGTTCAGCCTCTATCCCGACCTCAGCGTTACCGAAAACATCCGCTACATCGGCGAATTGCGGCGTGTACCTCCCGCGGAAATCGACGAGCGCGGCGCCCGATATTTGAAAATGTTTGACATGGACCGCTTCTCCAGGCGGCTGGCGGCGCAGTTGAGCGGCGGCATGAAGCAGAAGCTGGCGCTGGTTTGCGCGCTCGTTTCCGAGCCGGATATCCTGCTCCTGGATGAACCGACGACAGGCGTGGATCCCGTGTCGCGGCGGGAGTTTTGGGACACGCTCGCTCACCTCGCCGGGCAGGGTCTTACCGTGCTGATTGCCACGCCCTATCTGGACGAAGCGGAGCGGTGCCATCGCATCGCCTTGGTTCACCTCGGCGAGATCCTGCAAATCGGCATGCCGGACGAATTTCGCGAGAGTTTGCATGCCAAGCGCATCGAACTGCGCGCGCCCGACCTCCGAAAGGCTCTCCATGCCGTACGCAAAGTAACGGGCCCCGACAGCGATATCTTTGACGTGCAGCGCTTTGGAGATCGCCTGGACTTGCTTTCGCATTCGCCCGAAGCCGCCCGACGGAAGATGGAAGAAGTCCTGCACGCGGAAGGAATCACAATGGATAGCGTGCGAGTGGATGAGCCCACGCTGGAAAACACGTTTGTCGCGACGCTGCGTTCGCTCAGCCAGGAAATGAAGGACGCGCCCTTTCCCGCCCGCCGCGACCACAGGAGTAAGCGCGGCCAAATCGCGATCGGCGCGGAGCACATCACCAAGCAATTCGGCTCCTTCACCGCGGTACACGACGTCAGCCTGCAAGTGCGCTACGGCGAAATCTACGGCTTGCTGGGAGCCAACGGCGCGGGAAAAACAACGACGATCAAGATGCTGTGCGGTTTGCTGGAAGCCTCCACGGGAAACATGCAGCTTGCGGGCGAGCGGGGCGCGTTTCGCTCGACCGAAATCAGGCAACAGATCGGCTACATGTCGCAAAAGTTTTCGCTCTACGACGACCTTTCGATCGCGGAAAACCTGGATTTTTTCGGCGGCGTCTACGGTGTCCCTCCGGAACAGCTCAAAGAGAAGGAACGCTGGGTGCTGGATTTCTCCGGACTCGAGGGTAAGGAAAATCAGATCACCGGGAGTTTGCCGGGCGGCTGGAAGCAGCGCGTCGCGTTCGGCAGCGCCATCTTGCACGAGCCTGGCATTGTATTTCTCGATGAGCCAACTTCGGGCGTCGATCCGCTGGCCCGCCGCGCGTTTTGGATGATGATCAACCGTCTCGCCGACGCGGGCACCGCCGTCCTCGTGACCACGCACTACCTCGAGGAAGCGGAACAATGCAACCGTCTTGGTTTCATGGTGGCGGGCGAATTGCTCGTGGAGGGAACTCCGAGCGAAATCAAAGCGCAGCAGAAAGGCCACCTGCTGGAATTCCGCGTGGACCAGCCGCAACGCGCGGCCGATCTTTTGAAGTCTGAAACGCAGCACTGGCGGGTTGCCCTGTTCGGCAACCGGCTTCACATCATCACGGATGGCGAAGTCGATGCCGGCATTCGCGAGAACACGCAAAAGCTTGCAGCGGGAGGAGTTCAAGTGATCGAGGCGCGCGAAGGACGCTTCTCGCTGGAAGATGTGTTCATCAGCGTTGTCGAGCAGGCCCGCGAGCGCGGCAAGATCGGCGCGGAGGGGTAGAGAGGCAAATCATGCGGCGAATTTTCGCGCAAGCCCAAAAAGAGCTGACGCAACTTCTTCGTGACCGCCTGGCGGTGATGCTGGCGCTCCTGCTCCCCGTGATCTTGCTGCTGCTGCAGACCACGGCCATCTCGCTGACGGTGAAGGATCTCCCCATCATCGTGCAGGACCTCGATCATTCGCGGGCGTCCCAGAAATTGGCCGATGCCTTTCGCCAGTCGCTGAGCTTCCACGTCGCCTCGTGGCCCACGGACAAACAGCCTGACGAGGCCTTCGCTTCCAACAAAGCGCGCGGCGCGTTGATCATCCCGGAAGAATATGGACGCAAGATCGCGCGCGGCGAGGACGCTACCGTGCAGATTCTGGTCGATGCTTCGGACGAGAATACGGCGCAAATCATCTCGGGCGATGCGGCGCAAATCGTTCGCGCGTACAACGCGGAAAACGCGGGAGCGACACGCCCTCAAGCCGTCACCGCCGCGATCCGGTTGTGGTACAACCCGAGCCGCTCTTCGCAAAAATTTTATGGCCCCGGAATTTACGTCTTGGCCATGTCCCTTTTTCCGCCGCTGCTGGCGACGCTGGCCATGTCCAAGGAAGGCGAGCAGAAAACGATTCTCCAGGTGTACGTGTCGAACATTTCCGCGCATGAATTTCTGCTGGGCAAGATCGCCGCGTTCATGATCGTGGCAACCGCGGAAGCCATCATCATGATGAGCATATTATTCATGGGTTTCGGGCTGCGCTTCGCGGGCGACCCGACGCCATTTCTTGTTGCCACGATTCTGTACATGTTTACCGTGACGACTTTCGGAAACATGCTTGGGGCGGCGATTCCCAGCCAGGTGGCCGCGATGCAAGCGGTTGCGCTTACCGGATTCCTGCTGGTATACATGCTGTCCGGCTTGCTCTTCCCCGTGCAAAATATTCCCCCCGCCATTCGCTGGATTTCCAACCTTGTCTGGGGGCGCTACTACATTGAAATCGTGCGCGACGCGCTGCTGGCGGGCGGGGGGTGGCCATCGGTGTGGCTCAAAGTGCTCGCGATCGCCCTTACAGGCTCCATTTTTTACTTTATCGCGTGGCGCAATATGCGGCGCATGCAGTTGAAGGCTTAAGCCATGAATAAGCTTCGAGCATTTCTCGGATACCGCATGCGGGCCTTGATCCGCAAAGAGTTTCGCCAGATCTTGCGCGACCGGCGTCTCGCCATCTCCTTGATCCTGCCTCCCACGCTGCAATTGCTTCTTTTCGGATTCGCTCTCAACGCGACCGTCACCAACCTGCGCCTCGGTGTTGTGGACGATAGCAGGACTCCTGAAAGCCGCGAGCTTGTCGCGATCATGACCGAAAGCAAAAGCTTCAAAGCCGCCGGCGCTTATCTTGACGTAAACGAAATGAGCAAGAAGATCGCGGCCGGCAATCTGGACGCCGGGCTCGTAATCCCGTACGACTACGCGCGCGATCTGCAGCGCGGCCGGCCCGCCACCGTGCAGGTTCTGCTGAACGCCATGAATTCCAATACGGCGACAATCGGCGAAGGATACGCGCAGGGCGTAATCGCGTCCTACAACCAGACGCTCGCGGGGGAGGGAATTCACGCGCGGTTCCAGGAGATCGCCGCGCCGAACGTGAGCCGCCTGGGCTTGGTGTTGATCCATCCCGCGTATCTTTACAATCCGGGGCTTGAGCCCACGTGGTTTATCGTGACCGGCATTCTCGGCGTGCTGCTAATACTGAACGGCTCGCTGATTTCCGCCGGGGCGATTGTGAAGGAGCGCGAGGCCGGCACGCTCGAGCAGCTATTGATGTCCCCCGCTTCGACGACGCAGATCATCGTCGCGAAACTTTTTCCGCTCTTCGTGCTGCTGTGCATGATGGGCACGCTGGCGGTGGTGATGATGCGCGTCGTGTTCGGTATTCCCTTCCGCGGAAATGTTTTATTGGTGATCGCCGCCGCGGCCCTTTGTTTGTTGTGCGGAATCAGCATCGGCACGTTCATCGCCACGTTCACGAGGTCGGCGCGGCAGGCGCAGCTCACGCTCTTTTTCGTGAATCCTCCGCTGACGTCGCTCTCCGGTGCGTTCACGCCGGTGGAAGCGATGCCGAAATGGCTCCAGCCGGTCGCGCAATTCAATCCCATTCAGCACTTCGGCATGATCTCGCGCGGCGCGATGTTGAAGGGCAGCGGGATCGGGACGTTATGGCCAAATTTCCTCGCCCTTTTGGCGTTCACCGTCGTGCTCGTCGGGCTGAGCATATCGCGATTCAGAAAACAACTCAGCTAAGCCCGGCTCAAGGGAGTCCTATGTGCAATAAAATAGAAGCTCGATTTTTCTCAATTCATTTCTCGAAGCCGGGCGGCAATCGCTTGGCAGGACGGGCGCCGCTTTTCGCGGCGGCGCTGTTGTTCGCCGCGCCTGTCTTCGCGCAGTTCGGGCCGCCGTCGGGACAATCGGGTAGCACGCAGGCCGTGCAACTTCCTCTTTCCGGGCGAACCTCGCAAACGAGCGGTACCGTGAAAACCTCGGAAGCTCCTGCTCCGAGCACCACGGCCACCGTGAACACGCTGAATCCAAGCGTGCAGGTGCAGGGCGCCTACGCGGGAAGCACGCCAGGTGTCGCGAAGATGCCGTTTAACGGAAAGCTTGGCTTGCGAGAAGCAATTCAGCGAGGCCTTGCGTACAACCTCGGGGAAACCGGCGCGACCCAGGCGTTGCGGCAAGCGCAGGGACAAAGCAGGGCCGCTCTCAGCAGCTTGTTGCCGAATCTGAACGGCACGGTGAACGAAAACGTTCAAACCACCGACCTCACAGCGCTAGGTTTCCGATTCAAATTTCCGGGATTCGCGATTCCCGCGGTGATCGGCCCATTTAACTACATGGATCTTCGCGCGCATCTTTCGCAGACTTTTCTGGACCTCACGGCCATTAATAATTACCGCTCAGCGCGCGATGTCGCCAATGCCAATCGTTATTCGGCGCAGGACGCGCGCGAACTGATCGTGCTGGCCGTCGGCGGCGCCTATCTGCAAACGATTGCGGCGAGAGCGCGCATGGCTTCGGAAGAATCGCAGCTCAATAGCGCGAATGCCGGATACGATCAGAGCAAGCAGCAGAATGAACAGGGGCTCATCGCCAAAGTGGACGCCGACCGCAGCCAGGTGCAGGCCCTGACGCACCAGCAGCGGCTCCTGTCGCTCAAAAACGATCTGGCCAAGCAAAAAATAAATCTCGCGCGCATGATCGGCCTCCCGGCGAACGATCGTTACGACCTCACGGACGAAGTTCCCTTCTCGCCCGGCGCTTCGCTGGATGTCGAGCAAGCGCTCGCGCAAGCCTACCAGCAGCGCGCCGATTTGAAAGCCGCTGACGCTCAGGTACACGCCGCCGAACGCGCGCACGCCGCTGCCCGCGCCGAGCGTTATCCCTCGCTCGGGGCCACCGCCGACTACGGCGGCATCGGCGTCAACCCCAGCCAATTGCAAACCACGTACACCGCCTCGGCCAGCCTGAAAATTCCAATTTGGCAAGGCGGCCGCGCCGAGGCCGACATTCAGCAGTCCGACGCCTCGCTTGCCCAGCGCCGCGCCGAATACGAAGACCTGAAAGGCCAGATCGAGAGCGATGTCCGCAGCGCCTACCTCGATTTGCAAGCGGCCGCCAGCCAGGTGGAGGTCGGGCAAAAAAATGTCGATGTCAACAAGGAAGCTCTCGAACTGACGCGCCAAAAAAAGGAAGCGGGCGTCATCGACAACGTGACCTACGTGCAGGCGCAGGAAGAGGTGACCAACGCCGAATTTGACTACATCAATGGCGTCTTCGCCTACAACATCGCCAAGCTCAGCCTCGCCCGCGCCATGGGCCGCGCGGCGGACGCTTTCCCCGATATGTTCAAGGCTCCTTGAGACAAGACAACAATGCCAGCACGCTCCTGATCCTAGCTGGTGCGGTGCACCTTCAACACATGAAGCGTGATGTCCACTGGCCGGAGCGCTTCCAACTCCATCTCGACATACTTCCCTTGGGTTACTTGCTTCAAGCTATAGATCGCCGGCTCGGTTTCGACACTTTCGTGCCCAACGAGCGGTTTCAGAAATTCGCGCGCGTCATCGACAGAAGGCTGTTCGCTGCTCTTCGGCCGCACCAGCGCCTCCACTACGTAGCTGCGGAGCAGCTTGGGCCAGTAGCGTTGGAACAAAGACGGCGAGGCGAATATGTCGCTCCATGCCACCTCGCCGCCATAGGCCACGACCACTCCCACCACGGACTCGCCCTTCAGCTTTGCCGTGGCGCGATCGAAGCGCTTTTGCACTTCGTCGGCAAACGTATCCGCGGGAACTCCCACTTGCGGAGACTTGTACAATTTCGAGTACGATTGAGTTGGCGCTTCCGTCGCAATGATGCTCGACAGCGCACGCCCCGAAACAGCAACTGATTGTGAGTTTTGGCCAGACAGTCCTAAAGTTCCCGCTGCACCGGCGACAGCCGGGGGCGCAGCGGCAGTGCCGTTCCGCACAGCAGCCCAGACCTTATCTTGCTCCTGAGTGATTGCGGCTTGTTCGCGCACGCTGGGATGTACCATCAATTTTCCGGCGGAGAATTGCACCCCAGAGGACCACCGGCCCGCCTCGACGCAAAACACATCGAGCGGAAGAGGCGCGGCTCCCGGTGGCACGATTCGATCTTTGGAGATGATACGGTCCTGCTTCCCGCCGCTCACCAATTCTCCGGCTAACAACAGCAAGGGTTTGGAGCCGCGATTGATCAGCACGAGTTGATTGACGGACGCCCCGCGCTGCTGGGGTATCGCGACGGGTTGACCGTCCCGCGACCAGCGAATCATCTCGGCGCCGCCCTCCGATATGACGACCTCACCGGCCGACAAGCCCTCGTCCAGCGTGGAAAAGCCCGCCGTGTCCGCAGACTGCCTGCTCACGATGGGGAATACGCTCAGATTTTCGTACCGGATTGGATCGCCCAGCCGCCACTCGTTTGAACCGCCCCCTACATTCTTTTGCGCGTTGTTGGACCACGGAAAAACCAAGCATATGACCGCCAAGGTGAGACCCACCGATCCCCAGGAAATCCAATTCGCTCTGTACATGGTAACCTCCTTGAACGCACTTATAGTGTTGGACACCGCATCGCTACAGCGGTTCCACAACCCTTGAACGATCGAGGTGGTTTTTCTTGCAGCCTACCCGGCTCCAGGACAGAAACGGGGCAAATCGGCGTAATACTGATTAAACTCTAAGATGCCGGTCAACTTTACTTCGTTGCCCGAGCAATTCTGTTCGAAACATTCCAGTGATCCTCTGGGGCAATCACGAAGAACCTGATGATCGGTCGGGATGATCGACAACGCGAATCGTGGCCGGGGGCAAATCCGGCGGGAGCGAAAAGCGCTTCTATCGCCAACTGATACGGAAGGCCGACAAGCGTTTTGACGCCCATCTTACACAGATTGGAAGGGAGACGTAACCATGCCTGTGAACGTGAATGAAATCATTCGGAAACTGAGCCCAACTGAGCGCAAGAAGGTAGAGGACCGCGCGACTGAGATAATCGCCGAGGAAATGAGCTTGCGCGATCTTCGAAAAGCCCGCAAGCTCACGCTGGCCCGTGTCGCCAAGAGGCTCGGGATCACCCAGGACAGCGTCTAGCGCCTAGAAAAACGCAGCGATCTCTTGCTTTCGACGCTGCGAAAAACGGTCAGGGCGATGGGCGGGGAGGTGCGCATCATCGCGGAATTTCCCAATCGTGCGCCGGTCGTGTTAGCGGAACTGTCCGGGGACGGTCGTTCGCGCAAGTCGTCACGGAATCATGCAAACGGGCGCGCCTAAGATTCCCTCCGCTTTACGGCGCCGCCGACTACCGCCGCGCGCATCATTCTGAACCTCAGTCTTCCAAGTCTTCGCGAAACACGGGCTGCGATGGATCGAGAACGCCATCCATGACATCGACGATCAGGCGCTCGTAGACGTTCGTCGCCTCGGGAAGTGACGTGTAGCCGCGTTCATATACCACGACTCCGGTGGCGGAATAGATGAGCGTGAAAAAACGTCCCGAAGAATATTGAAGTTCGAGCAGCTTGCTGGGCATCTCGGGATCGCCTTCCTGTCCCAGGATATCCATCAGCGCCACAGACCATTGCCGCCCTTTCGGGTCGGTTACGGCCTGGCGCTCGACGTACCGCCAGTTGTCCATGCTCCAGGTAGCCATATCTGTCTATCCGCGTTAGCTGGGTTGGCCGAGCAGCTCGGTCAGCGCTCTTGCCACCTGCGCCCCGGTGAATGGTTTTGGGATCAGCATGACTTTCTTGGCGTCCCGCGCGCTTAGACTCTTGTCTGCCTCTTCGGGAGTATCGCTGATGATGACGACAGGAAGCTCGGCGTGATTCGGGTCGTTGCGGACGGTGTCGAAGAGCGACTCGCTCATGTTGTACACCGAACAATCGAGCACCAGCGCTTCCGCGCGTTGCTCCACCAGCAAGTCGTTCACGGAGTCGGCAAAGCCGGAGGCGAAGACTTCGAAGCCGCGGTCGCGCAGAGCGAACGACAATAGCTCGGCGATCTCCGGCGTGTCGTCGATGAGCAGGATGCGCCGCAAACGAACGCTACTTCGTGGCGTAGTTGCCGGGCAGTCTCGGCTTCTTGCCCGCGGACGGCTCCAGATCCAAAATCCAGACGCGGCCGCCGGCCGTGTAGTAGGCGCGGTGGTCGTTCTGGACGGCAGCGCCCCAGGCTTCGAGCGTGCGCATCGCGAAGGTGTAGCCCTCGAAATTATTCCGCGCGTGGCTGAACACTTCGTTGCTGTGCCAGTTGTCGTTGAGGATCGCGTCGCCGGCATGCACGCGCGTGACGGTATAATATTTGTCATAGGCGGCCTCGGGCCGAACCTCGCGCGTCGCCCCGTGCTTCTTGCCTTCGCTTACGGCATACAAATCCTGCACTTCCCCTGCAGGAAAGGGATTGGGATTGTTCGTGCTCATACGGTCTCCGCCACGGTGGCCGCCGCTTCCGCAGCCCCCATGTTCACCAAGTTTTTCGCATCTGTGGCCTTGAGCAAGGCTTCGGGAATAGGCACGCCCATCATTTGCCACTGCATGTTGGCGAACTTTTGAAGCGTGGCGATGTGCTCGGCGTGCAAGTGGCCGAAGCGGCCCTGCAGCTTTAAGTATTCCGATACCGGCCGCATGCTCTGCGGGCGGAAACTGTAGTCATAGGCGCGCTTGACGTTGTCCCATTCCCAGATCGGGTAAAGTCCACATTCGACGACAAGCCGGCCGAGATCAATCGAGCGCGGTGTCTCGTACACGAAGCCCTTCTGGCAGGGAGTGTAGACCATCAGAAACGACGCGCCCTTGTGATTCAGGCCCTTGCGCACCTTGTTCATAAGGTCGATCGGGTAACCCACGCTCGCGGTCGCCACATAGCAGTGGGGATGGCCGGCCGCCATCATGCGCGCCAGGTCCTTGGGGAACAGCGTCTTCGCCTCGGGAACTTTCGGGCCTGGTGGGGAGAATGTCGTCATGCCACCGTAAGGCGTGCGCGATGACGCCTGAATGCCGGTGTTGGCGTACTGCTCGTTGTCGTAGCAGATGATCAGGCAGTCGTGATTCCGGTAGAGCGCGCCTGAAATCGAGCCGATGCCGATGTCGGAGGCGCTGCCGTCGCCCGCTTCGCAGATAATGTTTGGAAAGGCGCCCTTCCATTTGCCTTTTCGGATCATCGCTTCATAGGCGGCGGCGATTCCCGCAGTGAAGCTGCCGGCGCTGCCAATTTGCGTGTGCGCCCATGGCACATTGTAGGGCGTGCACAAGTACGAGCTGTTGGCGACGTACATGCATCCGGTCGGTCCAACCAGGATGGTGTTATCACCCGACGCTTTGCTCGTCATCCGGTACTGGATGGAGGGCCCGCAACCGGCGCAGGTGCGGTGGCCGGGGACGAAGGGCTCGCTCGATGGCAATTCAGGATTGTAGAAGCGCGCCCCTTGGTTCGGGCTGCCGAACATCGGCAATATCTGTCGCTCGATTTCAATGACTGACATATTAGATCCTCCGGATGGCGGCCCCAAAACCTTGCACCACAACTATCATAGTGCAAACCTTCAAGCCCGTCCCATCAATATTGACTGCTCCTCGAATCTGATTACTCCTCGAACCCGACCCAATGCGTGCGCTTTTCGATGCTCCCGCGCTTCTGCGCTTCGAGCATCTTCTGAGTCATCCAGTAAAATTCCTTCAGGACGATCGCCTCGCCACCCATTCCAGCCATGAACGAGACGACCAGTGGGCGCTTCTTGCTTTCGTAGAGCGCGCCGCAAACTTCCGCATAGAGCGAACCGCCGCTGCTCACGCTGCCCAGCCCCATGTTGGTCTCGATCACGCCGACCACTTTGAACTTGCTGAGAACTTCCTGCACGCGGTCGGTCGGGTAGGGCCGGATCGTCCGCAACCGCACCATGCCGACCTTCGCGCCGCGCTCGCGCATATGCTTGATGGCATACCGCGCTGTCACTCCGTGAGCGCCCTGCAGGAAAAAGACAACGTCGGCGTCATCGGTCATAAACTCTTCGACCCAGGGGTCATACTTCCGCCCGAAAATTTTTGCGAACTCTTCGTGCGCCTGCTCGATCACCGCCATCGAGCCTTCCATGGCGCGGGCGCGCTCAAGCTGGAGCGGCGGCCCCTGCTCGGGCATGATCTGCGGACCGTGCGACACCGGATGCCGCGGATCGAGCGGGTACGGATGCTTGTAGGGGGGCAGATATTCTTTTACCTGGCCTGGATCGGGCAACTCAACGTCGCAGACGATATGCGAAACGAAGAAACCATCCTGGCAAACCATCTGCGGCAAGAGAACGCGCGGGTCTTCGCCGATTCGATAGCCGATAATGTGATTGTCAAACGCTTCCTGGGCGTCGCACGACCAGCCCATGAGCCAGCCCATGTCGCGCGTCGAGAGCGCGTCCGTGTGCTCGGAACCGAAATCGCCCGG
>Ga0075028_100000880_pt1 | contig 10733 bp, 10 predicted proteins | sample LitLauG_LLR_2014_FD_71390 | JGI IMG/M metagenome (GOLD analysis project Ga0075028, IMG submission 71390) | Freshwater sediment microbial communities from Pennsylvania, USA - Little Laurel Run_MetaG_LLR_2014 | ecosystem: Environmental > Aquatic > Freshwater > Creek > Sediment | place: USA... | reverse complement strand
CGCTGATACAGAAAGGCCATGGCGGCGGCAGCTCACAACTAGGATTGGAACTTCCTGGCTTGACCCTGGTGGACGGCCAGCAATTGCAATTGAAAACGCAGCTCTACCAGACTTCATCGGGAACGGATCGCGGCCGTGATGTAGCGATCGTGGGTTCGACGACGACTGCCGGCGCCGTAATTGGCGCGATAGCCGGCCGTGGCGTGGGCGCCGCAATCGGAGCAGGCATCGGAGCCACCGCAGGCATCGCCGGAGTGATGTCGACGCCCGGCAAGCCCACCACGGTTCAACCCGAGACGGTGTTGTCCTTCCGTTTGGTGGACCCGGTGACCATCTCCACGGTCAATAGCCAGTTTGCGTTCCAACCGGTGTCGCAGTCTGATTTCGATTCCGGCTCACCGCCAAGCCGGCCGCGCCTGTCGCGCCCTGGACCGCCACCGCCTCCGCGCTACTACGGGCCGTACGGCTATCCCTATGCATACGGATACCCGTATGGATACGGCTATCCTTACGCAGTCTATCCAGGACCCTACGTTGGATTTGGTTATTACGGAAGGTGGGGTCGCTGGCGCTAGGCGCATAGCGGCCCTTTACACATCACAATTCTTTTCTTAGGACGCAGCCGCCCCGCGCGTCTCTTCTTGTTTTTCTTCGGCACCAGCCAAAGCTCGCCACGCCCTTAGCGTTTCTCCGACGGTCCAGGCCTGCGCCACACATCCTTTGGGAGCGAATGGCGGATCCCCGTCAAAAATCTCGCTGGCGGTTCCCAATCCCGCGGCCTTGAGGTGTTCGAACATGGGCTGCAGAAACGAAAGTGCTTCCGGGGCGTTGCAGTACACACGAAAGTGCGCCAGGACGAACGGCCCCAACAACCAGCCCCATACCGTTCCCTGGTGATAGGCTTCGTCGCGCGAAACGCGATCGCCGCCATAGCGTCCCTTGTACCCGGCTTCGCGCTCGCCTAGGCTGCGCAGTCCGTACGAAGTCAGAAGTTCCCTCGCGCAGGCGTCGACCACTGCGCGCTGCTGTTCCGCCGTCAGTGCTGTTTCCGGCAGCGAAACCGCAAAAATCTGGTTGGGCCGCAGGGCTGCGTCTTTTCCGTCGAGGAATCCGGGGGAATCGAGCACGTCAAAACAGCAGTTGCGCTCCGCATTCCAGAATCGCGCGAATCCATTCCGCGCGTTCTCCGCCAGAGACTCATAGCGCGACACGTTCCGCCCCAGCGCTTGCGCAAAGAGCGCCATCGAGGAAACGGCGTTTAACCACAACGCATTCACTTCCACAGGCTTTCCGATGCGCGGCGTAATCACGCGGCCGTCAACCTTGGCATCCATCCACGTCAACTGCACGCCCGGCTCGCCCGCGAAGAGCAGCCCATCGGCCGGATCGACATGGATGTGGTAACGCGTGCCGCGCGCGTACGCGTCGATGATCCCGTCCAGCACGGGAAACAATTCGCTCAGTAATTCGATGTCGCTGGTCTCGCCGAAGTATTGCCGCACCGCCTCGAAATACCAGAGCGCGGCGTCCACCGTGTTGTATTCCGGAGGCGCGCCGGCCCGAGGAAACTGATTGGGCAGCATGCCCTGGTCGGCAAATCGGGAGAATGTTTGAAGAATCGTGCGCGCGACAACTGGTCGGCCAGTTGCCAGGCACAACCCGGGTAGCGCGATCATCGTGTCTCGGCCCCAATCGCTGAACCACGGATATCCGGCGAGAATTGTCTTCGCGCCCGTAACTTCAGGGATGGGCCGCGCAACGATGAACTGGCTGGCTGCTAATGCAAGTTGCTTCACGGCGGGCTGCTGCGCGTCGGCCATATCGCTATTGGCATTGGCAAACTGATCGAGAAGCGCGCGTTCCTCTGATTGCCGCAGGGCGAACGCCACTTCGCCATCCAGAGCCGCGTTGGCGTCGGTGCTCGCGACAATCGTCAGGGACGCACCCGGCGCGAGGGTGGCGCGGAATTCTCCGGCAAAAAAATGGTCGGCGCGATCGGGCAATCCGCGCGCCCGCTCCGCAGCCAGATCGAAATTGCGATACCAGTCCGAGGCGGGTTGCGTAGCCGCAGAGCCGCTGCGCAAATAAAAAGCCGTAGCCCCATCGAAGGCCAGCACTTGAAAACCGCGCTCCACCGGCGTGACCTTCATCGGCGTGGTTCGGCCGAGCATCACGCAATGTTCGTCGCTGCAATCCGCGAGAACTTTGATGGTTAAATCCACGGGAGAACTGCCGCGCGCCAACCGGTACAGCACGTAGGTCGTATTGGCGCCGGATTGCATGAAGATGCGTTTCTCGAGCAGAGCGTCCGCCAAGGCAAACGTCCAGACCGGTGTGGTGCCCTCCAGATGGAATCGCTCCAAGTTGCGATATCCCTGCGGCGAAACGGTCCCATCGGCCCAGCGATTGGTGTACAGCGGATAGCCCTGGCCGACGTAGCGGGCAGTTTCGTCCAATTTCTCGACGAGGAGCGTCCGCCCGAGCGGCGGCGCGAGGGCCGCAACCAACAACCCGTGATAGCTGCGCGTTTGAAGCCCGGCGACTGTTCCAAACGCATAGCCGCCAATGCCGTTCGTCACCAGCCATTCGCGCGATTCCGCCGCGGACAGATCGCCGCAAATTTCCCGTCCGAAATCGATTTCGGAAGGAAACGCGGGCGCTGGGAAATTGGGTGGCAAGTTCACAGGGGAATCATGGAGCCATACAGCAGCTTTGGGCCAGCGGAAAATGTCAGCGATTCAGGCGCGCGATAGTCCAACCGGAGCGTGCTGAATTTACGCCCACGGCGGGAGATTGCGTGGCTACCGATGAGCCTGCGCTTCCGATTCAGACCGTGGAATGTACTGCAAGACCCGCCAGGTAATCGCGCAGCGCGCCAAAATCGATCGGCTTCGTAAAGCAAACGTCGCAGCCGGCTTCTTCAATGCTCTTCAATTCCTTAAAAGATGTGATCCCCGTTACCGCTGCAATCTGCAGATGCGCCAGATGCTTTTGCCGGCGCGCCCAGTGCACCAGCGTGAGCCCATTCGCCGGGCCCAGATGGATGTCCAGCAATACGATTTCCGGGAACGGTTCCGACGCGATGGCCACGAAGCCCTCTTCAAGCGTGCCGGCCAGCACGGCCTGGTGGCCTTCGCGCTCCAGCCAGGTTTGCAGCAACTGGCGATACGCTGGATCGTCGTCCACAACCAAGATGCGGTGAGTCATGCACGTACCTTCCGCTGGGACGGAATGTTGGACGCCGATTGCATATTTGCCGGGCCGGGACACCACGGCAGCAATACCATCGTCCAAACGCTATAAAAACTTGAGCAGAATCAAACCCGTCCGCGGAGGGAAATGCCGGCGTGCGTGCCGCGATGAATGCGCGTGCTACTTTGCATTCGGGCGCGCCGCGGGAACCGCTTCCGCATTCTCCGCGCTGCAATCGAGCTTCGCCGCCCACGCCGATAGCTGCTCCATGGAGCTTTCATGCGTGCGATCCAGATGCAGCGGCGTGATGGAAGCGGCGCCGTCAAAAATCGCGGCGTAGTCGCTTCGGGGGTCGATCCCTTCGATGTGCTCCTGCTCGAGCAGCCAGTAAAAACTTCGCCCGCGCGGATCGGTGCCTTCCTGCAGCACGTTGCGCGTCACTTTTTTGGATTGCCGCGTGACGCGCACTCCGCCGTTCCATACCAGCGGCACATTCACGTTTAGCACGATGCCCTGCGGCATGCCCTCGGCCAGCGCGATCTGCGCCAGGTCCCGCGCGAATTTCGCGGCCTGCTCAAAGCGGAAGCCCCGCCCCTTGTGCGCCACCGAAACGGCGATGGCCGGAATGTGATTGATCGCCGCCTCCATCGCCGCGCCCACCGTGCCGGAATAAAAAATATTTTCGCCCAGATTCCCGCCACGATTCACTCCGGAAATCACCAGGTCCGGCCGGTTGGGCAGCAATTTATTCAGCGCCAGGATCACGGAGTCGGCCGGCGTGCCTTCCACCGCCCATTCGCGATCGGCCACCTGCTCCCAGAAGATCGGCTGGCGCAAAGTAAGCGATTGCGCCGCGGCGCTGCGTTCATGGCTTGGCGCGACCACGCTGATCGTGCCCAAACCTTCCACCGCCTGCACCAGCGCGCGCAGGCCCTCCGCCTGGATGCCGTCGTCGTTCGTGATCAGAATGTGAGCCATAGATGTCGTTCGATGCGGGCGCTTCCGGCCCGGTTCCGGACTGGAAATACCGTAGGAAGCCACTTTTCTATGTGCGTGGAATTGCTTCGAATCACCCAACTCCGCCAGCGGCTGCCTGCGGAGTTTCCCTCCACGCCCACCAAGTATGTTACCAACATCCGCAATTCGCCAACAAGGCGCACTCCGAGCGTGGTTTCCTTCTTAGAAGAGTTCGTTGATGAATTGCAAGCACTGGTAGGCAGGTACGCGCGCCCGGCACCGTTATTCCGCCGGCAGCTTCGGTTGTTTCGTGTCCTGCTGCACGCCCACGGAAAAAAGCAGGAAATGGCTCAACTGGTGGTGGTTGAAGAAGTGGCGGTTGCCGATGTCCAGATAGAAATCAGCCTGCTGCGGCAGCCAGAGATGTGAATTTCCATTGGTGAAACCCACCGAGCCGTAATCGATGCTCAAGTGTTCGGTGGCCAGAAGGATCTCCGGAATCGGCTCCAGAAGATCGACGTCAATGTGTTCGATCTCGTAAGTGTCGGCCGCAAACCACGCGCGCCCCTTCAGCCTCACCGGGTATCGTTTATCGGCCACGTGCAGAACCTGGAAGTCGGCCGGCGCATCCGGCTTTTGCGCAAAATGAACGATCCAGCTTGGCTTCCCTTGCCAGCGGCCCAGGCCCTCGCACTCGGTGGCGAATGCGCCGATATTCTGCGGATGAAAAATGAGTGCGGTCACCGCGAGTCCCTCCGTTCGAATCGCCGGGGGAGGCGAGCCGCCTTTCTCGATGCGGCTCTCATCGATATACGAGATGCCCGATCGCTGGTGGGTCACCAGCGCCATGTAATCGAACGTCCGGGCCTGCAAGTGGGTCCAGGCCCCGTACTTTTGCGCATCCGCGGACTGGATGATCTCCGTGGCGGTGAAGCGGTCAAGGTTTGCGGAGAATTCCGCGGCGTGCTGGCTGGCCGCCTTCAGCACTTTCGGAAGCTCGCAGTCCTTGTTGGAATCCACCACTAATTCCGAGGCGTCAACATCCACGGGCGGCCACGGCGGCGGTGTGAATTTGGCGTCTGACTTCTGAATTCTGCCCGTATCCGGTTTGCGAGGACGAAACGATTTCGCTACGTCGTTGGAGGTCTGGAGATCCTGCGAAAACAGCGGCGCACACAATAGCAGCGGGAGAATCAGGACTTTCATCCGCGCCGGTCTGCAGCGGGGCTTATGAAACGAGGAGGACTTCATTTACGAACCGCCTTGCACATTCCGCCAGACTTGATTGCGACCGGCCAATTTCTGCTGCTGGTCCAGCCCGATTCAAGCTCCCTGCGCGGGCAACGCGGCCGGAAGATTCGCAACAGGATTCGCGCGATCATTCGGGGCCAGCGTCACGCAAAAATCGGAAATTTCTTCGTCAAGGATGCTGGAATAAATCGTGAATAGCCCAACCGCGCCTTCGATCGCAAGTCCGACAAAAAGCGCGAAAGCCGGCCCCAGCGGGGGATAGATAACCGCGACCGCCCCGCTTAGAAATCCTACCGGTATGCCGGTAACAAATCCCAGAACGATCCGGTAGACGATGGTACGCCAGGTGAACGTCCACCAGATTCGAAACGTCCGCCGGCAGGTAACGGGAAGCTCCTGCGTCCTGTCCGCTTTCGAAACCAGACGAATTCGAAAGGTTCGAAACCGTTTAATGAGGATGAACCACATCACCGCCAGAATGATCAGGTAGTCCGCGGAGTAAGACCAGTACGTAGGAAGCACGACGCGAAACGCAGCCATGGATCCGCCGAGCGAGAGGGCGGTGACCAGCGTCGACCTCCAGTAGAGCGCCCACCAGATGCGCAACCCGTGACCGAGCGTCGGCTGGATGTAATTGCTCTGGGCGGAGTTCTCCGGCGGATCGGGGCGCTTGTCCAGCAGGGAGGGCGGCTCAGGCATAAGATTTGGCGGGATTCTGACGAATGATTTACTTAAAGTCAATAACCGAGATTTACAATCACCGGATGTAATATGGCAAACAGGGAGAGGGGCTGCCGGGCAATTCTGAGTGAAGCGACGCGCCAACACGGCGTCGAAGGAAAATATTCTTCAGTGGAATTCAGGAACGAAAAAATGGTCGGGACGACTGGATTTGAACCAGCGACCTCACGCACCCCAAGCGTGCGCGCTACCAGGCTGCGCTACGTCCCGACCGACGGAGGGATTCTGCAGCCGGCCCCGAGAAGGGCCGGAATTCCTTTGCCTTCACTAGAAATTCCACGTCCGGAGACGCCAGCCACAGCACAGCGAGCGTATCACTCGGATTCCAGAGCCGTCAACAAGGAGCGTAGCGAGTCACGCAAGTCGAGCAGAGTCTTTCGGTTGAGCATGGCCACGTCCGGCGAAGCAGCCGGGCGCGGTGCGCGTTCCGTGTTAAGTGCCTCAAGCCCGCCGTGGTGATCTTCGCTGCCGTTCGCGCCAAGGCTCTCCGTGGCCAACAAATCCGCCGCATGGACACTCTCGCCCGGCGTTTGATCGCGCAGGTGTCGCCGGGCTCCCGCGATCGTAAATCCCTCGTTGTACAAAAGCCGCTTGATGGTGAAAACGGTATCGATGTCTTCCTGTCGGTAGAGCCGGTGCCCTTTAGGGCTTTTCACCGGCTGCAGCATTGGAAATTCCGTCTCCCAATAGCGCAACACGAAAGGCTTGGTGGCCGTCACGCGGCTGACCTCGCCGATCCGGAACAGTTTTTTCTCCGGCGCAAGCGCCGCAGCCGCCGCCGAGTGTCCAGTGCTTTCGACCGGTCCCATTCCATCCATCACGATTGAACCTCGCCCGACTTCCCCCTAATCCTAATCCGATTCTGGCGACTGTCAATGTCCGAAGTGGTTATACCAAATCTGCGGCGTTGGCAGCTCGGGTCTACAGGCTGCGGAAAAAGTCCTGGGTCCTGTCATTCTGAGCGAAGCGAAGAATCTCTCTTCGATCCAAGTGCGAGCAATCGGCTAAATTAATTCGCAGTCCTGGTCTTGCTTGAGGGCCGCGAACCGCGTTCGCGCTTTTCCTTCAGCCGCTGCAGGAAGCGGATCGGCGTGCCGAGGAAATCGAAACTCTTCCGCAGCAGATTTTCCAGGAAGCGCTCATAGCTGAAATGCAGGCGCTTGGATTGATTGGTGAACAAGATAAATGTCGGCGGCGAGGTGGAGGCCTGCGTGACGTAGTAGATCTTCACGCGGCGCGCCGCGGGTGAAGTGCCGCGGTCCAGATCGACTTCGGAAACCCAGCGGTTCAGTTCTCCGGTGGAGATGCGGCGCCGGCGCGCGGCGGCCACACGGTCGATCAACTCAAACAATTTTTCGGTATGCTCTCCGGTCAGCGCAGAAACGAAAACAATCGGCGCATAATCCAGGAACTTGAAGCGCGTGCGCACGATCGCCTCATAATCCTTGGCCAGCTGCACGGGATCGACGCGGCCCGTCACCGCTTTCCGGCGCACCACGGAGGTGTGCTTGCGGGACCTTTCCTGGGCCACGTGCGGCCGGGTCTCGGCATGCTCCAGCTCGCGCGCCGCTTTCTCCGCGGCCGCTTCCAGCGCCAGGTCCCACTTATTCATAACGATGATCACGGAGCGGCCGGACTCCTCCGCGTACCCCGCGATGTTCGCGTCATTGGCCGTCACGCCCAGGCTCGCGTCAACAATCAGCAGCGCGACATCCGCCTGCTCCAGGTGCCGCCGCGCCATCATCACGCTCATTTTTTCGGCAACCAGATTCGTTTTGCCCTTGCGGCGGATTCCCGCCGTGTCCACAAAGCGGTAGGTTCGCCCGCCACGCTCGACCATCGTATCGACGGCATCGCGCGTAGTTCCCGCAATGTCCGAAACGATGGCGCGCTCCACACCCGCCAGGCGATTCAGCATGGTGGACTTTCCAACGTTCGGCCGGCCGATGATGGCCACGTTCACTTGCGTCGCCGTGACCGCGCTTGCCTCCGGGGATTCCCGCTCGGCGTCTGCCTCCGAACCCGCTGCGGGCTCCTCGACTTCGGCAACACCAAGCTTCTCCATCAACGCGTCCAGCATGTTGTCAAAGCCATAGCCGTGCTCGGCCGATACGGGAAATACTTCGTTCGCCAGGCCATAAAACGGCGCGGCCAGCGATTCCTGCATCTGGGTATCGACTTTGTTCGCCAGGATCGCCAGCGGCTTTCCAGTTCGCCGCAAGAGGCGCGCCAGCTCACCATCAAGCGGCGTCAATCCCGCGCGCGAATCCACCACCAGCAGCAACTGGGAAGCGTTTTCAATCGCCACCTGCGCCTGGCGCAAAATTTCGCGCGGGATTGCAGCCTTGTCGTCCGGCACAATCCCGCCGGTATCCACCACTTCGAACTCGCGCCCCTGCCACTTCGCTGTGCCGTAGATGCGGTCACGCGTAATTCCAGGCTCGTCCGTGACGATCGACCGCCGCGTGCCGGTGAGGCGGTTGAAAATCGTCGATTTGCCGACATTGGGCCGGCCCACAATCACTACCGAAGAAAGTTTTGCAGTCATTTTTTTGCCGCTGAGGACACCCGAACACAGAACGGGAGGCTCGGAGCCATCAAGTCTAGCCTACCGGAAGCGGAAACAGAAGCGATTGAAGATGTTTGCGTAGCACAGCGACTCTTCGCTGTGCGGTTTTGTACCCTGCTGTAGAAGCTACCGTTTTGTGGCGATCGCAAAACCCGCACAGCGAAGAGTCGCTGTGCTACTAAAAGCGCCCGGCACAAACCTCGCGACTGCGGTGTCTATACCTGCAGCCGGACATTATCGCAGTTCCGAGGAGGGTGCCATGGACTGGGACCTGATAAGCATGCTGCATGCGATGAGCTTTACGGCCAGGGGAGTTGTCGTGATGCTGCTTCTGATGTCCGCGATATCGATTGGTCTCGCGCTGGAGCGCGGGCTGCGATACTCCGTGGCGCGCAATCAGACTCGCTTGTTTGCGACGCAGGTGACTCCGGTACTGGAAAAGGGACGGCTCGACGAAGCCATTTCCATTGCCGAGCGGAACAAGAAGAGCCCGGTGGCGGGCATCGTGGCTACGGGACTTTCGGAATTTCAGGCCGGGCCGCCGCACGCCTCCAATGATGAAATGATGGATGCGGCGCAGCGCGGGGTGGAGCGTTCCGTGGCCACCATTCATGCGGAATTGAAGCGCGGCCTTTCGGGCCTCGCTACGATCGGTTCGACCGCGCCGTTTGTCGGGCTCTTTGGCACCGTGGTGGGCATCATGAACGCGTTTCGCGCATCGGCGCCGGCGAAGGCGGCTGGTATAGCCAGCGTGGCGTCAGGAATTTCCGAGGCGCTGGTGACGACCGCTCTGGGACTACTCGTCGCGGTGCCTGCGGTGTGGTGCTACAACTACTTCATCAGCAAAGTGGAGAATTTCGATGTGGAGATGCAAAACTCTTCGATGGAACTGGTGAGCTACCTGGCGCGGCGCGCGGCGCGGGAAGATTCCTTGTCGTGAGCGAGTGCTCGCATAGTCAAGCCTTGTCATTCTGAGCGAAGCGAAGAATCTCTCTTCGATGTATGTCCTTAGCAAAATCGAAGAAAGAGAGATTCTTCGCTTCGCTCAGAATGACAAATCAGTGCGGTTTTTCGCAATCACATCCGCGGCAGACTCTACGGCAGATTCTCAATTTTCCGCGCGTCGCCCGTCAGCTGCAGGATGTGCATCCCGGTGTTGGCGCGGTCCACGATGTAAACATAGCCGCGTTCATCCACTTCGACGTTGTTGGTCTGGATCGCGGTTTTGCATTTCTGGTCGGCGCCCTGGCCGACGCAGCGCTGGTCGGTCTTGTCGGTAATCGCGGGAACGTAAAAGGCAATTTCCCTGGGGGTGTAGGGGTCGCGGACATCCACTGCGCGAACACCGGCGTTGAAGTACGCCACGAAAATGATGCGCTTGTAAAAAACTGAAGTCATATTTTCGTTGATCGAGTGCGTGCCGAAGCGCCCGCCGCGGCTGCAGAAATTGCCACTTGGTTCGGGCACGTACCACGTGGAAACGCCGAAGATCCTCGATTCGTTGGTGATGTCGAAGATGTGCATCATCTCTTCCGGCGCGTGGCACTCATTGTCCGTGGTCTCCCCGACGGTCACGAGGAAGTCCCGCTTACTGAGAGCCGGCCCCCAGGCCTTGAGATTCGGCACCTCCATGCCCAGCATCGGAAACGTGGTGTGCGCTCCGATCTCCGCGGGCAAATCGAGGCGTCCGATCATCGGCGATTCCAGGTTCGCATCGGTTGGATCTTTTGGCCCATGAATCAGTTTGTCGCGATCCAGAATTTCGATCATGCCGTTGCCGCTCGTGCCGTAGCCCGCATAAACGCGATTTCCTTTCGCTCCCGTGGACATCACGCCGTGCATGTCGGTGGGCACCGGACCGGTCGATCCGGGCTGTTGTCCGGGTAGACCGAAATTGCGAATTAATTGCGGCTCCGAAGGATCGCCCAGGTCATAGACCTGGCCCATGCGCTTGGTGCGCCAGCCGGGAGCGCCGGAGACCAGGTAGGCCATTCCGCTGTCGCATTCCCACCAGCTCTTGTGC
>Ga0075028_100000879_pt1 | contig 10737 bp, 7 predicted proteins | sample LitLauG_LLR_2014_FD_71390 | JGI IMG/M metagenome (GOLD analysis project Ga0075028, IMG submission 71390) | Freshwater sediment microbial communities from Pennsylvania, USA - Little Laurel Run_MetaG_LLR_2014 | ecosystem: Environmental > Aquatic > Freshwater > Creek > Sediment | place: USA... | reverse complement strand
TTTTCCTTTGACCTAAGCAATGCCGTGGAAGCAAATTTGAGAAATAACGGTGATTCCAGCCATGCCCACATTGTGCAGGCCGGCATTTATGAAATTCCGTTTCGAAAAGAATCGTTCGACAAAGTGTTTTGTATGGGAGTCCTTCAACACTGCCCCGACGTGCGCGCGGCTTTCATGAGCTTGGTCCCTTTCCTCCGCCCCGGCGGGGAGATCGTGATTGACGTCTATCACAGGCACACGGGATTGTTTCCTCCACTAAAATATTGGGCGCGTCCCTTTCTTACGTGGATGGGACCAAAGGGAGTCCACAAATTTCTCTCGCTGTTGATTCCCCCTGCGTTTTACTTGAAAAAATTCCTAGGCGAGGTGCCGCTGGTGGGGAAAGCGATAGGCAATTTGATTCCCATCGGGCCGGTATCTCATGCACCCAGACTAGTTTTCACGGACAAAGAGCTGGTTCAGGTGAAGATCCTGAGCGCCCTCGATATGTTCTCTCCCGTACATGATCATCCGCAGACCCTCGATACCGTGCGCCAGTGGTTTGCAGATGCGGGCCTTGTGGACGTTTACATCGGCACTGGTTTCAATGGCATCAACGCAAGAGGAAGCAAGCCATGAGCCCGCAAGAAGACTTCGGTGCCGAAAAAGTCCTGCGATTCTCCGGGTTGAACCCCGGCACAGTAGCACGTGAATCTTCCGATGCCGCCAGTGCGGCAAACCATGTTGCCGGGCGGCGTCAACGCGTTCTCATTTTGGCGTCACACGTAATTCAGTATTCGTCCCCACTCTTTCGCCGAATGGCGCATGATCCGCGTCTGGATCTGCAGATTGCCTACTGCTCCATGCAAGGAGCGACTCCTTCGATCGATCCGGAATTCGGTGTTGAAGTCATGTGGGACATATCCGTCTTGGATGGCTATCCATGGGTCCACATACCGAATCGATCTCCCGTTCCGGGGCTCGGGCGCTTCTTTGGATTGTTCAATCCAGGGGTGTGGGGATTGATTCGCAAGAGTCACTTTGATGCCGCCATTCTCCCCGGCTATTTCTATTTCACAGCGTGGATCGCCATTGCGGCAGCAAGATTGAGCGGCACTCCCATCGTATTCGTAACGGATTCACACAGTTTGCGAAGCTGGAATGCCCAATCGCCCTGGAAGCTTCGATTCAAGAAGTGGCTGGTGCGGCAAATTTTTTCACTGGGGAGCGCGGTCATGGTTTCCTCGTCCGGTGGCGTGGAGTATTTGAAGTCTCTCGGATTTTCAAGCGACCGAATTTTTCTCGTGCCTACAGCAGTGGACAATGATTGGTGGACCGAGCAAGCGTCGAATGTTGACCGCATTGCCGTGCGCGCTTCCTGGAAGATTCCGGCAGATGGGGCAGTGGCGTTATTCTGCGCAAAGCTACAGCGCTGGAAGGCCCCAATGGACCTGCTGGAAGCGTTTGCCAGTGCGAATGTTTCCAAGTCATATCTCGTCTATGCCGGTGACGGGCCGGAACGCAGCAATCTCGAGCGCAGGGCGGCCGACTTGGGTCTCACGGATCGTGTGAGATTTCTTGGGTTTCTAAATCAATCGCAACTTCCGGCCGCCTATCGGGCCGCGGACTTGTTCGTCCTGCCATCGTTGTTCGAACCTTTTGGATTGGTTGTGAACGAAGCCATGCTCTGCGGCTTGCCGGTTGCGGTCAGCGATCGAGTGGGTGCGAAGTTCGATCTGGTGCGGCCTGACGAAAACGGCTACGTGTTTCCCGCCGGGGATGTGGACGCATTGGCGGCAGTCCTTCGGCAGATTCTGCTGGATCCGGAAAAGAGGGCACGAATGGGCGCTGTGGCGCAGCGCCGCATGGAAACGTGGTCGCCGCGGGAGTACGCGGATAGCGTCGTGCGTGCAGTTAACCTGGTTGCAAAAAACAAGAGCTCGTCTTGAATCCCGCGAACGCGCAAGTTCCAGAGCCACCACTCCTACCCCACTGCTAGTGTCGCGGCATTTTCACGCATTGAACATAGAGCGAAATCGGGACCGCGGGATTCTGGTAGTCGAGAAGTTGCAAGGGCCAAGTGAGAAGAAACAAAGGCAGGGCGAAAGTGGCACCTTTTCGGCTCGATACAGGCTGAATGACATTCGATAACCTGACTAAAAGGGGTGAACCAAACCCAGCACTTTTGACGATCTGGAATCCCACTGGTTCAACGAGCGCACGGTAGCTCTCTAGGTTATATCCATCGCGAACGTGCCATCCCACCGATTCATCGGTACAGACTCGCCCCTTATTGCCGGGATGTTCCGAAAAAGGACAACAGAGATGCAACACCCCGTCTTCGCGAAGCTTATCGTAAAAGTATTGAACGACCAGTTTGTCCCGCGTAATGTGTTCCAGCGTTTCAGAGCAAATGATTTGATCGAATGTCTGGTGGATTCGAGGCAAGTCGTAAAGGTTGCAGACTTCGAACTTCAGCCGCTCAGAATCGGTTCCTATGAAAGAAAAATATTCATTGTCCTTCTCCACCTGAGTCGGCTCCATGGTCACGCCCAAGACTCGATTCCCACGCCGGTAGGCCGCATAGGACAGCGCTCCATTGCCACACCCTGCATCCAAGGTGTCAATATTACCCTCCCTGAAATATTTGGAAAGCAGGCGGTATCTGCTCCGCGTGTGCAGATCCAGCCCGGGAAAAAGGATCTTCTTTCCCCAAAGGCGAATACGATCTCGCATTGGCCGTGAACTCATCCTCGGACCTCGCATTGCGGCAAGTATGATTCCCCCACAGTTTGTTTAGCGCAGCTTTTTGCCAATATAACAATTCTGAGGTCCTTCATTGTGGCCTGAGGTTTTTCGAACCGCAAGTCAGGCTGGTCTTCAATTTCTTGTCATTCTTTCCATCCAAAGCAATCCAGTCCACGAACGCGATCAGAATATTTCAAGGTTGGACCCTCCATTCATGCTGCATTCGAATGTGGATAATTTCGCGTCAATCCCAGTTTCTCCATTGCAGTACTACAAGCGCGCAAGCATAATCGCGAGGGGGCGGATCACCGCAGACCGGGCATGCAGCTATCAACCACAGGATCGCTTAGCGGCAATCGACAGGTCAAGGCTGCGATCTTGGGCCTGGTCGTGTTGGGCATCATTTGGGAATTGGCCGCTTGGATTGTCGCAGGCTCGGACACGAATTTGATCATGTTCGGTTTGAGTCTGGTCGTGCTTGCCCTCGTTGTTCACATCCTTAATGACTGGCGCGGCGGCGTTCTTGTATTCCTGGTATGGCTCTTGTTTGAGGACCTCGCCCGCAAGTATCTTGGGAATAGTTTGATTATTTATTTTGCGAAGGATTTTATGGTCGCCATTGCCTACGTTTCGTTCTACTTTGCGAAACGCAGGCGGGAAGTGGACATTTTTAAGCCCCCTTTCCTCGCTGCACTATGGATATTTGCCGGGCTGGCGGTCGTCCAGGTCTTCAATACGTTTTCCCCGAACATCATGTACGGATTGCTGGGGCTAAAACTCTATTTTTATTACGCGCCGCTAATGTATCTGGGATACGCCATGTTGAAGCGCCCGGAGGATTTGGACCGGCTCCTCAAGGTGAGCTTGGTGGCGGGGATCGTGATTTCGGGTTTGGGAATCGCTCAGTCCGTGCTCGGAGTGTCCTTCCTTACGCCCGAGGATACCCAGGCCGAGCTCTATGAGCTATCTCATTTGGTACGGTACTCTCCAGTAACACATAAAGAGGTATTTGCCCCCAGTTCCGTGTTCGTCAGCGCAGGCCGTTTTTCATTTTACTTGATTCTGCTCTGGATTTTGGCGATGGGCGCCCAAGGATACCTTTTGCTGGCACGCAAGCCGGGCGCCAAGTACGGCTTTTTGGGGATAGGAGTCGTCACCGTTGCCGTGATGATCACCGGAACTCGCACCCCATTCGTTTTCGTCATTGGCAGCGCCTTTGTGATGACCGCAGCGTTTCTCTGGGGCGCCCCCTGGCGATGGGGGCAGGGACACAATCTGGTGAAGGCGCTTCGCAGGGGTTTCCTGATTGGCGGACTCGGTCTGATCCTGATGACCGAAGTGTTTCCCACAGTCATTGGCGGGAATTGGTCCTTTTTCACGGAAACCCTGTCGATCAATGGCGAAGGCTCCGAGCTCACGAGCCGTATATGGGATTATCCCGTGCAAAACCTTATGGGCGCCATTAATGAGGGAAATCTACTCTCTGGTCACGGCACCGGAATGTCCTCCCTGGGTATGCAGTATGTTTCCCGTTACCTGAATGAGCCGATGCCGACTTTCAACGTGGAAAGCGGCTACGGTTCCTTGATCGTGGAAATGGGCATTTTTGGTCTAATTCTCTGGTTCGTGTGGGTTTCGGTGTTGCTCTGGCAGGGATGGAAGATAGTTCGAAAACTTCGCCAAACCGTATATTTTCCGCTGGCCTTTGCAATTTGGTGGTATGCGGTGGTGGATCTCGTCCTTCTAATGTATTTCGGCATGCAGTTCTACCAGAACTTTGTGAACAACGCCTATTTGTGGCTTCTGACCGGCGTTCTGTACCGCCTGCCTCAACTTGCCAAGATGCCTCAGCCTGTTCCCATTCCTAGACACCTGCGCGGTGTGCCCCGCTGGCGGCTCGCGCTATTCGGAAGATAGGCTGCGTGTGCGGCATCGCAGGAATTGCAGCCAAACACCCTGACGATTCGGCGCGCCCTGCCGCGGACCGCATGGCAGCATCCATGAAACACCGCGGCCCCGATAGCCAGGGCGTTCAGGAATTCCCGTCTTGCCTCCTCGTAAACGCGCGCCTCTCCATCGTCGATTTGAGCGATCGCGGGCGAATGCCCATGCCCAGTCCGGATGGCCGGACCTGGATCACCTATAACGGGGAAACTTACAACGCCGGCGAATTGCGCGCCGGACTCGAACAGCGCGGCCATTCCTTTCAAACCACGTCGGACACCGAAGTTGTCCTTCATCTTTATCTGGAATACGGCGAACGGTTCGTCGAAAAACTTCGCGGCATGTTTGCCTTCGCCATTTGGGATGCGCGCGAGGATAAGCTAGTTCTGGGGCGAGACCGCCTTGGGATCAAGCCATTGTACGTGCACGAATCCGCTGGCAAGCTGGTATTCGCTTCCGAAATCAAGACGCTGCTTGCCTCGGGCCTCGTGCCCCGCCAGCTCGATCCCGCGGGAGTTCGCGCGTTTCTCCAACTCGGGCACATTCCTCAGCCGTGGTCCGCCATTCGCGGCGTAACCCCGCTGGCTCCCGGCCACATTGGAGTTTGGAAGGACGGGCAATGGCGAACCGAGCCGTATTGGTCGCTCTCTCCTCATTCTTCGCCGCAGATTTCGACGGTACACTTCGCCGCGGAACTGTCCGAAGTTTTGCTCGATGCGATGCGAAACCATCTCGTCTCGGACGTTCCCGTGCTGATTTTTCTAAGCGGCGGCGCGGATTCGGCTTGTCTGGGCGCGCTCGCGCGAGCAGCCGGAGCGCGGAACCTCTCGGCGATGACTGTGGGGGTCGGCGAGGCGGAATTCGACGAAAGCCAAATGACCCGGCGAACGGCGGAAGCGCTCGGCATCCCGCTGGAAGTCGTGACGCTTGAGGCTCGCCGCGTGGAAGCCGATCTGGACCACGCCGTCTGGGCTCTGGACGAGCCTTCCGTTGACGGCTTGAACTCCTACTGGATTTCGAAACTGGGAGCGGAGGCAGGATTTAAAGTCGCGCTGTCCGGGCAGGGTGGAGATGAGCTTTTTGGCGGATACGAATCGCTCGCCTGGTTCGAACGGTTCAACACCGTTGCGCGCTGGGCCCGGCCGCTGCCCGCCAACCCTCTCGGACGATTGCTCGACCAGGACGCTTTTCCATTTCGCTGGAGAAAACTTTCCTATTTGATTGGAGCTGACGATCCGTTCGTGGCGGCGCAGCTAGCCGTGAAGGTACTTTTCCCGGACCGGGATGTCGCGCGGCTCATTTCGCCCTCCTTTGCTCGCAACAGCCTTCGCACGGAAGCGAGGGACCATTTGACGTACTGGTCGAAGCAAGTGGAGAACGAAGACCTTCGCGAGCGACTTGCGTTCATGGACATTCACACTCACCTGGAGCCGCGCTTGCTGCGCGACCTGGATGCGATGAGCATGGCCCACAGCATTGAAGTTCGTCCGGTATTGCTCGATCATCGCGTGGTGGAGTTCCTGCATACTGTTCCGTCGAGTATTCGCATGCAGCAGAAGAGGCTTCTCCTCGAGGCAGTGAAACCTTTTCTGCCTCCCGCGCTGCTGGCGGATTTGGCGTCCCGGCGGAAGCGCACATTCACGTTTCCATTTCAGCGCTGGCTGTCGCATGATTTGAAGAATGTGTTAAGGGAAACGTTTGCGTCGGACCGGCTTCGCGCGACCGGAATCCTTGAGCCCGCCGAGGTGAATCGCCTCTGGAACCGCTATGAGCGGTCCGAGGGCGCGGTGGGATGGTCGCGCATCTGGGATCTTTTTGTGCTTCAGCGCTGGTGCGAGCTCATGCAGGTCAGCCCGTAGGGAGATTCTCAAGCGAATGCCACACGCCCGGATTGCGGTTGTTTCGCCATTCATCGATAAGCGCCACGGAACCGAGCGGCGCATCGCCGAATGGATCACCCGCCTGCCGGAAGAATACGAAATTCACATTTACAGCCAGCGCGTCGAGGATGTGGACACGACCCGCATGAAGTGGCACCGGATTCCGCAAATCCCCGGGCCGCACTTCTTGAATTTTCTGTGGTGGCTCGCCGCCAATCACCTGTGGCGCTGGTGGGATGCGCACATTCGCGGGTTTCGCCCCGACCTGGTTTACACCGCGGGTACGAATTGCTGGGACGCGGACCTGATCTCCATTCACATCGTGTTCGCCGAATTTGTCCGCATGTCGGAGCACGAATTGCGGTTCCGCGGGAGTCCTCTTCGTTTCTGGCCCCGGCTGACTCATCGATGGCTTTACTACCGGCTCATTATTTTTCTGGAACGCCGCATGTACACCAATCCGAAAACCGGTCTGATTCTGATCGCGAAAAAAACGGCGGACGATTTGAAACGGCACTACGGCATCGAAGGTCCTTTGCCGATCGTCTACATCGGCCTCGACCACAAAGTTTTCAATCGGGAATTGAGGCTTCGCAACCGGCCGGAAGTCCGCAAGGAACTCGGGCTCGGAGACGATACGTTTGTCCTGGTGATGGTTGGCAATGACTGGAAGAAGAAAGGGCTCGTCGCATCGATCGAAGCGCTTGCGCAATTGAAAGATCTCCCGCTGGCGCTGGTGGTCGCCGGGAAGGACGACTCGACCCCTTACCAGATTCGCATTCGAGAGTTGGGCCTCGAAGGAAAAGTGCAGTTCTGCCCGTCTCGCTCGGATGTGCAATGGTATTACGGTGCCGCGGATGTGTACCTGGGCCCGTCTCTCGAGGACACCTTTGCGCAGCCTCCGGCCGAAGCCATGGCCTGCGGCTTGCCCGTGATCACCACCGCGACGAACGGAACAGCCGAAATCATGACCGACGGCGTGGATGGATTGATTCTCCAGGATCCGAACGACGTTGCCGGGCTCGCCCAGCGGATTCGCTGGCTCTACGAGCATCCCGAAGAAAGAGAGAGTATTGCCGCGCACGCCGCCGTGACGGCCAGCGCATATACGTGGGACCGGAATGGCGTCGAGATGCGCGCCATTTTTGCGAGTGCGCTCGATCGCCGAAGTGGAAAGAGAAATTCTTCATCTTTGCAAGAAAACGTGAAGTAAAAACCAACCCTGGCTAGAAGCATCCTGAATTCTTTCGACCCCCGGAAAGCGCACCGCGCAGTCTTGCGCGCGGCTGGATGCGCTGATAGACTCCGCCAATCCGAGCAAAGTGGTTCTGTAATCATCCGGCAAACCTAAGAGGGAGGATCTCGGCGATGCAGCTGCTCAGAAGATTTGCCGCGTCAATGATTGCAGTTCTTTGCATGGCCACGCTCGCCTATGGGGCGGAAGCGACGGGGACGGTCAAGGGCCCCGATGGTGCGCCATTCGAAGGCGCGTTTGTCCAGGCGAGAAATACAAATACAAAGATTACGGTTAGCGTCCTCTCCCGCAAAGGAGGGCAGTACCGGATCCCGAACTTGCCTGCTGGTGAGTATGAACTGCGAATCCGTGCCGTGGGCTACCAGGCTCAGCCGCGCACCGGGGTCAACCTGACGCCCGATCAATCGGTTTCATTCGAATTTGTCCTGCAGAAAGGGAAAGTGCATTGGACCGACCTCTCCCTCTATCAGGCGGATCAACTCTTGCCTGCGGGAAAAGGCAAGGGAGCTCTGTTTACGCCGCAACCCGGACAGCCCACCGCGACTTGCGCTGCCTGCCACGGGATTCAGACTCGAATCGCTTCCACGGTCCGCGACGAAGCCGGCTGGCGAGATCGCGTCGAATACATGCGGACCACCATGCGGGTGCGAATCAACGATCAGGAAGCCGGGGATATCGCGTCGTATTTGAATAGCGTGTTTGGAGAAGATTCAACGCTTCCGAAATCGCCGGCGGATGTCGCCGGGTACGATAAGGTGGTGCAGTCATTCGTCGACGACGCGATGAATATTGTTTACGTCGAATATGAAGTTGGAGGGAAATTTCCGTGGAGTGCGGTTCCCGATAAAAAAGGAAGCGTCTGGATCCCCTACAACGGACCAGTGAATAAAATAGCGAGGCTGGACCCGAAGACCGGCAAGCTGGAAGATTTTCCTGTATCCAGTTCCGACGTCCTCCGAATTCATTCGGCTGTTCCCGCGGCAGACGGCACCGTGTGGTTTTCCGAACAATTCAAGAACAAGATTGGGAGACTCGATCCGAAGACGAAACAAGTTTCGGAGTACGAGTCTCCCTCGGCGGGAACCACGCACACGATTCGCATCGATTCCAAAGGAATGGTCTGGAGCACGGGAAATCCCCTCAATCGATTTGACCCTGAAACAAATAAATTCACTGCTTTCCATGCGGACAGCGGCGCTTTTTACGGCATCACGATTGATAAGGACGATAACGTCTGGGCAGGCGGGCTTCGCGATGACGGAAAACTTTACCGGGTGACCAGCAAGGGAGAGCAAAAAAGCTGGGCTCCGCCGACCAAGGGAGAGCCGCGGCGAATTCAAGTCGCCTCCGACGGCAGCGTATGGTTTGGGGAATATTTTTCAGGGAAAGTCGCCCACTTCGATCCCAAAACCGAAACGTTCCATGAATACCAGTTACCGGGCGCACGCCCGAGCCCGTATGCCCTCGGCGTCGATCGCAGCGGCAAGATTTGGTACGCCTCGTACTACATGGATGAACTGGGATGCCTCGACCCAAAAACCGGAAAAGTAATCGAATATCCCTACCCGCATTCGGAAAACACGCTCCGCGAATTCTTCCCGGATGAACAGGGACGCTTGTGGTACGGTAGCCCCTCGAACGACAGGGTCGGGTACTTCTATCTGGCGGATCAGTGACGAGACGCAACTGGATTCGCGGTCAGTGCCCGGCGACAGAAATGGCATCGACCTCGAAAAGGAGAAATCGCTGCATGAGAAAAGTTTGGGTGCTGTTTCTGTGTGTTGCAGCATGCATGCCTTTGACCGTCCGGGCTCAGGAGAAGAGTCAGGCAAGCACCGGCAACGCCGCGCTCGAAAAAGAGCTTTTCGCGCTGGAGCTGAAATGGATGAAGGCCGAATTCGAGAAGAAGATGACCGGCCCGGACAGCATGGGCGAACTCTGGACAGATGATTTCTTCGACGTGCTGCCCGGCGGGCGCGTGGTCAACAAACAGGAGATGATGGACCTGATGGCCAAGACCGACCGCCAGCCCGGTACGGGCGCCTTCCCGGACCATTTTAAATTGATGGCCGTGTACGAAAATGTAGCATTGGCAACCGATCACACCATAATTAAGGGAGTAGATGCGAATGGCAAAATCGTCGTTGTAAGGGAAATGGGCGTGCTTCGCATGTTCGTGAAAGAGAAGGGCAAATGGCGAGTGGCTGGGGCGGGACTCGTTCCCATCGTCTCCCAGTAGCTTCCGCAGCGTCGCGAAAGAATTCAGTCAGGAATCAGGATCGAGGAGAGAGCTTATGAAGCGAAATATTTTTGTTGGGGCAACATTTCTGGCGGTGCTGGCCGCACTTGGAGTGGGAGTCCACATGCTCCAGAAGCGCGCTGCGGTCGAGGCCGCCACTGTGCAGGCGCCGATGTTTGAAGTGGATCCGTTGTGGCCGAAGCCGCTGCCGAATCATTGGATCATGGGCCAGACCATCGGCGTGTCCGTCGACGCGCAGGACAATGTGTGGATCATCCACCGCGCAGGTTCGCTCGAACCCGGTGAACTTCACGCCACGACGACCCCGCCCACGGCCCAGTGTTGCGCTCCGGCCCCGCCCGTCCTGGAGTTCGACCAGGCCGGCAACCTGCTTCATCACTGGGGCGGTCCGGGCAACGGCTACGATTGGCCGGATTCGAACCACGGAATTACGATCGACTACAAGGGGAACGTCTGGATTGGCGGCAACGGCCGCGGCAAACAGCCCGCCGCGAAGCCCCTGGCCAGCGGCGAAATGGACGAGTCGGCTGCCAAGGCGACAACCTCCTACCTCGACAATCAAGTTCTGAAATTCACCCAGGAAGGTCAATTCCTGATGCAGATCGGCAAGCCCAGCCACAGCAAGGGCAGCAACGACGTCGAAAATCTGAGGCTGCCGGCCAAGACGTTTA
>Ga0075028_100000873_pt1 | contig 10757 bp, 8 predicted proteins | sample LitLauG_LLR_2014_FD_71390 | JGI IMG/M metagenome (GOLD analysis project Ga0075028, IMG submission 71390) | Freshwater sediment microbial communities from Pennsylvania, USA - Little Laurel Run_MetaG_LLR_2014 | ecosystem: Environmental > Aquatic > Freshwater > Creek > Sediment | place: USA... | reverse complement strand
AAGAGGCGGTTGTACTGGTCGATATTGCGCACGCCTTTGGCGGCGAGCAGCTTCAGGCGTCGTTCCATTTCCCGGACAGCGTTGCGCAGAGCGTTGGCCGCGAGCTTCGGTTCGGTGATGATGGGCGTGTAAAGATGCGGAATCCCTTCGTATACGCCCAGTTCGAGGCGCTTGGGATCGACCAGGATCATGCGCACCTGTTCCGGAGTCGACTTGTATAGGATCGACATGATCATGGCGTTGACGGCCACGCTCTTTCCGGCGCCAGTAGAACCCGCTATGAGCAAGTGGGGCATCGACGCGAGGTCGGCGACCACGATGCGCCCGTTGATGTCTTTTCCAAGGCTTAGCGTGATCTTTGACTTGCCGCCGATGAACTCCGGAGCTTCAATACCTTCGCGCAGCCAAATGATCTCGCGTTCATGATTCGGAACCTGAATACCGACCGTGGACTTCCCGGGCATGCGCTCGATGAGGATACTTTCGGCGCGCAGAGCCAGACAAAGATCGTCTCCCAGGCCGGTGATGCGGCTGTATTTGATTCCCGCGTCAGGCTTAAATTCAAACGTGGTAACTACCGGCCCCGGGTTGATCTGCGTCACCTGGCCGTGAACATCGAATTCGGCGCACTTCTCGGTGAGCGTCACCGCTAAAACTTTCAAAGCCTCTTCGTTCACTGCATGCTGCTCGTCCGGACGAGTGAGCAGGCTGCTTGGGGGCAGTTTGAAGCCACCAGCGATACGCGGCAAAGTCGTTTTCGTCTTGGTTTCGATGTCGGCGCGACTGGCAACCGCCGGCGTCTGGATGCCGGTACCGTCCTCTGCAACTCCGGCAGGCTGCTCTTCCAACATGCGTTCAATACCGGTACGTCGTTGCGGCGTAAGAGCGCCGTCCATGGTGGCGGCTGGCGCTGTCGCGGGCATTCGTGGCGCGACCATCGGCTCGGATTCAGACTGCTTCGCCGGCACGAGTTTTGCTGTGACCACGGGCTTTTGCGCTCGGCGCTTCTCCAGATCGTGCTGATCCCGCTTCTTCGCACGCGCCAGTTTCCAGTCTTCCCAGCGCTGCCAAAGTGCTTGCACGAACGCGAAACGCGTCGGCAACCACAAGTGCATCGACGAGAAAGAGAATGCAGTCGTCAGGTAAAGCGCAACCGCCACCAGCGTCGCACTCACAATGTAGGCGCCGGTGAGGTTCAGATAGTGCGCGAGAAAGTCGCCGAGGATCCGGCCCCACAAGCCCTCGACCGGAATCACATGCAGCCAGCGCAGATGCCCTGGCAGCAACCCAAGCAACGTAGGTACGAATAGCACCAGGGACGCCGCTCCCAGAATTTTGGCGACGGGCGTGGCGACTCTGCGGGAACGGAACCATCGCAGGCCCAGGATGGCAGGGAACACAACCAGCAGAAACGCGGCCAAGCCGAACGCCTGTAGCGCGAGATCCGCGACGTAAGCTCCCACCATGCCGATCCAGTTATGGTATCCGTGGTTGCCCGCGGAGCTGTTCGCCGAACTATTCAGCGATGCATCCAGTGGCGAATAAGAGACAAGCGAGAGGAAAAGGAGGCCCGCGAAGACGCACAACACGAAGCCGATCAGCTCATTGAGCCGACGGTTGGCGGTCGGGGTGAACACTTTCGAGATAACTTTCATAATGGCGCATTTCGCTTCCTGGCCAGAGAAGAGCGACCTGGGGCAGAACTACACCAGAGCCTTACAATTATGCCAAGAAAGCCGGGCCGTAACAATGCCACCAAGCGTGGGGGATGGCGATGTGGGTTCGCGCTTTAGCCCGCCGCGAGTTTACCGGCGAACGCCAGCACTGCGATCCCTAACAGAATGCGATAGATAGCGAACGGAACGAAGCCACGGCGGCGCACCCAAGCCATAAACCATGCCACCGAAGCGTAGCCCACGATAAACGACACCGCAAATCCGATGCCGAGAAGCACCCACTGATGTGGATTGATATCGGCAGCGCCGATGGCATTTTCGCCTTTGCCCATCACGGACTTCAGCAGGGTGTACCCAGTGGCCACGACCATGGTCGGAATCGAGAGGAAGAATGAAAACTCCAGCGCCGCCGCGCGTGACATTCCCCAGAGCTGTCCAGCGGCAATGGTAGACATGGACCGCGAAGTGCCCGGAAAGACTGCCGACAAGATTTGGCACGCGCCAATCCAAAACGCTTGCGCCGAACCCATGTCGTCCATTTTCCAAGTATAGATCGGGCTGCCAGCGGCTCCCGGTCCAGCCTTTTCCCACGGAGCGCTGCGCGCATCAACGATCCACATGATGATGCCTCCGATCAGCAGTGCTGCCCCGATGACATAGAGATTTTCCAGGTTTTTCCCGATGACTTTGGTCAAGGCGAAAGAGGGAATCGCCGTCACGAGAAACGCCAGGATCACCAGTCCAAGAGGATGCGTAAACGGAGTGCGGTCGCGGTGGGAGCCTCGCGGAAAAGTGGACAGCAGATTCAGCAGACGGCCGCCGAAGAAGACGGGAAGGCAAAGGATCGCCCCCAATTGGATAACGATGGAAAACATTTTCCAATAGCCGTCGGAAAGGCTGACATGCAGCAACGCCTCGGCAATCCTCAGGTGCGCCGTGGAACTCACGGGTAAGAATTCAGTTAGACCTTCGACAACTCCAAGGACGAGGGCAAGCAGATAGTCGTTCAGAGAGCCTCCAAGTTATTAGAGCCAAGGTTATTGGAGCAGGCGAGTTCTGATTCGCGAATTCTCACCGGCTCAATTTCCCTGGGCATAGCGGCGGAAGAAACTGTCCGCCTTCCATGCCGGGCGGTCGGACTCGTTGGCAACGGTAATCGTCAGTGCGCGAATGATTTCTTCAAACTTGGCAGCGGATGCGAGATCCACGGGTTGATTGGTGTCGTCGGAGGGTGCGTGATAGCGATTCGTTGACCACTCTTTGAAGACGGCCTGCTCCGGGGAACCGGGGTCGGCGCCGACTTTCATTGCCAAGGCCGGAACGCCGTGGCGGATGAAATTGTACTGGTCGCTGCGAATGAAGAGATTACGAACGGGCTCGGGATCATCTTGAATACGAACGCCGAGGGATTCGGCGGTCTTGCGAACGTCGTCGCCCAAGGAGGATTCGTTGAGCCCATAAACCGTGAGGATCTTCAGCGGGACGATGGGCAGAAACATGTCGGTATTGATATCGGCTGCGAGCGAACCAGCCGCGACTGTGGGGTGCGCGGCAAAGTACTTCGAGCCAAGCAGTCCCTTTTCTTCCGCAGTCACCCATACCAGCAGAATCGAGCGCTTCAGCGGCACAGGGGATTGGTGAAAGGAACGCGCTAAATCCAGCAACAGAGCGCTGCCGGAGCCGTTATCCATGGCTCCGTTGTAGATTTTGTCGCCATTAATTGGTTCGCCAATACCAATATGATCGATATGTGCCGAGAGTACGACGTACTGGCCTTTCAGTGCCGGGTCCGAACCTTCAATCTTTCCGGCGATGTTGGCGGATTCGATTTCGTGCTCCATGATCTTGGCTTTGGCGCGAAGTGAAAGTTTGAGCGCGAATCGCGGCAGGGGCATGCGGTCCTTGGCCAATGCGGCGATTTCCGCAAACGTGTGCCCTGTGCCGTCGAAAAGCATCCCGGCATTTGCTGGATTGAAGACAACCGACGTTTGCTCGCTTCGGGTTTCGTTGAACTCTTCCCCTTCAAGATCCATGCTGGGATGGGTTCGGTTGAGCGTGATACGCGACCAGGGAATATCCATGAAGGCGGGATTGGGGATGGTGATGACCCCGACAACGCCCGCAGCGTGCAGAGTTTTCCAGCGTTCCGCGGCGGTCTGGTAATGCGAGGCCAGCGCGCCGGGGATGGATGATGGTGACCCGGTCATGATCACGGCGATCTTGCCCTTGAGGTCCAGACCGTCGAGGTCGTTAAAGTTCTTTTCCGGAACGTTCAGTCCGTAGCCTACAAATACCAGCGGCGCCTCGACCTCGGGGGCCAGCTTGATGCGGGTGCTGAAGAACGCCTCTTCTCCGAGCGTTAGCGGAATGGTCTTGCCCTCGTGAACCAAAGCGAGGCTGGAATCCTTCTCGCTGATTTCCCGCACGACGAACTTTACGGGCTGGTAGTAGCCGTCGGTTCCAGCAGGCTTTACGCCGAGATGCTTGAGCTGGTCGATGACGTACTCCTGGGCACGGTGCAGACCGGGACTGCCTGTTTCGCGACCTTCGAGCTTGTCGTCGGCGAGAACCTTCACATCCTCCCACCAGGACTTGCCGTCGAACGTTGCTGGCGGGGATTTCGGCTCAGGGGATTGAGCAGATACGCCTACCGCGAGCCATAGCACCAGAGCCAACGAAGACAACACTTTCAGCATAGAGATTGCCTCAAGATTATTGGGATTCGTGAGTCAGTTTACTCCAACGAGTTGCCGTACACGGGGATATCTTGCTCCAGGTCGTAAAGTAAGCGCTGTGCTCGGTTGGCGTATTCACTTTGTGGGTACTTGTCGAGAATGCGCTGGCAGAGCGCGGTGGAGTTTGACTTCGCATCGGCGGATTTCTTAGGCTCCGCTTCGGTTTTGTAAATTTCGATCAGGGCAGCGCGTCGCCATGCCGCTTTGTACAAGGCTTCGGGAGCCGCAGGCGATTGTGGCCGGTCGTCAGCGTACTTTTCGTACATCTCAGCTTCTTTGTTGGGGCACTTCGAGGTGCCTTGCCAGTCGCCGCACAGCTTGTTGTCCATAAGCTGGAACGCAGCCAAATCGGCCCATTTGCTAGCGGGATATTTCTTGATGACTTCCTTCATCCAGTGGTCGTCCATCTGGCTCCGGAGTCCAGGATCCTGTTCGCGCGCCGAAGGGCGCGACATGATGTCGTCCTTCTCAATTTGCCATTTATCATCGGCGGCACGGTAAAGTGCTTCGGCGGCCAGCGACGAGCTGGGAAAATACTCCGCGGTGCGGTAGTAGAGGCGCGCAGCATCGTCTCCTGCACCCCTGCGCCCGCCGCGGCGGCTGGCTTGGTCTTCCGAGTCAACGGCCTCGCCATAGAGAATCTTGTCCCCGTTGGGGGTCGAGGCCCGAATCACTCCTTTGCCGAGAATCCATCCCGTTACTGTTTTCTCTTCACCGAGCTCCGCTTCAATGTGCATCCAGGCCCGACTCGATTCCAGAACAACAACTTCCTGTCCCCGTTCGATTCTTCCCAGCTGGGAAGACTTAGCGTCCGGAGCGACGTAAATTACGGCTTCACGGATCATGGCGCCGCGTTCGTAGGTAGCCGCGGCCGCGCCGACCGTTAAAACGACCGTTAAGTGGATGAGGCTCAGGGGGAGGAAACGCATAGCATGATTCTGGCTGAAGAATGCCCTGGAAGCAAGACGGCGGGGTTATTGAAGGCTCTAAGCGTGGGCCGGAAGCTCGTTCTGGATTTCCGCCAACAATGCAGGGTCGATGTTGCCCCCGCTCAAAATCGCAACGTTGCGAGTGGTCTGGGGCAGCTCATTCCGATGGAAAAGGAAGCCCGCCACTGCGACAGCGCCGCTTGGCTCAGCCGCAAGCTTCGGATTGACGGAGAGCCGCCGAACGGCTTCGCGAATTTCCTCTTCTTTCACCGTGATGATGTCGTCCACAAAGCGCCGAATATGAGCGAAGGTGATATCGCCCAAACTCTGTGTGCGCAGGCCGTCAGCCACGGTCCGAGCAACCTGCTCGGCCGGCCACTTCACGAGATGACCGGCGCGGAAACTGGCTTGCGCATCGGCGGCCAATTCCGGCTCGACACCGATCACGCTGACTGGATGCTGTGCGGCCAGCTTCAAGGCCGTTGCGATTCCGCTGAGCATACCTCCGCCGCCGACGGGAACCAGCACCGTTTCAACATCGGGCATATCCTCGAGAATTTCCAGCCCCATTGTTCCTTGTCCGGCAATGATGAATTCGTCGTTATAGGGAGGGACGATAGCGTAGCCATGCTGCGCCGCCAGTTCTTCAGCGCGAGTCTTCCGCTCCTCACTGCCATCCCCAACGGTGACGATTTCCGCGCCCAGTGCGGCGGTGCCGTCCCGTTTAATTTTTGGGGCGTCGCTGGGCATTACGATGACCGCTTTCGCTCCCAGCGTCCGTGCCGCATAAGCAACACCCTGCGCGTGATTGCCGCTTGAGTAGGAGATCACGCCTCTTCGCCGTTCGGCGTCCGTCAGTGCAGCGATCTTGTTGTAGGCCCCTCGCAGCTTGAAGGCCCCAATGGGTTGAAGATTTTCCGGCTTCGCGAAGAGGTGCCAGAGTTCCGGGCGGGGGCTGTTCTTCTGCTCGATCAGAGGAACGTTGAGAAGCGGAGTTCGGACAGCCACACCAGCAATGCGTTTTTGCGCGGCGCGAATGTCGTCGAGCGTAACCATTAGAGCGTGACCATCACCTAGATTTCAAGGATGACCGGCATTATCAGCGGCCGGCGCTGCGTTTGCTTGGAAATGTAGCGCTTCAGGTCCGCGCGCACTTTTTCCTTGATCACGCCGTAATCCGTCTTTTCCTCAGAACTGGAGGCTTCCAGCGTTTGCATGATGATCTCCCGAGCTTCCGCAACAAACTCGTCCTGATCGGGAGCAAAGCCACGAGTAACAATCTCTGGCGTCGATTCGACGCGCCCGGTGAGTTTATTGATCGCAATGATCGGCAGCACGATGCCATCTTCGCTGATGTGGCGGCGGTCTTTGATTACCAGGTCTTCCACCACATCCGTACGCGAACCGGAGTCAATGCAGACGCGGCCAACGTTCACCTTGCCTGCCTTGCGCGCACCCTTCTCGTCGAACTCGAGCACATCTCCGCTTTCGATCAGAATCACGTTACCCACGGAGTTCTTCATCGAAGCCGCCATCTCCGCATGCAATTTGAGCTGGCGGTATTCGCCGTGCACTGGAATAAAGTACTTGGGCTTAACGAGATTGATCAGCAGCTTTAGCTCTTCTTGGCTGGCGTGGCCACTCACATGAACCGGAGGCGAAGACCCGTCGTCATAGATAACATGCGCCTGCCGGCGAAACAGGTGATCGATAACCCGGTAGATTGCCTTTTCGTTGCCAGGAATAATGCGCGACGACAGAACCACCGTGTCGTCTTTCTCGATCTTGGCGTGTTTGTGATTGTCGACCGCTGCGCGGGAAAGTCCCGACATAGGCTCGCCCTGCGTGCCGCTGATCAAGACACAAACGCGTTCCGGCGGAAGACTCTTGATGTCTCCCGGATGCAGAAGCAGTCCTTCCGGGATTTCCAAATACCCAAGATCCTCGGCGATTTCCGCCGAGGTATTCATCGACCGCCCGATAAACGCAACCTTGCGGCCGTACTCCCAAGCGAGATCGACGGTCAGCTTGATGCGATGAATCGACGACGAGAAGCAAGAAATAAACAGCCGCCGCTCGGTCGTAGCGAATATCTCTTCGAATTTCGGTCGCACCGCCCGCTCACTCGGCGTATAGCCCTTGCGTTCAATGTTCGTAGAGTCCTGCAACAGCGCCAGCACACCCTGCTTCCCATATTCCGCAAAGGCGTGCAAATCGAAATAGTGGTCGTCGGTAGGCGTCGGGTCGATCTTGAAGTCGCCGGTGTGGATGATCACACCCAGCGGCGTATGAATCGCCAATGCCACGCAATCCACCAAACTGTGAGTTACGCGGATTGGATTGATGGTGAACGCGCCGATCTTTACCCGTTCGCCAGGTTTGATCTCGTTCAGCACGGCATTATTTAAATGCTCGTGTTCTTCCAGTTTTTCTTCCACGTAGGCGAGCGTGAACTCTGTTCCGTAAACAGGAACATCCAGCTCGGTGAGAATCCACGGCAGTCCGCCAATGTGGTCTTCATGCGCGTGCGTGAGAAAAATGCCGCGAACATGCTTGCGGTTCTCAATGAGGTAGGAAATATCTGGTACGACGATATCCACGCCCAGCAGTTCGGCCTCGGGAAACATCAAGCCCGCGTCTATGACGATGATGTCGTCGCCATAGCGCACAGCCATGCAGTTCATGCCGAACTCGCCGAGTCCGCCAAGGGGGATCAGTTGCAATTTTCCGGTAGACATTCGAAGGTCTGATGCTAGCACACGTATGCTTTCGACCCTACTTCTCACTTCGGCATCCAATGCTGTAGGGTTGAGGAGGAATATGGCCGACCAAGTCCAACGTTCGTGGCTGCGGCGCAAGCTGGAGACTGCCATCCAGAGAGGGTTTCTGCGGGCCTACCACGGTGTCCGCGTGGATCCGGCCCACTTCCTGATGCAGCTTCGTTCCGCCCACAACTTGCCCATATCCAGCTATCAGGGCGTTTTTCAGCTCGATTTGCGCCTTCTCGACAAGGTTGCGGACGAGACCATCCACAGCAGCATGCGGCTTGCCGGCCTCCAGGGTGCCGGGTTTGGCCTAGGCGGGGTCCTAACGCTGGTTCCGGACATGAGTTTGATGGCGGCGATCACTCTACGCACCATTCAAAAACTCAGCCTACTCTATGGGTTTGAATTCAACAGCGACCATGAAATGGCCGAACTCTGGGTTGCCACGGCCAGTGCCGCCGGCGTGGACATTGGACGCGAACTCATCGAAAAAGAACTCGTCAACAAGTTTGTTCCGCGAGTGATCCAGCGCATCGCGGTCTCGGCCAGTACGGAAGTCGTCGAAAAGTGGGCCGCCCGCGTGATTCCTGTCGTAAGTTCCGTGCTCGGAGCAGGCCTCAATTACTACTTCATTCGCGCCTGGGGCAACCGCGCCAAAAAGCACTTCCGCGCCAAACATTTGGAAATGCGCCAGCGTAACTACAAACCTCCCACCACCATCGACGCCGACAGGGCCAAGAGCACGCCAACCATTTTGCCCCCATCTCCTCCGTCCCTGATTCGCTCGTGAAACCGCATGTTTTGCAAAAACCGGAAAGCCCCTCTCGAATGAAAACGCTCGAATGCGCCGCCATCCTGTTCGACATGGACGGGACTCTCATAGACTCGACCGTGGCTGTCGCCGGCGCTTGGCGAAAGTGGGCCTTGCAACGCGGCCTGAATCCGGAAATCGTCATCGATGGCGGCCACGGCCGTCGCACCGTGGAAACAATAAGGGAATTCGCTCCCGACATGGATGCCGAAAAAGAAGCGCGGCGCATCGAGAGCGTGGAGGCAATGAGCATCGACAGCGTAACCGTGGTCCCCGGCGCCGCCGAGGTGCTTCGAAATCTGGCACCAGAGAAATGGGGCGTAGTTACTTCGGCCACTCGCTCAATGGCGATTGCTCGGTTGCGCGACACCGGCCTGATCGTCCCGCGAGTTCTGGTTTCCGCAGACGACGTGATCAACGGAAAGCCGCACCCAGAGCCGTACCTGAAAGGTGCGGCAGATCTTGGATTTGCTCCCGAGCAGTGCGTGGTTTTCGAAGATGCTCCAGCCGGAATCCTCTCCGCAAGAGCCGCAGGCATGCAGGTGATCGGAGTATTAACGACCTATCCGCCAGAGGTACTGCAGGGAGTTTCGGAAGTAATTGAAGATTTCCGAAAAGTCCGAATAGAGCAAAACAACAACGGCATTCTCCAGATCACGCTCAAGAACTAACAAGACTCATGTGGGAACGGCCGCCCTCGGCCGTTCAGCGGAGCAAAGCTCCGCAGGCTCTTCACTCTTACCGCGCCCTACCGCAACAACTCCTCCAACTCCAAAGCCTTGTCCGTCTTCTCATCGCGATACTTCACAATCACCGGTGTATACAAAGACAAATTCCACTCCGCCGCTTTACCCCGCGAAATCGCACGCGATCCCGGCACCACCACCGCATTTTCGGGAATTTCCAGCGGCTTCTTCGCCGTCGCACGATAAACCTCGCCGCGCACAATGTCGTATACCGGTGTCGACCGAGTCAGAATCGTCCCCGCACCCAGCACCGCGCGCGCGCGAACCAGGGTGCCTTCGTACACACCGCAATTCCCACCGACCAAAACATCATCCTCGAGAATCACCGGCGCCGCATTCACAGGCTCCAACACTCCGCCAATCTGTGCCGCTGCACTCAAATGCACCCGCTTGCCGATCTGCGCGCACGACCCAACAAGCGCGTGCGAATCCACCATCGTGCCTTCGTCCACGTACGCGCCTACATTGATATACATCGGTGGCATGCAGACCACCGACGGGGCGATATAAGCTCCCTCGCGCGCCGAAGAACCGCCGGGCACCACGCGTACGCGATCCGCCAGCCCAAACCGCCGCGCCGGAAACGTGTTCTTATCCACGAACGTTAGCGCATCGCCGCTCTCTTCCATCTGCCCCAGCCGGAAGCCGAGCAAAATCCCCTGCTTCACCCAGGCATTGACGACCCAATCCGTCCCGCGCTTTTCCGCCGCTCGAATCCGTCCTTGGGTCAGCGCCGTCCGAAATTCGCCGAAAATAGCCAACGCCTCAGGAGTTGCCTCCGCCGCACCAGCAGGCAAGCGTTCGATGGCATTTTGCAGCGCGGTTACATCCAAGCCGCTAGACACACTTGCACTCGCTGCGAATCAGGATGTTGGGCATCGCCTGCAGCGCGTGACGCGCATCGTCGACAGTAGGGTAAGGCCCGTGCCAATTCGCATGCGCCGGATCGTGACCCGCCGGACGGCCTTTACCGTGATTACATTGTCCGCAACTGGAACGATGCAGTACGGCCTTGTGCGGGCCAGCCTGCCAGTTTTCGTAAACAAAGAAATCTACCGCCGCCGCAGGTGTCTGCGCTGCCGGTTTCTCCACCAG
>Ga0075028_100000870_pt1 | contig 10769 bp, 10 predicted proteins | sample LitLauG_LLR_2014_FD_71390 | JGI IMG/M metagenome (GOLD analysis project Ga0075028, IMG submission 71390) | Freshwater sediment microbial communities from Pennsylvania, USA - Little Laurel Run_MetaG_LLR_2014 | ecosystem: Environmental > Aquatic > Freshwater > Creek > Sediment | place: USA... | reverse complement strand
ACGTTGTTTAGAGGACGCAAAGGCGCACGCTGGGAACGAACTGGCACTTGCCGTTTCGTGAACTCGGCGGCCAGGCTCGACTCCACCGTCTGACTGAGATTGCGAAATCCCGACTGCGCCGTATCCCAGTCCAAAAATGCGCCATGGTTCTCGCCTCCCGATGGCAGCAGCGCGGTATAGAGCCGCACGCCCGCCCCCTGAGATGTGGCGTGCACGCAAATGTAAATCGTGGGACGGGCCACATTGGTCCAATTCGCGCGCTGGTCCAGGCTGAGAGTGGCATCTCCATCGCGCAACACCAGCGCAGTGAGGCCGTGCGCCTGAAGTTCCTGCCGCAGGCGTCGCGCGAACGCCAGCGTGACGTCTTTCTCCGCCAGTTGGTCGCTAAGCGCCGCTCCGCGCTCATCTCCGCCATGACTCGCATCCACCACCACAAAGTATTGCCCCGCATTGTTGGCTGCCGCGGTTGGCGGGAGAGGTTGAATCGCAGAAATCGGGTTCACCGGAGGAACCGCGGGCGGCAGGGAAGGCATTTGCGCCGGACGAGCTGCGGTTTGCGGAGCCGGCGCAATGGTGATGGTGCGGCCGTCGTTGCTGAAACTGGCAAATAGCGGAGCCGGCCCCGCCACCGCGATTTCGGCCGCGCCATTATTTTCCTGAAATGTGGCGGAAGGGATCGCCGGGCTGTCAAAGGTCAGGGTCTGCGATCCCGGCGGAACCAGCGGTTCGTGAGTGAAAACCATGCGCAGTTTTCCCGGCTCGGTGGCGATCATCGGGTTGACCGGTGAGCTGAAATACATGACCAGGGTTGGAGGATTGGTCTTGTTTACCTGGGCGGTGAAGTGCACGGCAACGTCCCCGATAAACAACCGGCGCGAGCTCTCGTGAAAATTTACCGGAGCGCCCAGAAAACGCTGCATGAGCGTCGGCAGCGAACCCACGGGAACCAGCCCGCGCCCGTTTTCCATCAGGAAGGCAGCCGGTAGATCGAAATCCTGTCCCTGTACCTTGACCCGCGTCTTCCCGTCCGTGAAAACACCATCCACACTGTTGTAACGGACCCGCCAGACCCGGCCATCCACTTTGACGTTCGTAGACCCCAGCGCCTGGAAAAGGTCGAGCAGGCCAACATAATCGCTGCCATTCTGTTCCGTGACCGGAATGGAGTAGTTGGCGTTGGCGGAATAAATCGAGAGACGTTTGGCCTCAGGCGCGCCGGAAACAGTGATAGCGACGGCGAGCAGAATTGCAGCGAGCCAGGCGAATTGCAGAACGTTTTGGCTTGCACGTCGCAAAGGTTGTGTGGCGCGGGCGCCCTCGCCCGCGGCTCTTGACTTTGAATCAGTTCCGTCGCGGGCGAGGGCGGCGCCCGCGGCTTTTGACTTTGAATCAGCTCCGTCGCGGGTGAGGGCGGCGCCCGCGGCTTTTGACTTGAATCAGCTCCGTCGCGGGCGAGGGCGGCGCCCGCGGCTCTTGACTTTGAATCAGCTCCGTCGCCGGCGAGGGCGGCGCCCGCGGCTCTTGACTTTGACTTAGCGCCGTCGCGGGCGAGGGCGCCCGCGCCACACAACCGGCCTACTCCAACGCGTAAATCGTCAATCCAGTGAGCAGCTTGGGATAAAAATCGGTAGACTTCTGCGGCATGACTTCGCCGGCAAAGGCAATGTCCCGCACCTGTGCCATGCGAGCTGGGTTCATCAGAAAGGCGCAATTGGCAGCGCCGCTGCGCACCTGGGCCATGGCATCGTCGATGTCGCGTATGTAACGGACGTTAGTTTGGTCGCGGATGGCTTCCTCGGAAATGCCCAGCACTCCTTCCAGCAAAAGCTTGTGCAGTTGCACCACGTCCAGCGCCTGCTGGCGCAATGAGAAACCCTCGAAAATGTTGGAGGTAATCAGCTTCGCCCGGTCAAGAAGAAAGACCCGATCGGCCATAACCACCAGCAGAGCCGTGCCCATACGTCCGGCTTCGCGCAGGATGACGGCGGCCCGGGCCGCGTCCACCGAAGGGTCAACCTCTTCCACGCTGAAGTACTGGCTGGCCCCCTCGCGAAAGCTGGCGGGAGAAAAAGACTGCAGCCCGTGGACCACGCGATGGGTGGGCAGAATCACCAGGCCGGGGCTATCCATATTGACCAGGGTCATCATGACCAGTTCGTAGGGTGCAGCCCCGGATTCGAAGGCCTGGCCCGCGTTTTTTTCTGAGGACCTTTCCCGCGGGGCTGCGCCCGGTCGCCCTGCCGCGCTCGTGGCTCGCTGCTCGTTGCGGAAGTTGAGCGCGGTTTCGTAGCGATGATGACCATCGGCGATTACCAGTTTCTTGTCGCGCATCTTGCCCCGCACCAGGTTGATCAGACCAGGATCTGCAATTCTCCATACCCGGTGCGAAACCCCGTATTCGTCTTGCGTTTCAAGGTCCGGGCTCCCGCTAGGGGCCAGCAAGCCCTCAATTTCGGCAGCCGGATCGCTGTATAGCATAAAAAGTTGCCCAAAATGGGCCCGCGTGGCCCGTAACAGTTCCAGGCGATCAGCCTTGGGCTTGGCCAGGGTCTGCTCGTGGCGAAACACCACCCCCGCCGAGTAATCCTCAACTCGGCCCAAAGCAATGATCCCCCGCCGCTCCAGTTCGGTCCTTCCACCGAGCACGGTAAACCGCTGAACATAAAGGTACAGCGCTGGCTGCGGGTCCTGTAAGAAGATGCCCTGGCGTCGCCAGTCCCGGAAAAATTGCGACGCACGAGAGTACCTGTTTTCCCCGCTGTGGTCGGTTGCGTGCTCTTTCCCCAGAATGACACGTACCAGGTTGTAGGGGCTGGCCGCGTAGTAGCCGTCCTGCATTGTCGGGGTAATTTTGTCATACGGCTGGGTCACGACTTGCGGAAGCGCAACCCGGGTCGGGTCATAACGGAGGGCGCGAAAGGGCTCAATGTGGGCCATAGAGATTGAAGAACCGAGTGAACTTGAAATTGTACAAGAGCTTCCGCCTACGCGTGGACGCTCGACTGCGCGTCATTTCTTCGCGATCTTTGCGTCTTCCTCTGCGACCTTTGCGGTTAAAGGCTTTTCCGGCGGCCCGCAGCAGTCGGCTTGCCGCTTCGAAATCAGGCAAACCTTTGCGCACTTGCATCATCGCAGGTGGCGCGAGAAAACCTTGACAGAACGTTTACAAATCGGTCGGTGAGCTATGTTAGTATCACCAGCAATGAGGTAATTATGGCCCGCCTACATGGGCGCGGACCATCCCGCCGCCCATCGAGCCAAATTTGTAAGCCCCACTCGGCCCTGCCCTGGACCCTGAGAACCCTTATGTTGCCCGATGAACATTGCTTCATCGTTTCCCACTCGCTTTCCCTGTTACTGGGTACGTTGCTGGCTATGGTTTTCTGCGTGGTCCCCGCCGCCCGGGCGCAAAGCCCGGTGGACGATGTGCACGTCAGTCCTCGAATCCAGCCACCACCGCCGCCTGAAAAGGCAATCATCGACCCCTCTTTGAGGACTCACACCAAGCCCATGAAGGTGGACGTCGACCTGGTACTGGTTCCAGTCACCATCACCGATCCCATGAACCGCCTGGTCACCGGACTGGACAAGGAAAATTTTGCCCTTTTCGAAGGCAAAGATCAGCAGGACATCCGGCACTTTTCCAGTGAGGATGCTCCTGTTTCTCTGGGCGTAATCTTCGACATGAGCGGCAGCATGAGCAGCAAGATCGAGCGCGCCCGTGAAGCCGTGATCGAGTTCTTCAAGACGGCAAACCCGCAAGACGAATTTTTCATGGTCACCTTCGCCGATAAGCCGGAAGAGATTTCCGACTTTACTCAGTCGATCGAAGAGATTCAAGGAAAGCTGGTGTACACGGTTCCCAAGGGACGCACCGCCCTGCTGGACGCGATCTACCTGGGCGTCAGCAAAATGAGGCAGGCGAAGTATCCCAAGAAGGCTCTGCTCGTCATCTCGGACGGCGGCGACAATCATAGCCGCTACACCGAGGGCGAGATCAAATCCGTTGTGAAGGAAGCGGATCTACTGATCTACGCCATTGGTATTTACGACCGCTACATGTCCACGCCCGAGGAGCAGTTAGGCCCGGCCCTGCTCAGTGATCTTACCGAACTCACTGGGGGGCGGGCTTTCACCATAGATAACCCGAATGACTTGGCCGACGTCTCTACAAAAATAGGGATCGAGCTACGCAACCAATATGTGCTCGGATACCGTCCAAAGAATCCAGCACATGACGGCAAATGGCGTAAAATAAAGGTGAAGCTTATTCCGCCAAAAGGTTTGCCGCCGCTGCGTGTCTATGCCAAGACGGGTTACTATGCTCCTACCGAATAGTCGTGTTGGGTTTCGGCTGATCACCTTATTTTTCTTCAGCATAGGAGTCTGGGCTCAAAGTAACGCACCACCCGCTTCTCCGCCCCGCAGTTCACAGCCGGCAGCGCCGCCCACCCAGGCCGCCCCAGCCTCTCAGCCCGCTCCCCAGGAGCCCTCGTCCGGCCAGGAACCGGGCACCGATTCCGGCACCTTCGTTTTTCGCGCCGATGTGCAGGAAGTTCTGTTGCATGCCACGGTCATCGACGACAAGCAGCGCATGATCACAAACCTGGACAAAACCGCGTTCACCGTTTTTGAGGACGGCAAGCCCCAGGTCATCAAGTCGTTTCGACACGAGGACATTCCCATCTCGCTCGGCATCGTGATCGACAACTCGGGTTCGATGCGCGAAAAGCGTGCCAAAGTGGCCAAAGCTGCGGTCAATTTGGTACGCGCCAGCAACCCGCAGGACGAAGTTTTTGTGGTCAACTTCAGCGACGAGTATTTCCTCGATCAGCCCTTCACCAGCAAGATCAACCTTCTGCAGGAAGCTCTGGAAAAATATGAGACCCGGGGCGGAACTGCTTTGTACGACGCCGTCGTGGCTTCGGCTGACGAGCTGAAACGGCACGGCAAACTCCAGAAGAAAATTCTGTTCGTAGTGACCGACGGTGAGGACGATGCCAGCAGGGAATCGCTGGAGCAGGCGGTTCGAAGGCTGCAGGAAGAGAATGGACCCACCGTGTACACCATCGGATTACTGAGCGACGAAAGGCAAAGGCGGGCAAAGCGCGCGCTGCAAACCATGTCCGAGCGCACCGGAGGGATCGCTTTCTTTCCCCGCACCCTGGATGAGGTTGATGCCATCAGCAGCGCTGTCGCCCGCGACATCCGCAATCAGTACACCATTGGCTACAAACCCACCACACCCAAGAGCGTCGGCGGATATCGCACCATCCGGGTCGACGCCCGCGCTCACGGATACAGCAAGCTCACAGTCAGAACCCGCAGCGGCTACTACGCAGGCCAGGAGCAAGCCGCCGGCGGAAATTAGAAAGCATTTGGCACTTAGCAATTGGCATTTGGCCAGAGCTCTAGCTAAATGCCAATTGCTGAGTGCCAAATGCTGGTTCTCTTCAATTGACGCTCTGCCCCCGCTTTCGTACCCTGTAGGGTGAGGACAAAAACCATCGAAGCCTCTCGCCTGCGCGTCACCGACGACATTTCCCAACTGGTCGGCGCGACTCCCATCCTGCAACTGAAAAAACTGGCGTCCGGCGATGTCGCGGGCATCTATGCCAAGCTGGAATACCTCAATCCCGGCGGCAGCGTGAAAGATCGCGCTGCCAGCGGAATTATTCTGCGCGCGGAAAAAGAGGGCCGGCTTAAGTCCGGAGGCACCATCGTCGAAGCCACCGCTGGGAACACCGGGATCGGTCTGGCGCTCATCGGGGTTCAGCGTGGCTACAAGGTCGCCCTCTTCGTGCCGGAACGTTTTTCCGAAGAAAAAGTCATAATCATGCGAGCCCTCGGTGCCGACGTGACCCGCACCCCGGACACGGAAGGCATGCAAGGCGCAATCCGCCGCGCCAATGAATTCGTGGCGCGTATTCCCGGCGCGTTTATGGCAGCCCAGTTCGACAACCCCGCCAATCCCGACTATCACTACGAAACTACTGCGCCGGAGATTTTCGAACAAATGGAAGGCCGCGTCGATGCGCTGGTCATTGGCTCCGGGACAGCAGGCACGTTCACCGGCCTGGCTCGTTTTCTGAAGGAGCGCCTTCCTGAAGTGCTGGCCTATGCCGTGGAAACCCAGGGATCGGTCCTGGGCGGAGGCAAGCCCGGACCACATAAAGTGGAAGGCATCGGCGCCAGCTTCATACCAGGCAACTTCGACCGTTCCGTGTGTGACGACGTCATCATGGTCACCGACGTGGACGCTTTCGCCATGGTCAAGGAACTCGCCGCCCGCGAGGGCGTGCTGTCCGGTTCGAGCGGCGGTGCCAACGTGTTCGCATCCCTACAGGTAGCCCGCCGCCTGGGACCAGGCAAACGGGTGGTAACCATGATCCCGGATTCAGCCGAACGCTATCTCTCTAAGAAAATCTTTGAAGGTGGAATTTGATGGAAGAAGCTGTCAGCTTTCAGCCGTCAGCTCTCAGCAAAGTCTCGGCCCTGAGAACTGAGAACTAGAAACTGAAAACTGACGAACCAGAAACAAATCTATCCGATGTCTGATCTCTGGTATCCGAGATCCGAAGAAAATTTGAGATTTGAGATTTGAGATCTGATAGCCGATAGCCGATAGCCGATAGCTGATAGCTGAAAGCTGAGCGCTGAGAGCTTCACCCCATGCCCAAGAACAAACAACCAGGTTTCGCCACCCAAGCCATTCACACCGGTCAGGCGCCCGACCCCGAAACCGGCGCCGTAACGGTTCCCATCTATCCAACCTCCACCTTCGTCCAGCAGGAACTGGGCAAGAACAAAGGTTACGAATACGCGCGCGTGTCCAATCCGACTCGTACCCGCCTGGAAGAAAATCTGGCGGCCCTCGAAGGCGGCGTCGCCTCCCGCGTCTTCGCCAGCGGGATGGCGGCGATCAACGCCATCTGCACCATGTACAAGTCCGGGGATCACGTGGTGTGTGGCAACGATCTCTACGGAGGCGTCCCCCGCCTCTTCAATCAGGTACTGGCCAATTTCGGAATGGAGTTCAGCTACGTCGACACTTCCAACGCGAAAAATGTAGACCGTGCTATACAAAAAAATACCCGCATGGTCTACGTGGAGACGCCCACCAACCCCCTCATGTCGCTCACCGACATCGAAGCGGTGAGCCAGGTTTGCCGGCGCAAAAAAGTGGAGCTGGTCGTGGACAACACTTTTATGTCGCCATACTTTCAGCAGCCGATTCTGTTGGGAGCTGGCATGGTGGTGCACTCCACCACAAAATTTCTGAATGGACACAGTGACGGCCTCGGCGGCGTCGTAGTTTGCACCAACAAAGAGCAGGCCGAAAAGCTGGCCTTCGTGCAGAAGGCCGCAGGAGCGATTCTTTCTCCGTTCGAGTGCTGGCTGGTGCTGCGCGGAGTGAAGACCCTGGCCGTGCGCATGGAACAACACGATCGCAGCGGCCGTCTTATCGCCGGGTTTTTGGCCCGGCACAAGAAAGTGAAAAAAGTTTTCTATCCCGGACTTCCCGGACATCCCCAACATGAACTAGCGCAGCGCCAGATGACGGGCTTCGGCTCCATGATCACATTCGAGACCGGATCGCTCACCAATGCGAAAAAGATGTTAAAGAAGGTGCGCGTGTGCTCGCTGGCGGAGTCGCTGGGAGGAGTGGAGACATTGATCTCGCATCCCGCCACTATGACCCACGCCGCGCTGGGAGCGAAGGGAAGAAGGGAAATCGGAATTACGGATGGCTTGGTGCGCATCTCGGTGGGAATCGAAAACGTAGAAGACATCATGGACGATCTCGACGGCGCACTGGCCGCAATCTAAGAGATGGAGTCCCAGTTCCCGGCTGCGGTTCTGGTTGCAGCAGGATGCCCTCGTACCTACAGGCAGAAGTGCAGGGCGGTCCCGGAGGGACTTCTGAGAGTAGCCCGCCACTTCAGTGGCGGGTAAGCGGACGAAACGATGCGCGTGCTGTAGGCACGCCTGAAAATGACGCCAAACCGGGCACCCCACGAATTCGGCGGCGTCTTCATAAATCATGACCGTGTCTCCAAATTCCGCCCGCGAGTGGAATTCCTCGGAGTACCACCGTCTTTCTCAACCCCAGGTCAGTTGGGGCAAGAAGGTACTGTCGCGGCTGACTTTGCGCGGCGACGAATTGCTGCTCGACGCCGGCTGCGGCACCGGCCGCCTCACCGCCGAGTTACTGCAGGCTTTGCCCCGCGGACGCGTGGTTGCGCTCGACATCTCGCAAAACATGTCGCAGTCCGCCCGTGAATACCTGCAGCCTCAATTCGGCCAGCAAGCTCAGGTGGTCACCGCCAACCTGCTGGACCTCCCGTTCGCCCCGGTGTTCGACGGGGTCGTCAGCACCGCTGCGTTCCACTGGGTGCTTGATCACGACCGCCTGTTTCGCGGCCTGTTTCAGTCGCTCCGTCCAGGAGGCTGGTTGCAGGCGCAGTGCGGAGGTGGTGTCAACCTGGCTCGCCTGCGAGAGCGTATGGCCACGCTTGCGCTCTCGCCAAAATTTGCACCGTTCCTGGCGAGCTTTCCCTCGCCCTGGCTCTTCCAGAACGCTGAAGACGCGGCAAAAACATTGCTGCGCGCCGGATTCGTAGATGTCCAAACCAACCTCGAAGCCGCCCCCACACTCCTCGACGATCGCCGGCACTACATGGAATTTGTGAACACTGTGATCGTGCGCACCCACCTCGAACGCATCCCCGAACCCGATCTGCGCGCGCAATATGTCTCCGACCTGGCCGACCAGGCCGCCGCTGACGATCCTCCTTTTATGTTGGACTATTGGCGGCTCAACCTCAGCGCGAGAAAACCGTAAACTCGATCCCGCCAGCCGCCGAGGTAACTCATCCAGAGAGGTTACTTACGAAGGTCACCGGCAGGCCCGCGGATTGGCTTGCCCGGCAGCAACTTCCCGCGATATCAAGGGTTCAACAGTCAGCAGCTTAAATTATTCGACGGGGAAGAAAATATGCGACGAAGTCTATGGCTGAGCATGTTCGTAATCGCGGGCGCACTGTTTGCCGCGGGGCAGAGCGATGTGAGCCAGGATCGGCGGGATCTTCATCAGGATCATCGCGACCTGCGGCAAGACCACCGGGATTTGAATCATGACCGCGTCGACCGGAACAGGGATATCCGCGACATCCACCACGATCAGGCGGATATTGCCAAAGACCGGCGCGAACTGCACCACGATGAGCGAACCGGCAACACGGCAGGTGCGGCGAGAGAACGAGCCGACATCGCCCACGACCGCCGGGACTTACATAAAGATCATCGCGACCTGCACGCCGACCGCCGCGACATTCATGAGGACCGCCATGACATCCGCCACGACCGTCGTGATGTCCGCTATGATCGCCGCGACCTTCACCACGACCACCACGATTAAAAAGCGCCGACATCCGCTCGACTTCGCTCAAGACAAAGCTCACCGATTGTGGCGAGGGCATCCCGCCTTCGCAAACGGCCGTGGGCGGCTGATAAAAAACTCATGCGAGGAGACGACGAACGGCAGCTTTACCAGCCTGCCGGGAGGTTGAAGTTGGTGAGGTTAATCGTTCACTGTGGCAGGCCAGCGCGGCGGAGCAAATCCTCGAAACGCGGGTCCGAGCGCAAGCTGTCGAATTCGGGATCAACCTTAACGAAGGTCATGAGCATGGAGCGATCCGCATATGCCTGCGTTTTCACCAGCCCTGCGAATCCTTGCTTGCAAGACGAGTCCTGGCACATTCACTTCACCGATTGCCCAATCCAGCTAAGATATCCAACGTTTCCTTCATCGATCGCCACCCCAACGCATTCCGGGACATCGTAGGAATGCAATTCGCAAATCGCATCCCGCACCCTTTCAAATGCGGCCTGTGTCGTCTTGACGATCAGCAGCCACTCCTCTGCTTCCTCGACCTCGCCTTCCCAGCGGTAAATGGACCCAATCTGAGGCACGATGTTCACGCAGGCTGCCAGAAGCCGTTCCACTAAAGCGCGTCCAATCTTATGGGCCTCATCTTTTGAGCCTGCCGTCGTGAGGACGAGTATCTTGTCTGTCATATAGAGTCACCGTTCCATCGTGATTTGCCGGCTCTCATTTTACGGCTGGCGGTCCGACAGCAGCTCCAATTGCGGAGAAAACCTCGCAACCGCAATCCTGTTTCGGCACCATTCTGCGCCAACCATTTGCCGAAGTTGGTTCCCCGTATCGTCTCCGAGCGAACTTCCCCTTGACGCAGGAGGCAATGAGAAGTTCACTGGAATGTTCCAGAAAAGAACCCAGCGATCTCATGAGCCGTACGGTCCCAGAGGTCGCAGCAGAGAAGAACCGCGGCCAGGCAATGGATCTTCGAATAAGCCGACCAGAAATCCGGATCATGCCCCGCGCCCATCGCGGCTTGAGCGCTCTGGTCGAGCACGCCCCGCAGGCTGAAGCCTTCAGCGATCGCCTGACCGAGCGGCTGCGCCCCGCCTTCACCTGGATCTATGGCGCCCGGCGGCGCGTCGCCACCTCCGGAGTGGCCGTGGTCACCGTGTGGTTATTCCTTCACGTAATGTTTGGTGCCAACGGCATGGTGGTCTATCGTCAGAAACGCGGTGAATACCAAAGCCTGGGCCAGGAAATCGACCTTTTGCAGAAGGAAAATGACCACTATACCGGGCAGATCAATGCTCTCCAGACTGACCCCAAGACCATCGAGAAGGAAGCCCGCGAGCAGCTGCACTACGCCCGCCCCGGCGAGGTCGTT
>Ga0075028_100000868_pt1 | contig 10781 bp, 10 predicted proteins | sample LitLauG_LLR_2014_FD_71390 | JGI IMG/M metagenome (GOLD analysis project Ga0075028, IMG submission 71390) | Freshwater sediment microbial communities from Pennsylvania, USA - Little Laurel Run_MetaG_LLR_2014 | ecosystem: Environmental > Aquatic > Freshwater > Creek > Sediment | place: USA... | reverse complement strand
CGGGTTTTCAGTCATATCTGCTGAATCCTTTGGACTGGCGGGAACAAGTACCTAAACTGCCTGTTGATTTGCGAAAGCAAACCCCGATCGTTCTCGCACCGGGCCCTCACTCCACGCGCGTGGCGCGCGTTGTTCGCGTGATCCGGTGCGGGCGCCGATACTGATCCATAACCACTCGGCAAGCTTGACTGAGCCGGCCCCTGTTCCCCAACAGACAGTGAAATACGTCGTCGCGATTGGGAATGGCGGCCCAGCAAACCCTGAATGCATCGCCGATACAGGCCTGCCGCTCCTCAGTCGTTTCGGCGACAGCCGTTGAGCACCAGAAAGCACTCAATAGGGCGACTGTTATCGGGGCAAGTGCTTTCAACGCGTTCAAACCATGCTCGGCCGGGCGGTCAGAACGGAAGCGGCCTCAGTCGTGGCAATTGTGGCGTTTGCCACGGCTGATGGCCGCTTCAAGCAGAGCGCCCCCTCGCCCGCCTGATTAACACCATAAGGATGGTTGGCTGCGCCTCCTATGACCGCGGCGCAACACTGGACAAAATAATGGGAAACTCGCGCCAGATGCTGAACAGCTGGCCGTTATTCGATCACCTCGTCGGCACGGTCAAGCAGCGCCGGCCTCAGAGTGAGGCCGAGTGCCTTGGCGGTCTTGAGGTTGATGACGAATTCGAAACGTGTCGGCAATTCAAGCGGCAGATCGGCTGGCCGTGCGCCGCGCAGGACATGCGCAACGAGTTCAGCCACGCGGTCGCCGATGTCGCTCTGTTTGGGGCCGTATGACATCAGGCCGCCTTCTCGCACCAGTGCGGCAGCCTCGAAGATCGTCGGCAGGCGGTTGGCCGCGGCAAATTCAACGACGCGTTTGCGGTTGAGGACTGTGAGGGCATCGGACACCATCAGGATGGCATCGGGGCGTTGACGCGTCATCGCGGTAAACGCCTCGTCAAAATCATTGGGTTCGCGAACGCCCAGGGTCTGAACTTTGACGCCAAGCACGCGGGCGGCATCTTCGGCGGCGCGATAGCGCAACGTCATGCCGAGATCGGCCGCATTCCACAACATCGCAACAACACGGAGATCAGGTACCGCGTCCCTGAGAATTTCGAGGCGCTTGGCGCTGAGCTCGGTGGAGACCTCGGTGACGCCGGTCACATTGCCCCCTGGCCGCGACAGGCCTTCAACCAGACCGGTCGCAACAGGATCGCCTGCTCCTGAAATGACGATCGGTGTTCCATTTGCAGACGTCTTGGCGGCGAGAGCGGCCGGATAGCCGTATGTCACGATAACATCGACTTTGGCGGCATTGAGTTCAGCCACAAAAGCCTCAAGCCGATCGAGGCGGCCATCCGCCCATCGCTGTTCAAAAACGATGTTACGTCCGTCAACAAAACCGCGTTTGGCCAGACCCGACGTAAACGACTTGCTGCGCGCATCGAGTGGTCCTATGGCCGATGAGCCGCTGAGCACTCCGATCCGGTAGACCTTGCCGGCTTGCTGCGCCCGTGCACCAAGCGGAAGCGCGACCGTCGCACCGAGCAAACCTAAGAATTGCCGCCGTCGCATTGAACGCAGCCCCAAGGCTCATGACAACGCATCATACTTGCTGATATTAACACCACAGCCTGGTGCCTCATTCGACCATCTGATCGGCCATGGCGAGCAGTGTCCGCGGACGGCAAAGACCAAGCGCCTTGGCGGTCTTCAGATTGGTTACGAGTTCAAATTTCGTCAGATGAATTGCTGGTCTTGGCCGCAAGCCTAGCACATCGAAGGGTGCTGGCGAATGCCCAGGCTATGAAAAGACCTGTGCGATTTTGCTCGGATCTATTGCACGCCGAAGCGCGCAAATTCGGCGGCGACGTCCGGCTTTGCCGCCTCGGCCGCACCAATGTCAGCGTCGGCGTCAGCATCACCTTGCTTGCGCTTCACCAGACCACGGCCATAGAGAGCGCTGGCGATCTTTGGATTTTTGTCGAGAGCCGCGTCGAAGTCCGCGATGGCCTTGTCCAGCGCATCCATCTTTAAATGGATCAATCCGCGATCACTGAGCGTGCTCGGACTATCGGGCCGCGCGCGCAGGGACTCGTTGCAGTCAGACAATGCTTCGGACAATTGCCCGACCATGAATCGCGTCCAGCACCGGTTGTGCAATGCAATCGGATTGTTGGGATTGAACCCTACGGCAACGTGGTAGTCTGCAAGGGCACGTTCGTATTGCTCTTTTTCCTTGTAGGCATTGCCCCGGTTGCTGAACGCGACAGCCATGCCGGGATTGAGCTTGATCGCTTCGTCATAATTCACGATGGCGTTGTCGAAATCGCCCTTTGCCGCATATCCATTGCCACGATTATAGAATGCCACGGAAAGGGCATTCTGGTTTCCTCTCCCCGACTCGATCAGCCCCGTGCAGCTCGCGATTTGCTGATCCGGCGTCGTGCCGTTCTTTCCATCGCACTGCTTGAAGTCTTGCGAAAATTTCGTGTCGTCACCCCGAAACGTCGCGTTGTAAGAGAACGAGAATATCGCGCTTCGCCAGCACAGGGTGATGAATAAAAACCCGACGATCGGCATCGAGACAAAAATCAGGATGTTGCGAAGCCGATTGGGCCTTTGCGCTTGCGTATGCGCGCCTTGTGGCGCCGCATAGGCCGACCTGCGGCCGAACTCTGGTCTGTGCTGGGCCATCGCACATTGGGTAACAAGCCCGATTTAACGAATAATTTAAGCAATGTTTTCTGTTGCAAGGCCAGCCAGTCACTTTGCGTTAATGCTGTCGCCACCGCGTGCACGCGCGAGAAATCAAGGCCTATTCAATACCGGCTTAGCCTGAGCCTTGCCGCACAGCGCGCACCATTCCCGCTCGGCATGCATGCGCGCGTGTGAGTGTTTCACGGCCCGCACGCGTGCTCCCATCAGCATCGGGAACGTGAGGATGGAGATTTCCCACAGGTCCACGGCATAGAGCCGGCGAATGCGGGTGTTCGGATCCATCCGCGCCCAGCACGACCCCTCCGAGCCGGTCGGCATCTGGCTCGACTTGCGCGAGGATCATCGCGGGCTCATTGCACGCGGGCGTCTCATTCCGAAAGTGGCGCGCGGGCGTGAATTGCTGTCGCTGTTGCGGGCAGGGCGCGCGAGCTCGCGCACGAAATCGTCTGGCGGCGGTGAGCTCGCGCAACGCGAACCAGGCGAGCGCGCTCGCCGACATCGCCCACAACAGCAGGGCCAGATGCGCGAGGTCGCCGCGCTCGGTGAAGATGCGGATGAGATCAGTCATGACGACCGCGCTTGAGGCGGATATTGCGGCAACTAGTGTGTCGCGGCGATCACGAAAGCGCGGATGCGCCCGTCGACAGGGCCATTTCCAAACCTGCGCGCCAGGGCTTCAGCCGCCTTGGTGGTGGCCTCTTCCAATCGCGATTTATCGCGCGCTTCGATTTCAAGTCTCAGCGGCGTGCCCTGACAATAGGCGACCGCGGCGTCGTGTGGCGATGGCGCCTTGCTTCGCGCATCCACAGCATCAATCGATACCTTGGTAAATCCCGCAGCACTCAAGTCTGCGCGAATTTGCTCGACGTCGTGGTAGCCGTGCGGCGTGCGCGCCATGAAACGAGGGGAATCGTCCGGGAACACCGCTGCCAGAGCTTCGGTCACGGTGTCGGCGAAATCGTTTTCCGAAATACGGTCCCACACGTTGAAGAGGAAATGACCACCGGGCTTCAGGACGCGCCGTGCTTCCTTGTAGCCCTTTATCCTGTCGGGAAAAAACATCGCGCCGAACTGGCAGGCCACGGCATCAAAGCTTTGATCCTTGAACGGCAGCGCGAGCGCATCGGCCTGCCTCCACTCGACCCGGCCCTTGCCAGCTTGCCGCACCTTTGCGTGATCGAGCATCGGCTGGTTGAGATCGGTTGCAACGATGTGCGCGGACTCTGGAAGCCGCGCAGCCATTGCGCGCGTGAGAACTCCCGTTCCTGCGGCCGTCTCCAGCACGTCTTTCGGGCCAGCTTTGGCCAACCTGCCGGCGAGGTCGCTTGCGTAAGATTCGAAGATCAGGGGGACAAGATACCGGTCGTAGATCTCCGGGATCGATCCTGCGAACAGCTTGTCAGTCGCGACCATTTGCGCCTCTCTGGGTCAAACGGCACAGGCCACCTGACGAGATAAGCACGGATCGTGGCAACTTTAAACGAAACCGGGACGGCGAGTTCCCTGATCTGTTATGGTTTCACGACAGGAACGTAGTCTTGCGGGGGCTTATGCAACGACGCGAATTCCTTACGCTTCTCGGTGGCGCCGCGGCGGCCTGGCCGGCCACGGCGCACGCGCAACAGCGCGAGCAGATGAAGCGCATCGGCATACTTTTGCCTGGAACCGCGGACGATCCTGTATTTCAGGCCCGGCTCGCAGCGTTCTATCAGGAGCTGGCGCTATTGGGCTGGAGCATCGGCCGCAATGTGCGCATCGAAACGCGATGGGCGACGGCCGATGCCGCCGAGATTCGTAGGCACGCGGCGGAATTGGCGACGCTCGCGCCCGACATCATCCTGGCCACTGGCGACTCGACCGTGCCGCCATTGCTGCAGGCGACCCGCACCGTGCCAATTGTGTTCCCGCTCGCCGGCGATCCTGTCGGCGCCGGCTTCGTCGATAGCCTGGCGCGGCCGGGCGGCAATGCCACCGGTTTCATGCTTTACGAATACGCTATTGGCGGGAAATGGCTGGAGCTGCTCAAAGAGATCGCGCCAAACCTGACGCGAGTGGCGGTCCTTCGGGATCCCGCCAGCCCCTCTCAAGCCGCCCAGTTTGGCGCCATCCGTGCCATGGCGCCGTCGGTCAGGATAGAGGTGATCCCAGTCAATGTGCGTGACGCCGGTGAGATTGAGCGCGCTATCGCAGATTTCGCGCGCTCGCCGAATGGCGGTCTGATTCCAGCGTCGAGCGCTGTGGCGTTGCGTCATCGCGATCTGATCGTCACGCTGGCGGCCCGTCACAAGTTGCCGGCGATCTACTGGGAACGCTTCTTCGTCACCGGCGGCGGCTTGATCTCCTATGGACCTGATCTGATCGACAATTACCGTCGCGCGGCCGGCTACGTCGATCGCATCCTCAAGGGCGAGAAGCCTGCTGATCTGCCGGTGCAGACGCCAACCAAGTACGAGATGGTCATCAACCTGAAGACTGCCAAGGCGCTCGGCCTATCGGTGCCATTGATTTTGCAGCAGCGCGCTGATGAGGTGATCGAATGAGGCGCCGCGAATTCATCACCCTTCTCGGCGGCGCGACGGCGGCTTTGCCGCTCGCAGCGCGCGCGCAGCAATCGGCAATGCCGGTGGTCGGGTTCCTCAACGGCGCTACAGCGGAAAATTATGCGCGGTTCGTGAGCGAGTTTCGGCGCGGCCTGAACTCGATGGGTTTCATCGAAGGCCAGAATGTCACGATCGAGTATCGCTGGGCGGAAGGCCATTACGAGCGTCTGCCGGACTTGGTCGCCGACCTCATGCGCCGCGGCGTGGCCGTCATCGCGGCCACCAGCACACCGGCCGCACTCGCGGCAAAAGCCGCCGTCACAACGATTCCGGTTGTGTTCACCACCGCGAGCGACCCGGTCGGCCTCGGCCTCGTCGCCAACCTGGCACGGCCCGGTGGCAACATGACCGGCGCGACGCAACTGAACATGGAGCTCGGGCCGAAACGGATCGAGCTGATGCGTCAGCTGCTGCCCAAAGCGACCACCATCGTCCTCGCCGTCAATCCCACCAATCCCCGCGTTGCCGCGGTCCAAACCCGGGACGCGCAGGAAGCGGCCCGTGCGCTTGGGCTGCAACTCCGGATCCTGGAAGCCAGCACCGAGGCCGACTTTGACAAGGCGGTCGCGGGCCTGCCCAAAGGCGCCAGCGGACTCATCATCGGCGCCGGAGATTCATTCTTCTTGAGTGAGACTGCGCAATTCGCCGCAATCAGTGTGCGCCACGGCGTACCCACCATCTCCAATGGGCGCGAGTTCGCAGCGGCCGGCGGTTTGCTCAGCTATGGAGGAAGCGTGGCGGACTCCTATTTGCTCGCCGGCGTCTATACCGGCCGCATCCTCACCGGTGAGAAGCCGGCTGAACTGCCAGTGCAGCGATCCTCGAAAATCGAGATGTACATCAACCTCAAGACCGCCAAAGCCCTTGGCATCACCGTGCCGCCGGGCCTAGTGATCGCCGCCGACGAGGTGTTCGAGTGAGACACCGTGCCAGCACATGCTGAGGCCGGCCAATTGGCAAGGGTGCCGCACCTATGATTGGATAGACATTATGACTGCCGCGAACGAGGAGGATGGCCCCTTCTTTATTCCGCTGCGCGGAAGCCGCGGCCATTCCACGGCGCCAAATGTTGCGCCAGGAACGGCTCCAAGTGCGGCTCCAAGTGCGGCGCCAAGTTCTGCGCCAAGTCCGGCTCCAAGTGTTACGCCAAGTGCCACGCCAAGTGCGGCCAAATCTGCGCGCCTCGTCGATGCCGGCAAGTTGGCGGTCGCGCACGTCGTCAATACTCGCGATGGCGAATGGTCGTCCGACGACTACGAGGTGTTTGAGGGCCATCGACCCGTCGGCCGTATCACCCTGTCGGCGCAGGCGCCGCAGGGCAGGCCGTGGTTATGGGTGATCACCGCGCGCCCGGACAGCAGCGAAAACCGCGGCTATGCCGTGAGCCGCGAGCAGGCGATGAAAGAACTCAAGGCGCGGTGGGCGAACCCGAGCAAGTTCTAACGTGAACTGTGACCTTTACTTCCGTTCGTCCCCGCGAAAGCGCGGCTGGATTCCTGCTTACGCGGGAATGAGCTGACGGGAAAAAATGACGCCCGGCTGCGGGGGACCAGCAACGCGGGCGTCGAGCAGCGTCACGCTGTCAAGACTATTTTCCTAGGACTTTTACAAAGTGCACAGCTGCACGGGGGCCCCCATGGAATGTTCGCGCCGAATCCAATAGCGTGGGCAGCGGGTACGGGGACCGCGCGTGGACGACAAGAAGACAAAAAATTCGGGCGTGATGATTGTCGCGTTCGCGGCGGTCGCTGCCTGGCAGATCTACGACATGGCGACCGCGACCGAGGTGCCGAGCCGGGCGCTTGTGATCCTGCAATATGTGTTGCTTGTCGGGCTGCTGCTCGGGCTCATCGGCGCCGTGCTCAATTTTCTGAGATCGCAGTAGCGCAGCCGGGGATGTGTGCCGGGCACAGCGCAGCACGTAGCGACGTGCAGTGGTGCGCTGCAGATCCGGGACCTTAGAAAACGCCGGCCTCCCCTTCTGCGTAACCGTGTTCGAGAAATGCCCTGCTTCGTATCGGCCCCGGATCTGCGGTGCGTCATTTCATGCCGCACGGCGTCCGGGGCACAGTACCCTACGCCCGCAGGGACGAGCGGAAAATATCCCTGCCGGAATGACTGAAGAGATAAGCCCCTACTTCGGCGCGGCGTCGGAATGGCAGCTGCGCGGGCCCTGATCCCACAGCCAGCCGCATCGGCTGCAGCCGCCAAGGCTGAGGCTAAGCAGAACAAGAAATAGGACAAGAGTGACACGACTTTGCATAGCGCGACAATAACCGATTGCGCGTGTCGCCGCGAGTACCTGTCTTCACGCGACATCGCGCGACATCTACGCATGGGTGTCATGCGAACAGCGATACGCGCGAGCGCGGCCACTCTTTTTTTCATCAAACGAAAGCCCTATATGAACATCCGTATAAGAATGGCAGTATGTTTGCCGTATCGAGCATGACGAAAGGCATCTAAGCCCATGTCGATCCGCCCCATCAAACGCATCGTGCAATCGCAGCCGACCATCGAAGGTGCCGGCGTCAGATTGCGTCGTGCGTTCGGTTTCGGCGACACCGCGGAGACCGACCCATTTTTGTTGCTCGACGATTTCCGCAACGATCGGCCCGCCGACTATCTCGCCGGGTTCCCATGGCATCCGCACCGCGGCATCGAGACAATCACATATGTGTTGTCCGGTTCCGTGGACCACGGCGACAGTCTAGGAAATCGTGGGACGCTCGGTTCCGGCGATGTGCAATGGATGACCGCGGGGCGCGGCATCATGCATCAGGAGATGCCGCACGGCGACGCCCAGGGACGCATGCACGGATTTCAGTTGTGGGCTAACCTGCCCTCCTCGCTCAAGATGACGGCGCCGCGTTACCAGGACATCAAGGGACCGGAGATTCCGGAAGTCGTCGACGACGACGGCACGCGCGTGCGCGTGGTGTGCGGCGACTTCTGGGGCAAGAAGGGTCCCGTCGATGGCGTCGCTTCCGATCCGCGCTATCTCGATGTGTTCGTGCCGGCGGGCAAGCGCAAGACACTCAAGGTCGAGGTCGAGCGCCACGCCTTTGCTTATGTGTTCGAAGGCGATGGATCGTTCCACGCCGCATCGAAGCCGATTGGCGTGCTCAGCGAGAAGCAGGTCAACGGCAACGAGATCCTCGTGCGTGAGACAATCGGCGACCGTTCGCTGGTGCTCTTCGACTCCGGCGATGAAGTGACCGTCCAGGCCGGCGACAATGGCATCCGCTTCCTGCTGGTGTCCGGCAAGCCTATACAGGAGCCGGTCGCGTGGTACGGGCCGATCGTCATGAACACGCAGGCCGAGTTGCAGCAGGCGGTCTCCGACCTGCGCAGCGGGACTTTCATCAGGGGTTAGCTCCTCATTGCGTAACGGTCCCGGATCAGCGGTGCACCGCAGACCTGGGACCGTTTCGCGCACAGACCTCACACCCGTCAGTCCTGCGAAAGCGGGGATCCAGCGCTTTTTCGTAACAACTCCACTGTCGTGAGAGCTGGGCCCCGGCTTTCGCGGGGATGAGGACCCCGGTTCGACCCTCCGCCTCTTTTGTGGACTTCCGCCCACGGCGGCGGTGGTGATAGCGTTTGCGCACCGGGACATGCTGCAACTGCCATCCGCCAGTCCGCGCCAAGAAGGGCCAAGCGCGCCCCAGAGGCAAAGAACGGACAGCGGACTGGCCTGACGGGAGGTCAGGACATGAGCCTATCGCGAACCCTAAAAATATTGAGCGGAGCACTTGTGCTCGGCGCCAGCTTTTCTCCGGCGCAGGCGGACGAGCTGCGCGTCGGATTCATTGCGCCGATGACCGGCATCTTCGCGCAGGTCGGCAAGGATATGGTCGACGGCTTCCAGATGTATCTGGATGAGCACGGCAACAAGCTTGGCGGCATGGACGTCAAATTCATCCTCGAGGACGACCAGGCCAAGCCCGACCTTGGTGTCACCAAGGCAAAGAAGCTGGTGCTCAACGATCAGGTGCAGATGTTCATCGGAGGCGTGCTGGCCTCGACCGGCTACGCGCTGGCGCCGGTGAGCACCGAATTGAAGACCGTCTATATTCCATCCATTCCGGCGGCTGATGATCTGACCCAACGCCAGGCCGACAAATATCCCTATCTGATCCGCACCGGCTGGTCATCGTCGCAACCGCACCATCCGCTCGGGCAGTGGGCCTGCGATCAAGGCTTTAAGAAGATCGTCACCGTCGGCGCCGACTACGCTTTCGGCTACGAGTCCGTCGGCGGATTCCAGAAAGCGTTTGAAGATTGCGGCGGCAAGGTCGTGCAGAAGATCTGGCCGGCGCTCGGCACCAAGGATTTCGGGCCGTACATCCCGACCATCAAGGACGATGCCGATGCGGTGTTCACGCTTATGGTCGGCCCGATGGCGTTGCAGTTCCCCAAGCAATTGCGCGCGGCCGGCTTCAAGAAGCCGATCATCGGCGGCGGCACCAGCTATGACGAGTTCGCTTTGCCCTTCATGGGCGATGAGGTCGCCGGCGACGTCTCTGCCCTGCAATACAGCGCCGCGCTGACGACGCCGAAGAACGAAGCCTTCGTGAAGGCCTATCGCGCCAAATATGGCAAGGTGCCGTCCTACTTCTCGGAGAGCAACTACACCACCGCGCAGCTGATCGACGAGACGATCAAGAAGTCTGGCGGCAAGTGGCCGGGCTCCGAGCAGTTCATCAAGACCATGGCGGGGCTCAAGATCGACGCCGTGCGCGGGCCGGTGTCGTTCGATGACATGCGCAACCCGATCCAAGACATCTACATCAAGAAGGTCGAGAAGAAGCAGATGTTCGGCTACGACAAGCCGGAATTATGGAACACCGTGATCAAGACTTATCCGGCGGTGGGCCAGTTCTGGACCTACGGCAAGGAAAAATTCCTGGCGCAGCCGGTGTACAGCCGCGATTTCCCGCCGTGCAAGTTTTGTGACTGAGCTTGTGGTGATTTGCGATTGAGCACGTGGTGACACGCTAAAGAAAAACCCCGGCACGTGCCGGGGTTTTTGTTTGTGGTATTTCGTAATCTCTCCATTCTCTCGGCGTCATGCGCGGGCTTGACCCGCGCATCCATGATGACTCTCGACAAACACGAACCTTACGGTCGTCAGCAATTCGCACGGTCTCATGGATTGCCGGGTCAAGCCCGGCAATGACAAACGGGAACGGCTCCCGACCGCTATCCCCTCACGGGCACGGGTGTGGGTGGCCATCGTTCCCCATGAACGTTCCGGTGTTCGGATTATATGACCGGTACCGTTGCATGCAGTACGCGACGCCGTCATCACCGCCGCCATCACCACCGTATGGCTGAGCGTAATAGCCGGGGCCGGGTGCGTAATAGGGCTGCGCGTAATACGGATAGTAGCCGCCGTAGTAATAAGGCGCGGCAAGCGCGCCGCCGATCAGTGCCCCGGCGGCAAGTCCGCCACCGAAACCC
>Ga0075028_100000867_pt1 | contig 10788 bp, 4 predicted proteins | sample LitLauG_LLR_2014_FD_71390 | JGI IMG/M metagenome (GOLD analysis project Ga0075028, IMG submission 71390) | Freshwater sediment microbial communities from Pennsylvania, USA - Little Laurel Run_MetaG_LLR_2014 | ecosystem: Environmental > Aquatic > Freshwater > Creek > Sediment | place: USA... | reverse complement strand
ACGGCCAAATCCCGATTCACTTCGAGCAACGAGTGCAAGATGCTCTTCAGCGTAGCGCCGTCGTCAACGTTCGCCGGACGATGCAAAGTGACCAGCGCATAGCGCTCGGGGATGCCATTCCTGCTTTGTCGCCGCGCTACGGGCAAGAGTTTCACGAGCGAGTCGATCATCACATTGCCGACGCGGAAGATCTTCTCCGCTGCGATTCCCTCGCGTTGCAGATTGATGTCCCCGTCCTCGGACGGTGTATACAGCACATCGGCGAGCTGATCCGTGACCAGACGGTTGATTTCTTCCGGCATGGTACGGTCGAAGGAGCGCAGCCCTGCCTCGACGTGACCGATGCGGATTCCGAGCTTTGCGCAAACCAGCGCGGTAGCTAGCGTCGAATTGACATCACCATAGACAAGTACGATCTCAGGTTTACGCTCCAGCACCACGGGCTCGAGGCGGGACATGATCTCGGCGGTTTGCCGGGCATGCGAACTGGAGCCCACAGCGAGATTAACGTCCGGAGCCGGAATGCCGAGTTGCTCGAAAAACACGTCCGACATACTGGCGTCGTAATGCTGGCCGGTGTGGACTAGTGTCTGAGCGATAGTCGAGTGTGATTTGAGGGAGTTCAGCACTGGCGCCACCTTCATGAAATTCGGGCGTGCGCCAACGACATGAACTATGTGCACCAATTTCTCCTACTTAACCGCGACCTGGACGAGACTATCTAACCACAAGTCGGCAATGACTTTTCAACTCACTTTGAAGCGACTTCACGCCGCGATCCGAGGTCGCTCTTGGTGCAGCAATCGACGAAGCGTCCTGAGATCATTGAGTATACGGTGACTGCGTTCTAAGTGGACATTCAGCTTCTCCAGATTGTAGACGATTAACTTCAGCGCATCCAACCTCCTAGGTGTAGACGAAACCTGGACCTGCATATCTGCTTTGACCGCCTCCTGTGACTCTAAGAGGGCTTGAGTTAAAAGACCGAGGTACTCTTGTGCACTTTCGATGGTTTCGAAAGAAGCTGTGACTGCGCTGTTCACGACCGACCTCCGCCCTGTGCTACAGTCAGCAATTGCCGAATGCCATTCTCAGGTATCGGCCTGCAACACATAGGAAACTATTGGGGGAGTTGTGTTCCATGACGTACGTGTGCTGAAGAAACGGACTAGTGCCACTACACGTCAGCAGACACCATAGGGATGTTGTCGGCCTCTGAGCCGACCGGTTTTGTCTGTGCTCCGACTCTCCTGAGCCAAATTTCTCGCCAGTACAGAAGATCAGCCCGGTAACAGCCACCGAACGCGAAATAGGTGCTGTCACAGAGCACATCTTCGAGAATGACTGTATCGCGGAAGCATTTCATCTCGCCCGTACCTTCGGCGATTATGTTTTCGGCACGACTTCTTACACGGTATCGCCCACCGCAGAAAGGACGCTGGTCCCCGCTGAAGTGGAGCCCTCGGTTGCGTCCGTGTTTATTCAACGTGGCGACAATCTCAGGGAGAGACTTCACCTCCACCATCTCGCCCGGCTGCAACCCGAGAGACTCAGTGGGCGTTTTCTCCTGAGTGCCGCGCACGTGTGGGCCGATCAGCTTGCTATGCGTCTTCCACCACATCCAGGCGAGAATGCGCTTCAGCATCCTCCAGGCGCTGATGTTACCGGCCGCAACTGCGCTGAAGCACTTTTGTATGCGCTGCTTGCCCGATAAGTGCAGGGTGGCTTTAAGAAACTCGCTCGACTGGCAGAAGTACGTACCGGACTCAGTCTTCGGTTTTAGGATGCCAAGAAGTTCATCCGAGGCAACGCTCAAGGAATCTTGTTTAACGACGTAATTAGGATCGCCAACTTTCTCGAGCCACGCCTCTTTCCAGAAGATCGCACAGCCTCGCTGGCAACCGTCATGACTAGCGCCAGAACAGCGCACGCCCTGAAGAATCACCACGTCATTGTTCCTGAACTCCCTGACAAATGACTCGTTATGAAGGGCCAAGAATGCAGCGTCAATAGTGGTTTGTACTACGCGATTCAGCACGCGGAAATGCTCGCCGCAATATTCGAGCATCTCCGGCATGAACGGCAGATCTTCTAATGTTCCCTTCGCGTCCAGCGTCTTGAGGATCTCGGGTAACGCCCGAACCGCGACGAGATCGCCGGCCCTCAAACGCGAACTGGTTTTAGCAGAGTTCATATCCTAGGAAAACCTCCGGTCGACACAACGATTTGGTGGTCGCTCAATCGTTAGACACCAATGCTCCAATATTCTCCACCGACGAAGAATCATAGACTCCGGGAATGGCAGCGACCGGCGGCGCGACGCGCTCCTTGAGTTGTGTCGCCAACACTTTGACATATGGCTCGAGCAACATGGAGTGGGGATTCACAGCTACCTCAACGATATCAAGCCCGCCCAGAGTCAAGTCACCCCAGCCCATTTTCGGGTCAGGATAGAATTTGTAGTTGAACCGAGGCTTGAAAAGGGTTAGCCGCCCGGGGTAAGGGGCGGGATCGTAATGCTCCGCAGCATAATCATTTATCGCTTGCACTTCGGCCTCCGGACCCGAGGTCGCCCGGCTGACACCGTCCGCCTGGCTCGAACCCGGCATTGAGGTCTTCAAGTTCGCAAACTCACCCCCGAATCCCAACCGGATCTTCTCCTTCAAATACTCGAGCATGGCGCTTGGTCGCAAGCGGGACATGTTGGCAAGATGAAATTTCGCCTTTTGCAACAGGAATGAACTGAAACTCACTTTCAGCGCAAGGCTGAAATTGTAAGTGTCTAGCATGGCTACCAACGGCACTTCCTCGCCCTCACGGTGGAGAATCTGAGCCATTTCGTATGCGATTGTGCCACCCAGACAATACCCACCTAAGTAGTAGGGCCCTTTAGGCTGCACGGTTCTCACTTCACGGAGGTAACAAGCCGCCATTTCCTCGATGGTCCGCAGCGGTTGGCTTTCCCCGTCCAAACCCTTCGATTGCAAGCCGTACAGCGGGAAGTCCGGCGCCAGATGCTCACCTAGACTGCGGTATAAGAGCACGTTGCCACCAGCACCATGGACCAGGAATAGCGGGGGCCTTGATCCCTTCGGACTGATAGCAACTAGAGACGACCACTCCGTCTTGGAGTTCTTGCCCTGCAATGCGACTGCGAGTGCTTCGATGGTCGGAGAGGTGAAGAGGGTGGCAAGGGGAAGTTTCTTTCCAAACTCCTTTTCGATGTTGGCGAATAGCGCTACCGCGGTAAGCGACTGCCCTCCCAGTTCGAAAAAATTTGCTTTGCTGCTCACGCGCTCCAAGTTCAAAGTCGAGCACCACAAGCGAGCAAGGCGTTCCTCAGTCTTATTGCCGGGTGCAACGTACTCCTCCGCAGTGGGCTGTGATGCTGCTCGCGCAGTGCGCCGAGGAGCGCTCCGGGATGGCTTGGAGCGTTCCGGACGCTCTGCTTCGCTCAACATCGGCAACTGATTGAGCTGCTGGCTTGCGTTCGAAACAACACTTTGCAAAAGTGTCTGGAACCCATTGAGCCAATGGCGGATAGTATCGCCATCGAATAGATTGCTGTTGAAGTCACACTCGACCAGCAAGGCGTCGCCTTCGTCGATCACGTTGAAACCAAGATCATAGTAGAAATAGAACCTTGGGCCCGACGTGATGCGGGATGTACACCCGGAGAACTTCACTCCACTCAACGCCGGGTCCAGGTTGAAGATCACGGGAGTCAGTGGGACGCGGCTCGGGTCGCTCGGCAGGTTCAGTTTTTGAACGAGTGTACCGAAATTCGAACTCCAATACTCTTGAGTATCCAGAATCAGCTTTTGCGTCCGGGTCAATTGATCTACGAACGAGGCCCCGTGGTTCACCTGAACGCGGAATGGCAGCGTGTGCACGCACTGCCCAACAAGCGTATTGAACCCAAGCGCCCCCTGCCCGGCAAAGGGAACGGCAACTACGAAGTCGTCTTTCCCGCTGAGGCGATACAACCAAGTCGAAAAGGCCGTCAGGAGAAACGCAAACGGAGTATTCCTCAGCTCGCGGGCTACCCGCTTAATGTCCTTGTAGAACTGCGGCGTAAGGCGAAGGTTCGCTCGAGCCGCCTCGTAGGACCGGATCGGAGGCCGAGGGTTAGCAGTTGGCAAATCGAAAGGAGGAGGCAGCGTTCTGAACTGAGACAACCAGAAGTCGTCACAATCCTTCGTCGAAGCTGAGCTGCGTTCCCGCTCTTGCCATGAGGCATACTCACGCATCTGTATCGGCGACTCAAGAGACGGTCCGTGCTTTTCAAGGAAAGTGGAGTAAAGGGTACCGATCTCTTCCAGAACTACCTTGAACCCCCAACCGTCGCAAATGATCATCTGCGCCGTAAACACGAGTAGATGTCTGTTTGGCGACAACTTGATTAGCTGGAAGGATGCGAGCGGGCCTTCAGCCAGGTCGAAGACCTGCTGGCCGTCTTGTTCGAGGATTTCAGTCAGTTGGGCCGCAGCATCAGTGGAGGAGAGACTGCTCAGATCATGGGAGCGCGCTTCAAGCGACATGGATGGTCGTACGACAACTTTGGACCCATCTTCGCTGAACGTGGAACGAAGGGCTTCATGTCGCTTCACAACTTCAGTAATCGCCCACTGGATCGTTGCCGCATCAAGTTCACCTTCGAGTTCGACGACATTGGTTCCGTTGTTGGCCGCAGAAGCTTCTGGGCGCATTTGCGCTGCAATCCACATCTCTCTTTGCAGGTCGGTCGGGGGATATTCGGCTGAGCCAGCGTGGGTAAGAGCTGCGATTGGTTCTTCCGCCGCGCTCGGGGAGATCGCGGGCGATGAATACCGCTTCGCCTCCGTCCCACTCTCCTTCGGCAGTTTGGAACGATTTCCAAAGATACCGTCGTCTACCATTACTTCCACACTGTCCGTGAAGGCTTGCACGAGATGCTCGATATCCTGCTCGCTTTGAGCATCCGTCATATAGCTCGGGAAGCCCTCAGCAATGTGAACCCCACGATAGCGAAGATGGAAGCAAAGCAGGTTGGCAAGTTCGGCCTGCTCTTTGATCCGAAGGTACATCTGCGACGCGAAATGCGGTAACTCAATGTCCAGCTCATATTTCCTAAAGAGCGCATTGACTTGTCCTGCAAATCGATCCGCCTTGTCAGTTACCCGCTGCTGCAACCCGGGCCCCTCCTGGATGATGTACTTCAGAGCCGCATGGGCAGCCGCGATGGAGAGAGGATGGCGAACAAAGGTTCCAGCGAAGAAAGTGACGCCTGCCTCCGGGAAGGAATCATCGCCGTATTGCCAGACACCTCCATCGAATGTGTCCATAAGCGAACTGCGCCCGGCCACAACACCGATCGGCAAGCCGCCGCCGATTACCTTGCCGTAGGTAGCAAGGTCCGCTTCAACACCAAAGTAGGCTTGCGCCCCTCCGGGAGCGCACCGGAACCCTGTGACTACTTCGTCGAACACCAAGACAACCTCATTTTCGCGCGTGATGCGGCGCAATTCTTGGAGGAATTCCCGAGGTTGAAACTCCGGCCTGCGACTCTGTACAGGCTCCACGAGTACGGCAGCAATTTCACTCGCGTGCTTCTTGATGAGCTCGAGTGATTCGTCGGTCCCGTACTCCATCACGTACGTGTCGTCCACGCTGTGGAAGGGGATTCCCGGGGCGGAAGGCAGGGTACGCAAGTGGCCGTCACGGTTGGCGGGATGAACGAGCACCTGGTCAAAATTACCGTGGTAGTCGCGGGAGAAGACCACGACTTTGTCGCGGCCCGTGTAGGTGCGCGACAGTCGCATCGCGGCCTGCACGGCCTCGGACCCCGTGCACGTGAAGCTCGCCCGATCCATACCCGTGAGATGACAAATCATTTCGGCGACTTCGCCCACGAGCGGCGTCTGGGGACCGATCTCAAATCCACGGCTCAGTTGCTCTTCGACCGCCTTCGTAACGTACGCAGGCGCATGGCCGAGGAAGTGAGGGCCAAAGCCGTTCAGTAGATCGATGTATTCGTTGCCGTCCACATCCCACAGCTTCGAACCCTGCGATCGCTCGACCCAGATGGGGTACACCATTTCTTTCCAGCGACGATTGAAGCCAGCGGCCGTGCGCGGGTCTGCGAGCCGACCCCGGTAGCGCTGGGTACGCTCTTTTGACCCGGCGGTCTTGCGCGTGTAGTTCTCGATGAGAGTATCCAAGTGCTGCTGCTGTCGAGCAGGGAGCGGCTGCAGTCCGGTGCCTTTAACCTCACCCGGCCCGAACCCTGTAGGCAGTTTGACTGTTCCTTCTTCTTTCGGCTTCTCAGTTGGTTTCGCCTCGACTGGTGGCGCACTCTCAGAGGGGCTACTCGCGCTCGCAACCTGCGAAGCAACAACCGCCGAAGCAAGCGACTGAGCCACAACCGAGACCGTGTTGGCCTGTACCTCAGCGACGCGAACGACGGTATCTGCGGGCATGCCTTGCAGGAGGCGCAATTGGGCATTCATGAGTTCTAGCTGCCGCAGGAACACGCTTTCCATTCCGGCTACAGGAATGCCTTCTTCGCCAAATACCAGGGGGGGAAATGGAGCAACGGCATCTGAGGACGGTTGCACCTGTAGAGGGGCGAAGAGTTGGGCCGGGGCGGGCGAAACGGTGCGGGCAACAGCCGCCGCTGGGATGGGGGTCTTTTCGACGGGCACAGGATGGTCCTCCTTTGCGTCATTGGCACTCACAATAGCTTCTGGAGGCAGCTTTTCGTCCAGGTAGGACCCCAACGCTGCGATGGTCGGCAGATCGCTGAACAGTTGCCGAAAGGTGATTCGCAAGCGAAACGCCTTCTGGCAAGCTGCGCTGAGCTGCGTCAGAAAAAGAGAGTCAAAGCCCAATTCCAGGAAAGTGGCGTTTTCCGTGACATTTTCCAGCGAAACGCCTGACAGGTCTCCAGCGATCTCGCGAACCTGCTGAATCAATCGCTCGCGACGTTTGTTATTTGCCATTGTTCGGTTTCCCCGCGACAGCTCGCTTACGAATCGTCTCTAGCTGCTGTGCCATCAGTTGGACCTGCTTTTCGATTAGGCGGCAGGTTGTGGATTGAGTGTCCGCAGTGCCAGTTGCCTGCGGGGTGGTTAGAGGTTCCATACCTACGACGACCGACAATGCTTCGCCCGGGGGTACGATAGCTTTGCCATTTCCTGCGCCGTCTCGTTCCACCTCGGTGGGAACGCTGAGGGACGGTACGTGTTGGCCTTGTGTAGGGGGGGCGATCCAGTAACTCTTCCGTTCAAACGGGTACGTTGGTAGTGCCACCCTTCTCCGTTTCTCGGTCGAGTAGAATTCGCCCCAATCGGCTTCAATGCCGTTCAGCCACAAACGTCCCAGCGTGGTCAGCATGGACTCAACATCTGCATGGGTGCCGTCGTTTGGGCCTAGAGAGGTCAACGAGGTCCGGCCATTCGGACTCGAGGGTTGTTGCAGGACGAGCTGGGTCAACGCCTGGCCAGGTCCCACTTCCAAGAACATAGTCGCACCGTTCTTGATGGCGGTCTCAACTGCCTGGCCGAAGCGAACCGTGCGACGCAACTGGCTGGCCCAATACGAGCCATCCAAAGCGACCTGGTCGTCCATCCATGTACCCGTAAATGTGGATATCCAGGGCAGCGTGGGTTTCTGTCGCGGTACACTGCCTGCCAAAGCGGCGAATTGTTCGACGATGGGATCCATCATCGAGGAATGGAATGCGTGGGACGTTGGTAACAACCGGCAAAAAACATCGGAGTTTTCAAAATTCTCTTGCAGTTTCTGCAGCGCAGGCGTCGGCCCTGAGAGCGTCGTCAGGAAGGGGCTATTGATCGCTGCAATGGCGACATCCTCGGGCAGCAGTCCTTCGAGCTCCGTGGCGTTCCGCCGCACGGCGAGCATCGACCCCGCCGGAAGATCCTGCATGAGCTTGGCCCTGCCAGCCAACACTCGTAGAGCGTCTTCTAGAGTGAAGACGCCGGCCAGAACAGCGGCTACGTACTCGCCAACGCTGTGGCCGATCAGCAGCGAAGGCTTAATCCCCCACGACATCCAGAGGCGAGCCAAAGCGTACTCCACTGTGAAGATCGTCGGTTGGGTCACACGCGTTTCATTGATTTGCTGTTCGGCTTGCTCCTTGGAAGCTGCTTCGGGGTAGAGCACCGACCGTATGTCGAGTGAAAGATGCTTCTGCAAACACGCCGCACAACGATCCACTGCCTCGCGGAATACCGGTTCGTGCTCGTAAAGCCCGCGACCCATGTTGACAAACTGAGCGCCTTGACCAGGGAAGAGAAACACCAGAGACGGTGGCTGGACGGGCGCCAGCGCGGTGAATGTGGTCGCGCCGTCGGCGACCCTGAGCCGCTCAACGGCTTCCGCCGTGCTCGACGCACATAACGCTTGACGATGGCGGAATCGCTGGCGTCCGCGTTGCAAGGTAAAAGCAACATCGGCTAGAGAGTTTTCCGGATGGCTTTCAAGGTAGTCAGCTAGACGCGTGGACATCGCCGTCAGAGCCGTGGCCGTCTTTGCCGACAGCAACAGCAACTGGGTCTTCCGCGAAGGACCGGAAGACGAGGGCGGGGCCTCTTCAACCACGACGTGGGCGTTGGTCCCCCCAATACCCATCGCGCTTACGCCCGCTCGGCGCGGTTCATCCCCGCGCTTCCATTCCATAGGAGTGGAGACAGGAAAGAACGGACTGTTGCTGAAATCAATTTTGGGGTTCGGCGACTTGAACCGGAGGAGGGGCGGGATGAACTCGTGCTGCAGTTGCAGAACCGTCTTGATCAGACCAGTTGCACCCGCGGCGACGTCGAGATGTCCGATGTGGGTCTTACCTGTGCCTACGGCACAATACTGATTGCCAGACGACCCGCCACGACGAAATGCTGACGTCAGTGCTGCCACCTCTATCGGATCGCCCAACGGAGTCGCAGTGCCGTGAGCTTCGACATAGGAGACGGTGTCGGGGTGAATGCCCGCTGCGGCCTGTGCCATGGCGATTACATCGGCCTGCGCGGTTACGCTGGGCGCCGCATAGCCGATCTTGTCACACCCGTCATTGTTGACGGCAAATCCCTTAACCACCGCAAGAATAGGATCGCCATCGGTGACCGCATCTTCGAGACGCTTCAATAACACAACGGCAACGCCATGGCCAAACACCGTTCCACAGGCATCGGCGTCAAAAGTCCGACAGGTGCCGTCCGCAGAGGCGAGGCTCTCTTCCTGGTACTGGTAATCGCGCTTCTGAGGAAAAGTGATGGAAACCCCGCCGGCCAGCGCCATATCAGACTGATAGGTCAGGAGACTCGTGCACGCCTGGCAGATGGCTACCAGGGAGGTAGAACACGCGCTTTGAACGGTCATGCTTGGGCCGCGAAGGTTGAGCTTGAACGAGACCCGTGTCGGCATGAAGTCTTTATCATTGCCGAGCATCGTTGGGTAGCCGCCCACCTGATAGTTCGCGCTAAAATCGGCCGCAAACGCCCTGTCTGTGCAGAGATTGTGAAGCAAGTAAGTGTTCATGGCGAGGCCCGCATAAACACCGATAAGTCCGGGGTAACTTTCCGGAGCATGGCCGGCGCTCTCCAGGGCTTCCCATGCACATTCCAAGAAGAGGCGGTGCTGCGGATCGATGAGCTGTGCCTCCTTGGGGTACATACCAAAGAAGTCAGCATCGAAAAGGTCAACGCCGTCAATGACCCCGCGAGCGCGAATGAACTTCTGGCCCTGAGCGATTGCCTCTGGTGAGGCAAGCGAATACTCCAGTTCTGCCTCACTAAAACGCGACACGGAATCCACTCCTTGTACGAGGTTCTGCCAGAACTGATCCACACTCCGGGCGCCGGGAAACCTTCCCGACATCCCGATGATGGCAATGCCCTCAGGAGCAGACGTTGGATTGCGATCGTCCATCGATTACATCCTCCGATTCCTGCCGGCGCTCATTGCCTGGCGCTGGCGTTGTGCCCGGTCTAATATCTCTTTAGTATTTTTTTGGAGACCGGAGTGATTCAACGACGCTGCCAGTGTCCGCACGGTGGTGTGCACAAATAAATCGGTTACTGAAAAACTCCTGCCCATCACATCCTGCAACTGTGCATGAACTTCCGCCAGCCTCAGAGAATTACCGCCCAGGTCGAAGAAGTCGTCATCGATCCCCACCTTGTCAAGGTTCAGTACTTCCTGGTAGATACGGGCGATGTCGCGCTCCAAGTCGGTTTGCGGAGCATTGAACGCCTGTTCCATCTCGGCACGCCGCTCGCTCGCCGCAGGTAGGGCAGCCCGGTCCACTTTGCCATTCGACGTGAGCGGCAGTTGATCGAGAAACACGAAGTTGGATGGGATCATGTAACTCGGCAGAGCGGATTGAAGGTCTCGACGTAGTCTGTCGACTGCCGGGACTTGCCCGTTCACAGGGACGACATACGCCACCAGTGCTTTTTCACCGTCGCCCGCTTCTTTCGCAAGTACAAATGCCTCCCGCACACTCGGCTGCCGTGTCAGCGCGGACTGGACCTCTCCCAACTCGACCCTGAACCCTCGAATCTTGACCTGTTGGTCAATGCGCCCCATGTATTCGAGGTCCCCACCGGGAAGCCGCCTGGCCAGGTCACCGCTGCGATATAGCTTCTCGCCCGTACGGCCAGAAAACGGATTCTGAACAAAGCGCTCTGCGGTGAGGGCATCGCGCTTCAGATATCCTCGTGCGACACCGGCGCCACCCACAAACATCTCGCCGGGTATGCCGATTGGAACGGGCTGCATCCCGGCATCCAG
>Ga0075028_100000861_pt1 | contig 10831 bp, 7 predicted proteins | sample LitLauG_LLR_2014_FD_71390 | JGI IMG/M metagenome (GOLD analysis project Ga0075028, IMG submission 71390) | Freshwater sediment microbial communities from Pennsylvania, USA - Little Laurel Run_MetaG_LLR_2014 | ecosystem: Environmental > Aquatic > Freshwater > Creek > Sediment | place: USA... | reverse complement strand
TCATTACGCCATTGCCACCGCTTCCCGCAATAGCGTGGTGTTGAAAGTGCTGGACGTGGTGATGGATATGCTGCGGGAAACACGCGGACGTTCCTTGCAAACCGAAGGCCGCGCGCAGAAATCGTTTGACGGCCACCGGAGAATGCTGGCGGCCATCAAGCGTCACGACGCGCCCGGCGCCGAGCGGGCCATGCGGCAGCACATCAAGGACGTGGAAGCCATGGTCTTGAAAAAGTTTTGAGCCGTGCGTCAAGTGAAGTTTCAAGTGGGTCAGTGAAGAGTTTCTAAAAAGATACGGAGGTAGCACATGGGCAAGCTATTTGCCATTGAGATTATCTATCGCGGAATTTTCCAGAAAACCCTGGCCAGAAATATCAGCCGTGCGATTGTGCTGGCGGCCCACAAGGAAGGCAAACCCGGTATCTCCTTTGGCCGTTACGGTGATAGTCCGGAACGCAACGGCATTCCCGCCAAAAGCTTCGCCATCGTGGCCACCGATGATGTGACGCTGGAAGAAGGCATGGCCAAATACGAGCCCAAGGAAGTGGACGTGACCATTGTGGTCGACGACACGCTTTGCAAAGGCGTTGAATCCTGGGCTTGGTACGGTTTGCAGCCGGTCAACAAGCTACTTAAGCCCGGCGGCACCATGATCGTCACCTCGCGGGAAGACGCGGCGGCGCTGATTCCCATCTGCCACCGCAAAGACACCCCGTATCAGATGGCCGTCATCAAGGGCACGGTGAGTTTCTCCGGTCTGTGGGTCTACAAAGACGACCATACTGACGTTCGCATTCTGGGCGCGCTCAGCAAGATCCTTCCTGACCTTTTCACTCTCAAGTCAGTACAGGGCGCCATCAATGACGAATGGCACAATCCCGTGAAAGCTACTTCAGCCGCGCGCGCGTTCGAGAAGGTCAGCTCGGTTACGGTGAATCCCAACCAGGGCAACACGGAAGAGCCGTTCCATTTCACTCTGCCCAAGTGGCATGAGATGGGTGAAGGCATTGTCATTCCCAGCATCAAGCCCGGACACGCCATGACAGATCCTGGCACGGCGGCGACGGGCGGCTACAAGCCGGACCGCAACCATACCTTCAAGAAATTCAGCACACGCACCATGCGTCCGGTCATCGACTTTGATACCTGCATCAAGTGCACTCTGTGCTGGCTGCAGTGTCCGGATTCATGTTTTGATGTGACGCCGGAAGGTCTGTATGACGCCAACATGGAAGCCTGCTGCGGATGCGGCGTGTGCGAAGCGGTTTGCCCCGTCCCCAACTGCGTGACCATGGTGAATGAGACGCAGTTCCATGACAACGCCAGCCAGTGGACGGCATGGCGCAAGGACAAGACGTCTTACAAAGGCTGGGTGCAGCAAAAGATCAAGGACCACGGCGACCGCTCGCACGGTTTCCGCTACCTGGGACAGTACGAAGAGCAGGTCCCGGAAATGCTGGACATTGCCAGCAAAGGATAATTTTCAAGAGGAAGGGAGTTTGTCATGGCGATAGCTACAGTCGTTGAAGAACAAAAAGGGACTGACAATACAGCGTTAATTACCGGCAGTGAAGCCATTGCGGTCGCCTGCAAGCTGGCCGATGTGGACGTGATCACGGCCTATCCAATCCGCCCCTATGACACGGTGATGCAGTACATCTGCAAACTGGTGGCCAACGGGGAAATGGATTGCGAGTACATTGTGGCAGAAGGCGAACACTCCCAGTTTGAGATCGTGAAACACGCATCCGCCGCCGGCGCGCGCGTGTTCTGCGGCTCAAGCGGCGTGGGCTGGATGTATGCCATGGAAGCGCTCACCGTAACACCGGCGTTGCGTATTCCCATGATTGCCATGGTGGGCAACCGCGCATTGGATGATCCGGGCGCTTTCGGCGTGGAACACAATGACGCCCTGGCCGTCCGTGATCTGGGCTGGCAACTGGTCTGGGTGGACAACGCCCAGGAAGCGCTGGATACGGCGCTCATCGCGTACCGCGTGGCGGAAGACCGCCGGGTGTTTTTGCCCTGCGCCATCAGCTGTGACGGCGCGTTCCTTACCCACTCGCAGGCCCTGGTGCAGATTCCCACACAGGAGCAGGTCAACCGGTTCCTGCCGCGCTATGACCGCGGCGATCTGTTGCTGCATCCTGACAACCCCATCACCGTGGCCCCGCAGGGCAACGAAGACTGGGTCATGGAAATCCGCCGCCAGAACTATGCCGCCATTGAAAAGAGCTACGGCGTGCTAAAAGAAGCGTACCTGGAATTTGAAAAGATTTTCGGTCGCTCCTACGGCAACCCGTTCTTTGAGGAGTACATGACCCAGGACGCCGACATCGTTCTGATGGGCATGGGCACTCTGTCCACGCCGGTGAAAGTGGCCATCCGCAAAATGCGCGCCGAAGGCAAGAAAGTTGGCTTCGTCCGCTTGCGCTGGTTCCGTCCTTTCGCCGCGGAAGACCTGGCCAAGTGCCTCAGCCGTTTCAAGGCCGTGGGCGTGATTGATCGCGACTACTCCATGGGATCACCATACAACAGCGGCGTGGTAGCCACGGAAGTTCGCACCGCTCTTTACTGCTCTCCGGGCGCCAAACCGCCCGTGCTGGGCTACATTGCCGGTCTTGGCGGCCGCGAAGTTACCATTCCGGACGTGGAGAAGATCACCGAGTCCGTGTTCCAGGCCGCACAAGGCAAATCGCAGCCCCTTACCCAGTGGATTGGACTGCGCGAGTAAACCTTTTTTCGCTGATGTGAATTTGGACCCATCAGAAAGGAAATGTGAAATATGGCTACTGTTGTTAAGCACGATCCCACGCAGGCGCTGGATCCGTTTAAGTCAGTCAAGAAAATTCCGCTGGAAGAGTACTTTACTTCCGGACACCGCACATGCCAGGGGTGCGAATCAGCGTTGCTGATGAAGCTCATGGCCAAGGCCGCGGGACCGCGCACCATCGTCCTGGGCAGCACCGGCTGTATGTACGTGGCCAACACCACGTATTACAGCACCAGCTGGGTGGTGCCGTGGATGCACACCCAACTCGGCAGCAGCGGTTCGGCCGCTCTGGGCACCGCAGCGGCGCTCAAGGTCCTGATGCGCAAAGGCAAGATGAAAACCGAGCCTATCAACGTGATCGCCTTCTGCGGCGATGGCGGCGGCGCGGACATGGGCATCAGCGGCATTTCGGCCACGTTGACGCATCCGGACTACAACTGTCTGATCCTGATGTATGACAACGAGTCCTACGCCAACACTGACATCCAACTTTCCGGCAGCACGCCGTGGGGCGCCAACACCACGTTCAGCACGCCGGGAAAAGTAAAGCGCATCATGCATCACCGCTGGAAGAAGAACATGGCGGGCATGATGGCCGCCGGCCATCCGGAATGCAAATACGTGGCCACCATCAGCATGTCCTACAGCCTGCATGCCATGAACTCCATGCGTAAGGCGCTGGCCATTGGCGGACCCACGTTCATTCACTCGCTCGATCCGTGCCCCAAGGGCTGGGACTACGATCCTTACCTTTCGCATGAAATCGGCGAACTCGCCGTGAATACCGGTGTGTGGCCGATGTACGAAATTGAAAACGGAGTACTCCGTTTGACTGGCAGGACGCAACAGATCGCCGCGGGCAAAATCCGCCGCCAGCCGGTTCGGGACTATCTGACCAAACAAGGCAGGTTCGCCCACTTTACCAAGGACGATACGGATTACTTCCAGAGCAAGATAGACGAAATGTGGACCAAGTGGCTGTATCCGGGCGTGATTCCTTTCAGAAAAGAAATTGAGGCAGACCAGCCTCCAGCGGAGTAATATACCCGGCGGCAAAACGGTCCCCCACCAGAAGGACTTGTTTTGCCGCCTTGGCCATCTGCCCGATGGCTGCCCAGCGGGAAAGGTAAGGGAACGTCCGCGAATGTAAAGTTGGCCCGCACAATTTGAAGTGGCAAGTCAGGAGGCATTTCGTATGTCTACACCGTCTGCTGTTTCACCGGCCCCCGCAGTTTCTGAATCTTTCTTATCCAATCGTTGGGTCATTTTGGTGGCCAGCATCACCAGCATGGTTGCCGTAGCCAACTACCAGTACGGTTGGACCCTGTTCGTTGCACCTCTCCAAAAACATTTCAAGGCAGAACAAGCGGTCATTCAGATCACGATTACTGTCTTCGTTCTGCTGGAAACCTGGCTGGTCCCCTTTGAAGGGTGGCTGGTGGACAAGTTCGGTCCCCGGCTTCTGGTTGCGCTGGGCGGCGTACTGGCCGCGGCCGGTTGGTTTGGCAGTGGTAAAGCCGAAACCATCAGCTCACTTTATCTGTGGTATGCCGTGGCTGGAATCGGCGCCGGCATCGTTTACGGTACTGCCGTCGGCTCAGCCATGAAGTGGTTCCCTGATCATCGCGGACTGGCTGCCGGACTCACCGCTGCCGGGTTCGGCGCGGGAGCGGCTTTCACGGTTGCTCCTATTGCTAACATGATCGCCAGTGCCGGCTACCAACAGGCTTTCATCAAATGGGGAATCATCCAGGGCGCGGTGGTGGTGGTGGCCGCCATGTTCTTGAAGTCTCCGCCCGCCGGATGGCTGCCCAAGACCTGGCGCAGCAAAGGCAGTGACGAAGTGAAAATGCGGCAAATCGCTGTTTCATTTACTTCAGGTGAAATGGCGGAAACGCCGCACTTCTGGCTCATGTACGTGATGATGGTGCTGGTCGCCACGGGAGGCCTGATGGCTGTGGCCCAGCTGGCGCCCATGGCCGCTGACTTCAAAGTAGACAAGATCCCGGTCAAGTTCTTATGGCTGACCATGCCGGCACTCACGCTGGCGCTCTCGCTCGATCGTCTGGTGAACGGTTTCTGCCGCCCGTTCTGGGGCTGGATTTCCGATCACATCGGTCGCGAAAACACCATGGCCGTCGCGTTCGGACTGGAAGCCATTGCCAAGGTCGCTTTGCTGGCTTTTGCCTCACGGCCTCTGCTCTTTGTTATTCTCACGGCCTTCACCTTCTTCGGCTGGGGCGAAATCTTTTCGCTGTTCCCGGCATTGTGCGGTGACTTCTTTGGCCGCAAACACGCCACTGAAAATTACGGCTACCTGTACACCGCCAAGGGAACCGCTTCAGTTTTCATTCCTATTGGTTCGGCGCTCGCGGCCGGAAAGATTTTTGATTTCCGCGCGGACATCATGATGCTGGTGGGCGGAGCCATCATGTGTTTCGTAGTGTTCCTGGCCCCGACCATGTTCAAGATCAATCTGAGCAAACCGGTCAAGACTACCCTGATCGTGACCGGCGCCGCGATTCTGGCCTACGCTCTGCTTCTTACGGTGATCCCGGCCAAGATTCCTACTGGCCCATTTGTTGGCAAGTACACATTGCCCAAGTGGGGATGGACGGGCGTATTCGGCATCTCCATCGGCTTTGACCTGATCGCCGCCGGATTGGCCTTCTTTGTCCTGAAGAGAATGAAAGCTCCGGTGCTCAAGAGCTCAGGCGGAAACACGGCAACGGTCGTCGCTGCCTAGGACTCGCTACCTCAAGTTTTATTTACGCGGCTCCCTTCCATGACCTGGAAGGGAGCTTTTTTTGCGCAACCGCGTCCGAGCGGTAAGCCATTGTTCTCTGAAGAGGGAAGCGCGGTGGTTCAAATCCACCAATTTTCATGGCTGAAAACCACCGATCATGCTCGGCGCACGGTCAGGCGTCTTCCATAAACCACTGAAAATAAATGCCGCGATCGTGGAAAAGCGATGGTAACGGAAGTGCATCTAAAGAAAGGTAGGAAGCACATACTTTCTCTCAAGGGGCTTTTCATATGGAAGTCCGTCGCCAGTCCATCATCTTCAAAATACTTTACGCTTCGTTATTTCTTCTGGGTTCAGTCCTGTTTGGCTATAGCTTGCAAGGGCAGACACCGCAGCAACCGGATACATCCCAGCCCCAGGCCGTGGAACAACCGAGAGACTCGAGCAGCGCCAGTCCGCAGACAGCGCCGGCTTCACAGCCCAACTCGGCGCCGGCCCAGGCCACCACGCAAAACCAGACGCCGGCCGCAAAGACACCTCAGAATCGGGACGAAGACAGCATCTCCAGGAGCCGTCCGCGTTTTCATGTAACGTCAGTCGTCGTCGGCGGAGGTTTTAGTCGCTTTGGCCGGCGCTCGTTTGGTGGACCGTTTGTCGGCCTGGGCTTTGGCTACTATCCCTACAGATATTACTCGCCGTTCTATGACCCGTTTTATGGTCCCTATTATGGCCCCTACTACGGATCGTCCTACGGTCCCGCCTATCCGCGCGGTGCTTATTACGGTCCCGGCTACGGACGTGGCGAGGTCAAGTTGTCCATTGATCCCAAGTACGCAAAAGTCTACGTGGATGGAGCCTTTGCCGGACGGGCGGAAGACTTGAAACATATCTACCTTAAGCCGGGAACCTATACTCTCTCGGTGCAGGCCCAGGGACGCGAGACGTACACGGAAAAGATCTACGTCCTGAGCGGGAAGACTTTGAAAATCAAGACCACTCTGGATGCGGAAGGCAAACCGCCTTCATCCGAGGAGAAGCGATAATGCAAATAACAAAAGGGCTGGCGCTGGGATTGGTATGCGCTGTGTCGCTGGCTGCAGCTGGTCCGCGAGGTACGGTTCCGCGCGCCGCGGCGGACAAGTACGCGGCCCATGGAGAAGTTCACGGCACAGCTGTTGCCGCCCGATTGCTCACGGCCAAGGAAGCAGCCAAGGTATTTGCCACCGATGTGGACCACTGCTGCATGGTCCTGGAAGTGGCTTTCTATCCAGCCAAGGACGCTCTGGCGGACGTGGTGATCAATGAATTCGCGCTGCGCGTGGTGGGAGAAGACATTGCCAACCGGCCGGCCACGGCGGAGTTGGTAGCGGCCCGTCTTTACCGCAAGTCCCACCCGGAATCAGCCGGCGGCAGAGATGTTTCCATCCAGCCGCGCGTAGGCGTTGCGTATGAAACCGGTACCGATCCTTACACTGGACAGAGACGCAGCGGCACGACCACCACTTCGGGCGTGGATGTGATCGTGGGACCAAAACAGCCTTCGGGGCCGCCGTACCAGGAAGAAGACCGCCGCACCATGGAACTGGAACTGCGCGACAAAGGCTTGCCGGAAGGCGCGACATCGGCGCCCGTGTCCGGCTATCTCTACTTTTCCCAGCTCAGGAAGAAGAACGCGAAGTATCAGTTGGAATACACGGCGAACGGCGAAAAAGTGGTGTTGGTGTTTTAGCTTTACTTCTCCTTTGGAAAAAAGACGGCGAGCTTCTGCGACAAGCTCGCCGTTTGTCTTTTTTGATGTCGCTAACGCTCCACCCCGCCGACGAGTTGCGATCCTACAAGGATCGTTGTGCGCCTGTTGCGACGGGCTCGGCGCGCTAGTCGGCCGAGCCCTTTAAGTCTTTTTTGTGGTCGCGCAGTGCCTTCTGGAAAGCAACGATTGCCGGACGAAGCCGTCCACGCGCTGAGTTCGGCTGCCGAGGCGCAGGTCAATTTCATCAAGAATCAAAATCGCTGGCGGTTTGTCGCCTAGCGACCAAAGGAATGGACAGGGGCCACAGCCGATATCTCGCTGTGGCCCCCTTGTCGGAGCCCTGGAATGTTGGTTCACGTAAAAGTGCTTATTCTTCCAGGGTTGAAAGATCGCCGACATCGCGGCCTAGTTCCTGCGCCTTTAACAGGCGCCGTATGATCTTTCCACTCCGAGTCTTGGGCAGTTTGTCAGGAAACGCCACCGCCACCGGGACAGCGATCGACCCCAAGGTGTGGCGCACATGGTCTTTCAACTTGGCTTCCAGTTCCGGCGAGGCCGTGTGGCCCACGCGCAGAATGACAAACGCCTTGATGTTTTCTCCCTTGATCTCATCGGGGATGCCGATGACCGCCGCTTCCGCGACCGCTGGATGGCTGACCAGCGCGCCTTCCACATCCGCGGTGCCAATGCGATGGCCTGCGACGTTCAGCACATCGTCAGCGCGGCCAACCACGGTGAAGTAGCCGTCTTCATCGCACACGGCAACGTCACCGGTGGTGTAGCAGTTGGGGACTTTGCCCCAGTCCTGCGCGTACCGGTCAGGATCGCCAAACACTGTGCGGAACATGTGCGGGAAGGGGCGGCGCAGCACCAGCAGTCCGCCTTTGTTGGGCGGCATCTTCTCGCCTTTCTGGTTGACGACTTCCGCTACTACTCCGGGGAGAGCTTTGCCGGCCTTTGCCGGACGTTGCGGAAAGCAGCTGATGGTCCCCAAACACGGACCGCCGGTTTCCGTCTGCCACCAGTTGTCGGCGACGAATCCGGTCTTGCCGTTGCCGCAGATCACGCGGTACGCCCACTGCAGCGCTTCAGGATTCAGCGGTTCGCCGGCGCAGGTAAAGAGGCGGATGCCGGTGAGGTTGTATTTCTTGGGAAGCTCATCACCATGGCGCATGAACATGCGGACGGCCGTGGGCGCGGTAAAGACCACGGACACGCGGTATTTCTCGCAGACTTCCCAGGCGATGGCCGGATGCGGGAAATCAATAGCGCCTTCGCGGAACACAGTCGTCGCGCCCGCGACGAGCGGAGCGTACACGATATAAGAATGTCCCACCACCCAGCCAATGTCTGACGTGCAGAAGAAAACGTCGTCATCGCGGATGTCCCAGAATCGTGTCATGTGATAGTAGGTGCCCACCATGTATCCGCCGTGCACGTGGACCACGCCTTTGGGTTTGCCCGTGGTGCCGCTGGTATAGAGGATGTACAGCGGATCTTCTGAGTCCATCACTTCCGCGGGGCAATCAGCTTTCTGGGCGTTGACCAATTCGTAGAAGTCAATTTCGTGCGGAGTCAGGTCAATCTGCGGCTGGCCGCGGCGCAACACGACGACTTTGTCCACGACTTCCAGCCCGTCAATGGATTCTTCAACAATGGAACGCAAGGCCACGCGTTTGCCGCGGCGCATGGTGTAGTCGGCGGTAAGAATCACGTGGGCCTGCGCGTCTTCAATGCGGCTGCGCAATGCCTGCACGCTGAATCCAGCGTACACCACGGAATGCACTGCGCCAATGCGCGCGCACGCCAGCATGCTCACTACGCCTTCCAGCGCCAGCGGCATATAGATAATGACGCGGTCGCCCTTCTTCACGCCCAGAGATTTCAATCCGTTGGCGGTGCGGGACACAAAATCCAGAAGCTGGCCGTATGTGATCTGGCGTTCGCTGCCGTCCTCGGCCACCCAGACGTAGGCGACTTTGTTCTTGCGTCCGGATTTCACCTGGCGGTCCAGAGCGTTGTAAGTGATATTGCACTTGCCGCCGATGAACCACTGGAACGTGGGATAGGTGGATTGGAAAACTTTGTTCCAGGGCTGGAACCAATCCAGTTCCTTGGCGACGCTGTCCCAAAAAGCGTCAGGATCTTCCACCGACCGCTTGTACTCCGCGGCATAGTCTTTCAAACGGGCCTGTTCGAGCAGAAATGCGGGCGGATGAAGTTCGGTTTCTCCGCGTAAAAGCTGTTCAATGCCAGCTTCAGTGTGGGCGACAGCTGCCATAAGCGCCTCCTAACCAAGGGTGAGACTTCTTGGGCTCTCTTGAAACCGGGCACAGGGTGCGCCAGAAATTTCTTATCGCGGGAATCACAGCGCCGGTTACGTTCGTCCTCAGCCTATGACCGGGCATGATATCACCGCACCCAGCGCCCGGGTGTGACCATCATCACATGGGCGCTGTGCGTGGTTTGGCGTGCGGTCTTGAGTCAACGAGCCGCCCTTTTCTTGCAGCAATTCTTGTTCTGTTCGTGACTTGTGTCACGGACTCAGAAACAGTATTAAGGTGAAAATCCTCCAGCGCCTGCAACCTTCGTGGCACGCCTTCCTCCCGTGGCTCGGGGTTCCGTCTCAGATCACGGCGCGTTCACCAGTGCCGTGGGTCGTGAGTGGAAAGCAGTCCGCTTGAGGAGGACACATGAATACATTTCCGATTTTGCTGGGTGCGCTTTGTGTTTACGCCCTGGCGTACCGTTATTACAGCGCATTCATAGCCGCCAAGGCCCTGGCCCTGGACGACCGCCGCATCACGCCGGGCCACGCATTTGAAGATGGACACAACTATGTGGCCTCACCCAAGTGGGTCTTGTTCGGTCACCACTTTGCCGCGATCGCCGGCGCTGGGCCGCTCGTGGGACCAACTCTGGCCGCGCAATTCGGTTTCGCTCCCGGCTTTCTCTGGTTGCTCATAGGCGCGGTGCTGGCCGGCTGCGTGCAGGATTTCATCGTTCTGGTGGCCTCCGTCCGGCATAAAGGCCGTTCGCTGGCAGACGTGGCCCGCACGGAAATCAGCCCATTCGCAGGACTGGTGGCCATGATCGCCGTCCTCTTTATTCTCCTGGTCACATTGGCGGGACTGGGAATTGTAGTGGTGAATGCGCTGGCTAATTCGCCCTGGGGCGTGTTCACCATCGGCACCACGATTCCCATTGCGCTCATCATGGGATTCTGGATGTTTAAAAGCGGCGACAAGATCAAAGTGGCCGGACCCAGCATTTTTGGAGTGGTCCTATTGCTGGCTGCGGTGATTGGCGGGAACTGGTTCGCGCATTCCAGCGCCGCTGGAGCGCTCACCTTCAACGCGCACCAGATCACGATTCTGATGGCTGTTTACGGTTTCGTGGCCTCCGTGCTTCCCGTGTGGCTGCTGCTGGAACCTCGCGATTACCTCTCCACCTACGTGAAGCTGGGCACCATCGTGGCCCTGGTGGTAGGTGTGTTCATAGTGCATCCCAACATTCAGTTCCCGGCCTTCACCAAGTTCGTCCACGGCGGCGGACCCATCAT
>Ga0075028_100000860_pt1 | contig 10844 bp, 6 predicted proteins | sample LitLauG_LLR_2014_FD_71390 | JGI IMG/M metagenome (GOLD analysis project Ga0075028, IMG submission 71390) | Freshwater sediment microbial communities from Pennsylvania, USA - Little Laurel Run_MetaG_LLR_2014 | ecosystem: Environmental > Aquatic > Freshwater > Creek > Sediment | place: USA... | reverse complement strand
TACGGCACCGGACGTCGCAAGTCGAGCGTGGCTCGCGTGTTTTTGCGTCCGGGCAGCGGCAAGTTCACGGTGAATGACCGCGAACTCGACATGTACTTCCTCACCGGCGCGCAGCGGGTTGAAGTTCGCCAGCCGCTGGTGACCAGCGAAACGACGTCTACCTTTGACATCACCGCCAACGTTTCCGGCGGCGGCATCAACGGCCAGGCCGGTGCTTTGAAGATGGGCATTGCCCGCGCGCTGCTGGAGTTCAACCTCGAACTCCGCGGGAAACTGAAAAAGGAAGGCTTTCTGACCCGTGACGCTCGTGGCAAAGAGCGTAAAAAGTACGGACAAAAAGGCGCCCGCAAACGGTTCCAATTCAGCAAGCGCTAACGATTTTTGCCAGGACGCAATTCGCCATTGCGTCCGTTTTGGCTTCATCAGCTTTGGCTATATCGGCTTTTTTGAGTTTAGCTCGGCCTGCCTTCGGTCCTGGGGACGGACGAGCGCTTGTGTACCAGGGCCACATTTTTCCCTCCCGCTACAACGGGAGCGGACAAGGGAATCAATCCCGAGCGAGCTGTATCGTCGCAAAGGATGCAATCCAATAAGGAGGTCGTTTGGCTACTATCACCATGAAAGAGTTGCTCGAAGCGGGCGTCCACTTCGGGCACCAGACCAAGCGCTGGAACCCCAAGATGAAAGAATTCATCTTCGGGGAGCGCAATGGTATTTACATCATTGACTTGCAGAAGACGCTGAAGATGTTCAAGGACGCGAGCAAGTTTGTTCAGGATTCCGCGGCGGAAGGCCGCACCGTGCTGTTTGTCGGCACCAAACGCCAGGCCCAGGACGCCATTGCTGAAGAAGCTGGCCGCTGCGGCATGTTCTACGTGAACAACCGCTGGCTGGGCGGACTGCTCACCAACTGGGTAACAGTGCAGAAGTCAGTGAAGCGGCTCAAGGAACTCGACGAAATGGCCACCGACGGCCGTTACGAGTTGCTTCCTAAAAAAGAAGTCATCAAGCTGGAGCGTGAGCGCAAACACCTGCAGGCCAACCTGGCCGGCATCAAGAGCATGAACCGGTTGCCGGACATCGTGTTTGTGATCGACTCCAATAAGGAAGCCATTGCGGTGAAAGAGGCTCGCAAGCTGGGCATTCCCGTGGTTGCGGTCGTGGACACGAACTGCGATCCCACGGAAGTGGACTGGGTCATCCCCGGCAATGACGATGCGTTGCGGGCCATCCGCTTGTTCGCATCGAAGATTGCCGATTCCATTGCGGAAGGCGCGCAAGCCGCCACCGACAAGGAAACCGCGGACCTGGCTGGAGCCATGGCTGCTCAACACGCCGCATCAGAAGCCGTGCGCACGCCAACTTCCGCTGATCTCCTGGAAGAAGAAGAGCTGAACATGGAACAAGTGCTGGGCTCGAAAGGCCGCCTGGACGTTCCTGAACCCGTTGCTGAAACTGTTCCTGAAACGCCAGCCGGAGATGTTGCCGCCGAGGCCGAAAAAGCCTAGGTTATCCAGCGCTTCAGCGAGAAAGTCCATTTTTAACGATTTGCCCTTCCCCGCAAGCAAGCCTGCGGGGAAGTGTTTGTAAAGAGGTACTACGATTCATATGAAAACGGAAGGTTCCATGACCACTACAGCAGCTCCCGGCCCCGACGGCAAAAAGCCCAACATCTCCGCAGAGCAGGTGCGCCAACTCCGCGAACGCGCCGGAGCGCCCATGATGGATTGCAAGAAAGCCCTGGAAGCCACCAACGGCGATATGGAAGGCGCCGTGGACTGGCTGCGCAAGCGGGGTACTGCCGTTGCTGCCAAGAAGGCCACGCGCGTTACCAGCGAAGGATCGGTCGCCAGCTACATCCACGCGGGCGGCAAGATTGGCGTGCTGGTGGAAATCAACTGTGAGAGCGACTTCGTCGCCCGCACCGATGACTTCAAGGACCTGGTGAAGGACATTGCCATGCACATTGCCGCGGCGGACCCCAAGTTCGTTCGCAAGGAAGATGTGACGCCGGAAGCCTATGAGCGCGAAAAAGAAATCTATCGCGCGCAGGCCGCCAGCACCGGCAAGCCGGCTGCTGTGGTGGAAAAGATTCTGGAAGGCAAGATGGCCAAGTTTTACGAGGAAGTCTGCCTGCTGGACCAGCCCTTTGTGAAAGAGCCGGGGATCAACATTCATCAGCTGATTGCCAGCAAGGTTGGCAAGCTGGGCGAAAACATCTCCGTCCGCCGTTTTGCCCGCTTCAAAGTGGGTGACGCCGGCGAGACCATCGCCATCAGCAATCCGAAACAGGAAGCAAAGGAAGAGTAAGAGAAGTCGAGTAGCAAAACTTTTCACTTCCTTGATAGACAGCGGCAGCTCTCGGGCTGCCGTTTTCATTTCCCTCGCTTTCCAATTCAGCCCTTCCAAAGACAGAATTCTGTTGCTCCGTTCCTGAGCAGCACGGTTTGATCGTTATATAATCCGTGCGGTTTCGGCAGGAGTCTTCATGCGGCGTCACTTTGTGCTGCTTTTTTCCCTGGTAGTGTGGGCTCTGTTGATGGGGTTCGCTGGTTCGCGGCTACCTAAAACAGATGTCAAAGGCATTTCTGGCGCCGGCTTGGCCATGGAATTTGCCCAGAGCCAGCAGGACGTTGACGCCATCCTCTCTCCGAGCGACCCCGAATTGCCCGCCTACAAATCCACGCTGGTTCGCCTGCAAGGCTTTGATGTTGTCTTCATCGGGCTGTACTGGGCGGTGTTTTTCTTCACATTGGCGGGGCCGATGTCCCATTCTCGGGTCAAGGAGTGGCGCGTCCTGGGCCTTGTGGCGCGATGCTGTATTACAGTGGCCGCTTTGTCTGATCTCGCGGAAGATTTCGGCATCGTTTCCTTGATCGGACCCTTCGGCCTGCCGCATGTGTGGCCTTTCTGGTTTGCTGTAGTCAAATGGACGCTAATCTTTGTGACGCTGCTGTTGGTCGCGCCCTATCTAATTTTCTGTCCGTCGCTATTTCCGGCCGCCAAACCCCGGCAAGGATGGGTGGATGGCGTGGTTTACGGTTCCGCCGCGTTCTTTGGCGCCGCCGCCTTTTGCGGTATCGCCGGAGTCATAGGCCGGTTTTCAGATTGCGGACAGCTGCTTCTTCCAGGCTCATTATTCATGGCCACTGGGTTTCTGCTTTTGCTGGTGAACCTGGGATGGGAAATCTTCGCGAAACCTTTTGACATGGGAGAGCCGGCTGCGAGTTTCAAGAACGTTTTGAAGGCCGAGCTGAAAGAGGTGCTTCGCATTGCAGCGCTTCGGGCCAACTATTCTGATGCACCGGAATCTGCCGGGGCGCGGGACATGGATCCGACACCCCGCTTCCCCACCCCGGAAAAGCAGGCTCTTCCGCCGCTCGATGCCGCAGTCCTGACGGTGCTGGAAGACGAAAAGGCCCATGGCAGCACCATCCAGCAAGCGGGGAGAAGGAACCTTCTGGGGCTGGCGTTCTCGGGTGGAGGCATTCGCAGCGCCACGTTCAATCTGGGCGTGCTGCAAGGATTGGCGGAACACAAATTCCTGCGGCGCTTCCACTATCTCTCCACGGTCTCGGGAGGCGGATACATTGGCTCCTGGCTGACCGCATGGATATCCCGCCAGGGAATGGAGGAAGTGGAAAAACGCCTGCGCGAGCCGCGCACCAACCAGCCGAATTTCAAAGAGCCGCCGGAAATCCGTTTCTTGCGCGAGTACAGCAACTACCTCACTCCGCGCCTGGGACTGTTCGGACTCGATACCTGGACGGCCATCGCCACATACTTGCGCAACTTGTTGCTGAACCAGACGGTCCTGGTGCTCTTCCTGGCTGCTGCCATTCTGGTTCCGCGTGTTGTTGTAGCGGGCGCCCAGGCGGGTGCGGCATGGTTTAAGGAGCCGTGTTATCCAATCGCCACCATCGTGGCTGGGTTGGTTGCTCTTGCCGCCCTGGTGATAGGGCGCAACATGGCTTACTACGCGCACAGGCCCGGCGCTGACCGCGTTATCGCGCGAGTAACTTCGGACGCAAAGGACAAAACACTCCTCACGCGTTTGAAGGTCGCCTGGCTTATTCCTGACGTCACGCCCCTTGAAGGCGAGAGCCTGCTGGCCCGGGTAGGCCGGGTGGAAATCTGGGACCAAAACATCGTTCGCCGCAAGGACGTTGGCCACGCGACCCGGCTCGCCGATTTCGATTGGACGAACAAGACGCTCGATCTTGATATCGGAGTTGAGGACATCAAGCATAACGACCTGGTCGTGGCTGTCTATCCGTGGACCGCGCGCCAAGCGGGAATCTTCAGTCTGGTTACCTTGCCGACTTTTCTTGCCATCAGTTTGTTTACCTGGCTGCTGGCGCAGACTCCGATAGACACTGTTCGTCCTTTTTTGCCCTGGCCGATCATTGGCGCAGCAGCGGGCGCAGTTGCCTGGTTGTTGGGAGCTGTCCTCGTGCATCGCTACGCGCTGCACAATAAGACTTACACGGGAGGAGCTGCGCTGCACGTCCTCAAGTGCACCGTGGCGAGTGGGCTGGCTGGGGCTCTGGCAGCCGTACTTCTTCGGCAGGTTGCTCTGCTCCTGCACAAATGGATGGATTCCGCGCCGCGCGAATGGAATGTTCTCGGCTTTGGTACGCCGATTGTCGCCCTGGTCTTTCTGGCGTTCTCCGTGCTCCAGGTTGGTTTGCTGGGCACTCGAATGAGTGAGCCACGCAGAGAATGGGTGGGCAGGCTGGAAGCCTGGATTCTGATTATCTCAGTTGCGTGGGCCGCTGCTTTTACTCTGGCGGGATACTCGCCGCTGTTTGTGCTCTGGCTCTCGCAGTTTCCCACGTCCGCGTGGCTAACCGGCTTGAGTTGGGTGGGCGCCACGCTCTCTGGAGTTCTGGGAGGCGGCAGCTCCAAGACCAGCGGGATTGATGCGACCATCAAAGACAAATTACTGAGCTTGACTCCCTACATCTTTGCCGCCGGACTCTTGGTCCTGGTCTCAGTGGGAGTCAACAGCGTTCTCTCGCCGGGAAAAATCAAACAGGAGGCAAAAGAACCGGGCCAGGTTGCCATGCAGATGGCCGTGACTTCCGTGCAGGAGGTCACCGTTCAGGTGCATGCGACGGCGCAAGGGAAAAGCAATCTCCCGGTTGGCGCGTATTGGACCAACTTTCTTGGCGTATGCCGCGCGCATGTGCTTTGGGGGTTCGTGATTTGTCTGCTGGCATCGTTGCTTTTGGCCCTGCGTGTGGACCTCAACGAATTCTCCATGCATTATTTTTATCGCAACCGCCTGGTGCGCTGTTACCTGGGCGCTTCGCACCGGGAGAGAGTACCTAATCCCGTGACCGGTTTTGATGACGACGATGATCTTTTTCTAGCCACGCTCACCGCGGACAAGGGCTATGACGGTCCGTATCCGATCGTGGGTTGCGCGCTGAATCTGGTTCACGGCAAAGACCTGGCATGGCAGGAACGCAAGGCTACATCGTTTGTGATGACGCCGCAGTTCTGCGGATATGACGTTTGGTTTGAAAAACTATTGCGGCCAGGACAGTGGGAGAAACGCGGGCAGGCCAGTGATGGCTATCGTCCCACATCAAGCTATGCGTATGACCGTGGTGTTTACGTGGGAACGGCAATGGCTATTTCGGGCGCGGCCGCCAGCCCGAACATGGGATTTCACAGCACGCCGGCCTTGGCCTTTCTCATGACCGTGTTCAATGTGCGCCTGGGACAATGGTTCGGCAATCCGCGTGATCCCCGGTGCTGGCGCAACCCCGCGCCAAAAATCGGCTTGGGCTATTTATTGGCGGAACTCTTTGGCGCCACGGACGATGACAGCGGCTACGTTTATCTTTCTGATGGCGGCCATTTCGAGAATCTCGGCCTTTACGAACTGGTGAAGCGCCGCTGCCGCTTCATCCTGGCCAGTGACGCCGGCGAGGACAAGAACCTGGCTTTTGACGATCTGGCATCCGCCATCCGCAAGTGCCGCTCGGACATGGGCATTGATATTGAGATCAAGACGGACAAGATACTGAAAGTGGGAACAACCCAATTCAGTTATTGGCACTGTGCCATCGGTCTGATCAAATACAGCAACAGTGATCCGCCGCTGATGAACCTTCCTTCCGGACCGGGCAACACGGTGAAAGATGGCGTTCTGGTGTACATCAAGCCTTCGCTCACCAAGGACGAATCCGCGGATGTCCTGAACTACCAGGCGCTCCATCCCGCCTTCCCTCACCAGCCAACGGCTGACCAGTGGTTCACCGAGTCGCAGTTTGAAAGCTATCGCGCCCTGGGGCAGCATGTAATCCGCACGCTGTTTTGTGAAGGCGATGGTGCAGTTCCAGAAAACATGAGCAAGCTCGACGTGGAGGACCTAATCAACCGGTTGACCACGCGATGGAACAACCCGGAGAAAATCCAAACCAGCAGCGGGCTTGGGGACGGCATCTAGAACCTATTCAAATTGTCGCTTAAAGCTTTCCATCTGCTGCTTGAGTTCGTTGACTTCTCGCCGCAGGTCGGCCATTTCATTTTCCAGGCGCTCCACGCGGCTGTCATCAGCGCTGCCGCTTGAAGAGGCAGCGGTCTCCACTGGGCCTTCAAACCCTTCCACATCACCGCAGAGCAGGTGCGCGTAACGGGCTTCTTTGGTTCCCGGCTGGCGAGGCAGTACTTTCACCAGCGCAGGGGTGCGCTGCATGAGTTTCTGCAAGGTAGCCTGCACGTCAGACAGTTCTTCAAAACGGTGCATGCGCTCGGAGCGACCACGCAGCTCGCCTGGCGTTTGTGGACCGCGCAGCAACAACACGTCCATCACCGCAGTCTCCGCACGCGTGAAATTGAACACTTCACCGATGCGGTGTTCGTACTTGGTCACCCGGCTGTCAGCGCCGCCGGCTGGGCCGGCCAGGCGTTTTTCCTGCAGCGTGTACAGTGCGTCGCGCACGGTGTTTTCTTCCAGGCTCATCACCGGATCGCGATTGTTCTTCTGGTTGCAGGCGTTCACCAGGGCGTTGAGTGAAAGCGGGTAGTAGTCCGGCGTGGTAATGTCCTTTTCAATCAGCGCGCCGAGCACGCGGGCTTCAACTTCACTGAGCACAATATCCATGTGCCGGTTAGTCTACCTAATTCGTGCCAGATTGTTTAGTCCGGACCAAGGCCGGGAGTTTAGCGAATCGGGGAAGTCGGAGAGGAGCCCGTTTCACCGGCAAAGAGCGGTCCTACGATCGCGAACAAGAATGTTGAGCGCCGGATGTTTCCGCCAGTTCCAAAATGGGATCAACATTTTCTTAATCTTTTTCTGAAAACAGAACACTGAACGTATTTTGATGTGAGCCTGCCGGCAACACGGATATAAGAGAAAAGCGCGTGCGCTTTCCAAGAAGACACGTCTTCCGAAAAAAACATGGCCAGTGCCGGGGCCAGCAAGTTAGGACATAGCCATGGTTGTGTTTGGAAGTATTCTTCCTGCCAGCGTGCAGGACGATTGCCCGACCGTTCCGCGCGAGATTGATCTGATTGAGCGCATTCAGCGCGGCGAAAAAGAACTGCTGCCTGAGCTGCTAGCGCCGCATCTGCCCCGCATCAAGACGATTGCCACCTTCATCTTGCGCGACCCCTCTGAAGCCGAAGATGTGGTGCAGGACACCGTGCTCAAAGTGATGCAGCATCTGGGCAGCATCCGCTCCAGCGATTGTTTTGGACACTGGGTGCAGCAGATCGCCCGCAACGCCGCGCGGTCCCGCTTGCGCAAAGGCCACAAACATCTCTTTGAGCAACTGGAACACGGCGAACCGGACGACGACACCTTGCCCGTGCTCCAGCCTATCCCCGCCGATACCCGCCAGGACCCGTTGGCGTCCCTGGAGCAGGCAGAGCTGCGCGGCGCGCTGGTCAAGGCCGTGGCCACGCTGCAAACCAACTATCGCGAAGTGTGGGAACTCGCCGGTGACGGGGAGTCAGGTATTGCTGAAACCGCCCGGACCCTGGGCATATCTGAGGCCAACGCCATGAGCCGCTTGCGCCGAGCACGACGCAAGCTGCGTGAATTGCTGGCGCCCGTGGCGCGCCATTGCGCGATATGTGACCGCCCGCTCGACGAGGAAGAACCGCCGCCGCCCGCCGCCGCCGTCGGCCTTGGTGGCGATTCAAGGGGCTAGTGTCGGGCATGCTTCGCGCGACCTGTCGTCAAAACCATTGTCCCTCTGCTGTGCTTCGGGCGAATCTGTTCACTGGCCTTTAGAAACTCTCATCAAGTGACCGCTTCTTTGCCCCCGAGCGTCTTGCTTAGTAGATAGCAACAACCGCCTGTTCTGTTTCCAGCACGGCACGCTTGGAGCAGCGTCAGGCCGACCCACTTCTGTTCTTTCTCCGTTGGCGCCGGTGCTTATCGAGAGCACCAGCAGCCCACTTCAAGTTGCGGATGCAGTCTTCCGGATTGCCGCCACTCGCGTGGTGTACCAAACGCTCCTTTTTGCGATTTGAACCAAGGTCGCAGACGTGTGTGCGGTTGGCTTCCACCGGCGAGAGGCACAGGCCTGGTAACAGGTGATCTCGGCCAACAACCGGCGATGCGGGCTGGTACCGCATTGCGCTCATCAACCAACTTGTTTGATCCGACACGGAAAAGAGGAAACATGAAGATTGCAAAGTTCCACCACATCACTCTCGCCGTTCTGCTGGCGATCGCCTTGTCCACATCATTGAGCGCCCAGGTTGCGATCGTGCCCGCGGCGCCTAGCCCCACGGAAATTGATGCCGCCGGCCAAGCCATTGCTGCCGCCGCCGCACAACCTGCCGCTATCGCCGCAACCTGGGAAATGGGCGGCGTCACCGCGCCTCCAGGATTGGTCTTCATCCCCGGCAGCCTGGGCGGACACTTGTGGCTGTCAGATCAGGCTGGCGGATTCTGCCGTCTTGATCCCACAGGCCTGCCGCTGCCGAACCCCCAGTTCACCAAGAATATTGGCACGTGCGTTCTGACGGCCACTAAGCCGGGCCAGCCCGTGTATCAGGCAGCTACCAAGAACGTCTACGTGCCGGATTCCGGTTCCAAGAGCCAGGGCGTGCTGCGCTTCACCATCAACACGGTCAATGAGACGATCTCTGCCGCTAACGTGCTTGGCGCGGGTTTCGGCGCGGGTGATCGCCCGATCGGCGCCGCTGTGGCCTCTGACGGCAACCTGTATGTGAGCTATCTGAAGAACGGCAACATTACGCGCTATACGACTCCCGCCGGAGCCACGCAAACGACCACCAACGTGGCCAAGAGCTCTGACGGCAAGCGTGTGCTCAGTCTGGCTGCGTCCGGCACCACGTTGTATCTGGCGGAGAACAACTTCGTCACCAGTATCAACAACATCAATCTCTGCACTGGTTCCTGTGTTGGTGTGCAACTCGCGGGAGCCAGCGTGGCGACGACGCCTTTAGGCGTGTTCATTGATGCCACCACCGGCAACCTTTATATCGGCAACCCGACTGGCGCGTGGGTGCGTCCTGCGACGACGGGCGTGGTTGTGTTGTATGCCAACGCCTGTAACAGCGATCCCAACGTCAATGATCCGGTGAATCTGGCGAATGTTTCCGCGTTTGCCATTAACAGCGCGCGCATTTTGCACATCGGTGACGATTTTACCAACGGCATTCCCGCCGGTGATGGTCGCATCTGCAAGGTAGCGGCACGCTAAACAATGAATCGCGGGAGCGCATATTGCGTTTGCGCTCCCGCGTTCTTAAATATCAATGACGCTTTCTCAGTCCGCCCAGTCCGCGATAAAGATGTTGGTTTCGCGTGGCTGTTTGCCGTTGCGGTTGGAAGCCCACACCAGCCTCTTGCCGTCTGACGTGAACATGGGGAAGGAGTCAAAATCGGGATAGAACGTGACGCGCTCTTCGTTGGTGCCGTCCACGTTGATGATGAACAGGTCAAAGCCGCGCGCGCTCTTGGTATCCACGACGTTGGTGGCGAAGATGATGCGCTTGCCGTCCGGCGTGAAGTACGGAGCAAAATTGGCGGCGCCGTTGTGGGTGATCTGGTGTTTGTTCTTGCCGTCCGCGTCCATCATCCAGATTTCCAGGTTGCCCGGCTTGATTTTGCCTTCCTTGAGCAGAGCTTTGTAGTCCGCGGCTTCCTGCGGAGTCTTAGGATGCTCGGCGCGATACGCGATTTTCTTTCCGTCATAAGACCAGAAAGGCCCGCCATCGTAACCCAGTTCGTGGGTGAGCTGCTTCACGTGCTTGCCGTCAGAGTCCATCACGTAAATGTCCAGGTCGCCGTTGCGCATGGACGTAAAGGCGATCTTCTTTCCGTCGCGAGTAATCGTTGCTTCCGCGTTGTAGCCGGGCGTATTGGTCAGGGGCGTCAGGTCGGTGCCGTCAGGGTTTGCCGTGTAAATGGCGTAAGTGGCGTACACCGGCCATACGTAGCCTTTGGAATAATCGGGCTTCGGCGGACACTCCGCGCTCGCCGCATGTGTTGACGAAAACAAGATCTTCTTGCCGGAAGGAAAGAAATAACTGCACGTGGTACGGCCCTTGCCGGTGCTGACGAGTTTCGGCGTGGCCGGCTTGCCGTCCGGCGTATCCACGGGGATGGTGTAGATCTGGTCGCAGGCCACGCCATCACCCTGGTGCTGGAAAATCAGGTTTTTGTCGTCGGCGGAGAAATAGGCTTCAGCATTCTGCCCACCAAAGGTCAGCTGGCGGATGTTGCGCAGATGCTTTTCGCCAGGATAGACCAGTGGATCATTCGCGTTCGGCGCTTTCGCGTTGTCAGCAGGTTGTTGGGCACCGGCCGCGACAAACGCAGCCATCAGGGCAAGAAGCAGGAAGAGAGA
>Ga0075028_100000858_pt1 | contig 10849 bp, 10 predicted proteins | sample LitLauG_LLR_2014_FD_71390 | JGI IMG/M metagenome (GOLD analysis project Ga0075028, IMG submission 71390) | Freshwater sediment microbial communities from Pennsylvania, USA - Little Laurel Run_MetaG_LLR_2014 | ecosystem: Environmental > Aquatic > Freshwater > Creek > Sediment | place: USA... | reverse complement strand
CGCCGCAAGAACAAGCCCATGTTCTTCATCGATATCGCCGTCCCGCGCGATGTCGACCCCGAACTCAACGACCTCGAAGGCATCTTCGTCTACGACATTGACGACCTCCAGCAAGCCGTCTCCGCCCACATGGCCGACCGCGGCAAGGAGGCCGAGCGCGCCGAGCGCATCGTCGACACCGAAGTTGATGCCTACCTCGTACGCCTGCGCACTCGCGACGTTGTTCCGACCATCGTCAGCCTGCAAGATCAGTTCGAAACCATCCGCCAGGCCGAAATCGACCGCGTCCGCGGACGCTTGGGCAAGCTCAATCCAGATCAAGAACAAGCCCTCGAAGCGCTCACCCAGGGCATCGTCAAGAAGATCCTGCACATGCCCATCACCACCCTAAAAACCGCCGCCCGCGACCCACAATCGACCACCGTCTCCGACCTCGTGCGTCGTATGTTCAAACTTGACGAGGCCGACCCCAAGCCGCCAGGTTCCACTTCCGGATCTGGAGACGCCAGCTAATGCCGCATCTCCGCATCGGCTCTCGAGGCTCCAAGCTCGCCCTCTGGCAGAGCAACCACATCGCCGCGTTACTGCGCGCCCAGGGCCACACCGTCGACATCAAAATCATCCAGACAACCGGCGACAAGATCACCGACGTAGCCTTGGCCAAAGTCGGCACGAAGGGCATGTTTACCAAGGAAATCGAAGAAGCCCTGGCCGCCGGAGAGGTCGACCTGGCGGTGCATTCCTTAAAAGACCTGCCCACCGAACTGCCCGCAGGCTTCGAAATCGCAGCCATCCCCAAGCGCGAAAGTCCACTTGACGCCTTCTTCTCCGCGAAATTCGACAGTATCAACGCTCTGCCGCAAGGAGCACGCGTTGGCACCAGCAGCCTGCGCCGCCAAGCCCAGCTCATGGCCTTGCGCCCCGACCTCGACATCCACCCGCTGCGCGGCAACGTCGACACGCGCCTGCGCAAACTCGAAGCCGGAGAATACGCCGCCATCATCCTCGCGGCAGCCGGCGTCAACCGCCTCGGCCTGACCCAACTGGTGCGCCAGATCATCCCTGCAGACGCCATGTGCCCCGCCGCAGGCCAGGGGGCCTTGGGCGTCGAAATACGTCAGGGAGACGCCGCCACGGGCCAGCAATTGGCCTTTCTGGACGACCCTGCAGCCCGCTCGACTACCACCTGCGAACGCGCCCTGCTCAACGCCATGGGCGGCGGCTGCCAGGTCCCGATTGGGGCTTTTGCCGAGGTCGGAAATGGTCCGATGTTGCGTCTCCAGGCGGTTGTCGCCCATCCCGACGGCACTAAAGTCCTGCGCGAGACGCAGTCGGGCAGCGACCCCATCAAACTCGGCGAGGCCGTCGGAAAGGCCCTGTTGCAGCGCGGCGGGAGCGCAATTCTCGAAGCTGTGTACAGCTCGGGGATTACTTCGAAATGACGCCGCCCCGTAAGGCCAGTAAAACCAAGCACTTGCCGCTGAAAGGTCAACGAGTCCTGATAGGCCGCGCCAAGCATCAGGCCAGCGCGCTTTCGGAACAAGTCAAAGCCCTCGGTGCGCAGGTGCTGGAAATTCCGTTTATCGAAATCCGCAAGCCGCGCTCGTATCGTCCGCTAGATGAAGCACTTACGAACATCCGGAACTACGACTGGCTGATCCTGACCAGCGTCAACGGCGTCGAGGCCGTCTGGGAGCGGGTACAGAAGCTGCGTTTGTCTTTAACGGCGTTCAAGCATCTCCGCATCGCTGCCATCGGGCCAGCTACGAAAAAAGCCATTGTAGCCCGAGGCCTGACCGTGCAAGTCGTTCCGAAACAATACGTTGCCGAGTCGGTCGTGAAAAGCCTGCACAAGCGCGTCGCGGGGAAGCGGGTTCTGCTGGCGCGCGCGCGTGTTGCCCGCGATGTGATTCCTCGCGAGCTGCGCAAGGCCGGCGCGGTCGTTGATGTGGCTGAGGCCTACGAAACCGTGGTGCCGAAGTCTTCCAGTGATCGCCTGCGCAAGGCCTTGCGCAATCCCAACCTCTGCCCGACGATCGCGACATTTACGAGTTCCTCGATGGCTCGGAATTTCGTGGCGCTCGTCGGCGCCCGCAGTGCGCAACAGGCTGTCGGCAAAGGGCTTCGGCTGGCGTCGATTGGAACGGTCACCTCGGCCACATTGCGCGAGCTTGGCTTACCGGTTCACGTGGAGGCGAAGCAGTTTACGATTCCAGGGCTGGCGAAGGTGCTGACGCGGATCCGACTTTCTTAGCTGGCGGGATGCTCCGCACGTGGCTTGAAAAATACTTTTTGCTTTGACAAAACAAAATATCTGCCGGTTTGGGGCCGGCGGATTCGCCGTTTCTTCACTAAAAAGAGCGGCGAGGGTGCTGGCAAATTTGCCAGCACGCTACTTACGGTTCCAGCGCCGATTTTGGCGTCAGTGAGTTCGCTTTTTCTTTGCCAAAAAGTGGGCACAGGGTGCTGGCAGATTTGCCAGCACCCTACTTACGGTTCCACGGCACAACTACAATCCTGCGGCGGAACTTTCGCCTTCAAGAATTCAGCCACGCGGCGATACGCGTCGATCTGATTTTCCACCCGCGCAAACCCGTGACCTTCGTTTTCGTAAATCTTGAGGTCGGCTTCGCCGCCGTTTTTCTTGACTGCGTCGGCTACCTGTTGGGCTTCGGATTTAGGGCAGCGCGGGTCGTGGCCTCCCGCCAGTAGGAAGAGCGGGGCTTTGATTTTGTCGACGAAGAAAATCGGGGAGCGGTCGGTGAGGAGAGCTTTGTCTTCTTCTTTTTTCGGATCGCCCATGGTGGCCAGGTCCCATTGTTGCAGGGATGGGTCTTCGTTCTCGATTTCGGTGAACCAATTCACGAACGGAACAATCGGCACGCCCGCCGCCCAGACTTCGGGAGCTTTGGTGACGGCCATCATGCTCAGGTAGCCGCCGTAGCTGCCGCCCATAACAATGAGCTTTTTGGGGTCGACGTAGCCCGTCTTCTGAATCCAGTCCGCTGCGGCCAGCGTGTCTTCGAGGTCGCCGCCGCCCATGTCTTTGAAGTTCGCTTCCTGGAACTCTCTTCCATATCCCGTTGAGCCGCGATAGTTCGGTGCGATGACGAGGTATCCCTGGTTGACCATGTACTGCACGATACGATTAAAGGAGTTCACCGTCTGCGAAGTCGGCCCGCCGTGGACGTAGACGATGGCTGGGTTCTTGGCGTTGCGCGGAATGTTGTAGGGCGTGTAAACAAAGGCGCGGATCTGCCATTTTCCGTCGCGGCTAGGGTAGTGGACTAGCTGGGGCTCGACCATGTCGTCGCTTTTTACACCGGCGACCAGAGAGTGCGTTACGGGCTGCGATTTTCCAGTCGACATGTCGGGAGACGATATGTCGTAGATCCACAAATCATTCGGGGCGTTGGGGCCGTTGTGGTAGTAGAGCATGCGGTTGCCGTCGTGCGAGAAGGCTGTGGCTGCGCCGCCCGGCGAGTTCACGCCCTTAGGCAGGGGCAGGGAATGCGTCTTCCCAGTGGTTAGGTTGTGGACGAAAATCTCAGTATTGCCGTCAACGTTGGCTTCCCACAGGACAGATTTTCCGTCAGGCGTGAATTGGCGGCCATCGATTTCCCATTTATCGTGAGTGAGCCAGTCGATTTTCTTCGTCGCCAGATCGAGCAAAGCCACGTTGGAGTACCCATTCGCCGCATCCGAAGTAATGAGCAGGCGTTTACCGTCCGGCGAAAAGTCGTTCACAGTGTAGTGCTGCTCTCCTCTGTGCTCCGTAACCTTGACCGACTTGGCGGTTTCCACATCCGCAACGAAAATATTGGAGTCTTTCCCAGCGGCGTGGTGTTGCGAGTATGCGATCTGCTTGCCGTCATGCGACCACACAAATCCGCCATTGCTCAGCTCGGGAGGCGTGCCCGTGGTTAGGTGGCTGATCTTGCGGTAGGTCATGTCGAAAACATCAATCTCCCAGGTCGACGACGTCTTCGGCTTCACTTCCCACGCCAGCTTCTTTCCGTCGGGCGACCATTGCGGCGCGATCTCCGCAATTTCGCGTGTATTGGTCAGATTGAAGACTTCGCCCGTCGCGGCGGAGACGATGAAAACGTCCCACATTTCGTCACCATCGTAATCGGAGATGTAGGCGATCCACTTGCCGTCCGGCGACCACGCGGGACTGGATTGGCGGTGGTCGCTGACCGTGAGCTGCGTGGGCCAGCCGCCCGTGGCAGGCACGGTCCACAGATTATTGCGTCCGCTGATGTTGGAAATAAAGGCGACCGTCTTGCCGTCCGGCGACCACGAGCTGCCGCCAATTTGCCGCGTCATATAAAGCTTCTCGATGGAGAGCTTGCCGACGTTGAGGTTGTTCTTGCCCATGATGAGCTTGGGGTCGGTGACGACCTGCGGGGCGGGCAGAGTCTGGGAAATGGCGAGGGTGGTCATAGACAAAACCATAACAAGTGGGAGGTGGCGCATCGGATCCTCATGGGGAGTATGAAAGGAAAGTTTAGCAGGCCGGGGCCGCGTTTGAGAGGTGGCGGGGACGAAGAGCAGATTCCTCGCTTCGCTCGGAATGACAATCTTTAGAAATCAAAGTGTTGGGACGGTAGCCTTTCGTGGACTATCCGTTCTGCCAACTCGGCAATACTCTCCAACTTGTCATTCCGACCGAAGGGAGGAATCTGCTCTTGCGCAGGGAAAAGCGATACTACGTCTACATCATGGCCAGTGCCGGCCGAGTGCTCTACACCGGAGTCACAGGATTCCTCATGGAGCGCGTGCTGCAACACAAGGCGGGGGATGGCGAGGGGTTTTCCGCACGGTACCACATTAACCGCTTGGTTTATTACGAATCATTCCAATACGTAAACAACGCCATCGCACGTGAGACTGAGATCAAAGCGTGGAGGCGGGAGAAGAAGGTCGCGCGGATTGAGGCCAGCAATCCTTCGTGGGCCGACCTGGCTGCCGAGTGGGGTAAGCCAATGACAGGCCCAGAGCAGATTCCTCACTTCGTTCGGAATGACAAATTATAGGGTATTTATCGACGGGATGAACCGTGGTGAGACGGGGTGGGACGGGATGAGCCGATAACCTCAACGTTGTCATTCCGAACGAAGTGAGGAATCCGCTCTCGCCTCGGTCAAGAGTTCAACTGGTGCCCTACTCCGCACCCTCGTGCATCTCCACCGTCGACCAGGTCTTATCCCCAGCGTGGCACAGACTCTCCAGCGAGCACTCCACGCACTTCGGCTTGCGCGCGATGCACAGGCTGCGCCCGTGGTGGATGATCTGATGCGAGAACAAAATCCATTTCGTCTGCGGAATCACTCTCATCAAGTCCTGCTCGATCTTGCCGGGATCGTCGTTGGTGGTCAGCTCCAGCCGGCGCGAAATTCGGTGCACGTGCGTATCCACCACCACGCCGACGGCTTTGCCGAACCAGCTCCCCAGAACAACGTTCGCGGTCTTGCGAGCGACTCCGGGAAGGGTGAGGAGCTTGTCCATGTCGTCGGGAACCACGCCGCCGAAATCGGAAATCAGCTTGCGGGCCGCGCCCACTACGGATTTGGATTTGTTGCGGAAAAAACCAGTGGACCGGATATCCGGCTCAAGCTCTTCGGGTTCGATGGCAGCGAAGGCCTGTGGCGTTGGGTATTTCGCGAAGAGGCCCGGCGTGACCATGTTCACGCGGACGTCGGTGCATTGCGCTGAGAGAATTGTGGCAACGACCAGCTCCCAGGCGCTCTTGTGGTGCAAAGCGCAGACTACGTTGGGATAGAGGCCATCGAGGCGCTTCAGGATATCGGCTACCCGGGCTGGTGCGAGCGGGTTGTAGCCCTTTGTTGCAGCCGTCTTGACTGAGCCTCTGGCTGGCGGCTTCTCGGCCTTCGACTTTTTCGCGGGTTTCTTAGCGGCCTTTTTCGCGGCCTTCGCTCGGACCGACTTTGTGCGAACTATCTTTGTGCGAACCGTCTTTGTGCCGACCATGTCCTGCGCTCCTTGCTTCGTTGAGCACGGGCGAGGACGCCCGTGCCTCCATCGTTTTTTACGGGGGAGAGGGCCATCCTACCAAATGACACCTCCGTGCCCCGCTCGACATTGACGGGCCTGCTGGCGCACCCGTAACCTAAACTTATCTATGGCCGTAAAAACGATTCGCTTGGGACAGGTTTGGCGCCGCGACGAGGATGGGCAGAACTACCTCGTAACCCGCGTCTTTAACGAAGTGTTTGCGCAGTTTGCCGTGATGCGTCCGGCGGAGTTGAATGCTCCGGATGCGCCCACCACCAAGGTCAAAGTGGCGAAGAACGGCGACGGGTGCGCCCTGCCGGGTTATACGTTTACGCAGAATGAGTAGGATCACTACTGCGCGAGCGAGGCCCTTAGCCTGCCCTGAGCGGAGCGAACGGGCCCGCGCCTCCATCGTAAACTTCCTGACATGACCGAAAAAATACTCGCTCTTCTTTTTGTGTTCATCAAGTCCGTGATCGCTGTCACGGGTTACGGCGGAATCTCTTTGCTCATGGCGATTGAGTCGGCGTGCGTGCCCTTGCCCTCGGAACTGATCATGCCGTTCGCCGGGTATTTGGTGTTCGACGGCAAAATGAGTTTGTTCTGGGTGGCGACGGCCGGAGCGATTGGCTGCAATCTGGGTTCGCTGGTCGCCTATGAGATTGGCTTCTATGGCGGGCGTCCGCTGGTGGAGCGGTTTGGTTCGTATATCCTGATGGGCCGCCGCGAACTCGATTGGGCCGACGGCTTCTTCCACCGGTGGGGGCAGGCCGCGGTGTTTGTTGGACGCTTGCTGCCGGTGATTCGCACGTTCATCGCGCTCCCTGCGGGGATTGCGCGCATGCCGCGGGGCAAGTTTCACCTGTATACGTTTTTGGGCTCCTGGCCGTGGTGTTTTGGCCTGGCCTATCTGGGGATGAAGTTGGGCGAGAACTGGCGCGGCTTGGGGCCGTATTTCCACAAGTTTGACGCTGTAATCGGCGTCCTCCTTGTGCTCGGGATCGCGTATTTTGTGTATTCCCACTGGCAGCATCGCATACGCATCGCGCAGTAGTCTCCAGGAATATTTTCGAATTGTCATCCTGAGCGAAGCGAAGGATCCCCGATATGTGGACCGCGTGTGAAATCTCTCAAGCTTTCTTGCCGTACACTTCCCAGTGAGAAAGCTTGCGAGAGTGCGGCAAGGCCGAGAGCAAGTGGGTCCTTCGCTGCGCTCAGGATGACAAGGCCAAAAGGGGGAATTTAAAATGAAAAAAATCTCGCGGATTGTTTTGTTGACTGCTCTACTCGTAAGCGTTGGCTTAGCGGCGATACCATCGGCCGCGCAAACCCCTTCCGACAAACCTTTCATCGTCGAGTATTACTACAAAGCCAAATGGGGATCGGCCGACGAGTTCCTGCGCCTATTCAAGAAGAATCACTATCCACTGCTCAAGAAGCAAGTCGAGCTAGGGCGCATGCTGAAGGTTTCGATGGATTCGCCGCGCTATCACTCGACGGAAGACGGGCGCTGGGACTATCGCGTCACCATCGTGTTCAAGAACTCCGCCGCTGCGAATGAGCCTTTCGATGAAGAGCCGATCAAGAAGCAGCTCTTTCCCGACCAGGAAACCTATGCGCGCGAGGAGCAGCGCCGCTTTGAGATCCTGATCGCGCATTGGGATGTTCCCCTCAAGAGTGTGGACCTGGACGCGAAATAGCAGAAGATCGCCATTACCATTCGCTGCCGTTTCGTTGTCGTTGGCCGCACAGAACGCGCTGTTGGACTCTCCGCCGGTTGCTTTCGCTACGCGGATACGAGAGAATCTCCGTTTGCCTAAATCTATTTGACGCAAGCTAAGGAAGCCGACACTCTATGGCCACTCGCACCAAATCCTCCGCAGCATCCCGCAAGCCACACCAGACTCTCGCTGAAGTCGTGAACTCTTCCACCACCGGCAACAGTATCCAGCCCGCAACCGGCAAGCTGGGCGTCATGATCGTGGGCATGGGCGCGGTTGCGACCACGTTCGTCGCGGGCGTCGAGGCCATTCGCAAGGGTTTTGCCGATCCCATCGGCTCGCTGACGCAGATGGGCACGATCCGCGTCGGTAAGCGGACGGATGGTACCTCGCCGAAAATCAGCGATTTTGTGTCGCTGGCGGGACTGAATGACCTGGTTTTTACCGGCTGGGATCTTTTCGAAGATGACATGTATACCGCCGCCAGCAAGGCCGGGGTTCTTGATCAGAATCTGCTCAATAAGATTCGGCCGTTTCTTTCCAAGATCAAGCCGCAGAAGGCTGTTTTCGACCCTTTCTACGTCAAGAAGCTGAACGGCCCGAACGTCAAGAAGGGCAAGAACAAGATGGACCTGGCGGAGCAGCTGCGCGAGGACATCCGCCAATTTAAGAAGAGGTCGGGGGCCAAGCGGCTGGTCATGATCTGGTGCGGGTCGACGGAGATATTCCTCAAGCCCTCCAAGGTTCACGCTTCCGTCGAAGCGTTCGAGGAAGGTCTGCGCAAGAGCGACAAGAACATCGCGCCATCGATGATTTACGCCTACGCGGCGCTCATGGAAGGAGTGCCTTTCGCCAACGGCGCTCCGAATTTGACGGTCGACCTGCCGGTCATGCACCAGCTTTCGCGCGATAACAACGCCCCCATCTGCGGTAAGGACTTCAAGACCGGCCAGACGCTGATGAAGACCATTCTTGCGCCCGGCTTTAAGGCTCGGCTCTTGGGCGTCAGTGGATGGTATTCGACGAACATCCTCGGCAATCGCGACGGGGAAGTTCTGAACGATCCCGGGTCGTTCAAGACCAAGGAAGAGTCCAAGTTAAGCGTGCTGGAGCATATTCTCCAGCCCAAGCTCTACCCGACCCTTTACAAGGATATTTACCACAAGGTAACGATTAACTATTATCCGCCACGCGGTGATAACAAAGAGGGTTGGGACAACATCGATATCTTCGGATGGCTGGGCTATCCCATGCAGATCAAGGTAGATTTCCTGTGCCGGGATTCGATTCTGGCAGCCCCGATCGTGCTCGACCTGATCTTGTTCCTGGACCTCGCCAAGCGCTGCACACAGCTCCAGGGCCTGGGCATCCAGGAGTGGCTAAGCTTCTACTTCAAGTCGCCCATGACCGCTCCCGGGCTGTATCCAGAGCATGACCTGTTTATTCAGCTCATGAAGCTGAAGAACACCCTGCGCCACCTCAGGGGCGCCGAGCTGATTACGCACTTGGGCCTGGAATATTACGACTAGAATCGTAATCGTCGATGGAGGCGCGGGCCCATTCGCTTCGCTCAGGGCAGGCTACGAACCCCGCCCGCGCTCAATGCAGCGCCATCTTTCCTGGCTTTTCTAGCTTTCCCGTTGCACGGGCGAGGACGCCCGCGCCTCCATTTCGTCCTCTCGGATAACCCGACCGGTAGTTTTAGCGTCCAATCAAGTAGAAAGAGCTCCTGGGAATACTCCGTTTAACAGCGGCGTATACTGGAGCTACGAGGATCGGGGGAATCGGATCATGAAATCTCGCCTTGCGTTACCAATTTGGGTGTCTTTGTTCGTGCTGGCGGTCGGAACCCTGGCCGTGGCTCAAGATAGCAAGCCGGCGGACGCGCAAAACACGCCCGCAGCGACCGATAAGTCCGCCACAACCGACAAGCAAAGCTCGGACAAAACCAGCGCGGACAAGGCCAGCCCGGACAAGGCAACCGATGCCAAGCCAGCCGACGCTAAGTCCTCCGATGCCAAGGCTGCCGACGCCAAGAGCGCGGATGACGACAAGCCGCAGGCTCTTCCCGATGTCGTTCCGCAAAAAGAACATGTTGATGTAAAAGAGGGAAGCCGCGACGACGTGGAAGCCATCGGCAACCGCGACATGGGCAAGCGCGGCTTGGGCAACTGGTATTCGCTCGAGAGCGAGATCCGCATGGGCAAGCAGTATTCCCAGCAAATCGAAGCGACCGTCAAACTCGTGCAAGATCCGGTCGTGAACGAGTATGTGAACCGGCTGGGCCAGAATTTGGTACGTAATTCCGATGCCAAAGTGCCGTTCACGATCAAAGTCGTGGATTCGGACGAAGTGAACGCGTTTGCGCTGCCCGGCGGCTTCTTCTACGTGAATTCAGGGCTGATTCTGGCCGCTGACGAGGAAGCCGAACTGGCGGGTGTGATGGCGCATGAGATCGCGCACGTGGCGGCGCGGCATGCTGCGCGGGAAATGACGCGCGGGCAATGGCTCCAGATCGGCAGCATTCCGTTGATTTTCATTGGCGGCGGATTGGGCTACGGACTTCAGTCGGCGGCAAGTCTGGCGCTGCCCATGACCTTCCTCAGCTTCTCGCGCAGCTTTGAGGCGGAAGCCGACTACCTTGGCGTTCAATACATGTATAAGAGCGGATATGATCCGCAGGCTTTCCTCAGCTTCTTTGAAAAGTTGCAGGCCAAGGAAAAGAAAAAGCCCGGAACGCTATCGAAGGCCTTCTCGACGCACCCGCAGACTCCCGATCGCATCGAAAAGTCGCAGGAAGAAATCGCCAAGATTCTTCCGGCGCGGGCTCAATACACGGTTACAACTTCGGAATTTGACGACGTTAAGTCTCGCCTCGCTTCGCTGGAAAACCGCCGCAAGCTGACGGACGACAAAGACAGCGGGAAACCGACCTTGCGCCGCACCAACTCGAAGGACAAGGACAAAGACAAGACCGGCCAGCCCACCGACGACGACCGCCCGACCCTGAAGCGCCGCCCGGACTCAAACTAGAGTCTGATGGAGGCACGGGCCCATGCGGGACCCAGAAAAAGCTGCAAAGGGTTTCACTTTTTCTGTCCGACACCGTA
>Ga0075028_100000856_pt1 | contig 10851 bp, 7 predicted proteins | sample LitLauG_LLR_2014_FD_71390 | JGI IMG/M metagenome (GOLD analysis project Ga0075028, IMG submission 71390) | Freshwater sediment microbial communities from Pennsylvania, USA - Little Laurel Run_MetaG_LLR_2014 | ecosystem: Environmental > Aquatic > Freshwater > Creek > Sediment | place: USA... | reverse complement strand
TTCTTTCCACCGACCCTGACCACGGCGCTGGCGCGGGGCGCGTCGCAGAACCCGGCCATTACCAAGGCGATGTTCGATGTCGATGTGGCCGTTGAGCAGGTCAAGGTTCAGGAGGCCTTTCTTTACCCTACCCTCTCGCTCAACGGCGCCATGCAGAAGAGTTTCGGCTCGGCGACCAGCCTGACCAGTCTGGAAGCGCTGTCGGGATCGGTGGTCGCCCAGCTCTCGGCGCCGATCTATCAGGGCGGAGCCGAATACGCCAACATCCGCCAGGCCAAGGAGACGCTGGGCCAAAGGCGGCTCGACCTCGATACGGCGCGCCTTTCGGTGCAACAGAACGTCACCCAGAGCTGGGGGCAGCTCGAGGCCGCCAAGGCGCAGGTCGACTCGACGACCGCGCAGGTGACCTCGGCCGAGATCGCGCTCGACGGCGTACGCGAGGAGGCGCGGGTCGGACAGCGCACCACGCTCGACGTGCTCAACGCCCAGCAGACTTTGGTGTCCGCGCGTACGTCACTTGTCACCGCCCAGCACGACCGGATCGTGGCCTCCTACGCGGTGCTGGCTTCGGTCGGCTCGCTCTCGCCGCAGGTATTGGGTTTGCACATCGAGACCTACGATCCGGTGGTGCACTACCAGCAAGTGCGCGACAATTGGATCGGCGTGCGCACGCCCGACGGGCGCTGAGCCCCCGGTCCCCTTGCCCAATTTTCGTGTGCTTATTGATTGGTCCGCGGTTCCCGTCCTGAATTGAGACAGAACGAGCGCGTCTGCGGCGCCGGCGCGCCCCGCCGCGCGGGGGCTCTTCGCAGCGCAATGATTTTGCACATGAATCGGAGCGCGGGCGGCACCGATCGGCATAACGTTGCTTGCCTTCGAGTTGCGACATGCCATACTGCGTTACTCATGCGGACAGGTGATTCCGTGGCGGCACTCATGCGCTTGAACGGCGTTTGGCTTGGACGCCGGATCGCTTGGAATGCCCGTTCGCTGGGAACGCCCATTCGCTTGAAACGCCAGGATGAGCTTGAGCAGCGCGGGCTCGAGCGGGACGCGGCAGAATGAATCAGGCTGCAAAGGCGCAAGAACCCTCGATGGAGGAAATCCTCGCCTCCATCCGCAGAATCATTGCCGATGACGATGCCGCGAAGGCTCCGCCACCCCCGCCCGAGCCGGTAAGGCCGCCGCCCGTTGCGGCGGCACCGGCGCGGCCCGTCCCGCCGCCGGAGCCGGTCCCGGCGCCCCCGGAGCCTTCGGTCAACGAGACCGTGCTCGATGAGATGCTGGCCGAGCTCAATGCGACACCGACTCCCGTGGATGCCGCCGAGGAAATGGCGTCGGATGTTCTTGACCTGACCGAGGCGATGGAGGCGCCGTCCGGGTTCCGCACCATCGACGGACAATCGGACATCGTCTTCGAGGACGGTGCCCCGGAGGAAATGGCCGAGCCGCCCGAGACCCACAATGGTCCCAGGCTGCAATTCCCGGAGCGTCCCGCGCGACCGCTGATGTCGTCAGCCACCAGCGCGGCGGTCGATTCCGCTTTCAATACCCTGGCCCATACGGTGCTGGTGCAGAACGCCCGCACGCTCGAGGATCTGGTCAAGGATATGTTGCGGCCGCTCTTGAAGTCCTGGCTCGACGACAACCTGCCCGGCCTGGTTGAGCGTCTGGTGCGCGCCGAGATCGAGCGCGTCTCGCGCGGACGCGGCTGAGGCGCGGCGGAGCGGCGATTTCCGCCGTGGTCTTCATCCCGCATTGATCATTTCATCCCGTATTGATCATACAAGCATCGTTCATATTGCCTGGTTCATCTCGCATATCCGGTTGCATATCCGGGCGGGCAACTGTAATCCGCACCGCGAGGGCCGACTAAAGGGATCCCATCGATCGTCCGGCGCCTGCTTTTCGCCCGCTGGCCGAAGGCATCGGGCGGTGCGGTCCATGACGTCAGAGCCAGTTCGCAACGATCCGAAACCGAAACGACGATGATCGACAAGACCTACCAGCCATCGCAGGTCGAGGGCCGCATCTACGCCACCTGGGAGGCGGCGGACGCCTTCCAGTGCGGGCGTCCGGAGCGGCGCGATGCGCAGCCTTATTGCATCGTCATCCCGCCGCCGAACGTCACCGGCTCGCTGCACATGGGGCACGCCCTCAACAACACCCTGCAGGACGTGCTGGCGCGTTTCGAGCGCATGCGCGGGCGCGACGTGCTCTGGCAGCCGGGTACCGACCATGCCGGCATTGCCACCCAGATGGTGGTCGAGCGCCGGCTCATGGAACGGCAGGAGCCGAACCGGCGCGCGCTCGGCCGCGAGAAGTTCCTCGAAAAGGTGTGGGCCTGGAAGGCCGAATCCGGCGGCACCATCATCAATCAATTGAAGCGGATCGGCGCCTCCTGCGACTGGTCGCGCGAGCGCTTCACCATGGACGAGGGGCTCTCGCGCGCCGTGGTCAAGGTGTTCGTGGAGCTCCACCGGGCCGGCCTCATCTACAAGGACAAGCGCCTGGTCAATTGGGACCCCAAGCTCCTCACCGCGATCTCGGACCTGGAAGTGCAGCAGGTCGAGGTCAAGGGACACCTGTGGTATTTCAAGTATCCGGTCGAAGGCCTGATCAACACCTTCATCACGGTCGCGACCACGCGGCCGGAGACCATGCTGGGAGACGCGGCGGTCGCCGTGCACCCCGATGACGAGCGTTACCGGCACCTGGTCGGGCGCTTCGCCGTCCTCCCGCTGGTCGGCCGGCGCATCCCGATCATCGCCGACGATTATAGCGATCCCGAGAAGGGCACCGGCGCGGTCAAGATCACGCCCGCCCACGACTTCAACGACTTTGAAGTCGCTCGCCGGCACGCTCTGCCGCTCATCAACGTGCTCGATGCCGAAGGCCGGCTCGACCTGGAGAGCAACCAGGCCTTCCTCGAAGGTGCCAAGGAGACGGCGGGCTTGGGCGAAACCCTGCTGCTGCATGGCATCGATCGCTTCGTCGCGCGCGAACAAATCGTCGAGCGCATGCAAGGACTGGGCTTGCTCGACAAGGTCGAGCCGCACACCCACATGGTCCCGCACGGCGAGCGCTCCGCGGTCGTGATCGAGCCATATCTGACCGATCAATGGTATGTCGATGCCAAGACGCTGGCGCAGCCCGCGATCGCGGCAGTGCGCGAGGGCCGCACCAGATTCGTGCCGAAGAGCTGGGAAGCGACCTATTACAACTGGATGGACAATATCCAGCCCTGGTGCGTCTCGCGCCAGCTCTGGTGGGGCCATCAGATTCCGGCCTGGTATGGGCCGGACGGCAAAGTCTTCGTCGCCCTGACGGAAGCCGAGGCCAAGGCCGAAGCCGACCGGCATTACGGCCAGGATACGGTGCTCAAGCGGGACGAGGACGTCCTCGACACCTGGTTCTCCTCGGCGCTGTGGCCGTTCTCGACGCTGGGCTGGCCGGACCAGACGCCGGAGCTCGCCCGCTACTATCCGACCGACGTGCTTGTCACCGGCTTCGACATCATTTTCTTCTGGGTTGCCCGCATGATGATGGCGGGTCTTCACTTTATGAAAGAGGTGCCGTTCCACACCGTCTACATCCACGCGCTGGTGCGCGACGAGCGCGGCGCCAAGATGTCGAAGTCGAAGGGCAATGTCATCGATCCGCTCGAGCTGATCGATGAATACGGTGCCGATGCGTTGCGCTTCACGCTGACCGCGCTGGCGGCGCAAGGCCGCGACGTCAAGCTCTCCACCCAGCGGGTCGAGGGCTACCGCAATTTCGTGACCAAGCTATGGAACGCGTGTCGCTTCGCCGAGATCAACGGCTGCGTGACGGTGCCGGGTTTCGATCCGAAGAGCGCGCGCGAGACGCTCAACCGCTGGATCGCGCACGAGGCTGGGAATGCGGCGCGCGAGGTGACGGACGCGATCACGGCCTACAAATTCAACGAGGCGGCGGGCGCGGCCTACCGGTTCGTCTGGAACAAATTCTGCGACTGGTATCTCGAGCTGGCGAAGCCGGTGCTCGCGGGCGCCGACGAGGCGGCCAAGGCCGAGACGCGGGCCATGACGGCCTTCGTCCGCGACGAAATCCTCAAGCTGCTGCACCCGTTCATGCCCTTCGTCACCGAGGAGCTGTGGAGCGTGACGGCGGCCGAGGGGCCGGTGCGCGACAATCTGATCGCCTTGACGCCGTGGCCCGACCATGCCGGGCTCGATGACGAAACCGCCGCGGTCGAGATCGGATGGGTGATCGATCTGGTCGCCGCCATCCGGTCGGTTAAGGCGGAAATGAACATCATGGCGACGGAAATCCCGCTCGTGCTGGCGGGCGTCTCGGCCGAGACGCAGACGCGCGCCGCGCGCTGGGCTGACGTCATCAAGCGGCTGGCGCGGCTGTCCAGCCTTGCCTTCGCCGCGAGCCCGCCGCCGGGCTCCGTCCAACTCGTCGTGCACGGCGAGGTCGCGGCGCTGCCGCTCAAGGGCGTCATCGACTTTGAGGCCGAGCGCATCCGGCTGGAGAAGGAGCTCACGCGCATCGACGCCGAGATCGCCCGCATCGACGGCAAGCTCGCCAACGTCGATTTCATCAAGCGCGCGCCCGAGGAGGTGGTCGAGGGCGAGCGCGAGCGCCGCGAGGAGGCGCAGGCGCGCCGCGGCAAGATCGTCGAGGCGCTGGAGCGCCTGCAGGGCGCGAGCCTCGACTGAGCCATCCTGCAGCCGCAATGCCCGATCTCAAGCTGACGCTCGCGTGCTTCGACTATGACCGCACCCGGGCGCTGATTGACGGCCGGGTGCGGCCCGCCGGCATCGACCTCGACATCCAGGTGCTGCGCCCGCGCCAGACGTTCCAGCGCATGCTGGACACCCAGGAATTCCACGTCTCTGAAATGTCGCTCGCCTCCTATGCGACGCTCAAAGGGCGCGGGCAGTGTCCGTTCGTCGCCGTTCCGGTCGCGCTCTCGAAAATCTTCCGCCATTCCTGCATCTATGTCCGCACCGACGCCGGCATCGCGACGCCTGCCGATCTCAAGGGCAAGCGCGTCGGCACCAGCCAGTACGGCGCCACCGCGCTCGTGTTCATGCGTGGAATGCTGCAGCACGACTACGGGGTCGCGCCGTCCGACCTGCACTGGTTCATGGGCGCGCTCAATGCCGCAGCCGAGCCGCCGCTGCTGCCGTTGCACCTGCCCGCGAACGTGCGCCTGGAAACGCTCGGGCCCGGCCAAACTCTCGAGGGCATGCTGGCGGCGGGCGAGCTCGACGCCTTGCTGTCGATCTACCTCCCGTCTCTTTTCCTGCAAGGATCGCCACGCATCGCCAGGCTGTTTCCGAGCTTCAAGCAGGTCGAGCAGGACTACTACCGCCGCACGCGGATTTTTCCGGTCATGCACACCGTGGTGCTGCGCGCGGATGTGCACGCCCAGCATCCGTGGGCGGCGCGCAGCATCTACCAGGCGTTTTGCGCCGCCAAGGAGCTGGCGGTCGCGGGTCTCTATGACAGCGATGCGCTGGCGCTCGCGCTGCCATGGCTGCTCGATCATGTGGAAGAGGCCTGGCGCGTCTTCGGCAAGGATTTCTGGTCGTATGGGCTCGAGCCCAACCGTCCGGCTCTGACGGCGCTCGGCCGCTTCGTCCACGAGCAGGGTCTCTCGCCGCGGACGGTGTCTCCCGACGAGCTGTTCGCGCCCGATGTGGAGTGAGTGCCTCTATTCGCTCCGCCGGAACGGCTTGCTCAGGAAGTGCGAGCCTTTGAGGCCGTAGCGCCAGGGATGCTCGATCGCCACGCTTATTCCGATCCGGGGGCCAACGGCGATCTCGGGCGCGGATGGGCGCGCGCGCAATTCAAACCAGGGCGGCTCGAGCGTGAGCCCGTTGGCGTCGCCGGTTATGCCGAGCGCCTCACACAGGCGGCCCGGCCCGGAGCAGAGCAGGCGCTCGTCCTTGACCCCGCGGCGTCGGCGCATGGTGGCGAGGCCGTCGACCGGCTGCAACGCCCGCAGCAGAACCGCGCTGGCGCTGCCTTCCGGCTCGCAGACGAAATTGACGCACCAGTGGATGCCGTAGGAGCGATAGACGTAGGCATGGCCGGGCGCGCCGAACATCACGGCGTTGCGGGGCGTGCGTCCGCGATAGCTGTGCGCGGCCGGATCGGTCTGGTGATAGGCCTCGACCTCCACGATGATCCCGCCGACCCCGCGCGAAAGCAGCGTCGCGCCGATCAGGTCGGGAGCGACCGCGTGCACGCTGCGGGCGAAGAAGCGCCAGTCCAATAATTTCGGCATGACCTATCCTAGGGCCGGTCGGCCGTGCGGCGAGGGCGGTCGCGGGTCTGCCATTCGCTCAACGGGGCAGGGGTGGCAAACCGGTTAACAAGGTCATAAATCTGTGGCGCGTAGGCAACACCTCTGAAACATTTCAGCCACACCGGATCGAGAAGAGTTCCACGCCGCGATTTGGCCATACGCTTCTCGGAGACGATGGAAGCCTAGAAGAGTTGCCGCGCTCTTTGGTTTTGCATGGTGCAGCGCAGCAGGAAGGCCGGGGGCGACAGGTCGATGGACGCAAAGACCAACCTCAAATCGCGGCTGCCCAGCCGGCACGTGACGGAGGGGCCGGAGCGCGCCCCCCACCGCTCCTATTACTACGCCATGGGGTTGACCCGGGCGCAAATCCACCAGCCCTTTGTGGGCGTCGCCTCGTGCTGGAACGAGGCGGCTCCCTGCAATATCGCGCTGATGCGGCAGGCGCAGGCGGCCAAGAAGGGGGTGGCGGCGGCGGGCGGCACGCCGCGCGAATTCTGCACCATCACGGTCACCGACGGCATCGCCATGGGGCACGAGGGGATGAAGTCGTCGCTGCCTTCGCGCGAGGTGATCGCCGACTCGGTCGAGCTGACCATGCGCGGGCATGGCTATGACGCGCTGGTCGGCCTTGCCGGCTGCGACAAGTCGCTGCCGGGCATGATGATGGCGATGTGCCGCCTCAACGTGCCGGCCATCTTCATCTACGGCGGCTCGATCCTGCCTGGCACCTTCAAGGGGCAACCGGTTACGGTCCAAGACGTGTTCGAGGCAGTCGGCAAGCATTCGGTCGGTCAGATGTCCAAGGACGACCTCGACCTGCTCGAGCAGAGCGCTTGCCCGTCCGCGGGCGCCTGCGGGGCGCAATTCACCGCCAACACCATGGCGACGGTGTCGGAAGCGATCGGGCTAGCGCTGCCATATTCGGCCGGCGCGCCGGCGCCCTACGAAATCCGCGATGCCCTGTGCATGACAGCGGGCGAGCAGGTCATGGATCTCGTCCGCAGCGGCCTGCGTCCGCGTGACATCGTGACCCGAAAGGCGCTGGAGAACGCCGCCGCCGTGGTCGCCGCCACCGGCGGATCGACCAATGCGGCCCTGCATCTGCCGGCGATGGCGCACGAATGCGGGATAAAGTTCGACCTGTTTGATGTCGCCGAAATCTTCAAAAGGACACCATATATCGCAGATTTGAAACCGGCCGGCCGCTATGTTGCCAAAGACCTGTTCGAAGCTGGCGGTGTTCCGCTTTTGATGAAAACGCTGCTCGATCACGGCTTCTTGCACGGCGATTGCATCACGGTAACCGGCCGCACGATCGCCGAAAATCTCAAGCGCGTGAAGTGGAACAAGGACCAGGATGTGATCCGGCCGGCCAACAAGCCGCTGTCGGAGACCGGCGGCGTCGTCGGCCTGAAGGGCAACCTCGCGCCCGATGGGGCGATCGTTAAGGTTGCCGGCATGTCGAGCTTGAAATTTACCGGCCCGGCGCGCTGCTTTGACTGCGAGGAGACCTGTTTCGAAGCTGTCCGAAAAAAGAAGTACAAGGAAGGCGAAGTGCTGGTGATCCGCTACGAGGGGCCCAAGGGTGGCCCGGGCATGCGTGAAATGCTGACCACGACGGCCGCGCTCTATGGACAGGGCATGGGCGGCAAGGTCGCGCTCATCACCGACGGGCGCTTTTCCGGGGCGACCCGCGGGTTCTGCGTCGGCCATGTCGGACCCGAGGCGGCAGTGGGCGGACCGATCGCGCTCGTGCGCGACGGCGACATCATCGTGCTGGATGCCGAGAAGGGCACGCTCGATGTGAAGCTGTCCAAGGCCGAGCTCGACAAGCGGCGCGCGGCCTGGAAGCCGAGGAAGCCGCAATTCACCTCGGGGTATTTGTGGAAATACGCGGAGCAGGTGGGGCCGGCCCGTGCCGGCGCGGTGACGCATCCGGGCGGGGCGGCTGAAAAGGCGTGTTATGCGGACATCTGACGTCGTCGTGAGCATCGGCTTGTTGGGGTTTGCGCTCGGCCTGTCGCCGGCGGCGAGCTTCGACGGCACCCGCACGCCCGAGGGCGCGACCGTCGCGGTCCCGCTGACCGGTCCGGACGCCCATCGGGTCCCCAACTCCGATCTCGGCCGCGCCACGCCGTTGGCGGCCGTCCCGGTCGCACCGCTCAATCCGCGCCCGGCGACGCCGTTCGAGGCGTTCCGCTCCGGCACCCAGGCGCTGCGGGCCGGCAACACCGAGCAGGCGGTGAACGAGCTCGAATATGCCGCCGATCAAGGCATGCCGGCCGCGCAATGGAAGCTCGGCCGCATGTATGCGGACGGCGACGGCGTGGCGAAGAACATGCTGCGCGCTTTCGAGTATTTCAGCCGCCTCACCAAGGCGCATGGCGACGACGTGCCCGGCACCGCGCAGGCGCGCTTCGTCGCCAATGCGTTCGTGTCGCTCGGTCAGTATTATCTCGAAGGCATCCCGAACTCGGCGGTCAAGCCCGATCCCGACCGCGCGCGCGAAATGTATTGGTACGCCGCGTCGTATTTCGCCGACCCGGATGCGCAGTACAATCTCGGTCGGCTCTATCTCGACCGCAATGCCGGTGCGCGCGACCCGCGCCAAGCCGCGAAGTGGCTGGGGCTGGCGGCGAAAAAAGGACAGTACCAGGCGCAAGCCCTGCTCGGCGCCATGCTGTTCAAGGGCGACGACCTGTCGCGGCAAGCCGCGCTCGGCTTGTTCTGGTTGACGCTCGCCAAGGACGGGGCACGCCCGGACGAGACCTGGATCGCCGAGACCTATTCCAACGCGTTCGCGCAAGCCACCGACGGCGAGCGCGCCATGGCTTACAAATATCTCGAGAGCTGGCTGCAGGGACGGCGCGAATAGCGTCTCGGCGGCGCTCTCCGGCTCGGCTTGTCTTAAGCTCATCTCGCTGCAAGATCGAGATCGGCCACCACCGGAACATGGTCCGAAGGCTTTTCCCACGCGCGCACATGGCGGTCGATGTCGACCTTGATCAACCGGTCGGCGGCCTGCGGCGACAGCAGGATATGGTCGATGCGGATGCCGTTGTTCTTCTGCCAGGCGCCGGCCTGGTAGTCCCAGAACGTGTAGAGGCCGCTTGCGTCGCTGCCGGCCCGCACCGCATCGGTCAGGCCGAGCGCGCCTAGCGTGCGAAACCTTTGCCGCGTGCGCGGCAGGAAGAGCGCGTCGGTCGCCCACGCCGCCGGGTGGCGGGCATCGAGCTCGCGCGGGATGACGTTGTAGTCGCCCGCCAGAACCAATGGCTCTTCCAGCGCCAGCCGCTCGCGGGCGTAGCGGATGAGCCGATCCATCCAGTCGATCTTGTAGGTGTATTTCTCGCCCTCGGGCGGGTTGCCGTTGGGCAGATAGATGGTCGCGACCCGCAGCACGCCGCCATCGATCGAGACCACCGCCTCCAGGAAGCGTGCGTGCTCATCGCCGGTATCGCCGGGCAGGCGCGGCGTCACCTCCTCGAAGGGGAGCTTGGACAGGATGGCGACCCCGTTGAACGCCTTCTGACCGTGCACTGCAACATTGTAGCCCAGCGCCTCCAGGGGCTCGCGCGGAAACGCCTCGTCGATGCATTTGGTTTCCTGCAGGCAAACAATGTCCGGCTGACGCTCGGCGAGCCAAGCGAGCAGATTGTCCAGCCTCTGCTTGACCGAATTGACGTTCCAGGTCGCGACTCGCATGCGTTCGTCTATCTGAACTGGGGATTCACTTTTCTGGGGTAGAGCGTGAGAGTTGAGATGGAGAACGAACCCCCTCCGGTCCAAAGATACGTCAGAATAACGGCCCAACGCGAGGATGTTTATGAGGTATTTACGGGACCGATTCCTAAGGCCGGACGTGCAATACAAGGAAATGTATGCTAAGGACTATCGAAACAAAACAATAACGGCAGTCGTTGGCGGGGGGATCGCAGAGAGGGAGCCCGGGTGGCCGCAGGGCCCGGTTCAACATCCAAGATGAAGAAGCGGAATTTAGTATTGGGGGTTGCCGCCGCGCTTGCCGTGGCGGCTGTGGTCGGGGCCAAGTCGGGCCTGCTTCCGGCCAGTTGGAATCCGTGGTCTGCGCAGGACACGGCGGCGCAAGCCCCGCGCGGTCCAGTCGCGCGCACCGTGCCGGTCGATGTGGCCACGGCGGTCAAGAAGCGCGTGCCGGTGCGCGTCGATCTTTTGGGCACGGTGACGCCGATCGCCGGCGTCGCGGTCAAGACTCGCGTCGACACCGAGATCCTCGCCGTGCACTTCCAGGATGGCGCCATGGTGCGGGCGGGCGACATCCTGTTCACGCTCGATGCGCGCACGCTCGAGGCGCAGTTGCATCAGGCCGAGGGAACGCTGGCGAAGGATCAGGCACTGCTCGACGGCGCCGAGCGCGACGTTCGCCGCTTTACCGATCTCCTCGCCAAGGGGGCCACGCCGCAGACCAACCTGGACAATTCCAAGACGCAAGTCGCGACCTTCCAGGGCTCGGTCAAGGCCGACGAGGCCTTGATCGAAAATCTCAAGGTGCAGATCGGCTATTGCAC
>Ga0075028_100000852_pt1 | contig 10886 bp, 8 predicted proteins | sample LitLauG_LLR_2014_FD_71390 | JGI IMG/M metagenome (GOLD analysis project Ga0075028, IMG submission 71390) | Freshwater sediment microbial communities from Pennsylvania, USA - Little Laurel Run_MetaG_LLR_2014 | ecosystem: Environmental > Aquatic > Freshwater > Creek > Sediment | place: USA... | reverse complement strand
ATGTCGGGTCGTTCAGCTTCTACGAGGGGCTGCCGTTCCTGGTCGAGGCCATGGGGAGCCTGGTGGCGCGGATTCCGGGAGCCACGCTGCTCCTGGCGGGTAGCGGACGGGATGAGGAGGCTCTGCGGGCTGCCGCGACGGCGGCCGGGCCCTCCGTGGTCATGCTCGGCCGGGTACCCCAGGACGAGGTTCGCGACCTGTACACGCTCCTCGACGTCCTGGTGCTGCCCCGCCGGCGGATGCGGATCACGGAGCTGGTCACGCCGCTGAAACCCCTCGAGGCCATGGCCGCGGGGATTCCGGTGCTCGCCAGCGACGTGGGTGGGCATGCCGAGCTCATCGCGGACGGGCAGACGGGCGTGCTGTTCAAGGCGGAGAGCCGCGATTCCCTGGTGGATCAGGCCGCCCGCCTCGCCGGGGACCCGGAGCTACGGCGGCACCTGGTCGACAACGCCCGGCGCTGGGTCCGTGAGGAGCGAACCTGGGACCGCAGCGTGGCCGCGTATCTGCCCGCCTACCAGGGAGCGTCGTGATGCGCGTCCTGGTCCTCAGTTCCACGTTCCCGAGCTCCCGGCAGCCAACCCGGGGGGTGTTCGTGCGCGAGCGCATCCGGCGGCTGGCCAAGCGTTGCGACGTCGTGGTCGTGGCTCCGGTTCCGTGGTTTCCGTTCAACCGCTGGATCCGGAAGGAACGCGCAGCCGTGGCCGCGGTGGAGCACCAGGATGGCCTGGTCGTTCACCATCCGCGTTTCTTCTCGGCGCCGAGGTATGCCAAGTGCCTCGACGGCGTGTTCTATTGTCTGTCGCTGCTGGCGTTCACTCGTCGGCTTCGCCGGACGTTCCCGTTCGAGGTGATCGATGCCCACTTCGCGTTCCCCGACGGCCTCGCCGCGACCTTGCTCGGCAAGGTCTTCGGCTGCCCGGTGGTCGTGACGTTGCGCGGGACTATCGTTCGCCTGTCCGGCTACCGCCTGCACCGACCGCAGCTCCGGTGGGTACTGCGCCGAGCGGACCGCGTGACGGCCGTGAGCGAGTCGCTCGCCGGTGTCGCGGCCGGTCTCGGGCTCCCTCGGGAACGAATCCGAGTGATCCCCAATGGGGTGGACACCAGGAGCTTCATGCCGATGGACCGGATCCAGGCGCGCCGCCTGGCCGGGCTCGCCGAAGGGCGGAAGATCCTGCTGACGGTGGCGGGAATCTACGAAGGCAAGGGACAGCACACGGTGGTCGAGATCTTGCCAACGCTGCTCAAGCAGTATCCCGACCTGCTCTACGTCATGGTCGGCAACTCCCGGCCCGGCGAGCAGTATCGGCGCCGGCTGGTTGAGACCGCGTGGCGTCTTGGGCTTAAGGACCACGTCCTCATCGCGGGTCCCCAGCCGCATGCCGAGCTCGCCCGGTGGTTCAGCGCCGCCGATGCCACGGTGCTGGCGACGCAATCGGAGGGATGGCCGAACGTGCTGCTGGAATCCCTGGCCTGCGGTACCCCGGCCGTGGCGACGCGGGTCGGGGGAACGTCAGAGATCGTCCGCGACGGGCGGGATGGTCTGCTGGTGCCGTACGGCGACGGTCAGGCTCTCGCCCGGGCGATCGGCCAAGCCCTCGAGACCAACTGGGATCGGGGTTCACTCGTCCAGCGCGCCCGCACCTTCGACTGGGCGGACTCGGTCGAGCATGCGTTGGATGAGCTCAACCAGGCTCTGAAGAGATCGACGTGAATGACCGATTTGTAAGTCGCTACCTGTTCCCGCTGCACGAACGGCTCAAGGGCAAGCCGACCTTCAAGCTCCTGGCGGAGCTCGAGGCGACGCAGTGGCTGCCGCCCCACCGGTTGGAGGAGTACCGCCTCCGGCGGCTGCGGCGCTTTCTGGCGTTCGCGCACGAGCAGGTCCCGTACTGCCGCGCCCTGTTCGACGAACACGCTCTGCGGCCGCGAGCCGTCCAGTCCTTCGACGACCTCCGCCGGTTGCCGTTCCTCACGCGGGACATCCTGCAGACTCGCTTCGACGACCTGCGGGCGCGCACCGCGCTCCCTGGAGTGCACCGGCGCTCGTCCGGGGGCTCCACCGGTACCCCGGTGACGGTCCTGGTGGACATGGGACGGATGGGCATGGGTGAGGCGGGCCGGCTCAGGGCGCACCGCTGGTTCGGTGTCGAGCCGGGAGGCCGCGAGATCGTGCTATGGGGGACCCCCGCGCGGCCCAACGGCACCGAATGGGTGCGCCGTTTCCGGGACCGGCTGCTGAACACGAGGGTCCTCTCCGCATTCGACATGGGTGACGAAGCCCTCCGGAAGCATGCGGCCACCGTCCGCCGGGTCGGTCCCACGCAGATGTACGGGTACGCGAGCGCATGCTACCTCCTCGCGAGCTACTTCCAGCGCGAGCGCCTGGATCCTCCGCGGGGCCTCCGGGCCGTCTTCACCACCGCCGAGCCCCTCTTCGAGTTCCAGCGGAAGACCATCGAGGCCGCTCTTGGATGCCCGGTCGGGGTCGAGTATGGCTGTCGCGACGGGGGGCTCGTGGCACTCGAGTGCCCAAGTGGCGGCCTGCACATCCTGGCCGAGAGCATGCACGTCGAGATCCTGGATCCCGACGCGGAGGGCCGCGGCGAGATCGTGCTGACCAACCTCGACTCGCTGGCTTTCCCGATCATCCGCTACCGGACCGGCGACATCGGCGGTCTGGATCCGACCCCCTGCCCCTGCGGGCGCAGCCTTCCGAAGCTCCGCGGCGTCGAGGGGAGGCGGACGGACTTCCTCGTCACTCCGTCGGGTCGGGTGCTCCACGCGCTGTCGGCCATCTACATCCTTCGGGACGCCGCGGTCGTCCGCGAGTTCCGCGTCATCCAGGACGCCCCGGATCACCTGCTCGTCGAGGTGGTGCCGTCGCAGCCCTTCGGCGCCCCCGAGCAGGCGGCCCTGCGCGCCCAGTTCATCCCCACATTCGGCCCCGACGTCCGGGTGACCTTCGCGATCCGCGAAGAGATCTCCCGCACCGCGGCCGGGAAGTTCCGTTACGTTGAATCACGGCTCGCGCCGGCGATCCTCGAGCGTCTGATGCAGACCGGCGTCCACCAAGGAGCGCACACGAATGACCTCTGAGACCAAGATCTGCGTCGTGGGTACCGGACACATCGGATTGCCGCTCGCGGCCGTCCTCGCCGACGCCGGCTACCGGGTGACCGGCTACGACACCAATGATGACTTCATCGTCCGCGTCAACACCACCCGCACGGTGGACTTCCAGGAAGAGGGCCTCTCGGCCCTGCTGCAGACCCACCTGCACGGGCGACTCACCCTGACGTCGACCCCGCCGGCGGGGCAGGACGTCTACATCATCACAGTGGGGACGCCGCTGGAGCCGGGGACCGAGCAGCCGGATCTCGACAAGATTCGCCTGGCGGTCGAGCGACTGGCTCCCGGGTTCGGCGACGACCCCCTCGTGGTGCTCCGGAGCACCGTGAGCATCGGCACGACCCGGAAGATCGTCCTGCCCGCGATCCAGCGCCACGCGGCCCGCTTCGGGCTCGCCTTCTGCCCGGAGCGCACCATCGAGGGCCGGGCGATTCCCGAGATGTGCTCCCTGCCCCAGATCATCGGCGGCCTCGACGAGCGGAGCGCGGATCGGGCGGAGGCCATGTTCCGTCGGATCACCGAGAAGATCGTCCGCGTGTCCTCACTCGAGGCGGCGGAGATGATCAAGCTCATCAACAACACCTACCGCGACCTGACGTTCGCGTTCGCCAACGAGGTCGCCTTGATCGCCGAGCGGCTCGGGCTGTCCGCCGGCGAGCTCATCCATGCGGCCAACGCGGACTATCAACGCTCCGGGGTGGCCCGGCCCGGGTTCGTCGGGGGGCCGTGTCTCGAGAAGGATGCGCTCATCCTGATCGCGAGCTTGCACCAGATCGACTTCAAGCCCCGGGTGATCGAAGAGGCCCGACGACTGAACCAGGGCCTGCCGGACCAGGTCGCGGACCGGCTCATCGGCGAGCTCCGGCGGCTTCGCCCCGGCTCGACGAGCTCGAAGGTCTTCGTCACCGGCTTCGCCTTCAAGGGAAGGCCCGCGACGGAGGACGTCCGAGGCTCGGCCGCGATTCCGTTGATGCAGCGGCTCCAGGACGCCGGGCTCGAGGTGTGGGGACACGACTTCGTCACTCCCGAGAAGGTCGTCACCGGGCTCGGCGCGCGCGCCTGCACGCTCGAGGAGGGGTTCGCGGGAGCCGACGCGGTCGTCATCATGAACAACCATCCGGACTACCTCACGGCGGGGATCCCCGCGCTCGCGCGCGGACTCCGGGCCCCCGGAGTGCTCTTCGACAGCTGGAGCCTGTTCGCGCCCGGCGATTTCCGGGATATCCCTGGCCTCCGCTACGGGGCGCTGGGGCGGCCGTTCGACGGGCGATGAAGATCCTGTTCCTCTGTCACCGCTTGCCCTACCCGCCGAAGCGGGGAGGCAAGATCCGTCCCTTCAACATGATTCGGCATCTCGGGCGACATCACGAAGTGACGGTCGCGACGGTGGCCCGCAGTGCGGCTGAGCTCGCCGAAGGTCAGGAGCTGCGCGGGTACTGTCACGAGCTGCACGTCGAGCGCATCCCGGCCTTCGCGGCGTGGGGCCGCTTCGGCCTGTATACCGCGAGCTCGTACCCGGCCACCTTCGGCTACTTCTACTCGCCCGCGCTGGCTCGGACCGTACGCGGCCTGCTCGAGAGCCGGGGATTCGAGGCGATCCTCGTCCACTGCTCGTCGATGGGTCCCTACGTGGCCCGGCACCGAGGCTGCCGGAAGATCCTCGACTACGGAGACGCGGACTCGGAGAAGTGGCTCGAGTACGCGCGCTCCGCCGCATTCCCGCTGTCGGTCGGCTTTCGGCTCGAGGGCCGCAAGGTTCGTCGCTACGAGCGATGGCTGGCCGAAGGGTTCGACGCCTGCTCGGTCAACGCTCCGAGAGAGCGGGAAGTCCTCGGCCAGTACGTTCAGAAGCCGATTCACGTGTTTCCGAACGGAGTGGACCTCGAGTACTTCCGGCCCCGGCGAGACGGGGCCGCCGTGACGGCGACCAGCCGGGTGGTCTTCACCGGGAACATGTCGTACAAGCCGAACGTGGAAGCGGTCTCCGACTTCGTCTCTCACGTCCTGCCGAGGATCTGGGAGCGACGGCCCGAGACCGAGTTCTACATCGTCGGGATGGACCCGTCTCCCTCGGTGAGACGCCTGGCCGACGGCCGTCGGATCGTGGTCAGCGGCCGGGTGGACGATGTGCGGCCGTACTTCGACGGCGCGACGGTCGCGGTCGCGCCACTGCGGATCGCCCGGGGCCTCCAGAACAAGGTGCTCGAAGCGATGGCGATGCGGCTGCCGGTGGTCGCCAGCCCCGCCGCATTCAATGGCATCAACGCCGAAGCGGGCCGAGATCTCCTGGTCGCGGACGACCCCGAGTCGTTCAGCCGGGCGGTGCTGTCGCTCCTCGATGAGCCGGCTCGGCGGGAGCGCTTCGCGGAGGCGGCCCGCGCATGCGTCGAGCGGAACCACGACTGGACCCGGATCCTGGGCGGCCTCGAAAGACTCGTCACCGGGGACTCCGGCCCCCAGGCCGAGCTGCTCCCGGCCCGGCGCGAGGCGACGAGCGACCCTCGCGAGTCATGACCGAACAGTCCGCTCTACGTACGCTCGCGGTGAAGTCGGCCGCATGGTACGGCGCCACCCGGCTCTGGGGCCAGCTCATCTCCTGGGGGGTGACGGTTCTTTTGGCTCGCCTCCTGGCGCCGGAGGACTATGGCCTCTACGCCATCGCGCTGAGCGTGCTCGCGATGGTCGAGTTGCTTCAGGAGTTCGGGCTCGGCACCGCCCTCATCCAACGCCAGAACCTCACCCGGGAGCAGGTGAGCGCGGTGTTCTGGGTGGTGGTGTCCTCGAGCTTGGTGCTGACCGGGCTGACCATCGCGGCCTCCGGGACCGTCGGCCGCATCTACGGGGAGGCGGGCCTCGTCTGGCCGCTCCGCCTGCTGTGCCTGACCTTCCTGCTGAACTCGCTGGGAACGGTTCCCTACAGTCTCCTAACCAAGAGCATCAATCTTCGGCGGCGATCCCTCGCCGAGGCGTTCGGTGTGACCACGTCGGCTCTGGTGGCGCTCGGCCTGGCCTACATGGGCTACGGTGTCGGCGCCTTGGTGATGGGGCACCTGGCGAGAGCGGTGGTGCTGAACGTGGGGTTGGCCTTCTTTGCGGGGTGGGCCCCTACGCTGGCCGTCGATTTCCGGGGGATGCGGAGCCTGCTCACATTCGGCGTGAGCGTGGCCGGCAGCCAGCTGGTGAGCACCTTCACCGCGACGACCAACACGTTCGTGATCGCCCGCCTGCTCAGCAGCACGGCGGTGGGGCTTTTCTCGATGGCGCAGGGCCTGACCGAGGCGCCGATGCGGCTGTCGACCGCGATCATCAACCAGATATCGCTGCCTGTGTTTTCCAAGCTCCAGCATGATCGGACCGAGCTCACCGCGTACTTTCTCAAGATCTCGAAGTACCTCACGGTGATCTCGCTGCCGGTCCAGATCGGGCTGGCCCTTGTCGCGCCCGAGCTCATTCCGGTTCTCCTCTCCGCGAAGTGGCAAGGTCTCATCATCCCGTTCCAGATCCTGTGTCTGGAGAGCGCGGTGGTGCTCTCCACCATCACCTGCAGCCCGCTGTTGATGGCCCGTGGCCGGGCCAGCTTGTTGCTGAACCGAGCTCTGCTCTGGTTCGCGGTGGTGACCGCCGCGACCGTGGCCGGAGCCTGGATCAGTCTCGTCGCGGTGGTGGTCACGCGTCTGATCGTCGTGATACCGCTGCGGCTCACCCTGGTGCTTCCGGCCCTGGCCGAGATCGACCTCTCGGCGGGCGAGTACCTGCGGAGGCTCGCCTCTCCTCTGGGGGCCACCGGCGCCATGGTGGTGGCCGTGGTCTTCCTGCAGCACGGGCTGCCATTCCAGATGAGCCCGGTGGAGGGCCTCGCCGCGGAGATCCTGGCCGGGGCGAGCACGTACATCGTGGCACTCTTCTTGCTCGATCGTACCCTCGGAACCGAGCTGAGAACCGTGGCCCGGGACCTGCTCTCGGGTTCGCAGGCCTAGGAGGGAGCCCAGATGAGCGAGGCGTGTCACATGAATCGATGGAAATGGGGCCTGGGGCAGGCCCTCGTCCTCGTCGCGATGGCCTCCTTGCCCGCGGCGGCCCAGGAGGGGAACGTCAAGGACTCGCCCCTCTTCCACAACGTGAAGGACCCGAAGGTCGTCGCCACGCAGGTTCGGACCGCCCTGCCCGCCTACGAGCAGGGCCTCGGCCTCCTGACGTCGAGAGGCGACGCCGAGACCACCTCGGCCGCGGTGCGATATCTGCTCGACGCCTACCGCTACCTCCGGGGCGCGTACGAGAGCAACCAGCTCATCCTCGCCACCGCGAAGTTTCCGGATCCCCTGCTGACCCTGCAGAATAAGCAGATCATGGACGTGCGGCTACGTCTGTTGGCGTGCACGGGGCGACGCGAATACCTGACCGACTCGACCGAGATCCGCGAGGCGTGCATCGACGGGCTGACCGGCGGTCTCCGCACCCTCCGCATGATCGTGGCGACCCTTCCGTGACGAGACCGATCCCCCGGCCGACCTCCGCCTTGCCGCTGGTGGTCCACGTGGTCAATTCCTTGGCCATCGGCGGTCTGGAGAACGGCGTGGTGAACCTGGTCAACGCCACCTCGTCCCGCTTCCGGCACGTCATCGTGTGCATGACCGCGGACGGGCCGCTGCACGCCCGCCTCCGACCTGGCGCGGAGGTCATCGTCCTGGGCAAGCGCCCCGGCCAGGACCCGTGGGCCCTGCTGCGTCTCGTCCGCCTCCTGCGGCAACTGCGGCCGCTCATCGTCCACTCGCGGAACTGGCCCGCCGTCGACGCGATCCCCGCCGCCCGGGTCGCCCGGGTTCCCCTCGTCATCCACGGCGAGCACGGGCGAGAAGTCTCGGACCCGGATGGGCGAAACCGGCGGCGGAATCGGATCCGACGTGCGCTGGCCCCTCTGGTGCACCACTTCGTGACCGTCTCGACGGATCTGCGGCGCTGGCTGATCGAGGACGTCCGGGTGCCGGCCGCGAAGGTCACCGCGATCCACAACGGTGTCGATCTGTCCCGATTCGGCCGAGGCGGCCGGCTGGAGTCGCGGGTGCGGCTTGGCCTGCCCGCGGCCGCTCCGATCGTTGGAACGGTCGGGCGTCTGGACCCGGTCAAGGACCAGGCCGGACTGATCCGCGCGTTCGCGACGGTGCGGATGGCGCACCCGGACGCGCTGCTCCTGATCGCCGGAGACGGGCCCTGTCGGGCGGAGCTCGAGCGCGTGGCCGCCACGCTGGGACAGAAGGACCACGTTCGCCTGCTCGGGAGCTGCGACGACATTCCGACCGTGATGTCCGCGCTCGACGTGTTCGTGCTGCCGTCGATCGCGGAGGGCATCTCCAACACGATCCTGGAAGCGATGGCGAGCGGTCTGCCGGTGGTCGCCACTCGAGTCGGGGGCAACCCGGAGCTCGTCGAGGAAGGGGTGGGCGGCGCTCTCGTGCCGCGCCAGGACCCCACCGCGCTCGCGGGGGCGATCGCCGGATACGTGGGCGATGCGGAGCTCGGCCGAAGACATGGCCAGGCCTCGCGCCAGCGAGCGAACGGAGACTTCAGCCTGGAGCGGATGGTCGAGGCCTACGCGAACCTGTACACCAGCCTGGCCGCGAGCCGGCTGGCGAGGAGCGCCTGAGCATGTGTGGCATCAGCGGAGTGGTGTACCGGGATGCGGCGCACCCCGTGGACCGCGATCTCCTGCGGCGGGTCACGAGTGTGCTGTCGCACCGCGGCCCGGACGCGGACGGCTTCTTCTGGGGGCCGGGCGCCGGACTCGGCCACCGGCGCCTGAGCATCATCGACCTCTCCACCGGCGACCAGCCGATCTACAACGAGGACCGCAGCAAGGTCGTCGTCTTCAACGGGGAAATCTACAATTTCCAGGAGCTGCGGACGGATCTTCTCCAGCGGGGACACCGCTTCACGACATCCTCGGACACCGAGGTGCTCGTCCACGGTTGGGAGGAGTACGGAGACGGCTTCGTGGCCCGGCTCCGGGGCATGTTCGCCATCGCGCTCTGGGATCTCCGCACGCGGCGTTTGCTTCTCGCGCGCGACCGGGTCGGCAAGAAGCCCCTCTACTACACGCAGGACGGCGAGCGGCTCCTGTTCGGCTCGGAGCTCAAGGCCCTGATCACCGATCCCTCGGTGAAGCGCGCTCTGAGCGTCGAGGCGCTCGACGACTACCTCACGTTCGGGGCCGTGCCCGCTCCGCGGACGATCTACCAGAACGTCCAGCAGCTCCCGCCCGCGCACTACCTCGTGTGGGAAGGCGGGCGCACCCGGACCGTCGAGTACTGGGACGTCGCCTACCGCGACGTGCCCGCGCGCAGCGAGGACGAGTGCCTCGAGCAGTTCGATGCGATCTTCACGGAGGCGGTGAGGCTCCGGCTGATCAGCGACGTGCCGCTGGGAGCGTTCCTGAGCGGCGGGGTCGACTCGACCGCGGTCGTGGCGACCATGGCCTCCCTGCTCGACCGGCCGGTCGCGACCACCACCGTGACATTCGGAGAGCGAGCCTTCAACGAGGCTCCGCACGCCCGCACGGTGGCCGACACGCTGCGGACCGACCACGAAGAAGTGGTCGTGAAGCCGCGCGCGGTCGACATTCTGCCCACGCTCGTGTGGCACCTGGACGAGCCGTTCGCCGACTCCTCCGCGATTCCCACCTACTACGTCTCCCAGGCCGCGCGGCGGCGCGTGACGGTGGCCCTGTCGGGCGATGGCGGGGACGAGGTGTTCGCCGGCTACCAGTGGCGATATGGCCTGAACCTGCTCGAGGCGCGCCTCCGAGGCTCGATACCGGCACCGGTGCGCCGGGGCATTCTGGGGCCGCTGGCCTCCATCTGGCCCAAGGCGGACCGGCTTCCGCGGCCGCTGCGGTGGAAGTTCCTCCTGCGGAACTTGAGCCTCGACCCCGAACAGGCCTACTTCCACGACATGAGCCTGTTCACACCGGCCGACAAGCAGGGGCTGCTGACGGACGGCTTCCGCCATAGCCTCAACGGCCACGACCCGTTCACCGCCTTCCGGGCGCATTTCGACCGAGTGCGGGGACTGGACCATCTTCGGCGGATCCTGTACGTGGACCTCAAGACCTGGCTGCCGAACGACATCCTGGTGAAGGTGGACCGGATGGCGATGGCGAACTCGCTGGAGGTGCGATCTCCGCTGCTCGACCATCACGTGATCGAGTTCGCGGCGGGGCTGCCCTCGGAGATGAAGTATCACGGGCGGACGTCGAAGTACCTCCTGAAGCGCTTCGCCGAGAAGCGAGTTCCGGCGGCCGTGATTCACCGCCCCAAGATGGGCTTCTCGATCCCGCTGGCCTCGTGGCTGCGGGGTGACCTCCGTCCGATGGGGGAGGACCTGCTCCTGTCCGAGCGGGCGCTCGGACGCAACTACTTCCAGGCGGACGCGATTCGCGGCATGTGGACGCGTCATCAGGAAGGCCAGCGGAATCACGCTCACCACCTGTGGGCGCTGATGTCGCTCGAGCTGTGGCATCGTCTGTTCGTCGACGAGAGCACCCCGACCGAGGGAAGCCTGCGGGCCCGGGGGCCGGGGCGATGATCGTGAAGATCCGTCCCGGCGATGTGGATGGCGATCGAGATGTCGCGATCCGGCTGCTGACTCGTCACGTCAACCCGGCATACGATCGGCGCCGCTTCGACTGGCTCTACCAGACCGCGCCTGCCGGCCACGGGCGCATCTGGATGGCCGAGGATGGCTCGACCGGCGAGGCG
>Ga0075028_100000851_pt1 | contig 10902 bp, 8 predicted proteins | sample LitLauG_LLR_2014_FD_71390 | JGI IMG/M metagenome (GOLD analysis project Ga0075028, IMG submission 71390) | Freshwater sediment microbial communities from Pennsylvania, USA - Little Laurel Run_MetaG_LLR_2014 | ecosystem: Environmental > Aquatic > Freshwater > Creek > Sediment | place: USA... | reverse complement strand
ACGTCGCGCAGCGCCGCGACGCTCCACTCGAGCATCGCCCTGCCCGCAACATCGACGAGCGCCTTGGGCCTGTCCGACCCAAGGCGCTCGCCCCGTCCCGCGGCCACGATCAGCGCGACCGCCATCGCACTGCCGTTGGTTACTCGGCCGCCACGGCAACCCGGCCGTTCCTGGCGCCGTTGCCGTTCCCGCTTGAAGTCTCGAGCAACCCCGACAGGTGCTCGTCGACCTCCGCCTCATTCATCCCGAGCGCGTACATCAACTCGGAGGACAGGATCTTCTTGGCGCGCGTGTACATCTGCTTCTCGCCCGTCGAGAGTCCCTTTTCGTGCTCGCGGATCGCGAGGTTGCGAACGACCTCGGCCAGCTCGTAGATGTCGCCGGTCTTGATCTTGTCTCGATTGTGCTTGAAGCGGCGATTCCAGTTCTTGGGCATCTCCGAGCACTCGTCACCCAACACCGCGAGCACCTTCTGGACGGTCTCCTCGTCGATCACCCGTCGCAGCCCCGCAAGCGCGGCATTCTCCGTCGGAACCATCACTGTCATGTCGTTGTGACGGATCTTGATCGTCAGATACTCGCGGCTCGTACCGAGCACGTCCTTCATCTCCTTCAGGATCACAATGCCCGCGCCGTGGTGGGGATAGACGACGCTGTCGCCGACCTCGAAGTCCACCGGAGGCAGCGTCTCGATCTCGACCAGTGCTTCTAGATGCTCTTCCGTTAGCTCTGCGATGATGTCCTCCTCCTAGTTTCCGGTCGCCAGCTCTTCGCCGCACAACCGCTCAGCTCAGGTCTGCAGGTATCGATCAACGAGGTTGATCTCCTGTTGGCGGCGAAGACCTTCGCGGATGTCCTTGGCGCGGATCTCGCCGACTCCGTCGACCGTCTCCAACTCGCCATCGGTGGCCGCAAGCAGCTCTTCAAGCCCGCAGAACTCGTCGACGATCCGCTTGATCACCTGCTTGGGAAGTCTTGGTATTCGTCCGAGAATGCGGAGCCCGCGCGGTGAGACAGGGTAATCGAGGCTGTTCAGCTTGCGGTCGTATCCGAGCAGCTCCGCCAGACGACCGAAGTCCAGTATGTCCTGATGCGTCAGCCTGACCAGCTGCTCACCCGCCTGAGCAAAGTTCTCGTCGGTGTCCTCGATCAGGTAGTCGTGGATCAACGCCGCCTTGTCGGCCGAGACTCCGACCATCGTCTCGTCGAGCTGCATCTCGATCAGTCGCCCCTCGGTTCCGAGCTCGACGATGAAGCGTCCTATCTCGACCGCCATCCGCGTTACCAGCTCGGCCCGCTGCAGAACGGTGAGAGCGTCGTGCAGTGTCGCCCCGCCCTCGAACTCGAGCGCGGTCAGACGCGTGGAGACTTGATCGAGCCGACTGCGGTACTTGTCGAGCGTGGCCAGCGCCTGGTTGGCCTTCGCCAGCACCACGGGGATGTCCTCCAGGATGTACCTGACGCCTTCCGCGTACAACGACACGACCTCGCGCCGCTCGGAGATCGCGATCACGAGCGCATCGGTCTGCTTGGAGACCCGCTCGGCGGTGCGGTGGCGCGTGCCGGTCTCAGTCGTGAGGATCGTCGGGTCCGGCGTCAACTGGACGTTCGCGTGGGCGATCTTGGTGGCGTTCGAACTGAGCACGATCGCGCCGTCCATCTTCGCCAACTCGTAGAGCAGCGCCGACGTGTAGTCCAGTTCGAGCTTCAGGCCGCCGGAGAACAGGAACGCCAACTCGTCGACGTCCCCGATCACGATCAGCCCCCCGGTGTGGGCGTGAAGGATGCCGTCGATCCCCTCGCGTAGCGCAGTGCCGGGCGCCACCATCTCCAAGGCCCTGACCATCCGGGACTCATGTCGAGCTTCGAGCTCGTCTTTGAGCTCTTCCCCGGAACGCGAGGGCATTGGCCCGATTTTAGCGGGGATCGGTCATTCGACACGCCCTGACGACGCCGTGCGCAAGCCGTCAGGTCAGGGTATGTGAGCTGCGGCGCGAGCAGTCCCGAGCGACTCAGGAGCCGTCCGAGCCCTCGTCGGACGGGGACGAGTCGCCGTTCTCGCCGGCGTCCTGGGCATCCTCGCCGCCGCCCTCTGCGCCGACGCCGACTGGAGTCGGCACCGGCTCGATCACGGACAGCTGCACCTCTCGCTCCTCCTGCTCGTCTGGCGAGCTGGGCTCGACGAGCACCGTTGAGCCGCTCGGCACCGAGGAGCGAAGCACGAAGTCGGCGAGCGGATCCTCGATGTAGCGCTGGATCGCGCGGCGCAGCGGCCGCGCCCCCATCGCCGGGTCCCAGCCCTTCTCGACGAGCATCTCCTTCATGCTCTCGGGCAGTTCGAGCTGGAGCTCGCGCTCGGCCATCGACTCGCGGATCCGCCGCAGCAGCAACTCGACGATCACCTTGATCTCGTCCCGGGACAGCTTGTGGAACACGATCACGTCGTCGATCCGGTTGATGAACTCGGGACGGAACACCTTCTTGAGCTCGCCCATGATCCGGTTCTTCATGTCCTCGTAGCTGATCCCGGTCTCGTCGTCGGAGACGGCGAAGCCGAGCGGCGTGTTGCGCGCGATCTCGGCGGCGCCGATGTTCGAGGTCATGATCACGATCGTGTGGCGGAAGTCGACCGTGCGGCCCTGGGCGTCCGTCAACCTCCCGTCCTCGAGGATCTGAAGCAGGATGTTGAACACGTCCGGATGGGCCTTCTCGATCTCGTCGAGCAGTAGCACGCTGTACGGCTTGCGGCGCACCGCCTCCGTGAGCTGGCCGCCCTCGTCGTAGCCGATGTAGCCGGGAGGCGAGCCGACCAGCCGGCTGACCGCATGCTTCTCCATGTACTCGGACATGTCGATCCGGATCATCGTGTCCTCGTCGCCGAACAGGAACTCCGCAAGCGTCCGAGCCAGCTCGGTCTTGCCGACGCCGCTCGGGCCGAGGAAGATGAAAGAGCCGGTCGGCCGCTTCGGGTCCTTGAGCCCGGCGCGCGAACGGCGGATCGCCTTGGAGATGACTTCGATCGCCGGGTGCTGCCCGATCACGCGCTTGTGAAGTTCCTCCTCCATGCGCATCAGCTTGGCGGTCTCGGCCTCGGTCAGCTTGAACACCGGGATCCCCGTCCACATCGAGACGATGTCCGCGATCTCCTCCTCGCCGATCGACGGACGCTCGGTCGACTCGCCCGCCTCCCACTGGTCTGCCAGCTCGCGCTTGCGCTGGGTCAGCCGCCGCTCCTGATCACGGAGATTTGCGGCCTTTTCGAACTCCTGGGCCTCGATCGCGGCCTCCTTGGCGCGGCGCGTCTCCTCGATCTCGTCCTCGAGCTCGCGGTACACGGGCGGCGAGGTCATCGACTTGATCCGCATCCGCGACGCCGCCTCGTCGATCAGGTCGATCGCCTTGTCGGGCAGGAAGCGGTCCGAGATGTAGCGGTCGGCGAGATCCGCAGCCGCGGTCAGCGCCTCGTCGGTGATGTTGACCTTGTGATGCTGTTCGTAGCGGTCACGCAGGCCCTTGAGGATCTGAACCGTCTCCTCGGTGCTCGGCTGGTCGACGGTGATCTTCTGGAAGCGACGCTCGAGCGCCGAGTCGCGTTCCAGGTACTTGCGGTATTCCTCGAGCGTGGTCGCGCCGATCGTCTGCAGCTCGCCGCGGGCGAGCGCCGGCTTGAGGATCGAGGCGGCGTCGATCGCGCCCTCTGCGGCGCCGGCGCCGACGAGGTTGTGCAGCTCGTCGATGAACAGGATGATGTCGCCGCGCTGGGTGATCTCCTTCATCACCTTCTTGAGGCGCTCCTCGAACTCGCCACGGTATTTCGATCCCGCCACCAGCGCCGCGAGGTCCAGCGTGTAGATCTGCTTGTTCTTCAGCAGCTCGGGCACGTCCGCGTTGGTGATGCGCTGCGCGAGCCCTTCGACCACGGCGGTCTTCCCGACGCCCGGCTCGCCGACCAGCACCGGGTTGTTCTTAGTACGGCGGCTGAGGATCTGCATGATCCGCTCGATCTCGGTCTCGCGCCCGACGACGGGGTCGAGCTTGCCCTCGGCGGCCAGCTTCGTGAGGTTGCGGCCGAACTGGTCAAGCAGCTTGGAGGACTTCTTGGCCTCGCCGGTGGCAGCGCCGCCGGGGCCACTGCCCGAGGCGCCGCCGGCGCTGCCGCGCTGTCGCCCGCCGGGCCCGGACAGCATCCTGATCACCTCGTTGCGGATCTTCTCCGAGTCGGCGTCGAAGTCGAGCAGGATCCGCGCGGCGACGCCCTCGTTCTCGCGCACCAGCCCGAGCAGGATGTGCTCGGTGCCAATGTAGTTGTGCCCGAGGCTCAGCGCCTCGCGCAGCGCCAGCTCCAGCACCTTCTTCGCCCGCGGCGTGAACGGAATCTGGCCGGAGGTGACCTCCTCACCGGACCCGACGATCCGCACGACCTGGGCGCGGACCCGGTCGACTGTGATCTCCAGCGACTCGAGCACCCTCGCGGCCAGACCCTCTTCCTCGCGCAGGAGTCCAAGGAGGATGTGCTCCGTCCCGATGTAGTTGTGCTTGAGCGTCCTCGCCTCTTCCTGTGCCAGGACCACGACTTGGCGGGCTCGCTCAGTGAATCGCTCGAACATTGTGCTGCCTGTCTACCTGATGAGGACTTTCGGCTGGTCGGTCGATGGTCTTGCCGGCTTGCGTCTCGCACGCCTCGGCGCCGGGACGCTTTGGCCCAGTAGTCGGCCGTCGCGCCGCTTTCTATACGCGAGACGGTGTCGTTCCTGGGCCATGAGCCAGTCTACCAGTCGGGGTTCTGGCTTCCGCCGGCAGCGACGGGGCCTGATTCTGCGCTGCAAGACCTCGACTTTGGTCTAGGTCGACCGCGACTTTTGTCGGCTGGCGGTCGGCAGGCGCCGGTCCTAGCATCAGCCAATGGCCGTCGCCGCGCCCCCAGCCGTCCTGCAACGGAGCCGGGCGTCGTTGCTGAGGGCCAGCGAGCGCGTCGGCCTCGGTCTGCTGCCGCTGCTGCTGATTCCGGGGGTGTTCATCGTCACGCGGCCGCTCCACTACTTCGGCACCGACTTCAACACCGTGTACTGGCCGGACGCACGCCGTTTGGTTGCAGGCCTGAGCCCCTACGACCTGCCGCGGTGGCACGCGTTGCACTACCTGCCACCCGCCGCATTCGCGTTCGCGCCGCTCACCGTGCTGCCCCAGGGCACCGCCGCGGCGCTGTTCACAACGATCACAATTCTGTCGATCCCGGCTGCGCTCTGGCTCGTCGGCGTCCGTGATTGGCGCATCTACGGCATCGTGTTCCTCTGGCAGCCAGTGATCATCGGCTACGAAACCGCCAACGCCGAACTGCCACTCGTCGCGGCGGTCGCCGCGCTCTGGCGGTTCCGGGATCGGCCCGCCGTGGCGGGAGCGCTTCTGGCCGCGCTGGTTTCGGTCAAACCGGTGTTGTTCCCATTCGGCGTCTGGATGCTCGCCACGCGGCGTGTCCGCGCACTGGCTTGGGGGCTCGGGATCTTCGCGGTGGCGAACACGCTCGGCTGGGCGATCATCGGCTTCGACCAGCTCGGGGTCTTCACCTCGGAGCTCAGTCGCTTCGGCCACACCTTCGAGCGCGAGAGCTACAGCCTCATCGGGCTCGCGGTCGGAGCGGGGGCCGGCCAACTGCTCGCTGACGCCGCCGGTGCACTGGCGGCGGGCGGCCTCATCGCCATCGGCCTGCGCTCTCGCGGTCCGGACCGGGAGCGGATCGTGTTCAGCGCCTGCGCGGGGGCGACGATCTTTGTCTCGCCTGTCGTAGAGGCGCACTATGCGGCCGTCCTCATCGTCCCGCTGGGCTTGGCGGTCCCGAGGCTACGCCCGGTCTGGGCACTGCCTATGCTCCTCGCCCTGACTCCGGCGGTGTCGCCTTCCTCGTGGCAGCACATCCTCGCGTTCGCGGTCACGGTCGCCGTCGTCGGGGTGTCCATGCGCGCCAGGTCTCGCGGGGAGTCTCACGTCGACTCGATCGGTGAACCGAGGTTGGTCAGCGACGGACGTAGATGGCGCCGGTACGGTCGCGCGCCAGCACAGTGAACGCTCGATCCGCCTCGGCCAACGCCTGGGCCGCGCTCCCGCGCGTTACCAGCACGACCGAGATCGTGCGGTTGGCGAGCGCGGCACGACCGCCGGCCTCGCCGTCGAGCCAGTTCAGGTAGACGCCCTGCGTATGGTGTGAGAACGCGTCGATCGGGTTGCCGACCCAGATCCGCCCACCCGCGAGCGCCACCTGCTCCGCGGGAATTCCATCGGCGAGGATCGGGGTCCCGTGCGCGAGCGCAAGCGCGCGGTTGACGAGCGACTCCTCGACCCGGGCTCTGATCGGCGGGCGTGCAACTCCGATCACGAGCAGCGCCAGCGCAAGCGCTGCGCCGACCGGCAGCAGCCCGCCCCATTCGCGTCGGATCGGGGTGGCACGCTCACGGCGGCATGCGGGGCCGACCAGAAACAGCAGCAGCCACACGCCGTTGCGCCCGGCCTTCACGGTCAGCACGGCCAGCGCCGCGATCAGGACGATCTCCCACAAACGAGGGTGCTCGTGGCGCAGGCGCACGATCAGGGCGATCGCGCAGACGATCATCAGCAGATCCAGCGGTCCCGTTCCCAGCGGCGCCCACAGATCGACGCCGCGTTGCGCCGCCACGTTCGTCAGCAGGCCGCGGTAGTAGTCGATGGTGTGGATGCCGGCGGGCGTGAGACACAGCGCCACCGGCGACAGCAGCGCGATCGCGAGCGCCGTGGTCGGCTCCTCGCGCAGCCGCGCGAACGCCAGGTACGTCCATAGGATCCCCATTCCCAGTAGCGCCGCGCCGTGCAGGTTCGACCACAGTGCAAGCAGCGGCAGCGCCAGGTAGATCCGGGCCGAAGGCGAGCGTTCGTCGGCGCGCAGCAGAGCCAGAAGCAGGGCGAACAGCACCAACGAGAACAGCTGCACGCGCGCGACCGCCAGACTGGCAAGCGAGCCGAGCGAAGCGAGCGCGAGCGCGCCGGTCACCTGGAACGAGTCGCCGCCGCCGGCGCGCGCGTCGATCGCGAGCACCGACAGCGTGATCGCCACAGCGGCCAGCTGGGCGAGGATCAACCCGCGGTCGCCGAATGCGCTCTCGAGCCCATGGAACACGAGCTCCGCCAGCACGAGCGTGTTCGGCCAGTGAGCGGTCGGCGCCGCGGCGAACGGGATGCCGGTGGGCACGCTTCCTCGGTGCACGATGATCCTCCCGAGCGCGGCCAGCCAGCGTGAATCGGCACCCACTGTCCCCAGCAGTGCAGCGAGCCCCGTGATCAGCCCTACGACGACCGCCACGCGCACCGTCGACAGGTCGCCGAGAACCCCGCCGCGCAGCGTAATCGCGCGGGATGTGCGCAGGTGGTGTGTGCCGACAGCGGCCATCACGCCGGACTCGGACGCGTACGGTTGGCGCCGAGCCCGCTGGACCCGGCGGACGCCCGGATCGTGTCGCCGCGCCCCAGCGCCGACCGTAGGCAGACCGTCAGCACCACGACGGCAACTGCCCAGAACAGCACGACCTGCCACAGCGCAAACGTGTTCGTGGGGGCCGGCCAGAGGAGCAGCGGGAGCAGCCAGACCGGGCCGAAGCGTGGACGTACGAGCGCCAGCGGGACGATCAGGAGCATGAAGTAGTGCTCGTCGACCTGGGGCGAGACGGTGATCATCATCACGACCGCGAGCGTGAAGCACACGAGCGCGAGACCTCGCCGGCCAGCGATCACACACCCCACCGCCAGCGCGCAGGTGACGGCGACCGCCAGAACGCTCCCCGCGCCGCGACCGAGCCCGGCGTCGACGACGAGCGCGATCACGCCGTAGCCCTTTCGGTAGAGGAGATCTCCCTGGACCGACAGCAGGCGCAGCCAATCGTGAATCTCACCGAAGCCGACCAGCGCCCATGATGCGAGGCTCGCGGCGAGCGCAATGCCGGCGGCCCACGCGGCCGCCGTGTAGCGTCGAGTCGCCAGCATCCACAGGCCGAGAGGCGCCGCGATCGGCTTGAGGCACACGAGCGCCGCAAGCAACAGACCACTGACAAGCGCGCGGTCGCGCCAGCGCCACAGCAGCGCCACCGCAAACGTCATGATCGGCGTTACGTTGGCTGTCTGCCAGCCCGCCATCACAGGCGACCACAGCAGCAGCAGGCCGTAAAGCCGCCAGTCGGCCACCGACAGCGCCCACAGCGTGCCCAGGCTCGCGAGGATGCAGAGCATGGTGAACAGCCATCCTGCCGGTCCGGGCCCAAGCAGCGCGAATGGCGTGAACAGCACGGCTGTCGACGCGGGATACGGAAACGACACGCCGGCGGCGACCTGCGAGCGTGGCCAGAGGTAGGGATTACGATCGTGCAGCAGCCTCCAGCCAGCCGCCCAGAAGTCGCTTCGGAAGTCGACCGCCAACAGGCCTCGCCGGACGACATAGGCGATGATCCCGGCGGTTACGATTGCGGGCATCAGCCCGAACACGAGATACTCGGACCGTTTCGAGAGCCTGAGCACCGAACTCATGCAGGCGGCGGCTGTCCGACCGCCGGCTTGCTCGCGATGATCACCCGCTTGGAGCGGAGGATCACGTGGGTACCTGCTCGCGCCAGCAATATCCGGTTGACCGTCTTGTTGGCGGGGTCGAGCACGAGCAGTGAGTAGGGCGCGATCGTGTCATGCCCACCTGGAGGAATCGCCTGAGCGAGGGTCGACAATGACGCCAGCTGCGAAGGCGTGAGCAGCTCGAGGCTCGTGTCGTAGGCGAGATGCCCCGCGAGCCTGGGGTCGTGCCAGACGAGCCAGTCTGCGAACCTGACGTCGGCGAAGATCTTGGTCCAGGGCGAGCGGGCCAGCACCCGTTGCACGATCGCCGCTGCGCGCGTCGGATACGTGTTCTCGAACCAGCGGACCGGCCGCGTGAGCGTCACGGCTGCGAACATCGCGACCAGCCCGATCGATGCCCACGCGATCGTGAGGTTGAGCCTCCGCCGCCGAGGTGCGGGCGACCGGCTTCGTCTCACCACGGTGATCGTGGTGGGCAGCAGGACCATAGCTCCGAGTCCAAACCAGGTGATGTTGCGGACCGCGAACACGGCCATCAGCGCGAGCGCCACGAGCACGATCTGGTCGAAGGCCGGGGTGCGGGAGCCGCTGCGACCCAGAAGGTAGATCGTGGCGACGGCCAGGAGCAGGAACGGGACCGCAATCACCGTGTAGTTCGTGACCGGCTGCCACTCGGTGACGAGCTTGCTGAACTGCGAGTTGAGCATCGTCGCCGAGTAGTAGTCGACGACCGAAAAGCCGTACGGGTTCACCAACAGGCACAGCGGCGCTCCAAGCAGGAACACGAGGCCGCGACGATTCGCCAATCCGCGCCAGCGCTCGCAACGGAAGCCGGCGAACAGGAGCAGCACCCCGTACAGCATCGCGCACATCACACCCAGCGTCACCGAGCCGTGGAGGTTTCCCCAGACCAGCAGAATCGGGAACACAAGGTAAACCCGGCGGTCGGTCGGAACGCGAACCTCGGCGGCGAGCAGCCACAGCGTTGCAATGAACAGCGGGTACGCGAGGCCCTGAGTGCGGATCGAGACGGCTGCAACCAAGAAGAAGAACGCGGCGAACGGCAACACCAGAGTGACGTGCCGCTCCGCGCCACCGAGATGCCGAGCGGCTTTGATCGCCAGTGCCACTGACAGACCGGTGAGGAACACGTAGATCACCGTGAACAGCGCGAGCCCACCCGCAGCGTAAAGCTCGTAAATGACGAGCTGCGCGAGCCACTGCTGGTCGTGCCACGGTGCCCCGTAGGCCATCACCGTCAGGTAGTCGTGCTGTGGGATTCCGTGGGCAGCGATGATCCGGCCGGCGTCAAGCGCCAGCCATCCGTCCTGCGCGAGATGGGCCGGAATCCCGCTGAGGCTCAGCACGATCACGGCCGCGACTCCGGCGACATACAAGGCGCTGGCCTCGAGTCGGCTGTGGATCGCGCTCAACCGGTTCTCAGACGTTCGGACGGGGCCCGCGCGAGCGTCGGGTACAGTTCCGAGCGCGGCGGCTAATCCCTGATCCGCAGGCATGTAACTAATGTTCGCCGCCCCGCCGGACGGCGGTCCTATACCTTCGTCTAGGTCCAACTAGACCAATGGGGGTTCTTCAGGGTGCCCCCCATACATACGATTCTGTCGGAGGACCGACTCGGTACTTCGACACGATGAGAATCGTTTCCCCGACACCGTCGCGAGGACGCCATCGCCCGGCGAGGGGTTGGCGATCGCCGTCGGTCCGTACGTGCTGGCACTCGCGTGTCGGGTGTCAGCCGAACAGGGAGGCACTGAGTCCGCTCAGCTCCTCGGAGACGGGACCTGCGCCTGCTGAGCAGTGCCAGGTGAAACACGATCAGAAGACAAGGGGGTGAAATAGGAATGCTTTCGATCTATGTGAACCTGCAGACGCTGCTTCAGCGGGTTTTCGACGACGAGGAGGGCCAGGGCCTCACGGAGTACGCGCTCATCCTCGCGCTGATCGCGATCATCGCCATTGCGGCACTCACGCTGCTTGGCGGCAAGGTCAGCAACGTCCTCAGCACCGTCGCGAACAGCATCTAGTAATCGCGAAGGCAGTGCTTTCGATCCGCCGGTCGGGACATCCCGGCCGGCGGATTTCTTTTGCCCGCGCACTACCCGGTCCGACCCGGTTCCAGGCATCCTGACCCGGCACAGTCAGATCGAGGCACTACCCGTCCGGGCGACTGGTTGGAGAAAAACCCGTCCGTGAGGCGTGAAAAGCTCCACGCGCCGTCATTGGTCGGCGGGCCAGGCGGTCCGCCGCGCTGGATCGAGCGACGGCCAAAGGGCGATGGCGTCCAGCCCGTGGGTCACCGAC
>Ga0075028_100000848_pt1 | contig 10915 bp, 13 predicted proteins | sample LitLauG_LLR_2014_FD_71390 | JGI IMG/M metagenome (GOLD analysis project Ga0075028, IMG submission 71390) | Freshwater sediment microbial communities from Pennsylvania, USA - Little Laurel Run_MetaG_LLR_2014 | ecosystem: Environmental > Aquatic > Freshwater > Creek > Sediment | place: USA... | reverse complement strand
CGAACCGCATAGTAAGGTTCCGCGGTGACAATCAGAGCGAAGGCCTGGAGATCGGTAGTCACATCCAGCTTGCTGCGGCTGTTGTTGCCCACTAACACTTCACCCAGGTTCACAGCACGACCCTCGGGCGAAACTGCCCACAGGATGTACGTCAGATACTCAGTGCCGAAGGTCGTGGGTTTTTGCAGATTGCCAAATTCCACCTCGATTTCGATGTAGCCCTTCTTGCTTTCCACTTTTGCCTGGCCGTTGGCTGATGGCATCAGGTCCGTGCCCGCGAAGTCCAGCTTTGTGGCCCCGCCGCGATGCTTGTAGTTGACCGCCTGCACACTGCGGCTGACGACAGTGACCCGGAACGTCGGCGTGGGAGCCAGGGGCTCGACCGCCATGGTTGCTTGAGAATTGGTTTGAGCAAACGCGCTCAAACTGAGGGTGATGCCGACTGCCAACAAAAGCTTGGCTTTCAAAGTATCTCCTTAAGGCAGATTTCTGCCGTGTTGCTTCATCGAAGGATTAGTGAGTGTCGTGAATCAAGGCCGTTCTACGCGGCCGGTCGCTACACCTCACCCTTTCCCGACGTGAATACCGGAAAGGGAGTGAAATAGCCCGAAAACATTAAGCAGCCACAGAACGACGGCAACCACCACGACGCCATTCAAAATTGACTTGATGGATCCCTGCATTGGAATGAAGCGATTCACCAGCCACAGGAGGACACCCACCACGATCAGAACTTCCAGCAGTTGAATTAAAGGCATAATCTTTGACCTTTCTTGTTTCGCGGGCTAACGCCTCTCATCCGCCCGGAGGTGTTGCCCTGATTTCGTTCGAGAGCTTTTGGGTCAAATCGTGTCGTGCCGTAAGGTTTTCGCGGCATACACGCGGATGAAGAATCGCCGATTGGCTAAATATGTCCGCTTCGCTACAACTTGATGGAAACCCGGCCCGCAGCGGCCTAAGAAAAAGAGAGCTACGAATCAGCGGTCGCGGCTCTGTCTACACACTCAGGAGAATAAAGAATGACAGGTGGAGAGTTTCGTGTCTGAGCAAGATAGCTCACATGCTGAGAATTGGGCCAGGGCCTGTGTGACAGACGGATCAAACGACAGATACTTCATTGTGTTCAATGCGGTTCACCGGCCTATAGTCATGGTCAGAAGATCTTGTTCGCTACATCAAATCCCAGGAATACGCAAACTCCCGGCCGCAGTTTACGCAGACCTGGTACGTGCGCCTTCGGATGGCGAAAACACGGCTGAGTTGATGGTGGTGGTAACCAAGTAAACGGTCCATTAGCGACAGTAACGATGTCTTCATACGCTGTGCGCTCCTCTCGGTGCGCCGCAATCACCAACATACAGCATGACAGACTTGAGATCCGAGAATCTGAGCAGGATAGCTCACATAACGCGAAGTGAGCGCTATTGACCAGACTGGGCCATCCTAAGCTGTGTAAAGTTCAATTGACGACGTTGGTTCGAAAGGACTGGCCTATGGATCTGGATACGAGCATCCCGTTTTCGCCGCTGCCCATCTGCCACTTCTCTGGCGAAGACCCGCAGCTGTCGAATCGGCCCGAGGTCCATCACCTGAACGACGAAAGAACGCAAATGGGCGACGAAGGCTGCCCCAACGACAATCCAAGCTCAGACGACACTACCGGGTACTCTCAAGGGGAAGATGAAGCTTTCGCGCAAGAAACCTTCCCTGAAGTGCCGGAGCCAATATCCAGCCTGTAGTGGCATTACTCTTAGATATCCCGGTTCTTCACCGGATACAAATGAAAAGGAGTCTGCAAGCATGGCTACGAAATTTACCCCACTCCACGATCGCATTCTGGTCCGGCGTACCGAAGAAGCCGGCACCACTCGCGGCGGCCTCATCATCCCCGATTCCGCCAAAGATAAACCGCAAGAAGGAGAGATCATCTCGGTCGGTAAGGGCAAGACCAATGACGAAGGCAAGCTATTTCCTCTCGCAGTACGAGCAGGAGACCACATTCTGTTCGCCAAGTACTCCGGTACCGAGATCAAGATCGACGGAGAAGACTTCCTCATCATGAAAGAGGAGGAAGTCCTCGGTGTGGTCACCGGCGTCGGCACGCCAAAAAAGGAAACCGTCGGAGCCAAGAGATAGCTTGCTTTCTAAGCGCCTTGTTGGCGTAGCTGGCGAGAAGACCCGGTCAAAGACTTCAATATTCTTAGGAGAACCAAATCATGGCAAAGCAAATCGTACACGGCGAAGAGTCGCGGCAGGCAATCTTGCGCGGCGTCAATCTGTTGGCGGATGCGGTCAAGGTGACCCTCGGCCCCAGAGGCCGCAACGTTGTCCTTGAAAAGAAATTCGGTTCGCCGACCATCACCAAGGACGGCGTCACCGTTGCAAAAGAGATCGAATTACAGGACGGCCTCGAGAACATGGGCGCACAGATGGTGCGTGAAGTCGCATCCAAGACCAGTGACGTAGCCGGCGACGGCACCACCACCGCGACCGTCCTGGCCCAGGCCATTTATCGCGAAGGCGTTAAAACCGTTGCCGCCGGAGCCAATCCTATGGCGATGAAACGCGGCATCGAGAAAGCGATCACCGTGGTTTGCGGCGCCATCGATCCCAAGACCGGCGAGCGCGCGAAGGGCGAACTCGATAAGCTCTCCAAGCCCGTGACCGGCGACATGATCGCCCAGGTGGGAAGCATATCCGCCAACAATGACGAGACCATCGGCCACATCATTGCGGAAGCGATGCAGAAGGTTGGCAAGGACGGCGTCATCACCGTGGAAGAATCGAAAACGCTTGAGACCCAACTCGAAGTCGTGGAAGGTATGCAGTTCGACCGCGGCTATCTCTCGCCCTACTTCGTCACCGATCCTGAACGCATGGAAGTTGCCTTCGAGAATGCCTACATCCTGATCAATGAAAAGAAGATCAGCTCGATGAAGGACATCCTCCCTCTGTTGGAACAGATCTCCAAGAGCGGCAAGCCGCTGCTGATAATCGCAGAGGACATCGAGGGAGAAGCGCTGGCGACTCTCGTAGTCAACAAACTGCGTGGCACGCTGCAAGTTGCTGCCGTAAAGGCGCCTGGATTCGGGGATCGCCGCAAGGCCATGTTGCAAGATATCGCAACGCTCACGGGCGGTAAGGCAATCACGGAAGATCTCGGCATCAAGCTGGAAAACGTGAAGATGGAGGATCTCGGACAGGCCAAGAAGGTCACCATCGACAAGGACAACACCACGATCATCGAAGGCAAAGGCAAGCCGGGCGACGTCGAAGGCCGGGTGAAGGAAATTCGTGGCCAGATTGATAAGACCACCAGCGACTACGACCGCGAGAAACTACAAGAACGCTTAGCCAAACTCGTCGGTGGCGTCGCCATTATCAAGGTAGGAGCCGCGACCGAGACGGAAATGAAAGAGAAGAAGGCTCGGGTCGAAGACGCTATGCACGCGACCCGTGCAGCAGTGGAAGAAGGCATTGTCGCCGGCGGTGGCGTGGCGCTGGTCCGCTGCATCCCTGCATTGGCAAAGCTCAAACTCGAAGGCGACGAACAAATCGGCGTCAACATCGTGAAGCGCGCCCTGCAGGAGCCGTTACGCCAGATCGCCGAGAACGCCGGTGAAGAAGGCGCCATTGTTTTGGGCAAAATCAGCGAATCGAAGGACAACAACTTCGGCTACAACGCCCTGACCGGCGAGTACGAAGACCTGGTCAAGGCCGGCGTGCTCGATCCGACCAAAGTCGTGCGCACAGCCCTGACCAATGCCGGTTCGATTGCCGCACTGATGTTGACGACCGAAGCTCTCGTCGCTGACATTACAGAAGAGAAGAAGGGCGCTAACGCTCCCGGCGGTCATGGTGGAATGGGCGACATGTACTAGGACCGCTGCGGTCAGTGACTGGCGAATGCGCGGTAGCGAGTACTCACTGGGTGAGAGAGATGGGAGGTAGCTATCCGGCCTCCCGTCCATTTTTTGTGTCGCACGAAAGGAAGATCGATGAACAATACGAAATTTGTTGTAAAGGTGAACCGCGGCGGCACTCGGGCTCCTGAATACGTACAGCGGATTGACCGGACTCCCATCCGGATGACAACCCAGCGCATGCTGGCACTGGTTATGGGCCGATTTACGGCTGAAGATACTGTTAAATCCATCCAAAATTCCCGGTGCAGCCCGGAACTGGTACCCGTGCAGGTTAGTATCTAGGGGCCTTCCGCTTTGTACGGCGGTGATAGGCGAACTCTCCAGTGCAAAATATGCGGTTATATCGTATATTTTGCATATGTGGATTCCACGTGCGGTTGAACCACGCCTGCAACGCTCCGCGAAGACACGGCCAGTGGTCGTGCTGACCGGAGCCAGACAGACCGGCAAAACCTCCACCTTCCTGCGTCTGTTCCCGAAACATGCGTTTGTCTCCCTCGACCTCCCCAACGAGGCTGAGCAGGCTGAGAAGGAGCCGGGCGCTTTTCTCCAACGTCATCCTCCGCCCGTGCTCATTGATGAGGTCCAATACGCGCCCGGCTTGTTCCGCCACCTCAAGGTGGCCGTGGATGCCCACCGTACACGCAACGGACAATTCCTGCTCACTGGGTCGCAGAAGTTCACCCTGATGAAAAACGTTTCCGAATCGCTGGCAGGCAGGGCCGATATTGTGGAACTGGAAACCCTTTCCTTTGCCGAGATTCAAGCGGCATTGCCGCAAACTGGAATCGAAACAGCGGTCGTGCGCGGCGGTTTCCCAGAGCTGTACGCCAACCCAAACATTGACTCGGCAGCTTTTTACAATTCCTATCTCGCTACGTACCTCGAACGCGATGTGCGCTCCCTAACCAATGTCGGCAGCCTGCGGGACTTCGAGAGATTTCTGCGCGCCTGCGCACTCCGTTCCGCCAACCTGTTGAACAAGGCAGATCTGGCGCGCGATGTCGGGATTGCCCCTTCCACCGCGAACCATTGGCTGTCGATGCTCGAAGCTTCGGGTCAGGTCATATTGCTTGAGCCCTGGTTCTCGAATCGAACCAAATCCATCGTCAAGAGCCCGAAACTTTATCTCGCCGACACTGGCCTGCTTTGCGCTCTGCTGAATATTCGATCCGTGGACGCTCTTCGCCAATCGCCGGCGGTGGGCGCCGTCTGGGAGACGTTTGTTTTCGCCCAGCTTCGCGACCGCGAAAGCCGCGAAGGGCGCACCGGCAGCCTCTTCTTCTGGCGCGATCGAACCCGCGAAGTGGACTTTATGGTGGATACAGGCGGACGCCTGGAATTGTTTGAAGCGAAGTGGACGGAACTGCCAGATGTCGGCGGTACCGTAAACCTCGACTTCGTGCGCAACGTGGTAGGCAAATCACGGGTAGCCGCAGGTGCGGTCGTCTGCCGCACACCAAACGGATTTCCGCTTCCGAATGGATTTCGGGCGCTACCTGTGACTGAACTCAGATGAATTAACTGCGTCGAGAATGGCAAGCTCGAAGAGATCGGAAGAGGTCTTTAGGGTGTTGCTGGAAAATCTGACATTCCCGGAATAGATGAATGATAAGCCGAGGCCGCTGAGGTCTGTGTCAAGACCGGGCGAAGCCCGCCGCGCGACGCGGTCGCAGAGTCTTGACGCAGACCGGGCCTCGGCTACGCTCTGGCTATCCGGGGAATGTCACTTGGGAATACAACATCACAGACCAAGGCCGAAACCTTGACCAATCTCATTCCTGTGCGTGGGCTCTATCTTTTGCGCCGCTGGTTCCTGCTGAATCGCGGGGGAATGGGACACATCGCGGCTGAGTTCCTGGCCCAGCGTTGCTGCATTGTTCGTGTAAATCTGCGCCTCATAGCCTCCACGCGAGACGGCAACATAAGCCATGCGGCTGTTGAGCAGAGCCTTCGCGCCCAACTCCGTATCCACGTGAATCAGGACGCGGTCGGCAGTCTGTCCCTGGCTGGAGTGGCTGGTCATGGCATAGCCATGGTCAAGATGCGGATGCTCGCGCGGATCGAGTTCGACCGCGCGGCCACCGTCCATTTTTAGTCGTAGCCGCCCGTCTTCCTCGACACTCTCGATGGTCCCCAACTCGCGGTTCGCAACTTTCAGTTCGTTGGCCGGGGCAGTGAACTGGATACGATCGCCCACTGAAAAACTCCGCATCTCCTCGCGAAAAACGCAGACGCCCTGCTGTCGGTGTGGATCGTAGGTGCGCTCCGTGCCGTCCTGCAGTTCGACCGTCAGCCGATTGTTCAGAGCGTTGATACTCTTTACCTGTGCGTACTCGCCTTTCCCGATGCCGGTCTCCTTCGACGAGCGGGAGTAGCGCAGCACATCGCCCACCTCGTACCGCTCGGCCCATGTGCGATCGGCTCCGGTTAGGTCCTGACGCGGCACCAGCGTCCGGATGCGGTGCTCCTCATTGCTGACGATTCCACTCCGCTGCAATTCCGCATGGATGCGCTCATTGATCTCCGCGCGCGAGCGGTTGTCAGGCGAAACCACCAGCGTGTTCTCCGGCGACTTCGCATAGTCGCAGGCGATGGCTGTGATGCGGTCATTGCGATCGTGAATTTCATGGACTCGACCTTGCCGGTTAAGATTGTGTATTGCTTCACGCACTTCACCGCGAGCAAGTTGCTCGACCACCTGTTTCAGTTCCGGGTCTTTCTGGCGCACAATTCCTTCGAGCTTCACAGTTTTCATACCGGCGTCCTGGAGTTGCGCGAAAGGCCGCCCGGCCTCAACCGCCTCATGTTGCCGACGGTCGCCGACGAGTAACACACGGTCATCCGGATGGAGCCGGTTCACAAACTCATGCACTTGCCTGGTCGATGCCAGCGAAGATTCGTCGAGCACATACAAGCGCTTCTCGCCGGTGTCAGGTTGCTGCCCACCCGCCAGATGCTTCTGTAGGGTGGATGTCTCCATGCCCGCTTCGGCAAGTTTCTGCGCCGCACGGGACGTGGGCGCGAAACCTTCGACCCTGTAACCATCGGCTTCCGCGCCTTCGCGGATGACGGCCAGAGCGGTTGTCTTGCCCGCGCCTGCGATGCATCTAGAAGGACAACCTTCTCCCGAGAGAGAAAGACTTCGTCAACCGCCTGGCGCTGCGAAGCACTCAGTTCCGGGTGGCGGTCTTCCGAAGCAATGCGCACCTGCGGCGAGACCAGCATGGGATCGCTGTAGTCGCGCTGATTGCCTTCCTGCATTCGGCCAATAATCTCGCGCTCCATGCGTATCATCGCCATGGTTGTGTACTGTCTGCCAGCGCCAACGTGGGAGATTTTCCGGAACTCCCCGGTCTCGATCCGGTGCTCAAACTCCCGCCGGATCTGGGCATATGTGGTTTCTCCCATGCCGCGCCCGAGCGCGGTTTCAAGGATCGCACGGCGGTCCTGCACAGCCGATCTCTCCAAGACATGGTCGCGCGCCCAAGTCACGGCCTGCTGTGCCTGCATCGCCGGCTCCCGCATCTGGTATCGTCTGTGTTCGCGCGCTTGGGCAACAACGCGATCCGCCTGATGCCCATACTGTGCGGCCAGCTCGCGGTGCCGCTGCAACACTTCCTCTCGCGACAGCAACTCCTTGCGGTCCCGCGTATGGTGGGCGGCGATCTGCGCAGCCGCGGCTCCGTCGATTCCCTGCTCCCGGAGATGATCCTTGATCTGTTCCCGTCGCGGGCTGGAAGCTTCAAGATATTCCTTCGTGTAGCCCTTTATTTCCGGCTGGTCGTACTTGCCGCGCTCGATGTCGTAGCCCAGCTTCTCCAGACGTAGTGCCAACTCGGATCTGTAAACCGCTGTCGCGAGGCGCTGTGACACGAACATCTCGTGCGGCTGCAAAGATCGCATCTGTTTCCCGTTTTCAGGTCCGTTCTCCCGCTCGGTCATATTGAAGATCACCGCATGGGTGTGAAGCTGCGGCGCCGCGTAGCCATCAACGGGCCGCGCGGTATCGTGCTCGAACGTGGCGGCAATGAATTTCCCCGTGGTTTCTGGGGCGTGCACATTGCCGATCCTCGCCTGCGTGTACTGCTCAAGTTCCCGAAGCGCCACGCGGACACTCTCCCGATGAGCTTGTCGCACGCGGTCATCGCAGCCCACAAGGGCGGTAAGCGATACCGACTTCGGCGCGGAAAACGTCGCGTCCCACCCGGCGCGATGCTCAGCGCTGGTCACTTCCTTGCCGAATTTGCCTTCGTAGGTTCTCGAAACCTGATGCCGGACAAGCTGCTCTTCGGTGTGCGGATGCCGGCCCTCGCTCAGGCGCGCGAAGTGTTCAGAACCAACCGCACCTTGCAACCCCCACCGCTCGGCAACCTTGCCCTGCCACTCGCTATGGCCCCTCTGCTCGCGACTCCAGTAGTTCTGTTCCTGTGCGGCAAACTCCCGCGCATGGTAAGTACGGGCCTGGCTGGCTGACAGAGGTTTCGAGATCGTGAGCATTCGGAGCGTTCCTCAAGCGTGAACTGGCGTTCTCGGCAATTCGTCTCTCATTCGATTCCCTTCGTTTTCTCCCAGGCGAATGCCTCTTTCGGTTTGGTCTCGGGCGCACCGATGGTCGAACCAAAGAGCGCGAGCATCGGCTGGGTAGGCTTCTTCAGCGGATCGGCGAGAGCATTCGCGGGCACTGATGGCGCTGGTTTCGGCGCGATCTCTGGCATCTGCCGCTGCGAAAATCCCGGCAGTCTGAATCGGATTCTGTCCATCTTTATCCTCCATCTCTCGATCAAACTTGGCTGAGGTCGGCCCCATTCGATCGTCTCTCTATCCCGCCCTTTACGTGAGGACCAACTCTGCAACACGCTCCGCCCCGCGAGTAGTAAAAAGAACATCGCTCCTACCCATAGCAGAGCCGTTGAGAGCGAAAAGTTTCCGGGCCCAGGCATGACACTCATGGCATACGACCCGTGTGCTTGCCCTCGCGGGCGACGAAGTCATCAAGCAGTTTGCGCGCCTGCTGAAGCTTTCGTGCGTCTGCCTGGTCGCGAATTTTGAGGACGGAATCAGGCGACAATTGTCTGCCTTCCGATGCGGCCTCGGCGGCTGCATGGAAGAGATTCAGCAGCGCGTAACGCACCGCCCAGATTTCGGCCAACACCAGTTCGCTGGGATCGGCGGGCCGCTGTCGCGCGGCGCGCAAAGCGGTCCCACGCAGCCACTCGGAAAGAACCTGCCCTGCGCCTTCGGCGACGGCTTCTATTTCACCTAGTTCTTCGGGAGTCAGTCTCGTTGCCGCGGTCTTGGTGCGGAAGCCGGGCTTCGCCTCTTCTCCGAATGGCAAACTGGACTGGGGATCAGCTTGAGCGCGGGGACTACTCATTGGACGAACCGCCTTGTTGCACTACTGCGCTTAATTTCGCTGCGATTAGCTGCGTAATTGTTAGTTCACAGCAAGGTCTTGCGCTTCAACGCGTTTACGCGATCGACCATTAGGGCGCTTTGTCACAAACAAACCTCATCGTTCGATATCGCAGTCACTCAGCAGGTGACAAAATCTGTTGATGCAGCGAGGGTTAACCTTCGTAAACATTGTGCGTTGTCTCGGCGCTCTGCAGTTCCCAACTTGGGTGTGACGTGTCCCACCCTTCTTCCGGTGCGAAGCACCGTGCTTGCGCCGAAACGAAATTGAATGCAGTTCTGATATACTCACTTCCCGCTCAGAACCATCTGCCCGTACACACGATGCAGACTTCTTCGCCGGATGCGCAGCCGCATCCTTTGCGTACTTGCCTGCGCCTACAAATACGAAACATGGAAGAATCCTACTCGGCCTTTCGACAAGTCTTAGATGTTCGACAATCGCGGTCTTTCGCGAGACAACAATTGAGCGCTTTGCCCACAGCGTTGGCTTTGAATGCGTGGATGAACGCGGCGTACCTATGACCTCCTCAGCGGTGGATTTGCCCAGCCGAACAGAAGCACCGGTATGATAGTTCTGTTTGATCTCAGATAGCTGCATGATTCTCCTTTAAGCATCAATGATGAAATCGGAACCCTTTTTCCGGGCAATGGTACTCTGCGCAGTGAGTGCAATCTCGCGCTCACAAGTAGCGAAAAATGCGCGGTAATATCGACGTAGCGGCGCCCATCAACCATCCTGACAACGTCATCCATCGGGATACCTTCGACGGGCCATGTTCGGACGATTGCGGCATCGACTCTCCGCTGTGTCCAGAAAACAGGACTGGACTACATTGGAACAACGGGCGGCCGGTGTTCGTGTAAGTTTTCTCGGCGTCTTTTCTTACGCCAAGTTCATGCACAACCCAAGCCCAATCACATTGAGAATTGGTGCGTTCGTCATGCTGCTTTCGCGGCGAAATGGCAGAGGGCAAAAGCATGGCATTCGCCACCGCAATGTCCAGCCAGAAGTCATCGGAATTCCACATGCAATCACTGTAGTATTTGATGGCGACGGAATATGCCGGATCGCGCTCGTAACTCAGGAATCCCGGCTGACGGAAAACTCGGGCAAGGTCGCTGCATGAAGGATCGTCGCCGAAAGCGATAGTGAGCAGTGTAGGCGTGCTTTCCTGGCGCACGAAGGCACCGCAATCAATCCGCAATAGGACCTGACACTTGCTGGCCGAAGTCGAGATGCGCGCGACTGACGTAGGCAGGGCTTCAGAAGTCCGGAGTGAAGTGAGGCGAGCATCTCCGTCGATATCGAAATCAAGGTGGAGGCGAAACACCCTGGCGATGCGCTCTCTGCTGCGTTTGCGGCTGTCAGAGGGAAGCGGATTGGCATCAACGCAGATCTTGGCTCCCGTAACACCGACTCGAAAACAGCGTGATGTCATTCGCGCCACCCGGGCAGAACAGCCGAAAACGGATGCTTGCAGCGCAAAGCTAACCGTAATCAACCTTGCTGTCCAATGACTTGTCGGCAGCGTGTTATTCCTGGGAGGAATAACAGAAGGAGGTTAGAGTGA
>Ga0075028_100000843_pt1 | contig 10933 bp, 10 predicted proteins | sample LitLauG_LLR_2014_FD_71390 | JGI IMG/M metagenome (GOLD analysis project Ga0075028, IMG submission 71390) | Freshwater sediment microbial communities from Pennsylvania, USA - Little Laurel Run_MetaG_LLR_2014 | ecosystem: Environmental > Aquatic > Freshwater > Creek > Sediment | place: USA... | reverse complement strand
CGCCATAGGCGTCGGCCTGCAGCCGGCCGGACCATTTGGCCAGATGGACACGCGGATGTTCGCCAGCGCGGTCACGCGAGTAGTAGTAGAACATCGCCGCCGGCGGTGCGCGACCTCCAAATGGCCGATCATCGCGCACATAGACCCAGCAGCGTCCGGTGTGTGTCTTGCCTTTGGCGAGCACGGGTACGGTCGTGTCGTCGCCGTGCAGCCGTTGGGCCGCGAACACATGGCGTTCGAGGCGGCGCAGCAGCGGATCGAGCGCAGCACAGCCGGCGCCGATCTGATCGGCAACAGTCGACAGGCCCAGCGGCACGCCCTCACGCGCGTAGCGCTCGGTCTGTCGGTTCAACGGTTGATGCTGGCCGAACTTCTCGAACAGCATCATCGCCAGCAGGCTCGGGCCGGCCCAGCGGCGCGGCGTGACGTGGAACGGCGCCGGCGGCTCGCTGATCTTTTCGCAGTCCCGGCACGTCATCTTCTCGCGCACGTGCTGGATCACCTTCCACTGACGCGGAATGACATCCAGCGTCTCGGTAATGGTCTCGCCGAGTTTGCGCAAACGGTTGCCGCCGCAGCATGGACATTCAGTCAATCCCGGCACGACCACGCGCTCGCGCGGCAGATGCGCCGGGAACGGTTGGCGCGCGGGACGTTTGCGCTCGAAGGATGTAACCGTCGTCGTCTTGGCGGCGGCACGTTCGGCGGCGATGTCGTCTTCGGTGGCGGTGGCCGCAGCGTCTTCGAGTTCGAGTTCCATCTGCTCGATCAGACGCGCGGCGCGCTCGGACCGCGGCCCGTAGATCTGGCGCTTGAGCTTGGCGATCTCCAGCTTCTGCGATGCGATCAGCGCCTTGTCGTCGGCGTTCTGGGCGCGTGCCAGCGCGAGCGCCGCTTTCAGCGCGTCAATATCGTCGGGGATGTCCTCGCATTGAGGTTCCATGCGACGACGGAATCACAATTCGCTGCACGGTGCGCGGTGAAATTACGAGCGGGGCGACGTTATCCAGCGCGCTGTGGCCGGAACGTCTGCACCGGATTGCGCCAGTCGATCCCGGACAGGAGATAGGCGAGTTGGGCGGGCGAAATCGAGACCGCCAGCTCCTCTGGCGCGCGCGGCTCCGACGATCGCACGGCCACACTTGGTGGCCAAACGAACCGGCCGCGCTCCAACCGCTTTGCATACAGCGACAGGCCGAGACCGTCGTGCCAAAGAATCTTGATTAAGTCGCCGCGCGCTCCGCGGAACACGAAAAGATCGCCGACGTGCGGATCGCGCCGGAGCGCTTCCTGCACCTGCAGCGCTAGTCCGTTCATGCCACGTCGCATGTCGGTCCGCCCGATCGCGAGCCAGACGCGCACGTCGGACGGCGTCGGGATCATCGCCGCACCAGACAATCGAGCACACGGCGGAGCAGGCGGCAGTCGAAGTTCGCATCGACCCGCACGAGGTACGTGCCGGCAGCCTCAATGGTGATCGTGTCACCGGCACCAGCTCCCGACGGCGGCGCAGCCCCGCCCTCGATCTCCATGCAGATCGTCACCGGCACCAGCCGAGGCCGGGGCACTGGCGGCGCCGGAAAGCGAATCCACTTCGGATCCATGCCCATACTTGCGGCGCCAGCTGAAAACCTGGTTCACGTTGACATCATGGTGCCGAGCGACCACCGATACCGACGCGCCTGGTGCAAACGCCGCCGCGACGATCTCCCGCTTCAAGGTCTCCGGCCACCGCTTGTTGATTCGTCACCCGCCATTTGTGTCCATAATCGAGCTTGTGGGTACATCCACATCCCGCGCTGCCTCGGATCAGCGCGTAGACTCCCGCGGACGCGCCGCGCCGACAAGGCGGTGCTCGGCGTAGGGATACGAAAGACGTTGCCGAGGCCGACCTTTGCGCATCAAGGTCCGCTGCTGGTAGCGCTGCAGCAAGCTCGGTTCTGCGGATAATTTACGGACCCAGCACAGGGCTGCCGTGCTTCGTTTGGGTCAACCTGATCTACGTAATCATCGCTGTGCAGGGAATGCTGCCATCGCGCCGCTCGCTCTCGATGGCACAGACTGACGACTGGGGTCCGTCCGCTGTAGCGCAACATGCGGGCGCTAGCAAATCGGCGCTGCGTCGTCGATGGCCGTGCCGGGTTCTTTGCGCCGAACAGATTGGTCGCAAAGCGACCCTGGAGCTCATGACTGAATGATGGGCCGATCGAGGCCGTGCAGCAACGATATGAGCGACGAGGAATCGGGAAGGATCGCGAAGCAGGTCAGTGGCGTGTCGATGACACGTTCGTATGCCGTTTGAGGAAGCGTTCGTTCATGCGCTCCTGCGCCTCGTCCGTTCCATCGTGGAAGCTGCCGAACCAGCGGTCGAGCGGCAGCGAGCCGTCCGAATAGTTGCATTCGAAGTATTTGTGGTGGAGGTAGTGCGCATAGCAATGGCTGTCAAAAGCAGTGGCCTGGCCGATGACAACGCGCTCGTAGCCGGTGTGCCCCCCGGCGGGTGCCATGCCCAGGTGCACAAGATTGTATAGTGTGTGCACCGGGTGCGAGGGCACGATCCAATGCAACACCACGGCCGAGAAATAAAGCAGATGTTCGACCGGATGCATCGAAAGACCCGAGAACGGTCCGGGGTTGATGTTTTTGTGATGCAGCTTGTGAACCCAACGGTACAGCGGCGGCCAGTGGATCATGCGGTGCACCAGATAGAAGTGCACCTCGCGCCACAGTGGAATCAGCAGCATCAGCGTCACGAACCAGATCGGGTTGGCGGCCCAAGTGATCATCGGAATGTAGCCGTTGGCAAACAACCACAGCGACAGCGCCTCATAGGCGGTCCAGACCGGCACGCCGCTGCAGAACGTCCAGAACAGGTTCTCCAGTTTCTGGTGGCCAAACAGAAAGGCCGAATTGTTCCGCTCCGGCCATTTTGCGTTGAATTTGAAGTTGGTGCCTTGCGCCTTCTGGACGTAGAGGCGGACGTGAAAGGCGCCGAAAAACAACAACACCAAGACGGCATTGCGCGCCAGAATGAACAGTACCCAGCTCCAGGCGAAGGTCTTGGTGGTCTCGAGCGAGGGCGACAGGAACAGCCAGAACGCGATAGCGACGGCCGCATAGAGCGTGTTCCATGGCAACAGATAGCCGGGGATCCATTTCAGGACCGCCATCGCATTTGCCGGCCAGACGAACACATCCGGATAGGTGAGGGCCGCGAACGGCTTCCAGTGCCCGGCCTTGTCGCGCTTGCCGTAGAGAGCGTCATCCATGGTTCAGGGCACCCTAATGGCCGGCCTTTGCCAGCATGGCTTTGAATTTCTCCAGCTCGCCGGGCAGTGCTTGCACCACCTGGGCCGGTTCAGGGAAGGCGCTGCTCTGAACGTCGCGGTGATATTCGCTGAAAGCCGCGATGCGCTCCTGTTGCAGTCGCGCGCGCTCGGCGGCGAAATTGCGGTAGACCTTGGCGTGCTTGGGGATGTGGCCGGCGGTCTCGCCCAGCACGTCGCAAGTGAAGAGATACTGTGCGTCGCAGCCGGTGCCCGATCCCATCGAGATCATGAACAAGCTCGTCCGGCGCGAGATTTCCGTAGCAATGTCAGGCGGTACGACTTCAATCTCCACACCGAAGGCGCCGGCGTCCTCGTAGCGCCGCACCATGTCCCAGATTTCCATGGCGCTCTCGGCGGTCTTGCCCACCGCCTTGAAGCCGCCGGTCCAAGAGCACTTCGAGGGGATTAGGCCGACATGGCCGACCACCGGGATGGCCTCGTCGGCCATGCGGCGGACGTTGGCGTAGGACGTCGGACAATAGACGGCGTCGGCGCCGTCGCGCAGCATCTGGTAGCCCCAACGCAAAAAGGCGTCCGGGGTGCCTTCGTGGTCATAGAGCGATCGCCCGGCAAAGGCGAACACGGATGGCGCGACCTCCCGGAAGCGCGGGCTCGCGAGGAACTCCGGCCCCACGGAGAGCATGTCGATGCCGGCCGTCTCTGCGGCGATGATCTCGTCCCAATTGTCGACATGGAGTTTGGAGTACTGATATTTGCCTTTGTTAGCGCGCAGGCTGGCGAGACTCGGTTTCTTCTTTGGCATGGGGCTCACTCTAAGTGATCGTGGTCAGCCGGTAGTGCTGCTGGGCAGTGGCGGCGTCGGTCGGGCGGTTGGCGGCAGGATGCGCTCGGCGAAATAGTCCGGCTCCTTGAGCTGACGCCAGAGCGTGGGAATGATCTCGCGGTAGCAAGCCCAGAAGCCGTGATAGGGCGGCGGACAGTCGGCTTTCATCTCCTCGTGCAACGCCGGCAGCGCATGATAGGGCACCATCGGGAACATGTGGTGCTCGACGTGGTAGTTCATGTTCCAATAGACGAACTGGCTGAACGGATTGATGTACATGGTCCGGCTATTGAGCCGGTGGTCGAGCACATCTTCGGCCAGGCCGATGTGCTGGGTCAGCCCCGTCATCAGCATATGCCAGGCGCCATACATACTGGGTAGGCCGATGAGCATCAGCGGCAGGAATGAACCCATGTAAAGAGCGAGCCCTATGACCACGGCATAGATCGCCGTCCAGACACGCGCTACCAGGACCACCTTTGGCCACTCGCCTTCCGGGATGTAGTCCTTCTCTGCAGCCGTCAGTGTACCTCCGGCATAGCGCAACATGGCCCACCAGGCCTGCGGCACCATGATGATGCCGAAAACGTTGAGCAGCACACGCGCAACGTCGGGCGGGCGCATGGTGATGATCTCGGGATCGCGGCCGACCACGATGGTGTCGGTATGGTGCCGCGAATGGCTCCAGCGCCAAACTCCGGGATTGCGCACCGTCATGAAGCAGGCCAGCTGATAGACCGCATCGTTCTTCCATTGCGTCCTGAAGGCGGTGCCGTGGCCGCACTCGTGCCAGCGCGAGTCCCCTGCCGCACCGTAGAGGACGCCGTAGACAAAGAAGAACGGCACGCACCACCACGTGCCCCAGAAATAGGCACCGAGCCCGCCGGTGGCGAGCAGCGCGGCAATCCAGATCAAGGTGTCGCGCGTGGCGGGACCGTCGGAGCGCTGCATCAGCTCCTTCATCCGTGCGCGCAGAATATCGGTCTTGTACCACTGCCCGTTGGCGAGACCGATCTCTAAGGCGCGCTTGTTGAGCGGGCCCTCAAGGTCGTAGTTGCGCGGATGGGGCGCGCTGAGCGTCTGCACTGTCATTCGTGGATCTCCCTTGGTTCGGCAATAATAGGAGGGTGGTCCAGATCTTACGCCGCTTACGTCCGTATGACGTGATCCGTCACTTCTTCGATCGTCGTGTCCTTCTTAGCCGCCTCAAATACCTTGGTGCCGTGGCTCATCACCACGAAGCGGTCGCAGACCATGAAAGCGTGATACAGATTGTGCGTAACAAGAACGCTTGACGTGCCTTCCTTCTTCAGGTCGCGCACATAGCCGAGCAGATGCTCGGTCTCGCGCACGGACAGCGCCGAGGTGGGCTCGTCCAGCAGCAGGATGTTGCGCTTGAAGTGCACCGCCCGGGCGATTGCCACGGCCTGCTTCTGCCCGCCGGACAGGAAGCCCACTTCCTTGCCCGGGTCATCGATGCCGGATATCTGCACGGCACTGCCGAGGATGTCGATGGCCACATCCTGCATTTTCTGGTGCTGCATGAAGCCCCAGCGATCCGTGATCTCGCGGCCCATGAAGATATTGCGCGTGATCGACAACTGGTCGACCAGCGCGATGTCCTGGTAGATCGTCTCGATGCCCGCCGCCTCGCTGTCGGCGCGCGAATTGAAGCTCACCGGTTTGCCACCGACATAGAGCTGACCGGAGGTTGGCGGATTGATGCCCGAGATCATCTTGACCAGGGTCGACTTACCCGCGCCATTGTCGCCGAGAAGTCCAACGACTTCGTTCGGGCCGATGTAGAAGTTCATCTTGTCGAGCGCGACAAAGGCGCCGTAGCGCTTGGTGACCTCGCGGGCTTCGAACAGCGCGTTCACGCCAGCCGGCGGGCCGACGGGCACAAGGTCGCGCTTCTCGGCAGCGTTATCGAGCGAGCTCAGGCGGTCCGCCATGTTACATCCCTCACCCTCTGGTCTTGCGGATCGCGGTATTGAGCACCACGGCGATGACGATCAGCACGCCGACGAAACCGTCGAAATAATAAGCTGGGGCACGGGTTAAAAGTAACACGTCCTGAATGGTGTAGACCAGCGCGGTTCCGAGCACGATGCCAAGGATCGAGCCGCGCCCGCCGTTCAGCGCCGCGCCTCCGATGACGCAGGCCGCGATCGACTGCAGCTCCATGCCGAGCCCACCGCCCGGCTGAATCGAGCCGACACGGGTTGCTGCCAGAACACCACTGAACGCCGCCATGGCGCCGGCGATGGCAAAGGCAATCGTCTTGGTGCGGTTCGGGTTGATGCCGATGGCGACCGCCGCATTGCGATTGCCGCCGACCGCATAGAAATGGTTGCCGAGCTTGTGATGCTGGAGCAGGAAATAGAACACAACCGCCATCACTGCGAACCAGATGATGGAGGAATGCAGAAAGCCGAATTCACCGCCAAAGATCGTCCTGAACGGTTCCGACGGTTTGAAACGCAGCGCCACCGCGCCATGATAGAACAGCGTCGCGCTCTTCCACAGCAACATGCCGCCGAGCGTGGCGATGAACGACGGGATCACAAAACGCAGCGTGATCACGGCATGGAAACCGCCGATCAGTGCGCCAAGTGCGAGGACGAGGGCGAGGCCGGCAAACGGCGCCCACCAGACGCCGCCATCTTCGCCGATATCGCCACCCAGATAATTGCTCCAGTGTGCGCAGACGATGGACAGGAACGAATAAAGTGCGCCGACCGACAGGTCGTACTCGCCGGCGATCATGAGGATGCCGACGCCGAGCGCCATAACTCCGATAGGCGCGATGGCCTTCAAGGTCACCGCTGCGTTCGCCTCGGAGAGGTAGCGGAAGGAGTCGGGCCACATCAGCGCCGCCGCCACGCAGCAGACCTGGGCAATCACGAACAGGACGGCGATGCCACCTTCCGGTCGCGTGCGTATCCAATCGGCGAACTTGGTCGCAAGCGACCGACGCTCGCGCGCTGCTACTGCGTCGCGGATATGGTCGGATTGGCTGACGGCCATGCGAGGCTCCCGCTGGTCGGACATAGACGTGGTGAGCCGACAACTGGCTCACCACGGGAAATGCTATACAACACTCAGATCAGCGAACAGGGCCAGCCCACTTAACGGCGGCCTGATAGTTGGTCTTGTCGACCAGACCGGCACCGCCCGTATCCATCTCGGACGGATAGAGGCCGTATTTGAGGTTGAGGGCGAGCTGGGTGACCGCATAGAAGCCCTGCGAGTAGGGCTGCTGGTCGACGGCCGCCGTCAGTTCGCCGCTCTTGATCTGCGCCAGGATCTCTTGCGAGATGTCAAAGCCGCCAGCCGGGATCTTCAGCTTGGCGTCCTTGATGGACTGCACGGCCTGGCTGGTGGGCGTCTGCCCGAGGCCGATGACCGCCGCCGTGTCCGGATGGCCGATGAGATACTGGGTCATCAGGTCCAGCGCCTTGGCGTGGTCGTTGCCGGTGCCCAGCACTTCGCTGGTGGCGCCGATTTCGGCCAGGGCCTTCTGCACGCCTTCATGGCGCTGCACGGCATAGGTCGCGGTCGGGGCTTCGACCGGTGTGAACACCTTGTCGCCCTTCTTCAGCTTGTGCTCGGCGATCATGCGCTTGCCCAGTACGTAACCGGCGGCCACGAAATTCTGGCCCATGAACGCCATGCGGCAGGTCGAACCCGGCGCGCCGTGACGGCTGTCGTCGATGTTGAACGTGACAATCGGGATGCCCGCCGCCATGGCCTTGCAGGCCGTCTCGACATAGGCATTGTCGTCAGCAATGTTGATGGCGATCCCCGAAACCTTGTTGGCGATGCCGGTCTCGAAAATGGTCTTCTGATGGTTGGCGTCTTCCTCGCCGAACTGAACATCAATGTTGACGCCCTGCTGAGCGGCGGCGTCCTTGGCGCCATTTACAACAGCCTCGAAGAAGGAATTCGAGGACTGCGACCACGGAATGAACAGGATGTTGATTTTGGACCAGTCGGCCTTGTGATCGGCATCGGCGGCCAGAGCAGCGGGTGAGCTCGCTACTCCTAGCGCGACTGCGAGCGCCGCCGCCGTCAGCGATTGCCTAATTGATATCATTATGTTTCCTCCAGTTGCGGCCAATGCAGACTGCCGTGCTTGGGTGGCCGGTTCTCCCCAGCATGACTCCGTTGACGGATTTTCGAGCCGTCCGGCCCGACTTGACATTTCACCAAGTCTTGCCGCTGAAAATCCTGTCGATACCGGCCGAGAGATGCTCGCGCATCCGTTCGGCTGCCAACTCCTCCTTGCGCTGCTTTATGGCCTCAAAAATCGCGCGATGCTCCGAGAACACCCGGCGCGAAACGACATCGAGGGGCACCCCTAGCAGCTGTCGCGCCAATTTAAGCCCAACCATGATGTGGGGCTGCAAGAATTCAAGTGTCATCACATGGTAGCGATTTCGCGTGGCGCGAGAAATGGCCATGTGGAACGCCAAGTCCGCCTCGATGACAGCGTGATCCAGGCTCTTACTGGACTCAGGTGCTTCGAGCACGGCCCGAATGTCCTTGATCGCGGCTGCATCGGCATTGCGGGCGGCTTCCGCCGATGCCGCGCATTCGACGATCATCCGGAACCTCATGCAGTTTTCCAAGTCGACGAGCGATTCGGGGGCACCGATTGCCGAAGGCCGGCCGCCGCGAACATAGGTACCGGAGCCTCGGGTAGACTTGATGACGCCCTCTTTCTTCAATACGGCGAGGGCCTGCCTGAGAACAGGACGTGAGACACCCAGGCGGTCAGCCATGGTGACTTCAGAAGGAAGCCGGCCTCCCGGGATGAACACAGGCACGGACAGCATCTCACGCACCGCTTCCAGAGTGTTCGCAACCATCGGTGTCACTGCTTTTGACAACTTGGACCGCATAATTGTCGTGATTAGCGATTCTCAACCTTTGCCGCAAGGGGCAAAAGAGCACGCCGTCGTCGGAAATCGGTGCAGACGGGAGGTTTCGGGATGGACGCACGCCAGCACGATCCCCCTCAAGGCCGGGTTGACTAGCGGGCCGAGTCCTTGCAGCTTGGAGTCATTCGCGTTGCGCGTTTGGCTCGCACGTCGAGGTGCAGAGAGCTTGTGTGAAAACGTCAGGTCAACGACCACTTGGGCGATGATCCGTGGTATGATTTGCGCGTTTCGGGCTGGGGGCTCACATGACGCGCCTCATCGAGGGATTGGATAGAAGTCAGACCTCGCTTCTGCCGGCGTGTATCGACGACTATGTCGGCGGCGACCATCCGGTGCGGGCGATTGATGCGTTTGTCGGCATGCTGGATCTCGGGTTGCTGGGATTCGATGTCATCCCCGACATGACGGGCCGGCCTGGCTACCACCCGGCAACGCTGCTGAAGATCTACCTCTATGGCTATCTCAATCAGGTTCAGTCGTCGCGCCGCCTAGAACGAGAGTGCTCGCCCAATCTCGAACTGATCTGGTTGACCGGCCAGCTCAAACCGGACTTCACGACGTCGCAGATTTCCGGCGCGACAACGGTGCAGCGATCCGCCGAGTCTGCCGGCAATTCATCACGCTCTGTCGGGAAATGGATCTCTTGAACTCCGACCTCGTCGCTATCGACGGCAGCAAGTTCAAGGCGGTCAATGCCAAGGCGAAAAGCTTCACGCGCGAGAAGCTCCGGCGGCGTCTCGGCGAAATCGATGCCGCTGTCGAGCGCTACATGTTCGAACTCGATCGCGCCGATGAAGTGGTCGAGAAGACCGGCCTGCAGATGCCCGAGGCGCGCCTCGCGCGTGTGCAGAAGAAGCTCGCGCACTACAGGAAGGAGGGCGCCGTTCTGCGAGCCATCGAAGAGCGCATGGATGCCACGGGAGAAACGCAGGTATCCTTGACCGATCCGGATTGCCGCGCCATGGCCACCACCAGCAAACAGCCGCGTGTGGTCGGCTACAACGTGCAGACCGCAGTCGAGACCAAGCACCATCTGATCGTCGCGCACGAGGTCACAAACCATGGCTATGACCGTGGTGCTCTTTCGATGATGGCACTTGCGGCGAAAGACGCCATGTCCGGCGAAGCGATCGAGGCGATTGCCGACAAGGGTTACTACGGCGGCGAGGAGATCGTCGCTTGCGAAGAGGCCGGTGTTGCCGTCACGGTAGCGAAGCCGCGCACATCCAATGCCGGAGCCTTCGGGCGGTTCGAAAAAGCCGACTTCGTTTATAATACGGACAAAGATGCCTACCGCTGCCCGGCAGGAAATTGGCTCACTTACAGGTTCACCCGCGAAGAGGAGGGCAAGATGATGCGCTCCTATTGGACCAATGTGTGTAGAGATTGTCCTATCAAGGTCAGATGCACACTTAGCAATGAAAGGCGGGTTCGGCGCTGGGAGAAAGAGGCCATTCTCGAACGGGTTCAGAAGCGACTTGACGATGCTTCGGAGAAAATCCCTCTACGGAGCAAGACGGTCGAGCACCCATTTGGAACGATCAAGGCATGGATGGGTGCATCGCACTTCAAGATGAAAACGCTGAAGCACGTTGCAACGGAGATGGCCTTGCATGTGTTGGCCTACAACTTCATGCGAGTTATGGTCGTAATCGGCGTATCACGGCTCATTGATGCCGCGAAGGCTTAGGGGTCGAGACTGCGACTATCAGCCCTCTAAGTCGACCGGTCAAAGGCCCAGGGCGCTTCTTGGGCCAGGGCGACTCAATTCACCGCATGGCGTGATTGGGCGAACAGGGGTCTGAAGGCCGCCTTGGAACCAGGAGGCTGGAGATGGCTCACGGCACGCTTTGGAGGGCATTGCAGGAGATTGA
>Ga0075028_100000842_pt1 | contig 10938 bp, 6 predicted proteins | sample LitLauG_LLR_2014_FD_71390 | JGI IMG/M metagenome (GOLD analysis project Ga0075028, IMG submission 71390) | Freshwater sediment microbial communities from Pennsylvania, USA - Little Laurel Run_MetaG_LLR_2014 | ecosystem: Environmental > Aquatic > Freshwater > Creek > Sediment | place: USA... | reverse complement strand
GGAGCGGGCGGGGGCGCCACGCGCGGCGGCGCGACGGCCGCCGGAGGAGTTGCAGCTTGCGGAGCCGCCGGTTGCGGCGCGGCGCTCTCTGGAACGGGCGCCGTCGCTGCAGTGGCTTCCGAAGCGGCCGGCGAATCCGCGGGCGGGGCCGGCTCTTCGCTGCGCGAAGTTTCCACTTTTACGGCTGACCGGTGGCGCGCAACCATGAAAAATGCCGCGGCAATCAGCAATCCGCCCACCAGCAGGATCACCCACAGCGTACGGGAAACACCGGATTTCATTGCTTTCACTTTAAAAAGATCGTCGGCTGGGTCCGGCCCGGCAATTGGATTCCGGAAATTTCGCGGACGGGTCTCAAAAAATGCCGGCGTGGGCGACTCGGCCCACGGACGCGCATCAGAGATCTCGGATCTTTGCGACCATTGTTTCAGTTGCTCGCGGTCCGCGGTGGACAATTCGAGGAATTCAATTCCGGCGGCCTTGCCGGCGCTGTTCAGCCATGCGGTTCGTCCGCGCGTTTGAATGGCGGGCTCGGAAATGGAGAGGCGAAATAGAATGGGCATCTCGCTGCCCACTTCCAGGCCGTGCGAAATCTGCACCGCCATGCCGCCTTCACTCAGGTCCAGAATGACGCCGGTGCGATTTTCTCCCAGGTCGACGTTGATCAGCGGCGCGCGGGATCGCGGAAAGGCGCGCCTCTCGGGAAGGTGGGGAATTTTTCGCAACGCGTCGGAAGCTTCGTTCATATCGATAAATTATGTTTCGCCGTCGCCACGATTGTACTGTGGACCGGCCGGGACTGTCACCCCGCGATTCTCTTTCGTCAGCTGACTGAAAAAGAATCTTGGTGCCCAAATCGCGTTTCGGATTTAGAATGCGGCATCTCTAGCTGGACAACCTGGGATTGGCCTTCGGAGGCTCAAAATGTGCAGATGGACCGCGGTGCTTGCCACGGCGTTCCTTGCCCTGATACTGCAGGCGGGAAGCGCGCGCCTGAGTGCAAAACCCGCGCCCGTTGCGCATCCGCAATCGCCCGCGGCGGATTCCGCGACTCCGGCGCTGGACTATGAATTTTTCAAAGCGCGCGTGGAACCGATCTTCCTGAAAAAACGGCCCACGCACGCGCGATGCTATGTGTGCCATGAAGAAGCCAATCACGCTCTGAAGCTGGCGAAACTTTCCCCCGGCAATACCACCTGGACGGAAGAGGAATCGCGCCGCAATTTTGCCATGGTGTCCGCGCTGGTCACTCCCGGCGACCCGATTGGCAGCACGCTGCTGCATCACCCCCTAGCCCCGGAAGCGGGCGGCGACGCGTTTCACTCCGGCGGGCGGCAGTTCGAGTCGCAGAGCGATCCGGACTGGATGACGCTGGCCGAATGGGTGCGGGGCCAGAAGGCGAAGTAACGCGAATTCCGGTGACAGAGGGTTTTGATCCGTGCATGGGGCGCCCGCGAATTGCGCCGACAAAGGAGCCATGGTTATGAGCCGAATCCTGAGAGTGCGAAGGTTGGGGCTGCTGCAAATTTTCTGCGCATTGCTGGCGCTTCCCGCGCTCGCGGCCACCGCGCGAATCTACATTACGAATAGCGCCGGCGATACGATCAGCGTGATCGACCCGGTCACGAACAAGGTCGTGCAGGTCATCAAGGGAATCGAAGTTCCGCACGGCGTGAACTTCTCCCGCGACGGGAAACTGGTCTTTATCAGCAACGAGTCGGAGAGCGTCCTGGACGTCGTGGATCAAAAGTCCGGAGCGATCACGGGCCGGGTTCCGCTCAGCGGCCATCCCAACAACATCGCGGTCACCAAGGACGGCAAGCAGGTCGTGATCTGCATCGCCTCCGCGCCTGGCGCCATTGACATCGTCGATATCGCCACGCTGAAGTTGGCGAAGACCATCCCGGTTCGCGGGCCGCTGCACAACGTCTATGTCACGCCGGATGGAAACTATGCTGTGGCGGGTTCGGTCGCGGCCAAGCGTATAACGGTCGTCGATTTGAAGACCCTGGCGCCAGTGTGGGAAGTGGATTTAGAGGGTGGAGTGCGCCCGATGACGATGGATGCGAATGCCGACGGCTCGACGCACCGTATCTACGTGCAGATCTCGAACTACCACGGCTTCGTGGTCGTTGATTTTGCCTCGCACAAGGAAGTGGCCCGCGTGAAACTGCCCGACGGCGAATTCGGAAAAGCGGAGTGGCGGCTGGGCACTCCGACGCACGGCATCGGCGTCTCGCCGGATGGAAAGACGCTGTGGGTCAACAGCATCCTGGCTAACGCAGTGTTCGAATACTCGCTGCCGGATTTGAAGCTCATGGGGCACGCTTCGTTGCCGTTGGTCGAGCGCAAGGGCGAAGCACCGAGCGGCGCAGTGCCGGAATGGATCACGTTCACGCCGGACAATAAGACGGTCTATATTTCGAACTCGGCGTCGCGTTCCGTCTCGGCCATCGACACGGCCACGCTAAAGCAAGTGGCGGTCATTCCGGTCGGCGAAGTTCCCAAGCGAATTAACACGCTGGTGTTGCCGTAGGATTCGCACGGCGCTCCAAAACAGCGCCGGAAATCTGAAATCTTCAGTTCGAAACGCTTCAAGGGGTGGGTGTACGTCAGCCTTCAACCCTAGCGGCACTCGCATTACGCCGCGCTCTTCTGCGCCCTGCCCAACTTAGACGAAGACCTTGCTTAAGTCCCTCACTTTTTGTCAGATGGAAATCATTCGCATTTCCGTTGACTGCTAACCCGCCCGATTGTATAAGGCCGCTCCGAATGGAGGTTCTCCCTATGAAAGTGATTCGAGTGTTGTTCGCTGTGGCGCTCATGAGCATTACTTCGTCGGCCTCGGCCCAAACGACCATGAAGAAAGGCGATAAAGCCTGGACCGAGCTGGAATTGACGCTGCGGGAAGCCAACCTGAAATGGTTGTGCCAGGGAAAGTATTTTCAGCCGAAACGGCAGGATTGCGTGGATGCGCGTGCCAAGTATTGGGACGATCAGTTTTTTGAGATGAACCCGGGCGCAAGCGGCACGCAAACCAAAGCGCAGATGGTTGCCGGCCAAACCACCGGAGCCAAAACTTATCCGGACGTGGTGCGCGGCGAAGGGCCGAACCCCACCGAGTTCACGCTCATGTCGGTCTACAACAACGGCACTTTCGCCATGGCCGTCGATCACACCTCCTTCAAAGTCCGCCTGAACGCCCAAGGGCAGCCGGACTTCGAACACGTGGCTCCGGGCAACCGCACCGGTCACTGGTACCTGGACGAGACCGGCAAGCTGGCCGTGGTCCGGGAAGTGACTTACGCGCGCGTATTCGTGAAGCGAAACGGAGAGTGGCGGCCGGCTGTAGGCGCTTCCTCGCCGCTCCCACCGTCCAAGTAAGCGATTCGAACGAATCCCCGCGGCGGCGATCGGGTCGCGCGGGGCCGCCATCGCCGGCGCGCGAATTGAGGCGATGCACGAAAGTGGCAGGACAAATTTTGCAGCGAGAGGAGTTTCCCGATGAAGTACGCATGGGTGCTGATTCTGTTGGTGCTTTCGAACTTCGCGGTTCCGGCCGCCGCTCAGGAAATGAAAATGGGCGACAAGAACTGGACCGCGCTCGAAAAGGAACTCGATGATGTGAATAACCAGTGGCTCTGCGCTGGAAAGTACTACAAACCCAAGATGCAGGATTGCGTCAACTTCCGCGCGCAGTACTGGTCGGATCAATTTTTCGAAGTAAGCCGCAGCGGCAAGACGCAGACCAAGGCGGAGATGGTGGCCTCGCAAACTGCGTCCGCGACAAAAAATCCCGACGTCGTTCGCGGCACGGGCCCGAATCCCCAGGATTTCAAGCTGATGTCGGTTTATGGAAATATCGCTCTGGGAACCGATCACACGGTGTTCAAAACCGCTGACGCCAGCGGCAACGTAACCGTTTCAGGCGAAGCCAACGTTCTGCGGATGTTCGTGAAGGAAAACGGGAAGTGGCGGCCCGCGGGGGCCGTGCTGATTCCGGCAGACAAGTAGCGTAGCGCCGGCCCAAGGCGGTGACGATCTCGCTATCGCTCCCGGCCATTGACGCGGCGCGCTTTTCCGCCGTGTCAGTGACCCGGAGCGGTCTTGCCGCAACGCCAGGCGGCCCCGCTGGTTGATTTGCGCGCCGGACTAAATTTCTCGCGGTGAGAGTTCCGGGAAAGTTATTTCATCCGAATGAAGTCATTCGAATGTAGGATTCCCTCCTGATGTTAGGCCCTCGTTGATTTTAATTTCTTGCGCTCAGTTTCCGGGAGTCAAAGACTATGCGTTGCAATAGCCGCCTGCGCAGCAAACCCGCTCTCCTGTGTTGCCTGATAGTTCTCGGAATTCTGGCCTGTGGCGCACGCGTTGCGCAGGCCGCACCGTGCGATAGCCTGGCGGCGCTTTCAATTCCTCACACAACTATCACAGCAGCGCAAAGCGTTGCCCCTGGCGCTTTCGTTCCGCCGGTTTCCAACGCCGCCGGTGCTGCGCCGTTCGCCCAGCTGCCGGAATTCTGCAGAATCGCGGCGACACTCGCGCCAACGGCTGACTCTGAAATTCGCATCGAAGTATGGATGCCGGCGTCGGGTTGGAATGGCAAGCTGCAGGCCGTGGGCAATGGCGGCTGGGCCGGCGTGATCAGCTATCCGGCACTGGCCGCCGCAATCGCCGGCGGATATGCAGCCGCGAGCACGGACACGGGCCATCAGGGCAACACAGCTTCGTTCGCGCCGGGCCATCCCGAAAAACTCGTGGATATGTCATTCCGCGCGGTGCATGAAATGACCGTGCAATCCAAGGCCATCGTCACCGCGTTTTACGGAAGCGCTCCCAAGCTTTCCTTCTGGAATGGATGTTCGACAGGCGGCCGGCAGGGAATTACGGAGGCGGCGAAATATCCGGCCGACTTCGACGGCATCGTAGCCGGCGCGGCCGCGATCCACTGGGTGAATCTGCACATCGCGCGCATGATGCTCAACACCTACGCCAATCGCAGCGCGGATAGCGCAATCCCTCCCGCGAAGTATCCGATGATTCACGCGGCTGTCTTGCAGGCCTGCGACGCGATGGATGGAACGAAAGACGGCGTGATTGAGAATCCCGCGCGCTGCCATTTCAACCCCGCCGTGCTGGCCTGCAAAGGTGCCGACGGGCCGGAGTGCCTGACGCAAGCGCAGGTGGAGACCGTGCGCGCGATTTATTCGCCGGTAAAAAATCCGCAGACCGGCGCGGAACTGCGTCCCGCACTGCTGCAGCCGGGTTCCGAATTAAACTGGGCCACGCTGATGGGTCCCGAGCCGATGTCCTACACACAGGAACTTTATAAATTCATCGTGTTCAAGGATCCCGCCTGGGACTGGCATCGCTTCAATGCCGCCACGGATATCGATCGCGCGCTGCAAAGCGATGAGGCGCAGCTGAATTTCACGGACGCCGATCTCCGCCCGTTTTTCAAGCATGGCGGAAAGCTCCTGATGTATCACGGCTGGGCGGATCAACAGGTTACTCCACTGGGCAGCGTGGAATACTTCAAGCAGGTCGCGGACACAACCGATGCGGGCGTGGTCGGCAAATCCATTCAGCTGTACATGGTTCCCGGGATGAATCATTGCTCCGGCGGCGTGGGCACGGACACCTTCGACAAAATGGCGGCGATCGAAGAATGGGTGGCCAAGGGCGCCACGCCCGATCACATCGTGGCCGCGCATCGCACGGCGGGAACGGTCGATCGCACACGTCCTCTTTGTCCGTACGGGAAGGTCGCCACCTACAACGGAAACGGAAGCACGGATGACGCCGCAAACTTTACCTGCAAGGCGCAGTGATCGCGGCAACGGGCCGCCCGCATAGCTGAATGGTTATTCCCACGTAAAAATATATCGTATCGGGTAATACATCATACCGAGTGCTCCCGAGACTCGCTGCTCGACCCTCCCCGGCCAACTGCTTCGCGCCCGCTGAAGTGGTTGACACTCGTAGGTGGCGGTGCTACCGTCCGCTCAACCGGGGTCCTGAAATGCCAATTCCTGAAGTTCCACTGCGAGCGTTGCCTGGCGGCATCCTGCTCGATAGCCGGACGGGTGAAGTCCAGAAGGATGGCTTGCGGATCAGTCTGCCTCAGCAGCTCTTTCGCCTGCTGTGTCTTTTGGGAGAACGTCCAGGCGAAGTGGTGACGCGCGAGGAAATCCAGAAAAATCTGTGGTCGGACAGCTACGTCAATTTTGATGACAGCATCAACTCCGCGATCCGCAGGCTGCGCCAGATCCTGAGCGACGCGGCAGGGGACTCTCCGCTGATTGAGACGCTCTCGGGACGCGGGTATCGTTATAACGCTCCGGGAGCCGCCGCGCCGGGCGTTCCCGTGCTGCGCGAGGGCCCTCAGGAATCCGGAAAGCCCCGCTTGGCCGCGCTGCCATTTCAAAATTTATCCGGCAATTCACGCGACGAACTGTTCGCCGACAGCCTGACTGACGCGGTTATCACCGGCCTGGCGAAAGTCCCGGCGTTGTGCGTCAAGCCGCGTTGCTCAGTGATGGGTTACAAGCAGTCGCGCTTCGGACTGGCCGCCATCGGCCGGCGGCTGAAGGTGGATGCCGTAGTCCAGGGTTCCATCGTTCAGTTTGAAGGGCGCCTGCGCGTCTCCGCGCAACTTCTCAGCGTCGCCACGCAGGAACATCTCTGGGCGGACAGCTACTGCTACGATGCCGGCGATGTCCTCGATTTTCAGACCGAAGTGGCCGCGCGAATTTCAGAGGAAGTCGCGCTCAAACTGGCGCCTTCGTGGAAGCGGCGCCGGACTTACGTTGCGCCCATGCCGTTCGCGTACGATGCGCATCGCAAGGCGCACCATACGTTCAGCACGTTCACGAACGATGGATTCTGGCGTTCGCGGAAATATTGGAAAGAGGCCGTGCGGCAGGATCCGAGTTACGCGCAGGCGTTCGCCGGCCTCGCGGAATCCTACAACATGCTGGGAATGACCGGCTTGCTGAACGCGCAGGACGCCCTCGGCGAAGCGCAGACGGCAGCCAGGCGAGCTGTGGAGATTGATGAGTCGCTGTCCGAAGCTCACTGGGCGCTGGCCCATACGTACGCCGTGCAGTGGAAGTGGGAAGCCGCCGCGCGGGAATTCCGGCGGGGCCTGGAGCTCGATCCCAACCTGACGACGGGAAATCCCTGCCACTACGTGGAATATCTGATGGCTGTGGGGAAGCCCGGTGAGTCAGTCAAAGAAATTGAAAGAATCCGTGAAGCGCAGCCGCTGGTGGGCTTCCTGGGAATCATTCTGGGATGGGCGCACTACGGCAACCGCAGCTATGACCGTGCACTTCGAGAGCACCGCGAAGTTCTGAAAGTTAATCGAAAATTCTGCCTGACCCACGTGCAGCTGGGCCTTTCTTACGCCCAGAAGAAGCGGTACCGGACGGCGATCGAGCATTGCGGGAAGGTGACCTCTGGCGGGGGAACGCGATTGGCTCTGAATGCCCTGGGCTACATCTATGCGGCCGCGGGCGAAAAGGACTGCGCCCGGGAAATCCTGGGTGAGCTGAAGCGACTGCTGCGTTCCGGCTATTCCTCCTCCTACGCGTCCGCAGCCATTTGCGCGGGCCTTGGTGAAACCAACGCGGCCTTCGAACATCTGGACCGCGCCTCCGAAGTGCACGATCCTGAGTTGATGTGGCTGCGCTGGGATCCCCAGGTCGATAACATCCGCTCGGATCCGCGCTTCGGACAGTTGTTGCATCGCATGGGAGTGACTGGCGTTTCGTCCTTGGCACGCAGCGCAGGGGCGACGTAGGCGCGCTTTCTCCGGCTGTGACGCCCTCCTCTGTTTTCTTCCATTCCCGGTGTCTGTTCCCATTTCCGTCCCAACTCCGGCTCCTGAAGTCCCGCCTATAAGCCCCCTAAAACCGTCCGTCATTTTTTTTTCAGCCGTAAATCAGGGCCTTTCATTTGACTTAGAACACGCGCGCGGCGAGAGTCGCCGCATCAACTGCTCAAAGGAGCCGCTTCAGGGGTCGTCGCGGCCCATTGCACACAGCAGGCGAGTGAGTCGAGCCGTCAGGCCGCTGTACACCTGTCGGCCGAAGCGAAGCACGACCCCTCCTTACACAGCGATTTTTCAGGTGGGGAGACAACCGGGCTGAAGTGGTTTTGATCGAGGAGACGGGAGGCAAAGTCATGAAATGTTTCTCGAGTTCGAAATGGGTGTTGGCAGCGGTCCTGGTGTTGTCCGTAGCGCTCTTCCTTCCAGGCGGCACGACGCGCCTGTCCGCGCAGGTGACTGGGGGAACGATCCTGGGAACGGTCACCGATTCCACAGGCGCGTCCGTCCCCAACGTCCAGGTGTCGATTACCAACACCTCGACCAACGTCGTAACGAATTTAAATACAAACGATGCGGGATTGTATTCCGCGCCGAACCTTTTGCCTGGGCCGTACACGGTCACGGTGAAGGCCACCGGGTTTGCAACTTCCTTAGTAAAAGGAATCGATCTGACGGTTGGATCGCAGCATGAAGTCAACGTCGCGCTGAAAGTCGGCGAGACTTCCCAGCAGGTGGAAGTGGAAGCCAGTGCGGTGGTCGTGGAAACGGCTTCCTCTGAAATCAGCGACGTGGTCTCTGGGCCCGCCGTGCGCGAGCTTCCCTTGAATGGCCGCTCCTGGACCGACCTGGCGCAGCTCCAGCCCGGTGTGAACGCGGTGCATACGCAAGCCGCGGCCAACACCAGCGACCGCGCTTCCCGCGGTTGGGGGGCCGTGCTGACGATCTCCGGCGCGCGCCCGACGCAGAACAACTATCGCCTGAATGGCATCAGCCTGAATGACTCCTTCAACGCCGCGCCCGGCAGCTTCCTTGCCGGGAACCTTGGCGTGGATGCCATCGGCGAATTCTCCGTGCTGACCGGAAACTTCCCGGCGGAATACGGAAAGTCCTCCGGCGGAATCATCAACGCCATCACCAAGTCTGGAACCAACCAGATTCATGGCAGCGGCTATGAATTCATCCGCAACAGCGCCGCGGATGCCAAGAACTTCTTCGACCCCGCAGGCCCCATCGCGCCCTTCCGGCGAAATCAGTTCGGAGCTTCCGTTGGGCTGCCAATCCAGAAGGATAAGATGTTTTTCTTTGCCGACTACGAGGGCTTGCGACAATTTGTGTCGTCAAGCAACGTGGCGATCGTGCCGACGGCATTGGCGCGCACCGGAGTGCTCTGCGACACCAAAAATACGCCGGATTGCAGTGCAACGATTACGGTGCCGGTCAGTCCCAACATTACACCGTATCTGCCACTCTGGCCGTTGCCCAGCGCAGGTCAGAAGAATATCTGTCCCGACCCGAGCTGTTCCCCGAACGGACCTGGCGGGGATGTGAGCCGCTTCCTGTTCGCTGGGGTTCAAAATACGCCTGAAAATTACGGCACATTCCGTGTGGATCGAAAGATCTCGGACAAGGACAGCCTGTTCGGAACGTTTTCACTGGACCGCCAGTCGCAGTCCTCTTCCGATTCTCTCAATGACCTGCTGACGGACCGATTTATTAACCGCTACACTTACACGGTGGAGGAGAGCCACTCGTTTTCGCCGTCATTGATCAATGTGGTCCGGCTGGGCTTCAATCGCGAAAACATCAGCTCGCCCAGCGGTGCGCAAGCGGTCAACCCAATTGCCGCGGACACCTCTCTGGGACTTACGGCTGGCCAAACCATTGGCAGAATCGCCGTCAACGGTCTCGGAACCTTCCAGGGCGGACTGACGCTTTGGCAGCCTTCCCATTCGGTTTGGAATTCCTATCAAGGCACCGACGACATTTTTATCTCCAAGGGCATTCACTCAATAAAAATGGGTTTCGCTCTTGAAAAGGATCAGCGGAACACCGGAGGCCCCGGCGGATTTGCCGGTGGCTGGACAACGTTCAAGGGTTTACAGGACTTTCTGACTGATGCGCCGATCTCTCTGATCGCCAACTCTGGCCCCGGTGATCTGTCCTTCCACCTTCGACAGTGGATCTGGGGTGCGTATGTTCAGGACGATGTGCACCTGTCCCACCACCTCACCTTGAATGCCGGGCTTCGTTATGAGTTCGGAGCCGCTCTGGACAGCACCGGGACGGGAACGATCTCCAGTTTGCAATGCCAGGCCTGCGAATTTCCGATCCTGCGGGAACCCATCACAGAGAACCCAGCGCTGCTCGCACTGGTGAATACGGCCTTTGCTAGTGAACACCAAAACCCTGTTTATGGACCGCTCATCGCACATATGCCCCGCATGAATTTTGCTCCGCGCGTCGGGCTGGCGTGGGATCCGTTCGGCGACGGCAGGACTTCCGTGCGTGCCGCGTTCGGAATGTACGACGTGCTGATCCAATTCCCCAGCTACGGCAGCGCAACGGCTTCGAGCTGGCCGGGCTTGCAATCGACCAACTCCGCTGCCATTGGTATTGGACAGTGGCCGAAGGGGACATTTCAGACGGGCACTTTGAATCTCAACTCGAAGCGCGTCGATTACATCCAGCAGAATCCTCCGACGAACTACGTAATGCAATGGAATCTCAGCATCCAGCATCAATTTACGAGCACGCTGACAACGCAAATCGCCTACGTCGGCACGCGCAGTGTCCACAACGTCTTCCAGCATGACGATTCCAACATCGCCTTGCCAAACCTGAGTTCCGGTACGCCCCTGTGGCCCTGCGGTACTCTCACGATTCCCGCAGGAGCAACTTTCGATCCGACCTCCGACTGCTCGCAGTTCGGTTTCTATCAGGGACCGAACGACTCAGCCCCGGTTTTTGGGCACCGGCTGAATCCATATGTGGGCCGCGAACCTACCCAGCTCTATAACTCCAGCGGCATCTACCACGGCATGCAGATCGGTGTGCTCCACAGCGGTGGCCACGGACTAACCCTCAGCGGTTCGTACACGTTTTCG
>Ga0075028_100000840_pt1 | contig 10960 bp, 8 predicted proteins | sample LitLauG_LLR_2014_FD_71390 | JGI IMG/M metagenome (GOLD analysis project Ga0075028, IMG submission 71390) | Freshwater sediment microbial communities from Pennsylvania, USA - Little Laurel Run_MetaG_LLR_2014 | ecosystem: Environmental > Aquatic > Freshwater > Creek > Sediment | place: USA... | reverse complement strand
GCCGATAGCTCCAGCGGGGTGCGCCGCCGACGAGCCAGAAGGTCGAAGCAATGCTCATGGTGATCAGCATCATGCCCACGATCGTTCCCACTCCGAAAACGAGCAGATAGGCCACGGCCCAGTAGGAATTCCGAATCGTCGTCAGGACCAGCAGGGCCACGGCCGCGGAACCTGCCAGTCCATGCACAACCCCGATGAGAAACGGCCGAATCGGACGATAGGCGCGCAGTTTGCCCAGCGCGCGATCCAGCCACGCCAGCGGCGTCAGGTCCGCGGCATGTGGATGTTGTTCCGGTTCGTGCCCATGCGCATGGCTGTGCACATAGTCGCCGTGGGCGTGCACGTGAGAATGCACGACGGCTGCGCCTGCTGTGTGTTCGACCTTGCGTTCCCGGGCGAAACGCACAAAGCTCACCACGTTCATGATGCCGAGAATGATCAGCATCAGCGCGACCGACAGCTCCATACTCAGGCCGAGCCGCGGCGGAATCACCAGGTCGAAGAGAATGATGCAGGCGCCCACGGCAAAGACGGTGAGCGTATGGCCCACACCCCAAAAAGCCCCGATCAGAGCCGCCCACCGTACATTGCGATGCTGGCTGACGATGGTGGAGACGGCAATGACGTGGTCGGGGTCGGTGGCATGCCGCATCCCGAGAAAGAACCCCAGCGCGATGATGGAGAGGAGACCGACCACGGGCCTTCTCGAACCTCGACGGGAAGAACGAAGAACAAAAGAATGGCTCCTCAGGTAGGACTCGAATCCGGCTGGGAGCGTACATTCAACAACATACAGAGCACGGACGGCAGCAAAAGTATACCAAAAGCAGTGCTGATTCACGTTAACTGATTGCAGAAATCAGCGTGGTTTTGCCGCCTACCTTGAGGGCGATTTTGGCGAACGTTTGTCGAAACTTCTCCTGTAGATCACATACCTACGTATGGGCAGTCCAACGCACGCAAACTTCGGCCGATTGCAGGGTGATTGCAAAACACGGCGATGTTCTTCTGTAGAACGCGTGACTACAACTGTGGGGACAGGCAGTAAGCTCGTTCCCCGCCAGTTCTTGGTCTGGCGATGGATCTTCTTGGCTGGTTGGCTGCGCTATTTGTCTGTTTGGACTAATCATGCGTTCAAACCCATGCTGTGACAGAACCGTGATCGCTTCATGGTCAGAAGGTGCCAGAGTCGATCAGAACGCATCAGTGACCCGCAGGAGAGCAGCGGCGGCGACCACCTCTCGGGCAGGGCTTTCGCCGCGCTGCTATATAGGCTGTGATTTCCTGGTCTCCGCCTGCGGTATCTGTCAGCGGCATTGCGGAATTGCCAAAGACACCAAACTGTAGCACGCCGTTCCAGCAGTGGACATGCCTAGATTGGACGTTGCGTTCCCATCAAACTCGCTATCCCGCATCGTTCCAGAATCTGGTACCGATCAGAAGCTCCAACCTTGCGCAAGACGCGATGAACGTGATTCTTAACGGTCTGCTCTGACAGTGTGAGACGGGTTGCGATTTCCTTATTTGTGAGCCCAAGCCGGATCAGGTTAACGAGTTGCTGTTCCCGCACACTCAAGCCGAAATCACTGCGAAACGCCGGACTATATGCCAAACCAGTTTGGCTCGCTGCCGATCGGAACAACGCGGCGGACAGACAGGGTGGACACACGGCCTCGCCCTTCGCCACGGCGCTCGGGCTTTCCCGCCGCGAGTTGGGGCCGGATTTGATCGGGCCCGTGCGCGGGACCAGGGCCACCTGGAGGTGCCTCTGTAACTCGCGCCAACGGTGGTTGCTACTTAACGACAGGCTTTGTGAAGCGAGAGTCGTCCAGTTTTGGATTGACCGAAACGGCTTCGATCTGCATCTTTTCGCCTTGCCTTACACCCTCGACCACAGTCTCCCGCGCGTAGGCCACGGCCAGCCCGTCGACCTTCCTATAGTCCCGCAAATACACGGCCGTGCCGCGCGGCCTTCCATCCAGACGGCGCGCTGGACCTTCAATCTTGCTTTCGAGGAATGTCTGCTCATCCACCCAAACGTGGAGTGGAGGCTGCCCTTTGGGAGTGAGCTTCAGTTTGTAGTTGTCCTTACCTTCAACTTTCTCTACGCCCTCTAACTCGATCGTTGCTCCCTTCGCGGCGTAGTCGAGGAGAGGCCTGTCGAGTTCGGCCTCGGCTGCCGCCTTGGCCAATTCCTCTGGTTTATAGGACTCGACTTCCTTACGTCCCAGGTAGGGACGCAGCTTCCACCCGTTCGTCCCGTCGTAAACCTGGACCGCGGTTTGTCCTTGAAACTCGATCTCCCAGCGTGTCTTGCGCGGCCGTTTCAGTTCGAACACAAACGGGAGTAGGACGCCCTCCTTATGCTCCTCATTGACCTCTTACCGTTCTCCATCTTGTGAATCTCCTTGCCGCCGGCTTCCAGCTTGCCGGCGTAGGAGATCGTCTGCACAGCCATCCAAGCTTGCAGCCCGCCATGCGCAATGGCATTTCGGTCCGCGACTTGGGCCGCTGTGATCTTCGACTCGGGTGAATCGGAGGTGGCACCGGCCAAAAGAACCGGCAACGAAAGAAGAAAGAGCAACGACAGACAAAGTTTTTCGGAACATTTGCGAATCACTCCTCAGGGTTGGTGGGGGCTTGAGTGCGTTTATTCCACAACCAGACCATCCGCACGAAACTTACTGATGACCACGTCCACATGGCTGCCGCGCCGGATTGTCTGGCCCGGGTTAGCAAAAACCATCCAATACTGGCGCCCCGCCTCCAGCTGCCTCGGCGTCTGGCGCAGCTTGCCAATCTTTTCCGTTTCCGGAATCAAGAAACGGACGCCGCTGGCTTCATCAATCAGCGCTGGCTCTGACTTCTTGTCATTGAGCACAGCCGCTTTCTCGACTGTCGAGCACACGGTAGGCGAAGCGCAGCATCTCGCCGGAGGAGGCAACTTTCACGCCCACGACCGGTTGCAGAGGCGTGAGCGCAATCGCCCGATTTCATCAACAACGAATGTGGTTGGGTCCATAGGCTTGACGGGAGGAAGGAAGGAGACCCCTTAGTGCGCCCCCTTTGATTGAGGATGAGGGTGAAGAGGTCGTGAAGGAATCGTGAACTCGCAGGCTGGCTGCATCAAAAGGAACCTCGGAAGATGGTCATTGATGCACATTCTGTTGCCCTCCGCCTTGTTCGCGTATACGTTCAGAAAGCTGATCTACGGCATGCGCGACTTCCCTCTGCTTGCCCCCGATCTCAACGTATCGGCCACGGGTTTTCCCAGCCAGTCTCCGCAGGAAAAATCCGTACCTTTGGATTGATTTCGTACCGTAGAACGTGTGGTCGGCTACCATAGCGATGCTACAGGTGACCTGAAGTTGTTGTGCTCGGAAAATAGCCTGCTCGAACGCTTTGCCGCGTGGGTAGTCATTGCCTTCTGTGATGACGAGCAGTGACTTGGGCCGAGCATCATTGGGAAGGTCGTCAAATGCAAGGCTCAGAGCGCCGTACAGTTGCGCGGACAAGTAGCGTTCGCCAGATCGTCCAAGGCGAACGGCCCGGATCGCTGCAACTGCTTCGTCGGCGCTGACTCTCAACTTCAGCAGAGTTGGAGGTTCCGCGCCGAATGTGATGACCGTAAACGTGCTTCCCGGCTGGCGCAGTTCTTGAACAACCCTTTCCGCCAGATCTAGCTCAACGGGTAGCACCTTCACTTGATGGGGATTTACATCCACCAGAACGACCAGTTCCCTACCGGGGGAAGGCGGCTGCACGCTGCTTTGTTGGGCGTTATTGGCTCTAAGGGAAGAATCTGCACAAACAATGAGCAGGACCAACCCACCCAAGACAATCACCGCCCGGACTATTCGCCTTCGCGGTGGTGCTGACTGTAGCCCCCTAGTCAACATGTTCTCCCTCTTCGAGGAACCCGAGTTCGGGCGGAGGCAATTTGTCCGATTTTCGCGCCCAAAAAACATAAAGAGTGGGTTGTAAAACGATGCTGATAATGAGCTCGACGATGAGACCGCCCACGATCACAATGGCGAAAGGCCGCTGAGAATCGGAGCCGATGTCGTGCGACATGGCGGCGGGGAGAAGGCCCAGGGTGGCCACCAACATCGTCATCATGATGGGTCGCAGGCGCAGAAGAGCGCCTTCCCGGGCGGCTTCGCGCGGGTTCCGGCCGCGCGTGCGCAACTGGTTGATGTACTCCACCATGATCACTCCGATCTCGACGGAGACACCGATGAGCGCCAGGAATCCCAAGCCCGACGAGACCGAGAAGTGCGTACCGGTCAGCAGCAGGCTGAGGAAGCCCCCGAGCGGCGACAGCGCGACCACGGCGAGAATCAGGGCAACCCATTTCCAGGAGTCGAAGGCCCAGTAGAGAATGAAGGACATGAGCAGCAACGTGACGGGCACGATTACGGCGAGGCGCCGGTTGGCGCGCTGCTGGCTCTCGTATTCGCCGGTCCAGTCGAGGTGATAGCCTTCATCGAGGTGCACTTGTTGCCGCACCTCCTCGATTGCCTGACGTACTGTGCTCCCCAAGTCCCGTCCGCGGACGCTGTACTTGATGGCGACGTACCGCGAATTGCCCTCGCGATAAATGTTCGACGCACCATCTTCCAGTTTGACCTGGCACAGCTGTCTCAATGACACGCGCTCACCGGAGGGAGCCGATATCCGGATATTGGCGACGTCTTCTACCGTCTTGCGGAATGGCGCCTGGTAACGGACGGTCAAGTCATAACGCTGCTCACCGATCAGGATCTGACTGACGGCCTTCCCTCCGACCGCGGTTTCCACCGCATCCTGCACATCGCTGACGTTGATCCCGAACCGGTCGGCGGCGGCTCGGTCGACAACCAAATTCACATTGGGCTGGCCGCGTACCTGAAACGTACCCAAATCGGCCACGCCTGGAATTTTGCTCATCACGTCCTGAATTTCACTGGCCTTGGCTTCAAGTACTTTCAAATCGGTTCCGAAAAGCTTCACTGCCAGTTCGCCCTTGACGCCGCTGACCGCCTCCTCCACGTTGTCGGAAATCGGCTGAGAGAAATTCCAGTCCACGCCGGGGAACTTGCCCAGCTCTGCGTCCATGGTGGCGATGAGGTCGTCTTTCGTCTTGAACTCCGAACGCCACCTCGAACGCGGCAATAGATCGACAAAAAATTCGGTGTTGTAAAAGCCGCTGGCGTCGCTGCCATCATCAGGGCGCCCGACCTGGCTCACCACCTGTGTCACCTCAGGGAAGTTGGCCAAGGTTCGCCGTGCATTCTTGGCGAGAGCGATGCCCGCCGCGGGACCAGTGCTGGGAGCCAGCGTGCCTCGCACCCAGATCGCTCCTTCGTCGAGATGAGGAAGGAATTCAGAACCGATTACGCCACCGAAGCCAAGGAACAACATCACCGCAAGCGCTGCGACTCCCAGCCCCAGCGTGAGCTTCATGTGGTCGAAGCACCAGTCGAGCCGGCGGCCGTAGGCTTCCTGCAACCAATGCAATACGGGATTGCGCCATTCCTTGATCTCGTCCTTGAACACCAGAGTGCAGAGAACGGGCGCAATCAGAAGAGCGAACAGCAACGCACCCAACAGCGCAAACGCGACCGTCCACGCCATCGGCCGGAAAAGCCGCCCTTCCACGCGTTGGAGGGTAAAGATCGGGAGATAAGAAGCGATGATGATGATGCGAGCAAAGAAGACAGGCCGCTGCACTTCGTGCGCCGCAGTGCCGATCATTTCCAGAAATGTCTTCTTGCCCTTGCCGTACTCGGCGTGACGAAGAATGTTCTCGATCATCACCACCGAGCCGTCCACCACCATTCCGAAGTCCAGCGCTCCCAGCGAGAGAAGGTTCGCAGGAATATGACTAAGGTCCAGCAGAATTGCAGCAAAGAGAAGGGCGAACGGAATCGTGATGGTCACGATCAGAGCGCTCCGCACGTTGCCCAGAAAAAGAAACAGGATCAGCGTGACCAGCAGGACTCCATCGGTCAGGTTGCGCAGTACGGTGTGGGTCGTGTAGTGGACCAGGTCACTGCGATCGAGGTGCGGGATGAGCTTTACACCAGCAGGAAGCTGGTGCTCGTTGAGCTGGGCGATCTTCTCATGCAGGGCGTCGAGTGTGGCATCCGCTTCCGCGCCCTTGCGCAGAAGAACGATGCCCTCGACAACATCGTCATCGTTGATAACAGTTCCATCTTCATGGCGGACAGTCTTGCCAAGCTGCCCCAGCCGCACCTTGGGCGCCTGCAGCGCCACGGCGAGATCGCGAACGTGGACGGGCGTGCCGTTCTGCACCTTCACAACCGTGGCCGCGATATCGTCCGTGGTCTGCATCAAACCGACGGCGCGCACGTTGAGCGCCTGCTCGCCGCGCTCGATGAAGCCTCCACCCGCATTCGTGTTGTTCGCCGCGAGGGCCTGTTCCACCTGGCTGAGCGAGAGTCCATAGGAAACTAACTTGCCCGGATCAATCTGCACCTGGTATTCGCGCGTGGGTCCGCCAAACGGGTTCACGTCTACTACGTTGGGAACCGACTTCAACTGGTTCACGACGTACCACTCGTTCAGCGTTTTCAGTTCCATCACGTCGTACTTCGGATTCGCGCTGCGCAGCGTGTAGAACATGATCTGGCCGGTCGGGCTGTAGTCCGGCCCCAGCGCGGGATTCACCCCGGGCGGCAGGATAGCCAGTTGCAACCGGTCGAGCACTTCCTGGCGCGCATTGAACGTCGTGGTTTGGTCGTCGTAAATGATCGTGATGACGGAGAGTCCTGCCAGCGAAGTGGATCGCAGGTGCGTCATGTGCGCGACGCCATTCAAGATCACTTCCAGCGGGACCGTAACTTGCTGCTCCACTTCCTCCGCGGCATGACCGGGCCATTGGGTGATGACCTGCGCGTAGGTGTCGGCAACGTCCGGGTAGGCCTCGATGGGAAGATTGCGAAAGGAAATGATGCCCCAGACGAAGAGCACAATCGCCACACTCAGCACGAGGATGCGGTTGCGCAGAGCAAAGTCGATGAGATACCGGATCATTTGCCCTGCTCCGCGACGGCCGAGGAAAACTCCAGCGCATTCGCCACGATCTGTTCTCCGGGCTTAACGCCGTTCTCAATCTGCTGCATCCCATCCGCGCCGCCTCCGCCCGTGCGCACCTCGACGCGGCGAAACTGTTGGGGGCCTTCTTTCCGGAATATCCAGTCCTTGTCTTGCAGCCGTAGCACCGCGGTCGATGGAATCAAGATCCGGGTCTGGGACTTACGCGAGTGGAATGTGGCTACGGCAAACATGCCGGGGCGTAACGATCCGTCGCGATTCGGTAGAACGATACGCACCTTGGCCGCACGAGTAGCCGGATCGAGGACACGGGAAATGTCCGCAACCTTGCCGTGGTAAGTCTTGTCCGGATAAGCGTTCAGACGGATCTCGGCGGTATCGCCGAGATGCACCTCGCCCAGATCGTTTTCGTAAACATCACAGAGCACCCACACCTGAGTAAGGTCAGCGATGGTGAAGAGGTTGGGGCTGTTGTCGAGGCTCTTGATACCTTCGAATCCGGAGATGTTTTGCTCGACGATCGTTCCCGAAACCGGGGCGCGAAGCTCGATCGTCGCACTGGGATGAGCCGGATCGCCGCCCAGCAGCCGAACGCGCTGATCCGCATTCTGCATGTCTACTTTGGCCTTCTCTTCCGTGTCCTCGGCTTGCTGCAAGTCCTTCTCCGCCAGTGCGCCGTGCGAGATGAGCAATTGGGCGCGGTCAAGGGCCTTTTGAGCCAACCGCTCATCGGCCGCGGCCTTCTGATAATCGGAAAACGCTCCCGCCAGGTCAGCGCTGCGAATGGAGAGCAGCAACTGGCCCTTCTTCACGAAATCTCCCAGCCGCACTTTTAGCTCGACGACCCGCCCCGAGCCTTGTGAAGTCACATGGATGGTGCTGTTGACGTCCGGAGTGACACTGCCGTTGGCATTCAGGGTGGTCGGCAGGTCCCGGGTCGCGACCGTGGCCAGCTTGAAGAGATCCGGATGCTCCACGGTGTAGAGATTGGGATCGAGCGTAACCTCCGATTTGGTTGCAGCGGCTTTGGGATCGCCAGAACACGCGATGCCAATTCCAGCAAGAAACAGCGCGCCACAGATGGCGGCAGCGCTAAAGAGCCTTTCATTCCTCATTGCACCACCTCGCGGCCCACGGCCAGATTGAGCTGATTAGCGGCGCTCAGGTAGGCGCCCACCAGATTGATGTAGCCCAGTTGCACGCTTCGGTATTCACTCTCAACGTTCAGAAAATCCAGCAACGATGCGCCACCGTGCTGATAGGCAAAGGCAACCGTGTCACGCACCTGGACGGATTGCTGAAGGTACTTGGCCTTGTAAGGCCGCAGCAGAGTCACGGTGCTTTCCAGCGTGGCGTAGCCGGAGTCGACGTCACTCAGCACCCCCGCTTGCGCGGCGTCGCGCAATCTTTCGTTGCGCGTGATATCGAGTTGTGTGCGCAGTTTCTCGCCTTGGTTGCGATCAAAGATGCGCAATGGGATGCTGACACTCGCGCCGAGAGTATTGATACCGAACGGGTTATTGTTGGATGAGTTGTGCGTATACCATGTGCTCAACGTCGGATCCGTTGAACCGTTGGCAAGTGCCAGTTTGTGATCCGTTTGGGCTTTGTCCACGGCCTCAACAGCGGCCTTCAAGTCTGGCCGCGTGTCCAGGGCAGTTTTCCGGAACTCATCGCGGGGCAGGAGTTGTTCATTGAAATCGAACGGGCCCGTCACATCGATTTGTTCAAGCGGAGTCCGGTCGTTCAGCAACGTGAGTAGCTGAATTTTCGCCGTGCGCAGCTTGACTTCCGCGGTCTGCACGTCTGACTCATACTGCACGCGCTGCAATTCCAGCCGGTCGAGATCGATCCGTGCGATGTCGCCGGCTTGGAATCGATTTCTGCTGATGTCGAGCACGTGGTCGTAGTAGGCGAGGTTGTCTCTCGCCAGCTGCAGCACTGCTTTGGCTTGCAGCGTCTGTACGAATGCGCCGCGCAAATTGAAAAGCAGGGTTCTCTCCAGATCGTCATGGTTCGACTCGGCAATCAGAGTCCCCTTCTTTGCACTCTCCAGGCGTAACTCGCGCTTGCGCTGCCGTTCGTGGAGATAGCCGATGCTGGGCGACTCAGACGTGCCCGCGAACGGCCGCCATACGCCCTTCTCAGGAGCGATTTGGATCGCATCTGACGACAGAGTGAACGTCGGGTTCGGCCGCAGGTAAGCAGTGATTTCCTCTGCTTTCGACTCGTCCACAGTCAACTGGCTCGCCAGCAGCGTGGGGTTTCTCCGCTCAAAAAGGGTCCGGACCCTCTCCCAAGTCCACGCCTCCTGCGCGGATGCGACCCGCCCGGGACAAAGCAAAAAGGACAGAATCAATAAGTGGATCCTTCGCATTGCACAACTCCGTAGCCCAGACAGCACCCCATGCGCCTGCAGGTGCCACTGCGTTCCACCGCGAAATCGCGGGGAGCGCAGCATCAATCCGGCTGGAACCGGTTGGAACTTAGTTGGATTGCGCCGCGGAAAGACGGCGTAAGTCGACCTAGAAGTTAGGCCTCGGGAGGGGCCCGGTCATGGACATTGCAGGCTACTGCGAGTTCGGGAAGAACGGGCAGATATTCTGAAACGGTGCCGCACACTTCGTTCTTGGGTTGGAGCGCAGCCACGTGAACCAGCCGCATGGGCCGTCCGCCGTTGTCGCTCCACGCTGGAGACTTGGCGCCGGGCGACTGTTTGACTGCGCGCTTGGAGACGCTGGACTCCTCCATCTCGATGCTTGCGGAATGCAAGTCATCCGAGGCAGAGACTACGGGAAACAGCAACGCAAGCAGACAACCCAGAAGAACCAGGGAACCAGGGTGAGATGGCTTCCCCGAACTCCGTGCCGATGCGGAGTGATGCCGCAGGACCAGAAAGGCCGGCAGCGCCAGCATCAGCCACAAAAGGTTGAGAAATAATTCCATGTTAACTGCTAAATCAACGGGTGCAGAATTGCACAAATTGTAACTGCAGTCCTCGGAAGATGTCGAATCGAAGCTGCAACTACGAGCACACGTACGATTTTCCAAGATCGATCTAAGAGTCATGGAATCGTGAGCCGTAGAAGGGTATTCGATTAATTGTCGAAAAAGCGCCGTTTCACCAGCTACGGGACTCTTGGACGATTCGAAGCTCCCGGCGCAACCTCGACCAACCCCGCCAGCAGCTGCCAATGCCTCGGATGTGGGCGGTAACCCTGACGAATCCGTCCCGCGTACCAGCGGCCAACACCGATTCGGGAAGCGATTGCTGAGGTGGATGCTTGGGCAAGACAAGGTTGGATTTTCTCTGAATAGAATTCGGCAGTCAGCCAGGCTGGTTGGCTCGAAGGATTCCAAGAAGATTGAGCCTTCGCGTGTCGCCTTCGCGTTTCTGACTGTTTTGCAAGTGCTTCGGGAGTGTGTGAAACCATCATTCCCCGCCGTGCGACCTCGACGAAACGTTCGGTCGCGTCAACCACGGCACACTGAGATACTTGCGGTGTCCAAGGTCGACTTTCTTCCCGCAGGCATGGCAAATGTTCTCTCGCTGCGGTGTAGGTACTGCGGGTGGGAGAGAAAGCTTGACTTTCGCTTCTCGCTTATGACGCTGTGTTAACCGTGTCGGTGGAGCGGCCTCAGGGAATGGTCTGGCGGATGAAGACCACAAGGTTCGCGCAACCCATTCGGCAAACGGCGCAACGGCACGGGCCCAGATCGGGGCTGTCTGTGAGAGCTTGACCGCGAGCGATCCCATCAGGCGGCAGTTCCCGTCACAGTTTCCTTTCCCTGAGAGCCGTGAGATCAGACTCTGAAGCAATGCCATCCAGCTCTGAAATCGCTAACATGAGCTATTGCGTATGTCGCCATGTTTGGCATCAAACATACTACGGGAGCAGCC
>Ga0075028_100000839_pt1 | contig 10971 bp, 19 predicted proteins | sample LitLauG_LLR_2014_FD_71390 | JGI IMG/M metagenome (GOLD analysis project Ga0075028, IMG submission 71390) | Freshwater sediment microbial communities from Pennsylvania, USA - Little Laurel Run_MetaG_LLR_2014 | ecosystem: Environmental > Aquatic > Freshwater > Creek > Sediment | place: USA... | reverse complement strand
AGCTGCTCGTTCACTGGCAACTGGATATCTTCGCGCTTCGGCAGGGCTATGACTCGGCCCTTGTAGTAGTCGCGATCGATTTCGAGCCACACCGGCACCGGTTGATGGCTGGCAAAATCTTTTGCGATTTCGAGAATTGGAACCTTGCGGCTGCTCTCGCGAATGGCAATCTCTTCTCCAACGGTAACTTCGTACGACGGGATGTTGACCTTGCGGCCATTCACCTGCACGTGCCCGTGACGCACTAACTGGCGCGCCTGGCGGCGGGAGATTCCAAAACCCATGCGGAAGACGACGTTGTCGAGACGGCGTTCGAGTTGTTCGAGCAGCTTCGCGCCGGTCACACCCTTGGATTTGACCGCGTTCTCGAAGTAGTTGCGGAACTGGCCTTCCTGGGTAAAGTAAATGCGTTTGGCTTTCTGCTTCTCGCGCAACTGGAGGCCGTAACCTACTACTTTGGTCTTCTTATCTTTCCCGTGCTGGCCGGGAGCGTAGTTGCGCTTCTCAATGGGGCACTTCTCGCTAAAGCACTTGGTGCCTTTGAGGAAGAGCTTGATGCCTTCCCGGCGGCAAAGACGGCATACTGCATCGGTGTAACGTGCCATTTTTCTCCTTCTGGAATCGGTTTACGGGGTGGCTACCCTTTCGTCCCGATTGAAAATCAGTTGTCAGATCTCAGCTCACAGGTCTCAGGAAAACCATATCCCGCCGATTTCTGCGGTCACCGAGAACCAAGGATTCATTTCCTATACGCGACGCCGTTTCGGCGGACGGCAACCGTTGTGCGGAATCGGGGTCGCGTCTTTGATCGAACGCACCTCAATACCGGCTGCGGAAAGCGCGCGCACGGCCGACTCGCGGCCCGATCCCGGCCCGCTGACGCGCACATCAACGCTGCGCACTCCGTGATCGCGCGCCATATTGGCGGCGTTCATGGCGGCCTGCTGCGCGGCGAACGGAGTACCTTTGCGCGATCCGCGGAAGCCGAGGGATCCCGAACTCTTCCACGCCAGCACGTTGCCGGTCAGGTCGGAGATGGTCACGATGGTGTTGTTGAAAGAGGCCTGTACGTGCACGAGCCCGTGCGGAACGTGCTTGCGCTCCTTCTTCTTGAACTGCTTCTTCTTGCCTTTTTTCTCCGGCGCGGCTGCGCCGCCCGCTGCTGCTGGTTTCGCCATAGTTTCGGTCTCGGGTCTTAGGTCTCAGGTCCCAAGGTCTCAGGAGGTCCCGATTCTGCTCAGACCTGGCCCCTGAGACCTGATACCTGGTTTCATGTTTTTGCCGTCGCCTTCTTCTTCTGCGCGACAGTGCCTTTGCGCGGACCTTTGCGGGTACGTGCGTTGGTGTGAGTCCGCTGTCCGCGAACCGGCAGATTGCGGCGATGACGGAATCCGCGATAGGAGCCGATCTCGATGAGACGCTTGATGTTCATCGAAACGTCTTTGCGCAGGTCGCCTTCGACTGCGCCCTCGTTTTCGATGACCTGGCGGATACGGTTGACTTCGTCTTCGGCCAGATCCTGGACTTTCTTCATCGGGTCGACTTTCGCTTCGTCGAGAATCCGCGCTGCGCGCGAGGTGCCGATGCCATAGATGTACGTGAGCGCGATATTCGCTTGTTTGTTACGCGGAAGATCGACGCCAGCAATACGAGCCATAGTTCCTCTCTAATCAGCCTTGACGCTGCTTATGCTTCGAGTTCTCGCAAATCACCCGCACCACGCCCTTGCGGTGGATGACTTTGCACTTGTCGCAAATTTTCTTTACCGATGCTCTTACTTTCATAAATCAGGTCTCGGTTCTCAGGTGTCTTGTTCCCACCGCGCGTGCTTGCCGGCAGAGATCCCTCGCTTCGCTCAGGATGACAAGCCTAATAGTTATTTGTAACGATACACAATCCGGCCGCGGTTCAGGTCGTAGGGAGAAAGCTCAACTGCGACTTTGTCTCCCGGCAGAATCCGAATGAAGTTTTTCCTCATCTTGCCGGAGACGTGAGCCAGGACCTGGTGTTTGTTTTCAAGTTCCACCCGGAACATGGCATTGGGCAGGGGCTCAACCACCACTGCCATGACTTCAATCGCGTCCTCTTTGCTCATTCCCCTCCTGAAACCAGCTATTGCGTCAAAATCATCGGCCCTTGCTGGGTTACGGCCACGCAATGTTCGAAGTGCGCGCTGTAACTGCCGTCGAGCGTTACGGCCGTCCACTTATCGCTCAAAACCTTGGCTTCGGGGCCGCCCGAATTCACCATCGGTTCAATCGCCAGCACCATGCCTTCGGTCAGTTCGGCGCCCTGGCCTTTCTTGCCGTAATTCGGGATTTGCGGGGCTTCGTGCAGTTTCGTTCCAATCCCGTGCCCAACAAATTCCCGTACTACGCTAAATCCAGCGGCTTCCACGTGCTTCTGGATCGCTGAGCCCACATGTCCGACGGTGTTGCCAATCTTCACCTGCTCGATGCCTTTGTAGAGCGAGGCCTCCGTCACTTCGAGCAGCTTCTTTAGCTCCGCAGCCACCGTCTCGCCCACCGGCACCGTGATAGCGGCGTCTCCGTAGTAGCCATCGAATACGACTCCGCAATCGATGGACACGATGTCGCCAATTTTCATCACGCGCTTTTCCGACGGGATTCCGTGCACGATCTCTTCATTGATCGAAGTGCACAACACGCACGGATAACCGTGATACCCCTTAAACGCCGGCTTGGCCCCGAAGTCCGCGATCATTTTCTCAGCGGCCTTTTCCAGGTCCATGGTGGTCGCGCCCGGGGCCACCACTTCCCTCAGATGGTTCAGAACCTGGCGGACCATCTGTCCGCTGCGCCGCATCTTTTCGATTTCTTCAGCCGACTTGCGGACGATTCGATCTTCCCCGAAACTGATCATTCTGGTTTTGCCACTTTGTCAGCGGCGTGCACGGCGGCGTGGCCGTCAATCACGCCAAATAGTTCGGCGGTGATTTCCTCGGGCGCACGATCGGCATTCACCGGAACCAGCCGTCCCTTGGCCCGGTAATACTCGGCGACCGGCCTGGTCATGTTCTCGTAGCCCGACAAACGCTCCGAGATGACCTCCTGGCGGTCGTCGTTGCGGATCACCAGCTTCGAGCCGTCCAGATCACACAACTCGTCGAAGCGAGGTGGCTGAGAGTGGACGTTGTAGAGCCGTCCACAGGCGGGACAGGAACGCCGGCCGGTAAGCCGTTGCAATAATTGAGTATAGTCCACCAGGAGCTGGATCACAACCGGCGGACATTTCTCCGAATTGTCAAAGATCTCTTGCTCCAGGAAAGCGTCGAGCCATCCTGCCTGGGCGGCCGTGCGAGGAAACCCGTCCAGCACATAACCCTCTCGGCAATCCGGCTCGCCCAACCGGTCCGCCACGATGCCGTACATCAACTCGTCCGGGACCAGTTCGCCTCGCGCCATGATGCTTTTGGCTTCAAGGCCGAGCGGCGTTCCGCGCCGCACGTGCTCCCGCAACAGATCGCCAGTGGAGATCTGCGGGATCCCGTAACGTTCGACCATCCGTTTGGCCTGCGTTCCCTTGCCAGCTCCCGGAGGACCCAGCAGGACGACCGGCCCAATCTTGCGAGCGGCTTTTTTGGCCATCCCGACATGGCCCCTTTTACTCGTATTTCTTCACGCGGGAACAGCCTCGTTCAACCGCGAACATCAAAATGTCGCCCCGTGCAGAAACAAACGGCGCTACCAGGTGCGGCGACCGCGGATCCGTCCACTCTTCGGCGTGAAGCCGTCGTAGTGGCGCATGATCAACTGCGCTTCAATCTGCGTAACCGTATCCATGGCGACGCCAACAACGATCAGCAGCGATGTTCCCCCAAAGTAAAAATTCACGCCCAAGCCGTTCGTGACCCAGGTCGGCAAGTTCTCGAAAATACGACCGACCAGCGGGAGATGGTTGAGCTTAATGCCGGCGATCATCCACTCGGGGATCAGCGAGATGATGATCAGATAGAGCGCGCCGACCAGCGTGATGCGGGTGAGCACATCGTTGATGAAGTCGGAGGTGCGCTTGCCCGGCCGGATACCCGGGATAAACCCGCCCCACTTCCGCATGTTGTCGGCCACCTCGTTCGGGTTGAACACGATCGAAATATAGAAGTAGGCGAAGAAAACAATGCCGACACAATAAAGCAGCGTATAGAGGGGCTCTCCCCAGCGCAGCGCCTCGAGAATGGGTCCGATGACCTTATTGTTGTGCAGGGGCGCCGCTAGCATTTGCGGCAACGCCAGGATCGAAGAGGCGAAGATGACGGGCATGACGCCGCCGGCGTTAACACGCAGGGGGAGGTGAGTCGATTGGCCGCCCATAACTTTTCGTCCAACGACGCGCTTGGCGTATTGAACGGGGATGCGGCGTTCACTGCGCTCAACATAGACGATAAAGGCGACCACCGCGATCATGAGAACGAGCAGCATGAGGATGGCTGGAAAGGTGAACGCTCCCCAGGCGGCGGTACTGGCTTTTTCGTAGAGGTCGATCACGCCGCGCGGCAGACCCACGACGATGCCGGCGAAGATCAGCAGCGACATGCCGTTGCCGATGCCCCGCTCGGTGATCTGCTCGCCCAGCCACATGATGAAGGCGCTGCCGGTGGTGAGCGTGAGCATGGTCATCAGGATAAAACCGGGGCCGGGGTTGTTGACGAAGTCGCCGGCTTTCTGCAGGCTGACGGCAATGCCAAACGATTGAACGGCGCTGAGAATGACAGTGAGGTAGCGCGTCCACTGGGTAATTTTCTTCCGGCCCATCTCGCCTTCCTTCTGCAACTTGGCGAGAGGTTCATAGACGACGGTGAGCAACTGAAGGATGATCGAGGCCGTGATATAGGGCATGATGCCCAGGGCGAAAATCGTCAGCCGGCGCAGATTGCCGCCGCTGAACAGGTCGACGAAGCCGAGCACGGTGCCACGGTTTTGTTCGAAGAACTGCGCCAGGCGGTCACCGTTGATGCCGGGAGTGGGGATGTGGCCGCCAATGCGATACACCGCCAAGAGCCCCAGCGTGAACAGCACACGCCTGCGAAGGTCGGGAACCCGGAAGATGTTCGCCAGCTTATCCAGCATTACTGCAAGACCTCAAACTTGCCGCCCGCCTTGGCGATCTTTTCCTGCGCCGATTTCGAAAACTTGTGCGCGTGCACAGTGATGGCCGACTTGAGTTCGCCGTTGCCGAGAATTTTGATCGGCTTCTTGCCGTGCACAACTCCGGCTTTCTTCAGGACTTCGGGAGTGATGTCAGTTTCGCCCAATTCCGCCAGACGGTCCAGATTCACGACCGCATATTCCTCGCGGAAAATATTCGTGAAGCCGCGCTTGGGGATACGGCGATGAAGAGGCATCTGGCCGCCTTCGAATCCGCGAAGCAGGCGCGAACCGGAACGGGAACGCTGTCCTTTGTGGCCGCGGGTGGAAGTCTTGCCCATGCCGGAACCCATACCGCGTCCGACGCGCTTGCGCTTTTCTGTTGCCTTGCGCGGTGCTCTGATTGTCGAAAGATTCATAGGAATTCCTTTAGGTCTAAGTTGTCAGGTCTCAGAAAAACCTTGAGCCCGCTTCTCAAATCGCAATTCCTGAGACTTGCGACCTGACACCTGAGACCTAGTTCACAATCTCCACCAGGTGCGGCACTTTCTTCACCATGCCACGGATGGCGGCGGTGTCGGGGCGCTCGATGACCTGGTTCAGGCGGGTGAATCCCAGGCCTTTGACGACTCTTTTGTGCTTCACCGGAGAGCAGATGGCCGACCGCACCCACTTGATGTGGATCTTGCCGCCGCTCTGTTTTGACGTCCTGGCTGCCATTTCGATTCCCCTTGCGCAGTTAGGAGTTCGCAACTTACTCGCCGTGCGAACTACGAATTACGAGCTACGACTCACAGTTCTGCCACTGCCTTGCCGCGCATGGCAGCGACGTCTTCCCTGTTTTTCAGTTTCTTCAGCGCGTCGAAAGTCGCCTTGATCACGTTGTGCGGATTCGTGGTGCCGATCGACTTGGTGAGCACATTCTGAATGCCAGCCGAAGTCATGACCGCTCGCACCGCGCCGCCGGCGATTACGCCAGTTCCTTCGGGAGCGGGCTTCAGCAACACCATGCCGGACCCGTAGCGTCCGAGGACGGTATGAGGAACGGTGGTCTGGGTCAGGTTGACTCGGACGAGATTTTTTTTCGCCGACTCGATTCCTTTGCGGATGGCTTGCGGAACTTCTTTTGCCTTGCCCGATCCGTATCCAACCACGGCCGCGGCCGGATCGCCGACTACGACCAGCGCCGCGAAGGACAGGTTCTTGCCGCCCTTGACGACCTTGGTCACGCGGTTAATCGAGACCACCTGGTCTTTCAACTGATACGCACCCGCATCGAGTTTTTTTCTAACTGTTGGCATCTAAAAATCTCATTTCTTGATTAAAACTGCAATCCCGCTTCGCGTGCGGCATCGGCCACGGCCTTGACGCGGCCGTGGTAAATGTAGCCGCCACGGTCGAACACGACTTTGGTGATGCCCTTCTGCTTGGCGAGTTCAGCGATTTTCTTCCCGACCGTTTTCGCCGAAGCCACATTGCCGCCGGTGACACGCTCGCCCTTTTTGCCTTCCGCAGTTGAGGCGGCGACCACGGTAACGCCTTTGAGGTCGTCGATCACCTGCACATAGATGTGATTGAGCGAGCGGTACACGTTCAACCGCGGCCGCTCGGGTGTGCCGATCACTTTCTTGCGGATGCGGTCGTGTACTCGCTGCCGCGTCTGGTTTTTGGAAGCTTTTCTCAGCATCTTGAAACCCTCAGTTCGCTCGCCGTTAGTCGTTGGTCGTTGGTCGTTAGCGAACGACCGCCGACCAGCGACTATCGACTGTTTACTTCGCTCCGGTCTTGCCGACCTTCTTCTTCAGGCGTTCGCCGGCATAGCGCACACCCTTGTTCTTGTACGGATCGGGAGGGCGCAGGGAGCGCATTTCTGCGGCCACCTGTCCGACCTTCTGACGGTCGATCCCATTCAGCGTCAGGCGCGTCTGCTTGGGATCGACCGCACAATCGACGCCCGTGGGCAGCGGATACTCGATCGGGTGGGAATAGCCGAGGCTGAAAACCACGGTGCCCTTCCCTTTCAGTTCGGCGCGGTAGCCGATGCCAACGATTTCCAGCTCCCGAGTCCAGCCCTTAGTAACGCCCTCGACCGCATTGTTGACGAGTGCGCGCGCAAGCCCGTGCACGGCGGCCTGCGAGTCATTCTCGCGGATGGCGACCAGGTTGCCGTCCTTCTGTTCGATCTTGATGCCGGACGGAAGCGGCGTGTCCACTTTCCCCTTGGGCCCCTGGACCGCGACGGTATTGCCTTCGATTTTGACCGTCACGCCTTTGGGGATAGCGATCGGTTTTTTTCCAATTCGTGACATAGCTATAAGCTCTCAGCCTTCAGCTCTCAGTTAGATCTCAGCGGTGTAACTGAAAGCTGAGAGCTGGAAGCGCCTTTCTACCAAATCTCGCACAACAACTCGCCGCCCAGGCCTTGTTTGCGCGCCTGGCGACCGGTCATCACGCCTTTGGGCGTGGTCAGGATGTTGATGCCGAGTCCACCCAGTACGCGCGGGATCTCAGTGCGACGCACGTAGACGCGGCAGCCCGGGCGCGACACGCGCGCCAGGTTCGAGATGGCGGCCTCGTTGTTGTTGCCGTACTTCAAGTAGACGCGCAGGACCTTGTGTCCTTCTTCCTCGGCTGGCTTGAAGTTCGCGATATAGCCCTCTTCTTTCAGAATGCGGGCAATTTCGGTCTTCAGCTTGGAAGCTGGAATGTCGACTTTCTGGTGCCGCGCGCGAATCGCGTTGCGGATACGCGCCAGCATGTCTGCGACCGGATCGGTCAACCTCATCGTTTGCTTCTCCTCGAGCCACCCGTTCGCTCCGCATTCAGCGGAGAACCTGCGGCAGCCGTGTTCAGTCGCTAGTTGCTGGTCGCTAGTCTCTAGCCAACCCCGCCTCTCGACGACCGTTCTGAACTACGTCAATGCCCCTGTCTCGGGCCGTTGGCCGCTCATGAATCACCGGCAACGAGCGACCAGCAACTGCTTTTCTACCAGGACGACTTCGAGACACCGGGGATCTCGCCCCGCAATGCCAGTTGCCGGAAGCAAAGACGGCAGATGCCGAACTTCCGGATAAAGGCCCGCGGGCGTCCGCAGATCTTACAGCGGTTGTGCTTGCGCGACGAAAACTTCGGCTTCCTTGCGTCCTTGACTCGTTTTGCGGTAGTGGCCACTTATCTTCTAGCTCCTGGCTGCCGGCTTCTAGCAACCTGTTCTTTGCGAATGTGCTCTCACTTCTGCAATCGGACTTCTCACTTCTGACTTAGGCCCGGAACGGCATGCCCAAGTGCTTCAGCAGCGTGCGCGCCTGATCGTCGGAACGGGCAGTCGTAACGATGGTGACGTTCATACCCTTCAGCTTGTCGACCTTTGCATAATCGATCTCCGGGAAGATCAGCTGATCGTGCAGGCCGAGCGTGTAATTGCCGCGGCCATCGAACGACTTCGTTGAGACTCCGCGGAAGTCACGCACGCGCGGAAGCACGATGCTCACCAGGCGGTCGAAGAACTCGTACATGCGGTCGCCGCGCAGCGTCACCATCGCGCCGATCGGCATGCCCTCGCGAACTTTGAAAGCCGCAATCGATTTTTTGGCGCGCGTGACGACTGGCTTTTGCCCTGTGATCTGGCCAAGTTCGTTGACGGCCGGATCCATGATCTTCGCGTTCTGCGTCGCTTCACCCACGCCCATGTTGACGACAATTTTATTGAGCTGTGGAACGGCGTTCGCATTCTTAAGCACAAGCTCTTTCATCAGGGCTGGGGCCACTTCCTTTTCAAAGCGCACACGCAGCCGCGGACGTTCTTTCGCGGAATGCCGTGGCGCTTCCGGCCCAGCCTTGGGCTCTTCCGCCGTCCGCTTCTCGCCCTTGCCCAGCTTGCCCTTTTTCGGATCGTCTTTTGCCATGTTCGTTGCTGCCTTCTCCGTCACGGTTTCGGAGTGGTTACCGGTTCGTGAGGAATTTTGTAATTTTGCAATCGGGTAATTTTGCAATTTGAAATTCGCGGGCCTCTCAAATTACACAATTACCCGATTACTCAATTGCCAAATCTATTTATCCAGCGTCGTCCCGCACTTCTTACAGACTCGCACTTTTCGGTCGCCGCGGACTTCGTGTCCGACGCGGACCGGGCCGCAGGTGGAGCAAACCAGTGCGACGTTGGAAATCGAAATCGGCCGTTCCTGCTCGGCGATACCGCCCTTGATGTTGCGCTGCGGATTCGGGCGCACGTGCTTTTTTACCGTCATAACGTGCTCGACCAGCACCCTGGCTGTGTCGGGAAACACGCGCAGTACGCGTCCCTCTTTGCCCTGATCCCGTCCGGTCATCACCTTCACGGTGTCGTTGCGCCGAATATCGACTCGCTTGTGTTCAGTGGATACTGTTCTCATTGGCAAAACCCTCTTTGTGCTTCGCGAAATTCCTTACAGCACCTCAGGCGCAAGCGACACAATCTTCAAAAATTTCTTCTCACGCAATTCGCGCGCGACCGGGCCAAACACACGGGTCCCGACCGGCTCGCCCGCATCGTTGATCAACACGGCTGCGTTCGAATCGAAGCGGATGTAGGTTCCGTCGCGCCGGCGATGCTCCTTGCGGGTGCGCACGATCACAGCCTTCACGACTTTGCCCTTCTGCACCTGTCCGTCCGGCGAAGCTTCCTTGACGCTGGCGGTAACGACGTCGCCCAGCCCAGCCCGCAGGCCGGTCCCGCCGCCGAGCGGCAGAATCATCTGCAGCTTGCGCGCGCCGGAGTTATCGGCGACTTCGAGCATGGATCTCATCATTACGGCCATGTCGGTTTCTCCCTTCGCGTCTTCGCTCTAGCGGCCGGCGACAATATCGGCGTCGGCAGCGATTTCCGGCACCAGGGCCGTCTTGCGCACGATTTCTTTTAGGGTCCAGCGCTTCAGCCGCGACAGGGGACGCGATTCCTCGATCCGCACGGTGTCGCCGATGTGGGCTTCGTTTTTCTCGTCGTGAGCGTAGAACTTCTTCCGGATCGAGATTACCCTCCCGTAGAGCGGATGCGCCTTCTTGCGCGTGACTTCGACCACGATCGTCTTCTTCATTTTATTGGAGACGACCTTGCCCAGCAGCAGCTTGCGGTGCGATTGCTTTTCCGGCTGGCCTGTAGTTTCCGGCATGTTATTTCTTCTCCGTTTTGCGGGCGACAGCCAGTTCCTGCTCGCGCAGGATGGTCTTCACGCGCGCGATGTCCCGGCGCAGCCCGCGAATCTTTTTCAGGCTCTCGGTCTGTCCCATATTCATCTGGAACTTCAACTTGAAGAGCTGGTCGGCCAAATCCCGTCCCTGATGCTTGAGCTCGTCGTCGGTCAAGTTGCGAATTTTTTCTGCCTTCATAAAATCAGGTCTCAGTTCTCAGGCGTCAGGGAACTCGATCCCTGACCTCTGCGATCCTTTACAGCACTTCGCGCTTTACGAACGTGGTGCGCAACGGAAGTTTGTGCGACGCAAGGCGCATGGCTTCCTTCGCGTCGGTAATGGAAACACCTTCCATCTCAAACAGAATCTTGCCCGGACGAACGACGGCGATCCAGTGATCTGGCGCACCCTTGCCCTTGCCCATACGGGTTTCAGCCGGCTTCTTGGTTACCGGCTTATCCGGGAACAAGCGGATCCAAATCTTGCCGCCGCGCTTCACGAAACGGGTCATCGCCACGCGGCTGGCTTCAATCTGACGATCGGTGATCCAGCCCGGCTCCAGGACCTTTAGGCCAAACTGTCCGAACGCAAGCTCGGAGCCGCGCCAGGCCTTGCCCGTCATGCGACCGCGCTGTTGCTTGCGGTACTTTACTTTTTTCGGCATCAACATAAATCAGGTCTCAGTTCTCAGGTGTCAGGT
>Ga0075028_100000832_pt1 | contig 10999 bp, 10 predicted proteins | sample LitLauG_LLR_2014_FD_71390 | JGI IMG/M metagenome (GOLD analysis project Ga0075028, IMG submission 71390) | Freshwater sediment microbial communities from Pennsylvania, USA - Little Laurel Run_MetaG_LLR_2014 | ecosystem: Environmental > Aquatic > Freshwater > Creek > Sediment | place: USA... | reverse complement strand
TTGGCGCAAAGAGCGCGTGGACAGCTTCGTCATGCGGCGTATCCCATCGCGCATCGCCAACTGGACCATGGCCAAGCTGAGCGGCGTGGACATCCACGACTTCGGCACCACATACAAAGCCTATCGCCGCGACATTATTCAGCAGCTGCCGCTCTACGGCGAACTGCATCGCTTCATTCCGGCGCTGGCCTCATGGTATGGCGCTTCGATTTGCGAGATTCCCATCAAGAACATCAACCGGCCCAAGGGCGCGTCGCACTACGGAATTTCGCGCACCTTCCGCGTGTTCTTTGACCTGATTACCATCCGCTTTCTGCTGAAATACATGTACCGTCCACTGCACCTGTTTGGCACGGTGGGCATGCTCTCACTGTTCGGCGGCATGGGCGTGGCCTTCTGGCTGATGCTGAGCAAGCTGATCTGGCACCAGAGCGTGATGGGCGCGCACGGTCCGCTGATGATCTCCGCCGCTGTCTTGATCGTGTTTGGCGGTCAAATGCTGGCGCTGGGCCTGCTGGGCGATCTTCAGGTACGAAACTTCCAGGAGCCAAGCCGTCGTGTGCCGTACACGGTGGCCCATGTGTTGCGGTCACAAAGCCAGGAACAGGCCGTCAACGAATAGCATCCAAGTAACCGGGAAATCATAAGAGTAAAAAATGACGACTGCCATTCCTACGCAAACTGAGCTGCGTCTTGCAAAACGCATGTCGCGCTTGGGATCAGAAACTGCCTTTGAAGTACTCGCCAAGGCGCGCGCCCTGGAAGCCCAGGGTAAAGACATCGTTCACCTGGAAATCGGCGAACCTGATTTTGATACACCTCAGAACGTGATTGATGCCGGCATCAAGGCCATCCATGATGGCTATACCCACTATTCGCCGTCCGCCGGCATGCCCGAACTGCGCCAGACTGTGGCCGACGATGTCACCCGCACCCACGGCGTGAAAGTAAATGCCGATGAAGTGGTGATTGTTCCCGGCGGCAAGCCGACGATCTACTTCACGTTTACCGCGCTGGTGGAAGAAGGCGACGAAGTTATCTATCCCAACCCGGGATTCCCGATTTACGAATCGTTGATCAACTTTACCGGCGCCAAGGCCGTTCCGCTGCAGATGCGTGAAGAGAAAAACTTCCGCCTGGACCCCAACGAACTTGCCGACCTCATCACTGACCGCACCAAGCTGATTGTGCTGAACTCTCCGCACAACCCCACGGGATCTGTGCTCACTCAGCAGGACGTGAAAGACATTGCCACGGCCATTGGCGACCGCGACATCATGGTCTTGTCCGACGAAATCTACAGCCGCCTGATCTTTGAAGGCCAGCACCACTCGCTGATGTCCCTGCCCGGATGGCGCGACCGCGTGATCATGCTGGATGGCTGGTCCAAGACCTATGCCATGACCGGATGGCGGTTGGGCTACGGCGTGATGCGCAAAGACCTGGCCGCACACTTTGGCCGCCTGATGACCAACGTGAACTCCTGCAGTGCAGGCTTCACCCAGGTTGCCGGCATGGAAGCTCTCAAGGGCGACCAGGCTTCCGTGGTACACATGTGCTCGCAGTTCAAGGCGCGGCGTGATAAGTTCATCGCCGGCCTGAACAACATCAAGGGCTTCAGCTGCACGCTGCCCCACGGAGCGTTTTACGCCTTCCCCAACATTAAGAAGACCGGATGGGATTCGCGCAAACTTGCCGAAGTAATGCTGAATGATGCCGGCGTGGCTTGCCTGTCCGGCACGGCATTTGGCCAGTTCGGTGAAGGCTACTTGCGCTTCAGCATTGCCAACTCCATGGAGAACCTGGACAAAGCCCTGGACCGCATTGGCGCATGGGCCAAGAAGAACCTGTAGCCGCAGATTCGCGTGAATGAGCGCAGAACTGTTCTGTCACTCCGCTCCAACCCGCTTGCGAGAAGAACGTAGTCAGAGCCTCTCTGAACCGGAGGCACGCAGCTCGCCTCGCTAGTTGGGCGAGGCCGCTGACTCTACGAAATCGGCCGCGAATGAATGCGAGAGGAAAGCTAGACTCGCGTTTGATTCGCGGCCTGACTTTTGCCTCCATCAGCGATCATCTGCGAAAATCAGCGGCGAAGAACTTTCATGCCAAATTCATTCAAAGTATTTGCCACCTGCCACATCGGCGACGCCGCCGAAAGCCTGCTGCGCCAGCGCGGCTGCGATCTGGAAATCTTTCCCGGACCGGAAGCTCCGCCGAAAAAGCTGATCATAGAGAAAGTCGCCGGCGGCATTGACGGATTGATCACCACGTTGCGCGACCCCATCGACGCCGAAGTGTTTGAAGCTGGCAAAGGCACGCTCAAGGTGGTGTCACAGATCGCTGTTGGTTTTGACAATATCAATCGCGCTGACGCCAATCGCTACCGCGTGCCGTTTACCAGCACGCCGGAAGTCCTCAATGACGCCACGGCGGAGTTCGCCTTCTTTATGATGGGCGCTCTTTCCCGCCACCTGTGGGACAGCGAACGCATGGTGCGTGAAGGGAAGTGGGGCGCGTGGCATCCTTATCTTCCTTATTTAGGCGACGAGATCACGGGCAAGACCATTTCCATCATCGGTACGGGACGAATCGGACTGGCGCTCATCAAGAAATGCATGGGCTTTGATATGAACGTGCTTTGCTACGATCCGGTGTACCAGAACCACCAGTTTGCCGCGGACATGCAGCAGTTGATGGACCTGCGCCACAAATTGGGCATGGTGAAAGAGAAAAACTGGATCAAATACGTGAGCCTGGACGAAGCGCTGGCGGAAGCCGACTACGTAAGCCTGCACGTCCCTCTGGTTCGCGACGGCAAAATGCCCACGTATCATCTGATGAACGAGCGCACGTTGAAGCTGATGCGCAAGGACGCTTACCTTATTAATGCCGCGCGTGGTCCGGTGATTGACGAGGTTGCGCTGGCCAAAGCGCTCAAGGAGCGCTGGATCGCCGGAGCCGCACTGGACGTCTACGCAAAAGAACCGCTCAGCGCGGATTCGCCGCTGCTGGACCCCGAGATTGAAGACCGCTGCCGGTTGTATCCGCATTTTGCCAGCGCCGGAAGGATCACGCGGCTGTCGGTCGATCCGGAAAAAGGCATGGCCGGACGATGCGCGCAGGGATTACTGGATGTGTTGGAAGGGAATTATGGCGGCGATAGAACACGCATGCCCTATGTGGTGAACAAAGAGAACTGGATGGGATCAGGCGCGGACGGAGAAGGGATTTAAAACATCGGGTGATCCGGTGATCGGGTGATCCGGTGATCTGAACCTGGCAAGAAACTGAAAATGGACACGACGACGATGAGAACAACAACAGCGCAAAGAAGTAATAGCACCAAGAAGAACTTGTCCCCGGCACAACGTGCGGAATTACTCCGGGCGTTGAAAGCCCGTTTTGAGAAGAACATGAACCGCCACAAAGGTCTTGAATGGGCGCAGATACAAGCCAAGCTGGAAGCTAATGCTGAAAAGCTGTGGTCGCTCAATGAAATGGAGCGAAGCGGCGGCGAGCCGGACGTTGTTGGCCACGACAAGAAGACGGGCGAATACATTTTCTATGATTGCGCAGCGGAAAGCCCGAAGAACCGCAGAAGTGTTTGTTACGACGGCGAAGCGTTGGCGTCAAGGAAAGAACATAAACCGGCAGACAGCGCCGTTGACATGGCCACGGCCATGGGCATCGAGCTTCTGACGGAAGAAGAATATCGGGAACTGCAGAAACTCGGAAACTTTGATACGAAGACGTCGAGCTGGGTGAAAACGCCTTCTGATATCAGAAAACTCGGCGGCGCTATCTTTTGTGACCGCCGCTACAACACGGTCTTCGTGTATCACAACGGCGCGGAATCTTACTATGCCGGCCGGGCGTTTCGTGGCTGGCTAAGGGTCTAGGTTCTTGCATACTCGGCAGCGAAGATTTGTTTGCCTGCGCTATCTCGCCGTCGTCACCAGCGCATTGACCATCGACTTGAAAATCTTCGCGCCATCGGCGGAGCCCAGCAACGCTTCACTGCAACGGTCGGGGTGGGGCATCATGCCGAGAACGTTGCGGCCTTCATTGCAGATACCGGCGATATTGTCTAAAGACCCGTTGGGATTGGCGTCCGCAGTGATCTGGCCGTCGGGCGTTGCGTAACGGAAGACGATCTGGTTCTGGCGCTTCAGCGCATAAAGCGTGGCGACGTCACAATAATAGTTGCCGTCCATGTGGCCGATGGGGATTCGCAACACGTCACCGGGCTTGCAGGCGTTGGTGAAAGGCGTGTCGGCGTTTTCCACGCGCAGGTCAACGAACTTGCAGATGTATTTTAGTCCGGCGTTGCGCATGAGCGCACCAGGTAGCAGACCGGCTTCGCACAGGATCTGGAATCCGTTGCAGATGCCGATGACCAATCCGCCGGAACCCGCAAACTTTTGGAGTTGGTCCATGATGGGCGCGAATTTGGCGATGGCGCCAGTGCGCAAGTAGTCACCGTAAGCAAAACCGCCGGGGACGATGATGGCGTCACAGTTTTCCAGGTTGTGCGACTCGTGCCAAAGGAATGCCGCTTGCTGTCCGGTGGAGGCAATGGCTGCGTTGTAGCTGTCCTGATCGCAATTGGAGCCGGGGAAAATGATAACGCCAAATTTCATAAAACCATTTAACCACAAAGGACACAAAGGATCACTAAGGAATGCCAAGGTGAGAAGTGAGATTGGCGTGAGTCCCAATACGCAAGGTTGCACTGGGAGATCGTCACTTTGACTGCACCTTTGTGTTCCTTGGTATTCTTTGTGGTTGAACTGAATCAATGAATTTGCTCCCGCACCTTCGCACCACCGGATCAGCCCTGAAGAACTGGTTCGTTGCCCAGTGTCTGGACTCGCTGGCCGTCGCGCTGATGTGGCTGCTGGGGCTGCTGATTGTCGGCATACCGTGGGCGCCTTTGTGGGCGTTGCTCGCCGGTGCGCTGCAGTTTATTCCTAACCTCGGTGGAGTGATTGCCGTGGCGCCGCCGGCGATCATTGGCGCGCTCAGTGAAGATCACATGAAGTTCTTCTACGTGCTGATTCTCTATGCGGTGATCACCGTGACGGACGGCTTCTTCCTGCAGCCCTATTTCATGAAGCGAAAGGCAAGCGTGCCGTTCTGGGCATCATTACTCGCGCCGCTGGTACTGGCGTTGGCGATTCCATTCTGGTGGGCCGTGCTGCTGGCTCCGCCGATTCTGGCGGTGGCCTACGCGTTTCGCAAAAAGGGGTCAGCGGAGCGCCCAATCTCAGGGGCGTCTTGATTTCCGTTCGCGCCACCAGCGGGGAGGCCGCGGGGCTGAATCTGCTGTCAGGCCGCTGTAGGCCACGATCAGTCCGAAAATCATCATGGGCAGGGCACTCATTAAGGTGATCAACCCGGTTCGCCAATCGCCGTGATCACGCGCCGCTAGAATGGATTCAACGAGGAGGAAGAATCCTCCACCCATCCAAATTGCGGACACGATAAAGACTCCAGCCCGCTGGACCATATTCAACTTCATTTTGTGACGGACAATGTGCCGGTAGAAACGGGCTTCGTTGAGGACGGTATCAGGAAACACGATGTTACGCTGCCGGTTGGTGATATCGCGTTCCCAGGCCTGCAACTTCTTGTCGGTAGTCATGAGCGAAGGAAGTCGATTCGGCGGCGCATTTCAACGGCTAAACTTCGGCGAAAGATGCGCTGTATTCGATCCAAAAGAACTGCCGAAGAGCTTACCACGGTACCGGCAAAATGACGCGAGACCATGCTATAATCCACTTGTTTTCATGCGTTTTCTTGACTTTCGTCCGCTCCCCTGCGGGCGGGCAAAAATCCTAGGCTTTGAGGTTACAACCATGTCTGGCCACTCAAAATGGGCCACAATTAAGCACAAAAAAGGCGCGCTGGACGCCAAGCGCGGCAAGATATTCACCCGCCTGATCAAGGAAATCACCATGGCTGCCAAGGGCGGCGGTGGTGACGTTGAAGGCAACCCGCGCTTGCGCACCGCCGTGGCCGCGGCCAAGGCGGAGAACATGCCGGCGGACAACATCAAGCGCGCCATCCAGCGCGGCACCGGCGAACTGGAAGGCGTGAACTACGAAGAAATCACGTTTGAAGGCTATGGCCCGGGCGGCGTGGCCTTGCTGGTGGAAGTCACCACGGACAATCGCAATCGCACCGTGAGCGACATCCGCCATGCCTTTACCAAGGGCGGCGGGAACATGGGCGAGGCCGGATCAGTGGCCTGGATGTTCCACAAGAAAGGCTCCATCATCATCCCCAAGGCCAAAGCCAAGGAAGACGATTTGATGGCCATTGTCCTGGAGCAGGGCGGCGACGACCTGAGCGATGACGGCGACAACTGGGAGATCATCACTCCGCCAAACGCTTTTGAAACCGTGCTGGACGCGGTGAAGAAATCAGGCGCTGAAGTTGTCCATTCTGAAGTGGGAATGATTCCATCAACCTACATGAAGCTGGAAGGCTCCGCGGCCAACCAGATGATTCGCCTGCTGGAAACGCTGGAAGACCAGGACGACGTGCAGAACGTGTATTCCAATTTCGACGTTGACCAGAAAACGCTGGAAGAAGTGGCCGACTAGGTCAATTTTTCTTTTTTACCAAGAGGCGGCCTGCGGGTCGCCTTTCGGTTTTAGGACTACCGTTGCTCATTGTTCCAAAACGTTTATCATGGGCGTGTTCGTTTTGAGGGCTTAATGCCAAAACAATTTAATTTCTCCGTGCTTCCGTGTATCCGTGGTGGAATTGCCGCTCTTCTTTTTCTGATGATGTCCATCGGCGCCGCCTCTGCGCAATCCACCAAGCCTCTCGATGGCCAGCCCTGGGACGTTGGCGTGTGGGGCAGCGGAGGATTCAGCGTTCCAGGTGGAACAAAAGACACCAAGGTCATTGATGCCGGCGTGCGCGTGGGCAAGGTGGTCACCGACGACGTGGGGCGAGGATTCGTTCGCGGGAATTTCGAATGGGCGGCGGACCTGATGCCGGCCTATTATGTACTCCAACCTGCGCCTGCAAAGAATTCTTATGGCGCAGCGTTTAACCCATTAAACCTCAAGTGGAACTTTACCTCTTCAGGGCGCACAATTCCGTATTTGGAACTAGGCGGCGGCGTGCTTTTCAGCAGACACGTTGTGCCTCTGAACACCTCGCATGTCAACTTCATCACTCATGCGGCGCTGGGTTTCCACTTCTTCAATACGCAAAGGCGCGCCATCACGGCCAGCATCCGCTACGAGCATATCTCCAACGCCGGACTGACGGTGCCGAATCCGGGGGTCAATACCGTGCAGTTCATGGTGGGAATGAACTGGCTTAAGTAACTTTCCCCGAAGCATTTCTTCGGCAAGCGTAGTATTTCAGCGAAGTGTTAACGGATTCTAATTCTCTCCATCACCGTTCTAAGTAGTTGATCTGACCTTAGGTACCCATCTCTCTGCGATCCGTCAGGAACGTTCGACTGCCTTGCGGGCATCTCAAGCAAAGTGCCGCACTCGTGTTGAGAGGGAACCTGATGAAACCGCTTTCTGTTTTCAACGTACGTCCGTCATTGCCTGAACCGTTACAACCGCTGCTGGCCATCGCGGAAAACTTGCGCTGGAGCTGGGATCATGGAGCGATTGCTCTCTTTCGCAGACTCGACCAGCATCTGTGGGAGGAGTCCGGACAGAATCCGGTTCGCATGCTGGGCAGCGTGGACCAGTCCACGTTTGAATCGGCAGCACATGACGACTCGTTCCTGGCCCATCAGAAGGGTGTAGCGGATACGCTGGCTTCCTATCTGTCAGGCAAAGGGGCATGGTTCCCACGCGAGCACCCTGCGAACAACAAACTATTGGTCGCGTATTTTTCCGCTGAGTTCGGTATCACCGAGTGCCTGTCAATTTTTGCTGGAGGACTCGGTGTGCTGGCGGGCGACCACTTGAAAGCAGCCAGTGATCTGGGGCTGCCCCTGGTGGGCATGGGACTGCTGTACCAGCAAGGTTATTTTCGGCAGTACCTGAATGCCGCGGGCTGGCAACAGGAAGCGTATGAGGACAATGACTTCCATGTAATGCCCATCAAACGTGTGCCTGATCTCAAGGTTCAGGTTGAGTTGCCAGATGGCGTGGTGCAAGCGCAGATTTGGTGCGCGCAGGTGGGAAGGCTGAAGCTTTTTCTTCTGGACACCAACATCCCTGAGAATCGTCCGGAGCACCGCAAGATCACCGACCAGCTTTATGGCGGCGATCTGGAAATGCGAATCAAGCAGGAAATTCTGCTGGGTATTGGCGGTTATCGGGCCCTGGCCGCCATGGGCCTGGAGCCCACGGTGTATCACATGAATGAAGGGCATTCGGCTTTTCTGGGGTTGGAACACATCTTGCACTTGATGAAGACGCAGCGGCTGTCCTTTCGTCAGGCGCGGGCCCTGGCGTCAGCAAGCCTGATCTTCACCACGCATACGCCGGTGGCCGCGGGCCATGATTACTTTCCTGGCCCATTGGTGGAACGCTATTTTTCCCGGCAGTTCGAGGGCCTGGGCCTAGACCGCGCAGAATTCCTTGCGCTGGGACGGCAGGACCCCGGCAATGACTCTGAAGATTTCTGCATGACTGTGCTGGCGTTGCGTCTGGCATCTTTCAGCAACGGAGTCAGCGCGCTGCATGGCCGGGTATCGCGCGGCATGTGGAACCGGCTGTGGCAAGGTGTTCCTGAAAATGAAGTGCCGATTGGTCACGTGACCAACGGAGTGCATTTTCGGAGCTGGGTGTCATACGAGATGAACCAGTTGTATGACCGTTATCTGGGGCCAAAGTGGCGTGAAGAACCGGCGGACATCAAGTTGTGGCGGGGCGCGGAAACTATTCCTTCTCTTGAGTTGTGGAGAACGCACGAGCGGCGTCGCGAGCGGCTGGTTGCTTTCACGCGTGAGCATTTGCGCGCACAACTGGTACGCCGGGGTGCTCCTCAGGGAGCAGTGAATACGGCTGATGAGGTGCTGAGCCCGGATGCGCTGACGATTGGATTCGGGCGACGCTTTGCGTCTTACAAGCGCGCTACGCTGCTGCTGCGTGATCCTGACCGGCTGGCCCGTCTTTTGAATGATCCGCAGCGTCCTGTCCAGATCATTTTTGCCGGCAAGGCCCACCCGCAGGACAATCTAGGTAAGCAGTTGATTCAGACCATCGTCAACATGGCAGGTCGTCCGGAATTTCGGCGAAAGCTGGTATTCCTGGAAAACTACAACATGGAGGTGGCCCGGTACATGTTGCAAGGCTGCGACGTCTGGTTGAATACGCCCCTTCGTCCTCTGGAAGCCAGCGGAACCAGCGGCATGAAAGCCCAGGCGAACGGTGTCTTGAACTTGAGCACGCTGGACGGATGGTGGGATGAGGCATGGCAGCTGGGAAAGAGCAGTGGCACGGAAATCGGCTGGGCCATCGGCAATGGAGAAACGTATAGCGACTCCGGTTATCAGGACCAGGTGGAGGCGGAGGCACTGTACGAGTTGCTGGAGCGTGAAATCGTCCCTGTGTTCTACGAGCGGCGCGTTGACGGAACGCCGGTCAAATGGGTAGCACGCATGAAAACCTCCATTGCCAGGCTGTGCCCGGAATTCAACATGCATCGCATGGTGATGCAATATGCCAATGAATACTACGTGACGGCCGATAAGCGTTATCGCAACCTGAATGAGCAGGACGCAGTGAAGGCCAAGGGATTCGCTGCGTGGCTTGAGCGGGTGGAGAAGGCGTGGCGGCAGGTGGCCGCCGAGTCGCTTGCCGACGGAATAGCAGAAATCAGCCTGGGCGATCCGGTGGAAATATCCGCGCGAGTTCAGTTGGCTGCGCTGACTCCCGATGACGTTGCGGTGGAACTGGTCACGGGCAAAGTGGATGCTGATGGTGAAATCACTGACCCCATGGTGGTCGCAATGACCTCCGCTGACAGGGATTCCTCCGGCAAGTACCTGTATCAGGGAGTTTTGCGTCCCACGAGCCGAAGCGGCTTGCATGGCTATGCCATCAGGGTGCTACCCAGACATGCGGACGCCATCACCAGGTTCCTGCCGGGGTTGATTGTGTGGGCAAACTGCGCCGTGTCCGGTGATGCTCCGCACGCTGCAAGATTTCAGTACGCACAAAGCGAGCGTTGAACCGGGGACCATGCTGGACAACATTAATCTGAGCAAGAAAATTTCACGCGAGGACTACGAGCGCATCCTGCCGGGATTGCAAAAGAGACTCTACGATTTGGAGAAGGCATGTTGGGACCATGCCATACCCACGCTGGTAGTGATGGAAGGCTGGGACGCGTCAGGCAAAGGATCAGCGATCGCGGCGCTGACGCAGCGTCTGGATCCGCGGGGATTCAAGCTCTATCCCATTGGCGGGCCGCGCACTTATGAGCGTGAGCAACGGCCGTGGCTGTGGCGCTTCTGGCTGAAAGTGCCGAATCGGGGTGAGATGGTGATCCTGGATGGCAGCTGGTACAGCCAGGTCCTGGAGGAATGTACCAAGGGCGCGATGTCCGCAAAATTACTCCGCGAGACCTATCGCGACATTGTGGAGTTTGAGCGCATGCTGGCCGATGATGGCACGGTCATTCTGAAGTTCTTCCTGCATATCAGCCGCAAGGAGCAGAAGCGGCGGTTTCAGGTAATGAACAAGGACCCTCTTGAAGCCTGGCGCCTTACCAAAGACGACTGGGCGCGACATAAAAAATACAATAAGTATCTTGCAGCGACTGAAGAGCTGCTGGAGATCACGGAAACAGACTACGCCCCGTGGACTATTGTGGAAGCAACCTCCAAGTGGCACGCACGCAGAAAAGTCTTCGAAGTCATTATCGCCGCCATGGAGGAACGCCTGGGGGCCAATTCACCACCGCGCGCGGAAATCACCGGTGCCAAGATGAAGGATGCTGATCTGCGAGCCGCCATGGATTCGCTCGGTGGAGAAAGCTACTGATGCTGGAAACCGTGGACTTGGCC
>Ga0075028_100000827_pt1 | contig 11044 bp, 8 predicted proteins | sample LitLauG_LLR_2014_FD_71390 | JGI IMG/M metagenome (GOLD analysis project Ga0075028, IMG submission 71390) | Freshwater sediment microbial communities from Pennsylvania, USA - Little Laurel Run_MetaG_LLR_2014 | ecosystem: Environmental > Aquatic > Freshwater > Creek > Sediment | place: USA... | reverse complement strand
CTCTTGCTTTACACGGACCAACGCGGTGGAGACGTCGTGCGTATGCGGCGCGGCGATATCGTAGCCGTTCCCGAGGGGCATGAGATCAGGCTTATCCAAGAGAAGACCGGAACGATTATGGTCATCCCGATCCACAACGAGCTAATGGCCGCGATCAAAGCGTACAGCTCAAACGGTCTGACACTGATCGGTGATCGCCACGGGCGACCGATATCGCGCTCTTCACTGACCGAACTAATCGGGAAGGCGGTGCGGCTCGCGGGCTTGCCGCGCCGGTGCGTGCCACATGGGTTGCGCAAGTCGATGCTGGTACGAATGGCGCACAGCGGCGCTAGCACTAAAGAGATGCAATCGATATCGGGCCACCGATCGTCCAAGGAAATCGAGCGGTATTCGGTCGACGCAAATCAGGCGATCTTGGCTCGTAGCGCGCTCTCGAAAATGACCAAAAAGGGAACGCCAAGTGTCTAACGGTTTTTTGCAGGGTGTCTAACTTTTTCTAAGTAGCTGAAATGAAAGGACTAAACCGGGTCTCATCTTAATGCCACGTCAACAAGGCGATCTGAACGCGATCAGTTTTGGTAGGCTCGATCGCGAAATGCTTCCACCATCAGCGGGTTAAGCCCGAGTTCCGCAAGCGCCTCGCGGGCACGGGCATTGTCCTGGGCGCGTCCGGCAAGGCGATGGCCGCTCAACCGGTCGGGCAATGCCGTCAGCAGCGCGCCCTGTCCAAGCCGTCTGGCCCATTCCTGCAGGTCCTGCGACAAGAACCGGTAACCGCCGACCGCCATGATGCCCGAGGGCGGCGCGGTAATACAGATTGCACCGGTCGAACGGTCGAGCCGCGCGGCATAGTCGGTATCGACAAAATCGCGCGGCGACTGGGCCGAGAGAGCCTCGCTTGCGGGCGGCGCGGGTGCATAAGCCGCCGGAGCAACCATCGGTCCCCGCAAGGCCAGCGTCCCCCTTGGCGTCAGGAAGATTTCGCCTGCGATCGACGAGCCCGGAACTTCGCGAGGGGCGCCGTGCGGTCCCGGCTGGATGGGAGCCGGCGCGCCGTCGACCGCGCGGAGGGCACTGAACAGCCCGGCTTCGCCGAAAAGATAAACATCGGTCAGCGTGGCATGCTCTGTAGGCCAGACGGGACTCGACGCGACCTGTTCCGGCGCGCGCCACAGACCGATCACATTGCGCAGGGTCGGCAGACGCGACGGCAAGTCGAATTCGGCCAATCGTAATGCCAGTTGCGCCGGCGCAATCAGCGTTTCGCAGGAATGCTCATCGATCTGTTGCTCAAACACATCGCCGTCGAATGGATGATGTAGCGCCAGCGTCCCGCCCGACAGCAGCCAGACCACAAGCGATGACGCCAAGCCTGCGAACGATGCCGGCGCGAATGCCGACATTACAGTTGTGCCCTGCGGTATATCGCTTTCGAGCGACAATGCGAGGCCTCCGGCAATCAGATTCAGATGGCTACGGGGCACCGCACGGAAGCCATCGACCGTCACGTCGAATGAAATGATAGCGGCCCTCCGGCCGTCCTGGGTGACGGCGCGTGTGGCGGGCGATTGACCTTCGAGGACACGGTCGAGCGATGCCATCCCTTCCGGCAGATCATTGCCGAAGCCGCAGACATGGCGGATTGAAAACGCTTCGGCGGCGGCGTTCATGGCAAGGTCGGCATGATTGACGCCATCGATCTTGCCGGTGGTTACGATCGCGCGCGCGCCCGTGCGATTGAGCGCTACCGTCAATTCCGCCTGCCGCCAGAGCAGCGGAAGCAGGGCCACAACCAACCCGGCGCGATGCGCTGCAAGCACCGTCAGCATAAATTCGATGGTGTTCGGCAGTTGAACCGCGACAACGGAATTGTTCGGCAACCCCGCCTCGATGAAATGAGCCGATAGCGCAGAAATCGCCCGGTCGGCCTCTGCGAAGGTCAGGCGTTGAGGCGGTTGACCCGTGACGCGCAGCTTGTTGAGCGGATCGAGCAACGCCAACAGATCCGGCTTTCGCGCCAGGATACGTCGAAACAGTCCGTCGAGTGTTGGCGGTACGTTGGTTTGGATCACTGGGGTCACTTGGGTTGACGGTCCGGTCTCTGCCACCAGGTTTCCGGGAGATACCCGGTCAACGCGGTAGCCACCGGCCGTTCTATCCGATTCCAGCACGCGATCCATTGCTCCTGCACATTAAACAACGGGATAGCGTAGAAGCCGGACATCAGGGTCCGGTCGAGCGCCCGCACCGCCGAGACGAAAGCGGGATGCTCCCGCGCCTCCAGCATGGCCGCGATCAGAGCGTCGATCGCCGGGTTTTTGGCGCCCATGTAGTTCCGCGTGCCTTGGTTGTCCGCGGCTTCGCTTCCCCAATAGAACGACTGCTCGTTGCCTGGGGATAGCGATTGATCCCAGCGGTTCTGTATCATGTCGAAATCGAAGCCGAGCCGACGCTGATCGAACTGAACCGCGTCGACCGCGCGCACCGAGGCGTCGATGCCCGCGCGCTTCAGATCACGCGCATACGCCAGCGCGATCCGCTCCTGATCGCGTGTCGTCACCAGAATTTCGAAGGTGAGGGGCGCTTTCGTCGAGCGCTGCCGCAACACCGTGCCGTCGAGATCATAACCGGCCTGAGATAGCAACGTCAGCGCGCTACGAAGCGTGACGCGATCGCGGCCGGAGCCGTCGCTGACCGGAAGGCGGTAGTTGCCGTCGAGAATATCGAGCGGTATACGCGATGCGAAAGGCTTTAGAAGTTCTCGCTCGCGGTCGTCAGCCGGGCGGCCATACGCCGATAATTCGGAGCCTGCGAAAAAGCTCGCCGAGCGCCCATAGAGCCCGAAGAAATAATTGCGGTTGATCCATTCGAAATCGAACAAAAGCGTCAAGGCCTGGCGCACGCGGATATCGGAAAACACGGGGCGTCTGGTGTTGAACACCAGGAATTCAGATGGCTGCGGCATTCCGGTCTTGATGGTATCGCGGATCACTTCGCCGTTGCGGGCGGCCGGAAAATCATATCCGTCGTGCCAACGCAGCGGTTCGGTCTCGACGCGAAAGTCATAAAGTCCGCGTTTGAAGGCCTCGAATTGCCCGTTGGACTCGCGGTAGAAATCGAGCCTGATCTCGTCGAAGTTCCAGAGGCCCCGATTGACCGGGAGGTCGCGGCCCCAATAGTCGGGATTGCGCGTCAGCGTCACGCTGGCGCCCGGTTTCACCGCGCTGACGCGGTATGGGCCGGAACCGATCGGCGGTGACATTGTGGTCTCCTCGAAAGTCGCGACATCGACCGCGTGCTTGGGCAATACCGGCATCAGGCCGAGAATCAGCGGAAGCTCACGGTCGTTGGCGCCGGCAAGATCGAACCGCACCGTGAGCGGGCCGATTGCCTCGGCCTTTGCGACTTTGGAATAATACTGGCGATGGTTGGGACGCCCCTTGTCACGCAGTAAAGCCCACGAAAACAACACGTCTTCGGCGAGGACCGGTTGCCCGTCGGAAAAACGCGCCATGGGATCGAGATGGAAGGTGACGTAGCTTCTCGAGTCATCGGTCTCCAGGCTCTTTGCAATTAGACCATAGAGGGTGAAAGCTTCGTCATTGCCCCGCGCCATCAGGCTTTCCACCACAAAGCCTCTGATTTGCTGAACGGCGAGGCCCCTGACGATCAGCGGATTGAGGCTGTCGAAGGTACCGAGAATGCCCTGCACCAATCGGCCGCCTTTCGGCGCATCGGGATTGGCGTAGGGCATGTGAGTGAAATCGGCCGGCAGGGCGGGCGCGCCGTGCATCGCGATGGCGTAACTTTCCGCTGCCGATACCCTGCCGGTGTCCGTCGCCAAGGGGAAGCCGACCGCGAGGACGCCGCAGACAAACGCTCGAACGAAACCGCGCCTCGAAACTCGCAACACAGCACGCTGATTTGATTCGGAATTGCTCACTTCGGCGTTTTACCATAGCGGCCGGCATCCGGCTCCGGCCTGCACCTAAGACGCTTGTCGGCATTGATCTTTTCGCCCGCCACTGTATGAAGGCGTGCAATTGACCAAGACGACAGGGCCTGTCACTTAACCGCCTCAATTGGCAAGGAGACAGCCGCCCAAAACGGCTAGGTGTTGGTGCCTGCGGCGGTTTCGGGCGCTCCCGTTCAGAAAGGGTTTTCCGCAATGAATTTCCGTATGTTGGCCGCGCCGGTCTGGCCGCGTGGGCGGGTTTTCGCCCTGTTGGCGGCAACGGCGTTGACCGCCACGCTGCTGGCACCCGTCGTTCAGGCCCAAACGCCAGCTCCGGCGCCCGGCGCACCAGCGGCCGCTCCAAAGGCCAAGAGCGCAGCGCCCAAGGCTGCGCCGAAAGCCGCTCCTGCGGCACCGGCACCGGCAGCCCAGGCGGCGCCGCCGGCGGCAGGAGCCCCCGCTGCGGGTGCCCAGCCCGCTGACCAACAGGTTCAGCTCATCTATGCGCCGTGGACGAAGTTCTGCCTGAAGGGCCAGGACGCCAATGCCAAGCAGGTTTGCTTTACCGGCAAGGATGGGCGTATCGAGTCCGGCCAGCCCGTCATCGCAGCTGTGATCATAGAGCCCGAAGGCGAGCCGAAGAAGATCCTGCGGGTAACACTCCCGCTGGGCATGCAGCTGGTTCACGGCACCCGCGTAATCGTTGACAACAACACCCCGGCACAAAGCCCCTATGTGATTTGCTTCGCCAACGGCTGCATGTCGGACTACGAGGTGACCCCGGAATTGCTCGCGAACATGAAGAAGGGGCAGAACCTGGTGGTTCAGGCGATCAACTCCAACGGCGCGCCGCTCACTTTGCCTCTGCCGCTTGCCGAATTCGCCAAGGCCTATGACGGCCCGCCGACCGATCCGAAGGTGTTCGAGGAAACCCAGAAAAAGCTGCAGGAAGAGTTGCAGAAGCGCGCTGAGGAAGCGCGCAAGAAGCTCGAAGCCAACCAGCCCGCTAATGGCGCCGCCCCGGCCGCAAATCCGGCCGCGAAATAAAAGCCGACATCGCTTATCGACAAAAAAAGGGCGCTCGGGTCGAGCGCCCTCTTTCATTGGCTGAAGAGTGTCTCTAATTCAGCGACGGATTGCGCGGGCGATAGCTGCCCGATTTATCCTTCACGAAAATCTCGGCTACCTGCGAATGCCGGATCGGCTCACCCGAATCGTCAGGCAACAGGTTTTGCTCGGAGACGTAGGCCACATATTCCGAATCTGAATTCTCGGCGAGCAAATGATAGAACGGCTGATCCTTGTGCGGGCGGACGTCCTCAGGGATCGACAACCACCATTCCTCGGTATTGTTGAATTCCGGATCAATATCGAAGATTACGCCCCGGAACGAAAAGATCCGGTGGCGCACGATTTGCCCGATCTGAAATTTGGCGGTCCGCGCTTTTATCATATCTCGTCGAATAGACCATGATTGTGGCCGATGCTAGAGGCAAACCGGCGAATTAACCTTTGCTTTTGAGCGGCCGCTCAGGGTGCCGATCAGGGCAAATACGATGAAAAAGACGCATAACCAATGGTCGACATTCACAATCTCGCATTACCGTATTTCGGCCTGATCTTCATCGGCTTCGCCTGTGGCAAGGGCGGGGGTTTCCCGTAGCCGGGTTTGGCGCGGATGAACCCCTTCGGTCGCGCTCAATTCCTTTCCGGGCGCGTGTCAAACGCGTCATACCCCGCGCGGTGAACACATAGTTCCACTGCGTCATTCGTAATCAATAGGCGTGCCTCATCCCAAACGGCGTGACAATATCCCTTACCATTCTTCTCTCAACTCAAACGTCGGCGCAATTGATTGGCGTGTTGCGAAAGGCATCATCGTCATGCGTTCGGAGGACGAGCGCCGCCGAAGCTTCTTTCTGCCGTGTAAACGCCGATTATCTATGGATCGTTTCGTGGGAGATCGACATGACGAGAACAATTCTTGCCGTACTCGCGTTCGTCTGGGTGTCGACAACGTCCCAAGCGCAAAATCTTCCTGCCGAGGATCTCGCCCGCCGCGCCATTGAGCGGCGCGCAGTCGAGGCGGTCATCTGGGGCATGCCGGCGGTCAACACGGAGCTGATGTTCCAGGCGATGATCGGCAGCGCCAAGGGTAAGCCCAATCAGATCGTCTATTGGTCGCGCCTGCCGGACTGGAAGAACCAGACGCTCACTCCGAATCCCGACGTGATTTATCTGATGCCGTTCTTCAATACCAAGGACGCCGGCCCGATGGTGCTGGAAATCCCGCCGGCCGACGACGGCGTGATCAACGGGACGGTGATGGACGTTTGGCAGGTGCCGCTGGAGGATGTCGGGCCGGCGGGCGCCGACAAGGGCAAAGGCGGCAAATATCTGATCCTGCCTCCCGACCATTCGGCTGCCATTCCGGACGGCTACATCGCTTTGCCCTCGATGAATTATCAGGGCTACGCGCTGCTGCGCTCGATTCTCAAGAGTGGCAGCGACGCCGACGTCGCCAAAGCCGTCGACTACGCCAAGCGTATCAAGCTCTATCCCCTCTCGCAGGCGGCGAATCCACCGGCGACGACATTCGTAGATGCGATCGACGTCGTTTACGACTCGACGATCCCGTACGACCTGCGTTTCTTCCAGTCTCTCGACCGCGTGGTGCAGATAGAGCCATGGATCGCGCGCGACAAGCTGATGATCGACTTCCTCAAGTCGATCGGCATCGAGAAAGGGAAGCCCTTCAATCCCGATGCAAAAACACAAGACATCCTGAAGTCAGCCGCGCTTGAAGCCCGCGCCCTCCTGGAAAGCAGATATGAGGGCATCTTCACGCCTTCCTATTTCGACATCAGCCGGTGGGCGCTTCCGGCATTGCCCGACTATCTTAAGGCATCGCAAGACGGCTTCACCGATCCGAACGCGTATCCTTTTGACAGCCGCGGTCTTGTCTTCACTTTTGCCTTCTTCACGCCCAAGCATCTCGGGGAGGGCCAGTTCTATCTGATGACCGTCAAGGACAAGGACGGGCAGAATTTCGACGGCGGCCAAGGCTATCGCCTCAACGTGCCCGCCAACGCGCCGGTGAACCAGTATTGGTCGGCGACGGCCTACGACCGCGCCACCCACGGCCTCATCCGCGGCATGCCCCGTTCAGGTCGCGGCTCGCAAAGTCAGGGCCTGCAAAAGAATTCAGACGGCTCGGTAGACGTCTATTTTGGGCCGACCGCTCCGGCAGGCAAGGAGACGAACTGGGTGCCGACGAACCCGAGCGGACAATTCGAAGTGCTCTTTCGTTTTTACGGCCCGGAAAAGCCTCTGTTCGACAAGACGTGGAAGCTGCCGGACATCGAACGGATCGCGGTTCAGTGATGAAGGTCCAATGATGATAAATCTTCGCACTCACCTCTGCGCTGCGTTGCTGCTGGCGGCGGGGACCCACAACGCATTCGCTCAGGCGCAGCCCGCCCCGCCAACGCCGGCCGGCAATTCCGTGCCCGTCACAGCGGACAACATCGTCCGCGCCGAGTCGGACGCGGTCTTTACCGGCCTCGTGGCGCAGGGAGGCTTTGGCAAAATCTACCACAACCGCGAAGTAACGCCGCCCGACAGCCGCATGGTCCAGCGCCCCAACCGCGACACACTTTATTCAACCGGTGTGTTTGACCTCGATGCCGGGCCGGTGACGATCACGCTACCGGACGCAGGCAAGCGCTTTCTAACGATGATTGTGATCGACGAGGATCATTACGTGTTCACGGTCGTCTACGGCGCTGGTAGCCACACGCTCTCCAAGGCGGAGATCGGCACGCGCTACGCCGTGGCGGCAATCCGCATCCTGGTCGATCCGAACGATCCCAAGGATGTTGCGCAAGTCATTGCCTTGCAGGATGCAGTCAAAGTCGAGCAGCCGGGCGGACCGGGCAAATTCGAGGTGCCGAACTGGGATGCGGCCAGCCAGAAGAAAGTGCGCGATGCGCTGGTGGTGCTGGGCGAAACCATCCCTGATTGGCGTCGCGCAGCGGGCGGCAGGAACGAGGTCGATCCGGTCAGGCACCTGATCGTCACCACGACGGGCTGGGGACTCAATCCTGACAAGGATGCCATCTACCTCAACGTCACGCCAAGCAAGAACGATGGCACGACGATCTACAAGCTCGACGTCAAGGATGTGCCGGTCGATGGCTTCTGGTCGATCAGCCTCTACAACGCCCAGGGCTATTTCGAGCCAAACAATCTCAACGCCTATTCGCTCAACAGCGTAACGGCGAAGAAAAGCGACAATGGCTCGGTCGCTGTCCAGCTCGGGGGCTGTGACGGCAAGGTTCCGAACTGCCTGCCGATCGTGGCGGGCTGGAACTACATTGTTCGGCTCTATCGTCCGCGCGGCCAGATACTCGATGGCGCTTGGAAATTCCCTGAGGCAGGTCCGGCAAATTGATATCACTCCCGTAATAAACGGATGCTGCGACATTTCATTGCGCTGCTCATTGCGCTGCTAAAATTCGTCGCTGAGGGCGTGGCGGACATCGATCAAGGCGCGCCAATCAAGCTCGATCTATGAGTACGCGCCCTAGATAACCCGGCGCGCCTTTCGCCACGTAGGCGCCAGGCCCTCGCGCATGGCGATACGGCGAAGCGGTCCAATCGAGCCGATCAGGTGCAGACCAGCGGCGCGCAAGTACTGGACCGGCAGGAAATCGCTGAGCAACGAGCGATTCGCCATATCAATAACGAACGTCCGGCTGGCGACATCGGCGCGACGAACTGAATCGTAGCGCTGCAGCACCTGCGGCGAGCCGGGGTCATCGCCCGACGCCATTGCCTCCCGTACGATGTCGGCGATATCGGCGGCATCGCGAAGTCCCATATTCAAACCCTGCGCGCCGATCGGCGGCACAACGTGGGCGGCCTCGCCGACCAATGCGACACGATGGTGAGCGAATTGCCTGGGCTGTTCGATCGCAAGCGGAAACAGATGGCGTCCCGGCTCGACACGGATACGGCCGAGAATGGAATGCGATTGTCTTTCCGCCGCCTCGGACAGTTCGTCGTCAGTCAGCGCAATCAGCCGTTCGGCTTCCTTCGGTGCAGCAACCCACACAACGCTGGAGCGGTCTGCGGGCAGCGGGACAAATACACACGGACCTTGCGGCGTATGAAACTCCGTCGAGATATTTCGATGTGGCCGCGAATGGCTGACGTTAAAGGTCAGTGCCGCCTGATTGAGGTCGCGGCGCCTGACTTCGATGCCGGCAGCCTCGCGGCAAAGCGATTGTCGCCCGTCCGCGCCTACCACGAGGCGCGCGGAGAGTGATTTTCCGAGCCCGGTACGAACAGCAACATCAGCATCTTCCGGGCTGATCGCACCGGCTTCGTCGTCGAACCGCGTCAACTCGGAAAGCTCGGCCGCGCGTTCCTCCAGCGCGACCATCAGCAAACGGTTCTCGATGTTGTAGCCAAACACGTCGAGTCCGATTTCGTCGCACGAGAACCTGACCTCGGGTGCACGGATCAGGCGGCCGGTATCGTCAACCAGACGCATCGCCTGCAGCGGCGCCGCTTTGTCCATACAGCGTGGCCAGACATCCAACTGCTGCAATAGATCGACGGAACCGCCCAGTAGCGCGGTAGTACGATTGTCGGCGTAAGGCGCGCGGCGGGCAATCAGGCCCGTATGCGCGCCGGTCTGCGTCAATGCAATCGCAGCAGCAAGGCCGGCAGGCCCGCCGCCGATCACGGCCACGTCGAATGGAGATGGTGCATCGTTCATATCGGGACAATTGATGTTCCCGGCGGCATTTTCAAGCCCGCATCCCGCCTCGATATTCCCGGCGAATTGCGCGGCTGAACGCCGCAACGGCGGATGTGCAAATTTGGGCGATTCCTGATAGCACTGGCGGCAAATGGACCAGGCAAACCAGCAGGATTCGTCGTCAGCATCGCCGGCAGCGCGAGCAGCTGCATTTTCCGTACATATTTTCACGGCGTTGGGGGCGGCCATCGCCTTGATCGCGCTGCTTGAGGCCGTGCGCGAGCACTGGGCTGCCATGTTCGGCTGGCTTGGCGCCGCATTGATAATCGACGCGCTTGATGGACCGATCGCGAGGCGGCTGGATGTCGCGCGCGTGCAGCCAAACTGGTCGGGCGACGTGCTCGACCTCGTGGTCGACTTCGTGACCTATGTCTTTGTACCTGCCTATGCCATCACCGCAAGCGGACTGCTGCTGCCGGTGGCGGCGCCGCTCCTGGGCGCGGGCATTGTCGTCACCGGCGCACTCTATTTCGCAGATCGCCGCATGAAGGCCGCGGATAATCACTTTCGCGGGTTTCCCGCGCTATGGAACGCGGCGGCGTTCTATCTGTTCCTGCTGCATTTGCCGCCCGCGCTTTCGAGCCTCGCGGTCGCTGTGCTGATTGCGCTGACGTTCGCTCCAATCCACGTCGTTCACCCCATTCGCGTGGTACGTCTGCGCGGCCTTACCTTGTCGTTGCTCGCCGCCTGGGCGGTGCTTGCGCTCATCGTGCTCGCAAACGACTTCGATGTCGGTGCGTTCGTAACCGTCGGACTCTGTGCGATCGCCGCCTATGTCGTGGCGAGCGATGCCGTGATCCGCCTCGTGAGGTCGTTCAATACATGATCGAGCTGTTGACAAGCGCGGAAGCGTGGGTGGCTCTGTTGACCCTGACGGCGCTCGAAATCGTGCTCGGGATCGACAATGTTATTTTTCTGTCGGTCATCGTGTCGCGCATCCCCGAGCGGCAGGCGAAGCGCGCGCGACAGATCGGGCTGGCGCTGGCGCTGGTGTTCCGTATCCTGCTGCTTAGCCTGCTGGTATGGCTGATCGGCCTGACGCAAGCCGTGCTCACCGTGAGAGGCATGGCCTTTTCGTGGCGCGACATCATTCTGATCGGAGGCGGGCTGTTTCTGATCGCAAAGGCGACTCACGAAATTCATACCGAGGTGGAGGCGCGGGATGACGAGAGCGACGACGCGCCAGGGCGTCGCGCGTTTATCTGGGTGATCGTCCAGATCATCGTCATCGATATGGTGTTCTCGCTGGATTCAATCAT
>Ga0075028_100000824_pt1 | contig 11047 bp, 13 predicted proteins | sample LitLauG_LLR_2014_FD_71390 | JGI IMG/M metagenome (GOLD analysis project Ga0075028, IMG submission 71390) | Freshwater sediment microbial communities from Pennsylvania, USA - Little Laurel Run_MetaG_LLR_2014 | ecosystem: Environmental > Aquatic > Freshwater > Creek > Sediment | place: USA... | reverse complement strand
CCCAATACGTGGCCGCCGAGGCACCCCCGACTCCACCCCGCTCGGGTGGCTACCGCCTCGGCCTGCCGTGCCTGGTGGCCTCGCTCCTCGCCTTCGTCCTCGCCTTGGGGTGAGGTCCGATGACGGGTCGGGTTCCGTTGGTCGAAGCCCTTACGTCAGCCGATGTGCACGGTGCTCGTTGCCGGGTCGATCGCAGCGGTTGCGACGGTCCCATTCAGATCGGTGGCAGCTCCGAGAAAGGTGGAGCTGGTCAGTCCAGTGCCGGTAATCGTACCGAAGCACAGGTTGAGGGTTACCGTCTGGCCCTTGTCGGGCTTCGGGCTCTTCACGGTGCCGACGTTCTGGAAGCCGATTTCCGAACCGCCGCAGAGTCCACCGGCGAGTATTTGAGATGCGCCCGTTCCCTTGGTTACATATGGAATCCCGTTGATTGTGAAGCTGAGTTTCTTGAGGGACTTCTGGACCGAAGTCGTCATCCGACTACTTTCGAAGTTCGCCCAGGAGTCGTACCCATCAAGCGTTCCGCTATAAACGGTGTGGCACGCTGGATTCGAGGCTGGCAGCCCCGGTCCCACGCAGTGAACATTCGGGAACTGGATGGTGTTTGCAGGTCCCGATCCGGTGCAGCCGCCACCAAAGGTAGGGGCTGAGATCGTGGAGAATGATTTCTTCGCCGCACCGACCGAGCCAGCATTCGATATCCCCGGAGGCGCAAATATGACACTGGAACTAACGCTGCACGTGACAGGCGGGTCTGCTGGACCTGCAGCGGCAGCACTTGTGACACCGGTAACAGCGGTCACGCTCAGTGGCATAGCGATCGCCGCTGCGACGACAAGACTCTTCCGGATCAACTTCCATTGCAGCGCCATGGCATCCCCCTGAGCTATGCGACAGGGAGACGCTGGTTCGCCGCCCAGTTCCGCCGCTCACGGAGTATCGCAGTTCCCTGAGGGACACGCCACCGCTAGGGCGCTCAGCCCCCGTTCCGCCCAGCACCCTGACTAGGAACGGTGCGCAGAATCGCTCTAAGTGGGTTCCGATTGATTATGCCCCTAAGTTGCAAGGCTTAGAACGAGCCTGAGGGGTCACTCCGGGGCACGTCGCGGCACTCTCGGTCCCATCGGCTGGGGAGGTCCGATCAGCGGTACCAAGGTGGTCCGTCTCACCCATCGACTGCTCGTTCCTGAGGACGACTCAATTTTTGGATTTGGTCGTGCCATTGGCGTGCCACATCGAGTGGCATGTAGGCGAACTTCGTGCCAATCGTCAAAGTGCGAGAAAGTACCGCTGGCCTGGGAGGGTAGGATCGCCGGACGCCACGGCGGCGTGGCCGAGTGGTTTAGGCAGGGGCCTGCAAAGCCCCGTACGGCGGTTCGATTCCGCCCGCCGCCTCCGATGGGACCGGGCCCGCGCCGGGCCGCGCCAGGTGTGGAGCCGACCGCCGAGCCGAGCCCGACGCCGAGGTGGTGGGCCTCCCCTCGGAGGTCCGGAGATCGCCAGCGTGCCCGTCGACTGACCTGCCCGGGGAGGCCGACCTCATGAATCCGGGGGTGTGGCGTAGTCCCAGACCATGTGGGAATCCTCACTGGCCTCGAGCAGGAGGTTCGACGGCACGTTCTTGTCGATGTGACCGATCAGGCCGCTGTAGACGCCGTAGCCGACGAGTTGCTGCAGCCGGGGCGGAAACTGGCGGACGGTGGCCAGAGGCAGACCCAGCTGCTGGTTTTCCTGCTGGCGGATGTAGCCCGCGCAGTAGTTCATGGCGATCCCCACTCGGCGCCGCTCGGTCGTGTTCGCCCCTCCGCCGTGCCAGAGGCTGCCGTGCCAAACCAACACGCTGCCCTTGGCCATCTCTGCCGGAATCGAGTCGTAGTGACTCAGGAGGTCCGGCGACGCGTCGGCCTTGTGCGAGCCGGGGATGATGCGGGTGGCCCCGTTTGCCTCGGTGAATTCAGTGAGAGCCCACATGGTGTTGCACACCGTCGGGGGATGTGGCTTCGGCAGGGGGATGATCTGGTCGTCAGCGTGGATCGGCTGCGGGGACTCATCAGGCCCGATGGCAATGGACGAAAGGGAGGAGACCAGCAGTCCCTCATCGAGGACACCCTCGCAGATGGGAAGGATGCCCGGATGCACCGGAATCCGCTCGAAGTCGGGGCCGTGGGCGAGGAGGTTGTAGATGCGGGTGGTGTGGGTTCCTTCGAAGAAGTTGTTCGCCGGCACGATGCCGAGCTCGAGTTCGAGGCGGAGCAGGTCCTCGTTGAGGGCATCGACGAGACCGAGGTCGATCGCATCCTCGACGATGGTGTAGCCCTGGTCCTCGATCCGGTCCAGATGCCCGGTGACGTCAGTGGCCATGGTTCCCCCTACATCTCGAGACTCGGGACCGAGCCTATTGTGCGAGGGTGCCTCGACGGAAGAGTGGGCCGGACAACCGCTATGAGCTGGTCACGTGCGCCTGGAGGGGCCATGCCCTGGTCGGCACTGATGCCGCCCGGGTCACCGCGGAGGATGCCTTCGTGGTACGAGAGGGTTACGGCCTGCGGTGGTACCGGTGTCTCCGATGCGATGCCTGGCTGCCCGGGTCGATCCCTGAGGAGCCGAGCCGCGAACGGGTGACCCCGCGGGAGGAGATCCGAATTCCGCTCCGGGGCCCGCTGTTGCGCGATCGCTACGTGCTGCGGCTGATCGCGCTCGACCGGGCCATCCATGTCGTGGTGCTCAGTGTCCTGGCCGTCGTGCTGTTCACCTTCGCCAAGCACGACGCCGCGCTCCATCGTGACTACCTCAACATCATGAACGACCTGTCAGGAGGAAGCCCGGGCGAGACTCAGGTTCGGGGCATCCTCGGCTACCTGCGCAAGGCGTTCGAATACTCGCCCCGGCGGCTCATCCAGCTGGGACTGGCGGTCACCGCCTACGCGGCATTGGAGGCGACCGAGATGGTGGGCCTGTGGTTCAGCAAGCGGTGGGCCGAATACCTGACCCTCGTCGCCACCACTGCCCTCGTCCCTTTCGAGGTCTACGAGCTCACGCTCAGGGTGAGTGTGTTCAAAGTGATTACGCTGGTCATCAACGTGGCCATCGTCATCTATCTCCTTCTGGCCAAGCGGCTGTTCGGTCTGCGGGGAGGTCACAAGGCAGAGGCGGAGCGCCGGCGCCGGCTGGGTGGTTGGGGGGCCATCGAACAGGCCACTCCCGCGGTGCCGTCAGCCGTTCCGTAGCGGGTGATCGGGTCCCGGAGCTCACCAAGACCGAGGTCCATGGGCGCGCTCCGACCCGGTCCGTCGAAGTTCAACCCGAAGGCGGTATGGACGCGAGTGGTAACGTCGTCCCCCACGGGCCGTTGGCGCAGTTGGTAGCGCACTTGCATGACACGCAAGGGGTCATCGGTTCAAGTCCGGTACGGCCCACTGCTGTTGACCAGGGGAATCTGTATTCGATCGAGTTCGTGTTGTTCTGGTTCTCATGCTGGCGGGGAGCCAACTGGGGAGCCATTCGCATCGGTCGCCTGCTACGAGCTGATCATGACAGCAGGCTGGCCTTCGGCCCTGGTACTTGGGTGTCTTCTAGGTGCAGATCAGCGACACCCCGGTGTTCCTCGACGCGGTGACAGAGGCGGGCGCCGACGATGAGAAAGTGATCCATAGAGGCACTGGCAGTGGCCAGCGGCGGTACCCTGCGGGCCAAGAGACCCGAGCGGGTCTCCGGCTGTGGAGGCGTGCCTTGCCATTCGTACATCGCTCAATCCTGGAGTCGGCAGTATTTCTCTACCAATCGGAGGAAGACGCCCACTCCGGGACGCGATGGGGAGGTTCAGGCTTTCTCGTGGTGATGTGGATCGGTGGAAGGGGCGAACCCGTCGACCCAGTGTTCTGTCACCGGTTCGCGGTGACAAACGACCACATTGTCACCGGCGCACAAGCACCCGTGCTCCGAATCATCAGGGCGGACAAGAAGGTTCAGATCGTTGACGGCTCGGACAAGTGGGAGTCGCACCCCCATGGCGATGACGTTGCGGTCCGGTATCTCGCCATCGTCGCAGGGCGCGACTACAACTTCTTTCACTGGGGCCAGTTCCTCTATCCCTATCAGCTGACGGTGAATGGGATTGGTCCGGGCGACAACTGCTTGATGGTAGGAAGGTTCGGGCAGCCATGGACAAACCGCCAACTGGATCGTCCCGTGTTGCGCGTCGGGAACCTTGCAATGCTGCCGGAGAAGATACGACAGCGGGGTCGGGGGTTCGACCAGGAGAGCTACCTCGTGGACATGCGGTCGATCAGCGGATTCATCGGCTCAGCCGTCCTCGTGTAGCTCGGCAATATCGATGAAAGGGTGAAAATAGGAGAAATCCCACCCGACGCCCCCGACGAGCACCGACTGTTGCCAGTGGGATGGGGACCCAGCGAAGTATTGGGCCGATCTTGGGTGCTAGGTGGATTGACCACGAACATTGTTAAAACGGGTTCACCCATGAGGTGAGCCCCCAGGGACAATGTGGAGTTGTTGACACCCACATGACTCCCAGCGTTCGGGGATACGTGGTTCGTGACCTTCGGGGACGCGTGTTCAGGGACAGTCCGAGGGATTGCCCTGGTGCCTTGTCACCCGTCGGCCATAGTGGTCGATCTAGGGTGAAGTGCCGATCGGTTTGTGTGAGGATGTGAGCGTGGTTCCCAGGGTCCACTATGCCCGCCGGGGTGATTTGCACATTGCGTACGCCGTGATCGGCGACGGCCCGATCGACGTTGTGTTCGTCCCGGGATTCGTCTCGAACCTCAACCGGACGCTCGATCCTGAGCACTGGGCGACCGCGGCCACTTGGCTCGAACGACTGGCGCGTTTCGCCCGCGTGATCACGTTCGACAAGATCGGCACGGGCCTGAGCGACCGGTCTACTGATATTCCCGGCCTTGAGGACCGCATGGACGACGTTCGGGCCGTAATGGACGCGGTTGGGTCGGAGCGGGCTGCGCTCGTCGGGGTGTCGGAGGGCGGTCCGATGTCGATTCTGTTCGCGGCGACGTACACCGAGCGCGTCCACTCGCTCACGTTGTACGGCGCGTGCGCCACGTTCAGCCTCACCGACGATCACCCCTGGGCAGCGACCGCCGAGGAAGCGGCCGCCCGGCGCGATCTCGTCCATGAGTACTGGGGAACCGGCCTATGTCTGGCGACCCTCTTGCCTCCTGGTGAAGTCACCGATGACAACGTCGACGCATTCGGTGAGGCAGAGGTCGCGTGCGCGAGCCCAGGTGCGGTGGCCCGGCTGATGGAGATGAACGGACTCATCGATGTGCGTTCGGTGCTGCCGGCGATCTCAGTACCGACGCTCGTGGTCCACGCGACGAGTGACAACTCGGTCCCGTTTCCAAGCGGCGAATACCTGGCCCAGAACATTCCGGATGCGCGGTTCCTCCCGATCGAATTCAACGCCCACCTCTCCGTTCTCCAAACCACGGGCCCGATCGTCGACTGGATCGACGACTTCGAGGAGTTCGTCACCGGTGTGCGACCAACCGGCTTTACGGACCGTGTGCTGGCGACCGTGTTGTATACCGACATCGTCGACTCAACCGCCCGTGCTTCGACACTCGGCGACGCCGCGTGGAAGCAGCTCCTAGATCGCCACGACCGCCTCGTCGGACGCGAGATCGACCGGCATCGGGGCATCTTGGTGAAGTCCACCGGTGATGGTGTGCTCGCGCGTTTTGATGGCCCGGCCCGAGCCGTGTCGTGCAGCCTGGCGATCGCAGACGCCGCACCCAAACTCGGACTGGAGGTTCGGGCCGGGCTGCACACCGGCGAGATCGAGCTGCGTGGCGACGACATCGGCGGCATCTCCGCTCACCTCGGCGCTCGCGTCGCGGCGCTTGCCGGGCCCCGCGAGGTACTCGTGTCGCGCACCGTGCGCGACCTGGTCGCGGGCTCTGGGCTCTCCTTTGTCGACCGGGGCGAACACAAGCTGAAGGGCGTGCCCGACAGCTGGCGGATTTACGCCGCGTCTCGCGAGCCCAGAGCCAACTCCTGAGCTCGAACGCAAACAACCGCGCGACTGGCAGCTCTCCCAGACGCCACGCCGTCGCTTAAGCGAGCGGACAGAGCCTCGCGCATCGTGACATGAGTGTCGGTCGGGGGCAGGGTATATCCGGCGGTCGGGGATACCCCTGAGACAAACGGGTTGAACCTTCCCGGGAGTGGGATTACCGTCGCGAGAGTTCCGTCGCCTTAGGGGTCAGAAATTGGCATTCATTCAAGTCATTGAGCTCACAACCACTCGCCCAGACGAGGTCGAGGCTTTGGTCAGTGAGTGGCGGACGCAGACGGCAGGTCGGCGCACTGCCCAGCGAGGAACCTTCACGAAGGACCGGGACCGACCGAACGTCTACGTCCAGATCGTGGAGTTCCCCTCCTATGAAGATGCCATGGCGAACTCGGAGCTGCCGGAGACCGCATCGTTCGCCCAACGCCTCGCCCTGCTCTGCGATAGCCCGATGCAGTTCCGCAATCTCGACGTTCAGCGAGTCGAGGAGATGTAGCGAGGACAGTCAATCAAACGAAGGGATTTATCTCATGGGACGAAAAGTTGCCGACTGTCGAGACTTCCCGAGCGAGAACGAGTGCACGCTCACGATCTCGGGTGAGGAAGATGAAGTCGTCATCGCAGCCACCCAGCACGCGGTGTCCGCCCACGGGCACGAAGACACCGACGAGGTGCGCACCTGGCTCCGGCAGAACCTGAAGGACGAAGTTCCGGCATAACTCAGAGTTGATACCGCCCCGCTCCCGGTGGTAGGGGCACCATTCTCCTCAGCCACGGCCGAAAAATCCACGGCCATGGGGTCGACTCCCCTCTTTGGGTTAGGGGTTGATCGTGAGCGTAAGCGTCTGTGTCGCCTGGGTCCTGCGTGAAGTGGAGTCCAAACACTTCACCGTGATGGGGTACGTGCCAGCCCGCTTCGGGGTGCCCGAGATCAAGCCACTCTTGGAGAGGCCGACACCGCGGGGCAGGATGCCCATCCCCTTCGGCAGATACTTGTTCCAGGTATACGGCGGCGTGCCACCCACGGCCTCGAGCTGAACCGAATAGGGCTGGCCGACGGTGCCAGGCGGCAGGGAGGTCGTCGTGATGATGACTGGTCCTGGCCCTACCGCAACGTCCGTCGGTCCCGAGCCGGTGGCGACGGTCGCAGGGGTCTTGAGCGAGAGCGCGCCGGTCAGCGCGTCGATGTTGTACTGCGAGAGGGTGTTGTCACCAACGTTGGTGACATAGACGTCCTTGCCGTCGGGAGTTACGGCGATCCCACGAGGGCTCAACCCCGCGGCCACAGTCGCGGAAACCTTGGGCGAGAGCGCGCCGGTCAACGGGTCGACATTGTACTGGGAGAGCGTGTCGCCAGGTGGTGGACCCACTGGGTTGCCGTAGTTCGTGACATATACGCTCTTGCCGTCCGGGGTCACGGCCACGCCATATGGTCCAAATCCCGTGGCGACAGTCGCGGGAACCTTGGGCGACAGCGCGCCGGTCAGCGGGTCGACATTGTATTGGGAGAGAGTGCCGCTCAATCCGATGCCCGTGTTCGTGACGTAAACGCTCTTGCCATCGGGGCTCACCGCCACGCCGTTGGGATCATCCCCCCCTCCGGCGGCGACGGATGCAGGGGTCTTGGGGGACAGGTTGCCTGTCTTTGGGTGGATGTCGTATTGCAAGACCGTACTGCCGCCGCCGATGCCGGTGACGTAGGCGCTCTTGCCGTCGGGAGACACGGCCACCGCCCAGGGTTCAGCTAGTGCGGGGACGGCCACCGTCGGGGGGGACTTGGGCGAAAGTCCTCCCGTTACCGGATTGATATTGTATTGCCCGATGTTCCTATCGGTATTGCTTACGACGTAGGCACTCTTGCTGTTGGGGGTCACCGCGATGCCTGCGGGAAATCGACCCGGGGAAACCGTCGGCGGGTTTTTAGGCGTGAGCGAGCCGGTCGACGGGTCTACGGTGTACTGCGAGACGGTGTCGATGAAAAAATCGCTGCTGACGTAGACGCTCTTGCCGTTTGGGGTCACGGCCAAAAAGTTGGGGGTCGGGTCTGTGGCCACAGTCGGGGGACTCAATGGAAAGAGGTCGCCCGCAAGGCCAATCGCGTACTGTGAGACACCGGCGGGCGTGCCCTCGTTAGTGACGTAGACGCCGCCCGAACGCTGCGTCGTCAACGGCGAGACGGAACTCCCGGCTGCAGCGGCGGGCGCGGCGTCCGTGATCTGGGACAAAGCGGTCGTCCCCAGCACGAGACATGCGGCAGCCGTGCAAACCCTGGACAAAGTGGCCATTGAGCGACTTACCATGGCGAACTCCCATCGGTTGACGAACAAGCCACAACTCAAAGGGGCCAATGATCGCGCTCGTGCTGTGGTTTAGTTCCCTGCTTTTGACGGTACTCCTTCGCCATCCGGTGTCAAGAGACTTGTCAACTGAGTCGGAGCCGACGGATAGCCCCGAAGTGTCGGTAGGGGGTGCGGCGAGAGGGTGTGCCAATGGCAAGGTCCGACAGATGGTGCCCCAATACATCCCCAGGTGCGGGATGGCTGGGAGCCATTTGGGAAGCCATTCGTCCACTCAAACGGGTTTCCATCGGCTCACACCTAGTGACGCCGATCTGAGCGCCACCTGACTGAGTGCCATACAAGTTCACTGAATCAAGTGCGAGCGTCCCATGACACGCAAGGGGTCATCGGTTCAAGTCCGGTACGGCCCACCCGGTTCCATGCAAACCCTCAATTGTTTCGCTGGCCGACTGTGGCCGGTATTCTTCGCCAGTCGGTCGGAGTGGGGCCTTGCTCGCCGTTCAACTCTGAATTGGATCCGAAGAACTTTCGACTTCGAACGGCTTTCCGTCCCCGTCCGAGCCTTCGGGATCCACACCAGGAGCGGATCGGCCGACAGGGACGGGCCCAGTGCGTTTCCGCAAATATCGCCCATCAGCGGCGCTTCGCCATTTTCCTGCCGACTGGATCTCTCGGTAGATGGCTACCTTGGTGTGATACTCCAGCTTGGTTACCTTTGGATGGTATCTGAGTGCGGAGAGTTTCGCTCGATACGTCAGCCTGCAGACTTTTGCCCGGTACACCAGTTTTGACGGGAGCGTTTTGAGCGGATGAGCCTTCCGTTGAGCGCGGTGCCATTCCTCCTCAACGCGTCGCGTCAGAACGAGAATGATCTCTGCCTGCGTCTCAACCTCACGCTCTAGCCAAAGGGCGTCCTCAAGGCTGCTTTCGAGCTCGGCCACCCTCGCCACGAGATCTTCGTCTGTCGACCTCGCGCGCCCTTCGGGCGGTCCCCCATCGTGATCGTGGCCCATCATCTGATCCCCGATGTGTGCTTGGCGGCGTTGGTCCTCGACCCACTCTCACCTTGAAATGTCCCTCGGCTACCTCGCTGACGTCGCCACTGGATCCATTCAGTGCCACGATGGTTTTCGAATGGGTGCGCCGAGCGATGCAGGGCCAAGGCGTTCAGGCACCGCTCAAGGGTCCCTGCCGAGTGGTGGCCGAGGACTACCACCGAAGCCACGATGACCGTCCACTTCTCTGACGCCGGCGAGGCGCTCATCTCTGACATAGGCACCGAAGCGATTGTCGAAGTGTAGCCGTGTTGGTTCGCTCCTTCGTCAGTACGGTTTGTCGGGAGCGGTCGGGATCGAGCACCTTCCGCGACGACGTCCGGGGTCGGCTGCCGGGTCGAGCGGCAACCGCCGACGGCCCGATCGCCGGACCGAGGATCCCAAGTGTTGGACCGCGACAAGCCCCGCTCGAGGTGATCGCCGAAGAGTGGCGGATGCGGCCCGCCGCGAGGGCGATCCACACTGCTCCTATCTGGACACCGAGGAGCGCTGAAGCGCGTACTCGTTGCTTGCCTCTCAGCGGGTGGCCCTGCGAGTGCTGAGGGATCGGGGACGAAGCAAATCCTGGGGCACTCCGCGCCTGAGCTGCCGATTCCGAGCGCCACGCCGGAGCTGCCGGCCCGACCTTCTCCGGGCATCGAAAAGGCGACCTGCTCTCAGGGTTCCCAGGGCGGTCCTACTCGCGTGGTGGGGCGGAAGCGTCGTGACGGTTTCGAGCACCGCGCCGAGGAAGGCCGCCGGCCACTGAACGTAATGGCTTGGTCAGACGCCAGCTCGTTGATGACTGCATCTCGGCGGCCCAGTCGACCGCCTTGACCAACTCGGAGTTGACCCGGGCCAACTCGGCTCCATACTCGGCTTCGAGGCGGGTCCGTTCAGCGTTGAACCCGTCCACTGTGGCTTCATATATGCCATTGACCCTCGCCAACTCGGCCTGGAATTCCAGCAACTCCCGATATCGGTCGATCTTCAATTCCTCGATGCTGCAGAGCTCACGATGGAGCTGTCGTCGAACTTCCAAAAGAGTGGTGGCCCATTCGGATTCGACGATGTCACGTTGGCCACCCAGAGGTTGATGTCCGCCGTGAAGCGCGGACAGGCGATCGACCAGTCGGCGCTGGCTTGGGAGGAGCACCTGGTCGTCACCGTCGGAACGTTGGTGTCGGAGCTCATCGGTAACCGCCCCGGCCGCCCGGCCGACGTCCCATCCATCGACATGACCGCTGAACTGCTTGAGCGAGGCCAACCAGTCGGTCAGGGCCTCGAGGGACCCCGTGGGATCAGCCAACAACCCCTCATATGGCAGCACATAGGTGTCGGAACCGCTCGCCGCCTCGAGGGCTGACCGGTTGTGGCGCTCCCAAAGAGCCACACCTTCGAGCAGCTGAAGGCCGTCGCGGCTCTGCAGTGAGCGTGCCACCGCGAAGGGCGAGCGCCACACGAACACGACAGTGAGCGGCGCCGGCAGCACTTGACGCCAGTAGGGGAACAGAAGGCAGACTCGCGGGTCCTTCCAGGCCAGGGGGCCCGGATCCGGGTAGGCGCCCGCCAGAAGAGCGGTGGGGTCGGCCAGGCCCTCGAGCTCAGGGCCCCGCTCCCAGCCCTCAGGAAGCTGTGGTGGGGCGTCCCATGCACCCCCGAAC
>Ga0075028_100000823_pt1 | contig 11049 bp, 10 predicted proteins | sample LitLauG_LLR_2014_FD_71390 | JGI IMG/M metagenome (GOLD analysis project Ga0075028, IMG submission 71390) | Freshwater sediment microbial communities from Pennsylvania, USA - Little Laurel Run_MetaG_LLR_2014 | ecosystem: Environmental > Aquatic > Freshwater > Creek > Sediment | place: USA... | reverse complement strand
TGGTAGGGCGCCTCCATTCATGGCTTCGTTGAGCCATAGAAAGTCGGTCGCACAAAATGATTATCTCGCGACCACGGCTCGATCGCCATACGTGGGCTCTGTGATATACTGTAAGTATGCAAATAGACGAAACCAGGCGAGACAATTTGTCAGGGATCCTCGACCGCTCACATGAGAACAAATGGGTGGCCATCACCTCGGACTACTCCCGTGTGATTTCCGCGGCTGATTCGCTTCGCGAGCTCTTGCGGTCGGTATCAGATAGCAGTGCCATTTTCTTCAAAGTGCTGCCGCACGACGTGAGCTTCGCACCCTCAGCCTCCCTCACAACATGAAGTACCGCTATTCGGTAGTATCTGGCCAGACGAACGTGGATGGCAGCTACACGAAGCGGCCCGTCGTTGAGGTAGAGCTGTCGCGTGGAAATCACCGACGCAAATTCTTGGCGCTTATCGACTCTGGGGCGGATCAGATCATGATGCCGGCCGCGATTGCGGAGGCATTTGCTATAGATCGGGAGGATTGCCCGAGGCGAACGTCGCTGGGCGTTTCGATGGAGCCGGTGGAGGGCTTTATCAGCCATCTCACCTTTCGCATCGCCGAGCAAGCCGATGCCTTTGACGCTCCAGTCATATTCATCGACACCGACGTTCCGGTCCTGCTTGGTCGCGAAGGCTTCTTCGACCACTACCGCGTTAAATTTGAGCAAGACCACGACACGTTCGAGATTGCACCCGCGCCAAGATCGTAATTATTTCTCCGGTCAAGTTACGCACATTTGTTTTTCGTACGATTTGCAGGGCGTCCGCCTCCGGCGCCGGGCTCTCGTAAACGGAGACGCTTCGCTTTCTCCGCCATCCGGCTTCGATCCCTGACGCAGCGATGCGGCACCCCTCGCCGGGGGCAGTCGGTCCCGGGTCCCGCCTGCGGCGGCGCTATGCTGACCCTCCTGCGGCTGCCTTGTTAACCGGTCTCGGGGCTGGCGGACGGTCTCCGTTTCGCTCCCGCCCATACGCCCATTTTTCATTAGTTTCTGGCTGGAGACATCAAATCCCCACGCCGCACGCCATCTTGCACCGCCGCCTTGCGCTGGTATCAAGGCCAGGCCCTTCGGGCGCTGCGCGGCCTTGACACCGCTGGGCGCCGGCGCGCGATGGAGCGTGCCGGCTCCGGGGAAAAGTGCCTCTCATGCCTCACCAGGGAAAAGAGGCAGAACAGGTCTCTGCGTTGTGCGTCATGTCCCTTGTTGTACACAGGCCACATTGCAAATTCACCCGAGGCATGCTATATAAATAGGGAACCCACCTGCAGCTTGCTGTAGGCTCGAAGACCGCGGAGGAGCAATCCCGAGCGGTCTTTGCTTTTTGTGGTACAGTGTTTGGCATGCGCACCGCCATTTATGTCGACGGATTTAATCTCTACTACATCCGGCTCAAAGGGCAGCGGTACTTCAGATGGCTCAATCTCAAGACGCTTGCCGATGATATTCTCAAGCCTCCTCACGTTGTAACCGTCGTCAACTATTACACCGCACACGTGTCGCACAAGGAAGATCTTGGCGCGCCAGGTCGCCAGCGCTCGTACCTAAATGCCCTCGATACTGTTCCCGAAATTAAAATCCACTTCGGCAACTTTCTCTATTCCGAAAAATGGGCTGCTCTCATACAGCCGCCGCAGACGCGCCCCGCCGACTATGCGTGGCCGCCTCCGTGGCCAGATTTGGTGTGGATTGGCAAGACCGAGGAAAAGGGCAGCGACGTGAATTTGGCGAGCCATCTCGTCCGCGATGCCTTGACCGACCGCTTTGACGCGGCTGTGGTTCTCTCCAACGATACTGACCTGGTTGAGCCTATCCGCATCGCTGTAAAAGAGGCGGGGAAGTCAGTCATTCTTTTGTCTCCGCTGCATCCAAATCCGAAGCCGAATCCAATAACCGGCCGCAAGCCATCACCAGCGAAGAGCTTGCGCGATGTTTCATCTTCCGTGCTTCACATCCACAATGGCCACTTGCGTCGGGCGCAATTTCCCGACCGCATCCCGCGACCCGGGAAGTCGGACATCGTGAAGCCTGCCACGTGGGTTTAAGCATCGGTAGTCGGAGTGCACGTGAGGCGGTTCAGTGGTGGGCTAAGCAGGTACGTAGTACAATGAAGACACATGGATCGCGAGCAAGAAATTCTAGACGTGCTCAAATCAATTAACGAGCGTGTCACGCGTATGGAGAATTACCAGGAGGGACGTTACAGCTTGCTCCATACCTACATCTCCAATGTGGAGTGCTTGGTAAAGCGGATCGGTCGGCATCTTGGGTTGCGCGACAAGGATTCGCAAGCTTAGAAATTCTTACCAATTATGATGGCGGTAAACAAAAGCAGCAAGAAGGCGTTTGCAGCTAGCGCTGATTTCGCAAAGCCGGATAAATTGAGCGCGATCGATGAAGTCGAACGGCGTTACGAATCTGACGCCGAGTCCGCTCTCAATGAATTCCGTCAAGACGTGGAGCCGCCGTGGGGGAAGGAGCGATAAGAACCCTCACAAAAAATGTCATATTTCAGATACTCGTTCGGCAAAGTGTGGAGCTGATCATTTGTTGATACAACGTATATTTGAGCCGCCGCCTGGAAGCATCCTTTATCACTATTGTTCAACCACGGCATTCGAGGCGATCGTTAAATCGGGGAGAATTCGATTTAGCGACATAAACATGATGAATGACGCTCACGAAATGCGTTTGGGGTACCACATATTTGAATTAGCGGCTGGTGAGTTGATGAAGCTTTCTGAGACGAGTGCAAATCTCAAGGGAATGACTAAAGACTTTTTCGACAAAGTCGATGGAATTATCTCACCTCTTCAATTGTCGATGCATCCGTTTGTGGTCGGTTTTTCGCGCGAGCCCGATCTCCTAGGACAGTGGCGAGCATACGCCGATGATGGTCGTGGCTTCACCATTGGTTTTGATGCACAGGCACTTAGAAACATGCCGGTGACGTTGATCGGCATTGAATATGAGCGGGACCATCAAATCGAAGAAATGAAAGCGGCGCTAGGCGCAATCTATCTCGAAAATTTGGATGACGGTAACAGTTTTGATTCAAAATTTCGTCAGAGCTGCATGCTTCTTGGAAATTTGATGTCTGGATTCAAAAATGCGACCTTCAAAGACGAGAGAGAGGTGAGATCAATTCACGTTCTGACCGTTAAAATTAAGGGTCAGTCAATAAGACTAACTGATGAAGGCGGGCTTATTGGACAGAAGGACGAGGTGGCGGGCGAAACGGTACAATTTCGGACAAGCGATAGCGCCATTATTGCCTTTATTGACCTTCCGTTCGGACGAGGCTTTCAAGGATGTCCGATACGGGAGGTAATACTTGGGCCGAAAAATCCAAACAAACCGGGAAACGTACTAATGTTCCTAAGTCACGCGGGGTATGAAGGCGTGATAATCCGGAAGTCGGTATCCTCGTATCGATGACGGTTGCGAAAGGCGCTCGGTGACATAAGCCGCGGAATACTAATACTGTAATACTGTCCCAAAAAGAGCCCATGATGGGACAGTCGTCTGTGCATCTCATTTGCTGATCCGGCTGCACGTGTGCTCCGACGTGCTCCGCACCACGATCGTGGTCAAATTCGTGCAGCACGGGACGAGTTGTGCGATTACCGATATTCGCGCGATATCAAGTTGCTCAAAGGAACAAACGGCTCCGTTTGCCGCCGGGTTGGGGATTGGAGAATTCTCTTTGATCTTCTTGCTGAGCGCCGCCTTATAGCTGTGACTAACATCGTTCGACGTGGTTCTTATACCCATTGATTGGGCGTCCGCCTCCCGCGTCGGGCTCTCGTGAACGGAGCCGCTGCGCTCCTCCGCCGTTCGGCTTCGATCCATGACGCGAATACGGCACCCCTCCCCGGGGGGCAGTCGATCCCGCGTCCCGCCTTCGGCGGCGCAATGCTGACGCTCCTGCGGCTGCCCTATTAACCGATCTCGGGGCTGGCGAATGGTCTCCGCTTCGGTCACACTCATATGCCCATTTTGCGACTTGCCTGAGCGAGCAAATTCGATATTTTAGCGCGCTTGATCCACGCACCGGTCAAGGTGACCCCCAAGAGGGCGGCCAAGTGGCCGACACCGGTGCGCCCAGGCGCGCAACGCCTCCGACGTGCCGGCTCCGGAAGGTACGGTGCAAGCACTTTTATGCGATCGAACACGGGCAGAAGCTTCGCGTTCCACCCCTCCTGTATTTCGCGAAGATCCCTGATTTCAAGGGTGGCGATGATCATTCTTTCCCCGGGGCCAGGTCTCGAACAACATCGGGAAAAGATGCCACAATCCAGCCTCCGCCCAGCCACCCCCCAGGATCGCAGAAACAATATTTCGAGGCTCTCGCCAGACGCGCTCAGAAAACAATTGCATATTTAAAATTGCATGTCAGGATTACTTCTTGCCAATTGGAATCTCAAAATAACGAGGGTCAGGGGCTTTCCAATGGATAAAACTGTGCTCGACGAGACTGACCAGATCGAGCATCTCAAGTCGGCGTGGAACTGCACGTGGCTACATTCGAGACGTCAACTTGCCGGAAAATCCGGCGCGCGGCTGCATCTCGTCGATGTAAGGCTTGATGATTTCGACGGCCAAGCAATCTTAAAGATATCGACCGATGACCTCACAAACGAGACCCGTCGACAAGAACGCGCTTTAGAGCTAAGTCCTCAGTTCGGCTCATCACATTTTCCACGAAAAGTTCGACACGATAAATTCGATGGATGGTCGGCGCTGCTGATGACAGTAGCCGGTCACGGCTTGTTGTTTACGAGTGTATTTGCATCAATCACAAAATCTTCCTTTCGCCTAAGTGCCGCGCAGAATATAGCTGACCAACTACTTAGTAAATGGAATATCGGTGCCAACGTTTCGACTGAGGAATACACGGCAGCGCGTTTGCTTGAAAAATGGTTAGGTCATCGACTTGGACCAAACAGCAGATTGCCGAACTTTATTGAGGACATCTACGGATTAAGTGCAGAATCGAATGGCTTTCAGTTATTAGGTAATCGATATCCGAACCCGTTTGCTTTCGCATCATCTGACGCCGGAAAATCGACTCGCGCCAAGTTGAAGCCGATGTTTGGATTCTCACATGGAGATCTTCACGGCGAGAACGTGCTTGTTAGAGAATATCCGCCTACTCCGTCAGAGTTTTACATCATTGATTTTGAGTCATTTGAGGAATCGGATCCACTGTTGTTTGATCATGCTTACTTCGAATTGAGTTACCTCTTAAAGCAAAGAGAGAATGCTGTTCTGGACCGCTGGCTCGCCTTGCTGGAGAGCCTTGAAAATGTAGAAGAGACCAATGTTGTTGCGTCGGCGTTGACGGACAGCGATGATCATGGCCCTGTGTGGTGTGCGGCTTTGATGCGGTCAACGGTCAATTCGTGGCGTGAAAAGACATTCCCGGATAGGAAAGAAGATTTTACAAAACAGTTGTTACTAGCGCGCGTCGCTGCAGGACTAAATTTTGCGCAAAAGACACGGCTGAGTTCGGGGACGCAAAAATCAAACAAACTCAAGGAATTTGCGTTTCTCTATGCGGCATCTAACCTGCGAACGTTTATGAGCTTTACCAAACTTGAAGATCAAGTGACGTACGTTCCTGTTCGCCGCGTCGACAGTCAAAAAGCAACTTCGAGTGCGTGGCGTGATATTTGGGAGGAATGCGACGGCTTCAACGAGGACAAAAGCGTGTTCCTGCTTGTTGCGGGGCCGGCACTGGGAGATCAGTCCGAGTACTCCCGAACCGCCCTCGCCCAAGTTCCATGGTCCATGGTTCTTGATTTTGATCCCCAGAGCGATAAGGGTCGACTGCTTGCGGCTGTGAGAGAGCCAATTTCGAAACGACGCGGATTCCATCTCGTACTTCCCGGACAAACGACGGCATTGACATTTTCCAAGGGCCTCTGTTGGCTGATGGCTGACGGTTGGAGCGAGAGGCCTGATAGTATCAAACAGTCGTTGCCAGATTGGCGAAGGTACGTTGTGCCTTCCGTGCGTGACCTGGCTCAGAGATTGAAATCAGAAGTCGCTCCAAGACCGATCAAGATCGTCATTATGGGAGAGCGGGTCGGAGCCCCGAAGCTGCGCGCGGTCTGCACAGCACTCGACGAATCTCTGCCCAACGCTCGCGTAGTCGTAGTGACGAATGGGGAGGGAGATGGTGCATTTGACGATATTGCGGGAGAATTGACCCAATTGTGTCAGTTTAAGTGCAGCTACTCCGATTTGACGGCGGGAATTCATCACATGGTTGGTGAAATTCCGGAAGACGGAGAAGCGTATATTCCCATGAGGGAACAGAAAGGACGGATGTCGCGGCTGAAAATAGAGCCTTTCCGACTTGCATTGTTTACTGAGTCATTTGAGCTTGTTTACGACGGTGCCGCGCAGGCGCAAATTCCAACTGGCGAGGTCAGCGATTTTCTTAGAGGAAATACCATAACTTGGCGTGAACTTGATCTTGATATCGACGTACCCAGAGAGGTCAGCATTTCTCTGCGCGAGCAACTCCTCCAGAGGGTTACGAAATCAAGATCGACCGCGATAACACTGGAGCATACTCCGGGGGCAGGAGGCACTACGGTGGCTAGGCGAATAGCTTGGTCGCTTAGGAATACATATCCCACCGTGATTCTTAGTAGATATACGGAGGCAACCGGAGAGCTGCTCGAATGGTTAGCGCAAGCTTCAGGCCTAACAGTGGTGGTAATAATAGAACGCCGGGATCTTTCAGATACGGAAAGAGACAACCTATTTCGGACTTTAAAGGGCCGGTACGTTCGGTTTATCTTTCTTGATGTGAGACGCGCCCTGAAACCCCGTGACGATGGCGCTTCAAGTTTTTCATTACGCGACCCCATGTCAGCGGTTGAAGCAAATCAATTCTTCGATCGCTATTCGAAATGGGCTCCCAGCGCACGTCAAAAGATGCTCAAGCAATTGGCAGTAGACAGGGCGCATCTTGATTTTCGTTCGGCATTTTTCTTCGGATTTTATTCGTTTGAGGACGAGTTCGTTCAGGTTTCCCAATTTGTAGCAGCTCTCCTAGCTGAGCTTACAACGGCGCAGCTAGAAATAGTTGCTCGGCTCGCGCTGATTACTCGGTACTCGCAAAGCCGTCTACCGTATTCTAGCCTACCGATGTTGGCCGATACTGCAATCCCCGAAACGACCGACATTGGAGATCTTCTCGGTTCATCGAAACGCCTAATCATGTTCGATACGGCTTCGCTTGGGATTGTTCATCCAAAAATTGCTGAAGAGGTACTGGCAAAATGCCTAATGCCCAAGGCCACCAGCGCGGCAGATAACTGGCGGGCTCTTTTAGCCGATTTCTGTGTCAGCTTTATTACGGCACTTGGAAGAAGCCCAGAGGCATATGGCGAAAATATGAAGGACATACTGACTCAGCTTTTCATTGAAAGAAACGTTTGGGATGACTCAAATCAACCAAGGCTCTTTTCCAATCTTATTGAGACAATTCCAACAAAGGAGGGACAGCGCCGAGTGCTCGAAGCCCTTTGCAGCACCTTCCCATCCAACGCTCATTTTTGGAACCATCTAGGGAGACATTTAAATATGCGGATTAGGGCCCCTTATATCGAAGCAGAGAAATGCTTTTTACGAGCGATCGAACTTGAACCTAAGAACGAGATACACCACCATGGACTGGGCATGGTCTATCGACATGAAGTTCGCAGTCGATTAGAAAGGCCCCTTGATCGAACTCAGCAGCTTTCGGACCGGTTGGCAGCGCTGCAAGAGATATTCGAGCAAGCCGAACGATGTTTTCGAATTGCTCTTAATTTGGACTCCGAAAACCAGTACGCACTAGTCACGCACATTCAGATAATCATAGAGAGCATCGAACGGGTATTTTATCTTTCGCGCGAGAAGAAATACCAAGACTTAATAGTTAGATCAGATGACGTTGGCAGTTGGTGCCGCTCGAAGCTACAACGCGGTGAGGCTCTGCTTGCGGACCTCAAGCGGATTCAGGCCGAAAGTGAACATTCCAAATACACGATCGAATTTGAAAGCAAGCTGTTGGGTCTGTATGGGAATTTTGAAGCCATGGTGCGCGGCTTGACCGAGTTGCTCGGGAGAGGGGATGTAAATAAGCGCTCGGTACGAAGATTGATTGCGCATTGCCACGTACGAAGAAATGAGGATGATTTTGATCGCCTCGAGAAGGGTACCGCCCGGCGCATCGCAGAAATGATGCTCGAAAATCTCGCTGAAAATCCCGGCAACGGAGCTGATATTAGATTGTGGCTTCGCGCATTTAGGATGCTACCTGAATTCACTATTACGGAAGGACTTGAACGGGTTGGTACTTGGGCGGTGCTCTCCGAAGCTTTGGATGCATACTACTACCTTTACATACTGCATTACATACATTTGACGCGAGGGGCACACGCGAGTGTGATTGAGGTCAAAAAGAATATTGAAATGTGCCGGCGAAAGGCGCCTCCATTGATCTCAAAAAGGTCCTTTGAATGGTGGGCCTCGGAAGCACTGGGTCGCCCCGGTCCGCTTGTCCACCACGGCGAACTCAGCGGTTGGGATCGAGGCTCGGAGTTTTGGAGCAATGCGGGTAAATTGGGTTATGTAGAAGGCGTTATTGATGAGATTCGCTCCCAGCAGCAGGGCAGCATTCTTGTTCATGGTCTGCCGGTCTTCTTTGTGCCTGCGCGCCTTCTTTCAAGTACAGACGTAAACACAAAGGTCAAATTTCATTTGGGCTTCAGTTACGAAGGATTGCGCGCGTGGAATGTCCAGCGCGTTGAGCCAATTTAGAGTCCCCGATAGGGGATCAGGAAACCCCACGCCTTTAGGCGGCTGGGATCGCGGCGCTCCCAAGGTAGAATGACTGGATGGAAGCGTACAGGCTGGGCAGCCATACGGTTGGGACTGCAAGGGGTCCCGAGCAGCGGAAACGTAACTGACGTGGTATGGGTCGAATACATCAAGAATCAGGCGCCACCGGAACCCGACGGCAACTTCAACGTGACCGGAGTCCGCCGAATGGCGGACTGATCCGGCTTTAAGCCGTAACTTGAAGCCACCGCCTTTCAGGCGGTGGAGTATTCACGGGACTGCGAGAATCTTGGACAGGCATTTGTCCTCAGGGGCCGTATGCGCAACACTCGGTGACCTTTGAGGCGGCGATCAAATCGATCAAAATAGGAAACGTCGAAGGATCGTGCGGCCCGTGATCCGACGCGCAATCTCGATGACGCTGAATCGTCACAGCCACAAAGCCCTTCCTTCGATGAGCCTCCGGCGATTTGCGAAAGAATAGGCGGCTTGATAGAAAGCCCCCGCCGATGGCGGGGGCTATTAATTAGGCCAAGCATTTTTCACTGCGCGCAGCTCAACTGGCTAACGGGTTCATTTTACCGCAGCCTTCCTTCTAAATCTGTCTCCCTAGAACGCCCTGCGCGTACCGATGGGCGCACGCAATCGCGTCCTCTTCTTTCGTATACGAGCGTTCGCGGATGCACCTCTGTTCGACTCCGCCTCCGACATACCGAAAGATGAGATACGGGAAAAATCTATTCGGCGGAGCCGCCAACGCCAATGCCTGGTATCTAAGGATCGTGCGGTCTTTTGTTGCTGATGTCATGTACGTTTCCCCTTCTTTGCCGTGAGGAGACTCCGGGTCTCAGGGTATTTTCACAGCAAACAAGGAAAGTCCGAGGTAATAATACAGACCTAAACGCTAAACGTCAAGTTATGGTTAAGATCTCAAGCCGTTTACCCGTGTTTTACCTATCCTCTTTGCCTTCATCTATCTCCGGCTCGTCAGGGGTAAGTTTTTCGGTCATCGCCGGCCCCCACCTCAATCTATATCAACAAGCCGAAAAATCAGCAGGTGCCTGACATGTAACTGGTAGGACTCCGTTTGGTTCCATCGACCGGGCAACAGTGAACGCCATGAAATCGGCGCGCTTTGGCTGGGTGTGATTTTGACCGATACAAGAAACGAACACTGCAATCAATAATGGGCCCGCAATGCCGAGCTGCCTTTTCGTATCGCGTCGCGGCCCAACAGAAATATCGACCGATAAACGTGCAATCAATTGCACTGCACAGCCAGGCAGGAAAAATGATATACTTTCACTGTCCCGAAAATGCTTCTTCTCGGGACAGTTATGAAATCGGCCGCGCGAATTGCCAAGGTCAAATCTTCCAAGCGAACATCAGCGCCACGCACCGTTTATGGGACAGTACCGCCGCGGCGAGTAGAAAACACTGCACGACGGCCACGCGAGTATCTGACTGTCAAGGAAGTCGCGAGATTGATGGAGGCTGCGCGCGAGCGCGGTCGTTACGGACATCGCGACACTACGATGATCCTTGTTGCATACCGACATGGATTGCGCGTGTCCGAATTGTGCGCCTTGCGTTGGGATCAGGTTGACTTAGCGCGCGGTCTGCTTCATGTGCGCCGGGTCAAAAGCGGAACACCCAGCGTCCATCCGCTTGGCGGAACGGAAATTCGCGCACTACGTCGGCTCATGCGTGAGCAATCGGAATCTCGCCACGTATTTCTTACGGAGCGACGATCTCCAATGTCGGCTGCCGGATTCCGCAAGATGCTGGCGCGGACAGGGGAGGGGAGTGAGTTTCCGTTTCCGGTGCACCCGCACATGCTGCGGCACGCGTGCGGGTATAAGCTAGCGAACGATGGACAGGATACGCGCGCTCTTCAGCACTATCTCGGGCACAAAAATATCCAGCACACGGTGCGCTATACGGAGCTGTCGCCAGAGCGTTTCAAATCGTTTTGGGAGGATTGAGCAGGCACGTCACGGATTTTGGAGGTTTGTAATGTGTACATGGGTTGGTTGGCCACGGGAAGGTATTGGTTAGCCAGTCAAGGCCGTCGGGTAGCCGCGGAGTGGGGCTGTCGAATGTCTGGCGAGACTAGCTGGCCTCTCTAGGTTCGAAAAATCTATTCTCAATCTCTCGGGAAATAC
>Ga0075028_100000820_pt1 | contig 11077 bp, 8 predicted proteins | sample LitLauG_LLR_2014_FD_71390 | JGI IMG/M metagenome (GOLD analysis project Ga0075028, IMG submission 71390) | Freshwater sediment microbial communities from Pennsylvania, USA - Little Laurel Run_MetaG_LLR_2014 | ecosystem: Environmental > Aquatic > Freshwater > Creek > Sediment | place: USA... | reverse complement strand
GTCGAGCGCCAGTATAGAGGCAAGACAGTTGAAGTACCGGCTCCTTGTCGGCAGAAGCCTCCGTAACCAGCAATTTTGTCTCTTGGAACGCGTCGACGGATGTGAGAAGTCCTAGCCGCGCGCCAATTTCCTTCCGCGCCATAGCGCGGTGAGTCGCGTCCGGAATGTCCTCCAACAATTCGCGGCAGCTATCGAACAGAACACGTCTCGTTCCCGTGGACTCCCTAGAGGCCTCGCAGTCGACTGCCTCCAAGAACCAGCGAACCCTTCTTACAGGTAGCTTTTCACGTGATAATAGCTCCCGTGAACTGTAGCCCAACAGCGACAACTCTGCGGCTACAACGCCAAGGAGGCGCCCCATATCCTCATCGTGTTCCTCGATCGGCACTGAGTTGATCCTGGCCAAGAGACTGGTAATCGCAACGAGATTCCTATCTTGTAACGAGATTAGGAACGCAGCGACGATTAGGCCCAGAGCACTAGTGGAATCGGTCAGCGAGGATGCCAGGGCAAGCGCCAAGTTCGGATCGCGCCGCAGTCCCACGAGTACTTCGCTAAACCACTTTTGCCTGCGGCGATGGTACTCAACAACACACCGAGCCAAATCGAAATAGCGGTGATTATCAGATGAAATCCTTGTCACGAGGAGGAGTGCCTTAAAAAGGAAATCTGACGACCCGATGAGGCGGGGGCCGTCATCTTGAAAACGGACATCAAACACAAGCTGTTGGAGCCGTCGATCCTCCGGATGACTTTTTTGCAGTTCGTATAAGTGCTCTGGAAGGTAATAGTGGATGTACCGGACCTGTTTTTCACTGAGGCGTTCGGTCCTCATAGGGTCAACTCGTCAGGGAAAAAGTCTCTGGACCTCAACCCTTGGGGCGTTCCTCAGAAGACCCTGCGGACCAAGCATCCCAAAGGGTGTCCGCGATCCATCCATGAGCCGCTCTGAGACTGATCTCCTCGCCTATTTCGTCCTTCTTCTCCAGGAACTCTTGGAAACTGCTGTGATAGATGCGAAAATGTGAGAGGTCATTCTCTCGGCTCTCCCAAAGAAACTCGCGCCATAGACGGATTAGCATCCGGACGTCCATCCGCGTAAGCCCTGCGAGCTCGGGAAATCCGCGGCTAACATATTCATGTATTTCTTGGATCGACAATGGTTCCTTAGTTACCGCAAGCACACAAATGATTGGCAGAGCTGACGCCCAGCGATCCCCTTGAAGGCGTCTTATCCGCTGCCAGTGCTGCTCGTAATAACCAGCCAACCCTTGCGGCAATTCGACCGAGAACTCACCCGTGTATTCGCCGCGTTCAATTAGCGGCAGAACACATGCCAAGTACATGAAATTGTTTTCAGCCTTGCTCTGCAGAAGGTGAACAAACTCTTTGTCTTCGATGCCGCGATCACGGAGTTGGGAGGACAGCGAGGGGCGGAGGGCGACGGCCGTAAGAAATTCCACGATATCGTCCGTGTTGCCGGCTTCATCGTCGAGGTTTATCGTCAGCGAAGGCGGCTGAACATGCAGCGGAAAATCGGCCACCCCTCTCCGCGTAAGAACGAAGAAGACCCCCGCGGGGAGCGCTGGAGGAAGGTGAAGAATGTTCGCCTGATCCGGGTTTGGTTCAACCTCATCGACCGCATCGACAACAATCACTTCAACTGCATTTCTAGTTTTCAGCTGCGCGGCGAGGGTATCGACGAGTCTGCGCAAGTAGACGCCATCCTCACAATCCTTTTCCGTTGGGTGGTGCAGTGGTAAATCGTGCTTCCGAATCAACTGCGACGAGAGGCTGTAAAGGAAATGCCTACGGCTCGTAATTCCCGCAAGGCGATCATTGAAGTGATGGACGTAATTCCGGGTGGCTACTAGGTGGGCTGCATACGCCGTCTTCCCCATACCGGGCAAGCCCTGAATGACGGAATAGCCCCGGTTGTTTTCTCCAAAGAACCTGTCGAGGCGCTGATCCAGCCAGCGCCGCCCCGTAAAATCGCTGGTCTTTTGCGTGATCACCGAGGCACCACCGAGCGTGGAGTAAGTTTGCGCGGTGCGCGCCGCGAGCTCCGTGCTGGGCGCATCGGGGCGGAGCGGAAAGATCCCCTGGAAATCCGGAGCGCCAGGGTACTGACTGGTGTCCGTAGTCCACACGGTGTGCGGTATGTCCTCGTATCTGATTGGTAGGAGTTTTACGCGGCCATTGTCGGAATCTAGCTCTAGAAACGATGCGCGGTTTGCGTATTTGCGTGTTTGGTAGCAGGCACCAGCCGTTACGTGCAGGGTTTGTGTGGTCGGAGTGACAATAACGCCAGCTTCGGGCTCGTGAAGATGACCCGATAGCAAAATATGTGCATGCTGATAGAGCCGCGCCTTTATTGCACTCCGTTCGTCGTGGTGAAGCCACTCAAGAGGGTGGTGCACCAGGGCTATAACAAATCGTGCCGCAAGGCTACTGAGTGAAGACACTCGGCTCTCTAAACTGCGCCGACCGATCCAGAGGTTTCCGTTGTCGTTATCATCGAATGAAAAAAGGGCGGAGTTGATAGCCAGGACAGCGATATCCGCGTCGCCAAAGTCGAGCAATTCCGGTTCTTGACATGTCGAATCCCTCGGCCATCGGCGTACGCCTGAAAAGTAGTCGTCGTACCAGTCTCGAAAGACATCGAATTTCGCAAAATGCTGATGAGGATGATCGGGTCCGAAGAATTCGACCGACTCAGCTTCGCTAGAGAGCGTGCGCTGTAGCCCCTTCCCTTTCTGGCGGTCCACGTCATGGTTGCCTGGCACGATGAAAAGCCGACGCTTGGTGAGCCGCGCAGCCGCGAGCAGATTGTCGAAAAATAGAGAGGAACGCGTGTATTCCGGCTCTTTGCCCGAATTTGCGATATCTCCGGTCATAAAGATAGCGTCTGGAGCTCGACCCTCCGACCTGTACCGCGCGACCGCAGCAACCAGTGCCTCGGTAATCAAGTCTTGCTCGTAGCCTTGATCGGCTTTGAAGTGAAGGTCCGATAGATGAAGGCACGTCAGCATAGTGGTCTTTCGAAAAACTCGTCTTTGAACAGGACCGCTCATGCGGCGTGCCCAGGTAGCCGCCGGGAAGAGCCTACGCAATTGGATCCCTTAAGACGCCGAAACGCGGCGGCGACAAAGTTTCCGTCTTTGGGGCTATTCTAACGCCGTTGAGCTCTGATGCGCTCCCGCACGGAGCGTCTGAGGCGTCGATTGCACAGGGATGTAATGGCAGCATGGGTGAAAGCTCCGATTTGATCCTCCGTGCGAGCTCCCGCTTCAGTGAATTGAGCGTGGTCAAGACCTTGGATTGTTACTACCTCGGCGAGGCTGCATGTTGATTTCATGAGCGAACCGGACTTTTGCCTGTGGAGGTCCGGATACAGGTGCTGCACCAAAGGTGGGAATGGGATCAAGTCCATTGGAATGTTCCGGAAGTCCGGCAGCCCGGGAACGCCAAAGTCAGTACCGATGGCCCAATGGATGAGTCGGTTGCGCGTCCGGCAAATTTGAGTAGACTCGACGCAGAAGACAGCGGAGTCAGAGCAGACAGTGGCGGGCAGGAATCCTGTTCCCCGGAGATTGCGGTTGAAGAAGGCGAAACTTCCCCCGATGCGCAACACTGCCGTCCAACTCCAACGCTTAGCCCGGGAGCGTGCAGACGAACAAGCCCGCCGTATCCCTTGGCAACGCGTGCTAGATACTCGTACCCAGTACATCGACTGGCAGGAGTTCTACCTGTGGGCCCGCTCGATCTTGGAAGTCGAGGAACAAATCCCGGATTGGCTCGTTGATATTCTGAAGGAGCGTTGTCCAGGATTTCTCGAACGCGACAAGACACTCACGGCGAAGGCCGTGAAAGAGAAGCCTCTTGCTCTCCGCCTGGAGGATTGGATTGATGAGCACATCTTCGGCTTTGCCCAGAACGAAGGTTGGTTCAACGCGATAACCTACTACGCTGTGCGAGATCCGCGCTACCAGCGAGCCGAAGTCTGCTGGTCGAAGTGCGTGGAGAGGTGGAGAGGGGCCAAATCGATCCCCTATCCCTCATTCGAGGAATGGAAAGGCATGGCGTCGCAATGTGACGACACGGCCCATCTTGTGCCCAATGAGAGAAGAGCCAGAGCGACTTCTAAGCTCGTCGATCCGGATCGCCTTGCCGCGGCGGCATCTCAATACATGGATTGGGAGGCTTTCGCGCATTGGGCTCGCCCAGTACTGGAATGCCCATCCCAACTCCCGGCCGAAGTTCGAAACGAGCTAGAGTCCCGTTGTCCTGGATTCTTGCGGCCAGTCGGCAGCGCACGTGGACATGAAAGCAAGGCTACTTCGCAAGATTGGCACCAACTCATGTGCTGGATCGCTGACCACTTCTTCCGGCATGCAAAGGATGCAGGATGGTTCGACACCATTCTCATCCAAGTACAAAGCCACCCGCGCGCGATTCGCACCATGGAATATGCGGATCATTGCGATGAGATGTGGGGAGCGCACCTACCAAACCCCTACCCAGCATTCGAAGCTTGGCGGAGGGACGCGGACGCTTACGTTGAGCTTGCCGCCGATCAGCTGTGATCGTTCGAGGAACTTGAAGTTCGTCCGCCCACTATCGGATTCAGTGGGCGCGTTAAAGGTTCACACAACTTTTCAACTTCGGTTTGCCCGTGATCCAATCGCAATCGTCGTCTGGCGCGAAGAACGATTCCTACAAGCCGACTTAAACGAAGCCGTTTTGCGGCAGACGCTTACGCGTGCCCTGAGCAAGAAGCATCGGAGATTCGAGACCTAGCTACCTAGGCGTCTTGCGGAATGGTCTGTCTCGCGTTACGATGAGGCAATTCTGACCTTGAGTTTCTGGGGCTGCTTTCCCTAAGGCCACTCCTTGCCCAATACTTTCACTCAAGAACATCTGCGATTGACCGAGTCGCTCGCCATTCCCGCTGCGGCGGCAATCCAAAATGCCCTTCTGCACGAGTGCGCCAAGATCTGTGGCACTGAACTCGAAAAACAGAGTTCTGATCTCCAAGAAGCACCAAACGCACTGCAACAGTTTCAGAATCGTCGTCCTTCTTAGCACCACGGGGACGATCCGGGCATGATGTTACCGGCGCGGCGTGGCCTTCTTGATTTTCTTCTTTGACTTTTTCTCGCGGAGCGCCGCTTTTGTTGCGACCGCTTCTTCCGGAGGGCTAAACATTCTCACAACGCGCGGGAACGCCGGAGGCCCGCCCTTCTCCGACCCAGCAATGCTGAGCATCCGGACCATTTCGGGATCTCTTTCAGTCATGTCGCCCACCTTTGCCAACTTGGCCGCGGACCGCTTAAGCGGCCGCGCTCCCGTCTCCGATTTGATGGTGATTCGAGTTTCCGCCTGCGCTCTCTTCGCGTCCCGGCCCTTGACGGGTTTGCCCGGTGTACGCTCACTACGTGACTCCGGGCAATGTGCTTCGAGGCATTTTGCCAGAGCCTTCAAGTCGACACCAGCCTCGCGCAGTTTCTCCAGGGCCCGTCCAGTCAGAACCTTGCCCGACAAGAGGCAACGTAGCAATTCGCAAAGGGTGTCTTCCTTGCCGGGGGTCGGGCTGTAGTCACCGTAGTAAACCGCGGCAGTGAGGGACTTTTCACGAGTGAACTTGTCGCTCGAATTGAAATAGCCTTCCGCTCTCACGCGGCACGGATACACCCCAGCCGAGGAAGCGGTGAAGGCAGCAGAATAAACTCCAGTGCTGATCCGCTCAAGCTTGAGATTCGTGGCGCTGGAGTCGGGTTGTGTGATCTCAGTCCAGACGGTTGCTTCAGCGGTAAACGGAACGTCGTACTCTTTCAGGGACGCTCGGAGTGTGACCTTAGCACCAGGCTTCAAGGAGTCCTGTTCGAGTGTGGCGTCGAATTGCAGGTTGGAGTAGGTGTGAGCCACGAGACTATAGGGTATTGACTCGGCGATCGCGTTGTCCCGAAATGCCGCGGCGAATGCTCTGTTCTTGAGTAGCTTCTCAATTTCTCTTTTGCCTTTGATCGAAAGAATGGCCTTCCATTTCCCCGCATGACTTCCGCCTGGGTCAGCTGCGAGTGCCGGTAGGGTTACCCGGTAAAAGGCGACTTGCGGTCCAGTAGCGTATTTGACATTTGGTCCACCTGTGGAGGGTTTGATGATCTTTCCAGAGGGTGTTTCCAAGGTGAAATCCAACAGTTGAGGCAGCGGACACAAGGCGATGATGTCGGCATACACATCCGCGTCGGTCAGATCGAATGGAATCACGTGTTTCGATCCAAAGAAGAGTGATCCTTGAGGATCGAGCAGCACGTTCATGTTGGTTACGCCCGCAAGCACCTGCACGAAGTATTTGGTGAGATTAAAGCCTTGCTCAGCGGTTGAGATGTTACCAGTGATGATCAAATCGCCATGCGTGTTCGATGTGATCTGTTGCAATACTGCGGTGCTCACATCGCCGGGTAGGCCGAAACCGATCGCGTAAGTCCGGCTCGTGATCGTGCCGGCAGGCAATTCGGCGACGTAGGGATGCCTGTTCTCAATTCCGTCCGTCAGGACCACCATGGACCGGTTGGTATGGGTGGCCAAACCAAGTTCCGTGGCCCCTTGGAGAATGCCGCCGCCAATGCAGGTCCATCCGCGAGGATCAAGATCGGTGCCCGATAACACAGGCGGTACCGCTCCGGCGCTGACCGCCTGAATGGGGGCAGGCGTGGCGATGAGATCATCAAACGAGACCAAAGCGATCTCATCATTGGGAAGCATGAGGGTGTTGAAAACGCTCACCGCATTCTTGAGAAGTGTGCTTTTGGTGCTCGTCCCGCCCGCTGGATCCGACATGCTTCCGGATCGATCCAAGACCAGGGAGACAGAGTTGTTTTCGCGGGGAACCGTGGTGGCTGTCAGCCCGACATGGAAATCACCCAATGGGTATTCGCCGCCTACCGTGGCCGCGAAATAGCCTTCCTGATCAATGAGGTACGCGTGAATGTCGATGCTGCTATTGGCAATCGGACCAGCGACGGCCGCTAATTGAACCCACACATATCCATAGAAGAAATCGGCATTGTCGTCGGGATTTGCGACGAACTCGGTCCCCATGGATGTCAGGCCGAAGTTGCCTGTCGGAGCGCCGGTGATCCGGAAGTTCATAGAACGGCATCCGGTCACTTTGAACTTGACAGCCTTATAGGTGGTGAGACCTTCGGGGACATTGGTGAAGGTCAGCGTCCCGCCGGTCTCGTTGTTCAACTCAGGCAGGTCGGAGTCGTACCACACGATCGCTTTGTTGTTGACAACGCCGGAAGGGGCGACATCCACGCCGAAATAGCGGTCAGTCGCCGTCCTGCCAAATGTCGCCATGTTCTCGTTCACTCGGGTCAGACCATTCGCCGCAGGCGTGGTGTTGTCCGGAAGGTATTGCGCCGCAGAGGGATTCTTTTGTTCCCACACGGCCCAAAGCCTGTCGATATTGCAGTGGTGAAAGAAGAAGACCGGATCATTCGGCGACGTGCCGGGCTGCATCGATCCATCTACCCACCGATGCACAGCGTTGTGAATTTGTCTAGGACCGACCCAACCTTCCAGAGTATTGCGAAAGCTGCTCAGGTTCGCAGCACTGATATTCCACGGGCTGCTGTCGTAGGGAGTAATGTTAAGTGCCGTCCTGACGCTGTCGGGAGTCGGCAATCCAGGACCATCACCGCCGAAGTGTCTCCTGAGAAATCCGAACCCTTCTTCATCGCAGTTCAGGGTCCATCCGCTCGCCTGCGAAAAGGCTCCAGTCGTGACCTTGTCACTCGGATTGCCCGCGCCATCTCCACCTAAAAAATCGGCGGTAAAAGGAAAACCGGGATCGGCCGCACTCTGATCTTTGGTCCAATCCCAATACGGGAGGGTCAGGCCAGGGTCTCCAGCCGCGTTTTGCAGTTCCTGCTCATAGAGCTTCAGCAACTCGCGATGCCACGGGCCAAAGGCAGGTCCTCTGTGGGCAAAGTTGGGACCACTACTGCCATTTGGGCCCTGCATCATTACTTGATGATGGGCCCAGACAAAGTCGTCATAACGACTCACCAACGTTGAACCTGGGCCCAGCATACCCATCGCAATATCGTTGGCAATGTCCGCGGCAACGTCGGCTCGAGAAATGAGCTGGCTGGGATGAAGCGTCGGGTTTTTCAAAGCTAACACCGCATTCTTCACCTTCATTAGAGCGGTATTGGGTTTGTCTGCGGCGGAGGCGTTGTTGTACTCCGCAAAGAGTATTCTGAGGTTCTTCCGGCACTTCATACAATTCTCCTCTGAGGAACTCTGGGCCCTGTTGGATAGTGCGTGTTGGTTGCGAAGCGTATCAATTCGCGAGAGGTTTGCCGAAGGTGAGCAATCAGATCAGCGAGGAGAAGGAAGACTTTTGCGTTGCATGGAACGACGTGCGCATTGTTCTACCTTAACGTAACGCTTTCGCACTCAGTCCCACCTTCGCGCAAGCAGCGGAATGCCTCCAGACTCTTGGGTACACCTCTCTTTGCGTCCACCGGGACGATGAGATGCCAGCACTCCCATGCGTGTGCATACTTCAAGTCGAGTGCGGAGGCAGATCCGCCACCGTCCGGGTGAGAGTGGTAAATCGCCAGCAATCGTAATCCCTCCGACTTGATGCGTCGCAACGCCAAGTATTGCTCAAACGGGTCAGCCAGAAAGAAATAGATGTCTTTGGAAATATTGGGCAGAGGCAATACGAGTTCGACTTTCCCCTCCGCGGAACCTGCCAGAAGACCTACCGCCTCCCCGGGCAGCGCCCCCTGAATGTGGTCAATAACGAGGCATTGCGCCTCAGGCGAGAGGACGATTGGTTCGCAGGTTGTCATTCAACGAGCCACAAACTGCATGTGAGCTGGAGTAGGTCGAAAATGTGTATCGCCATAAGTCATTAGCTCGGCAGATAGGGCGTAGCCAACCGCAGTGCTCAAATCGTCGGCTTCGTAGATCCTCAATCCGACGTCTGGAGCGAAAGTGCAAACATAATCGGAGCCTCCGTTCCCGACAACAGTGAATGCGACGGATTCAGCGTAGCTCAAGTGCCGCCGTTTCGAATCCGTGTCGGGCTCGAGACGAGCTGAATCGAAGCGCATAAGCAAAGGTGGAACATACCGGATTTGGTTTAGGTCGGCTACCAGCCCCTTATATGCGCGTGCCACATGGCGAGGCAGTAGCCTGGGTCGGAATCCGCTAAAGCTGCAGAATAACCGCTGCCTTGTCGAATCGAGCTGAATATTTATGGGAAGCCAGGAGTGTCCCAGGGACGTCTTGCCGGGAACATAGGCGCGGCAAAATGTTTTCAATGACATCGCGTCTCCTCGTCGGCAATAGCGAATCACCTGTCCGCAATTGAACGCCTCAATAATCATGCCGGCGTAGATGATGAGCACGTTTTTCGTGCCCATTTGAAAGGAGATCGGAGATTGCGGGGGCACAGAACACCTCCAGTCTTCTGGAGGCGGACGCTTCGGAGAGCAGTTACCTTTGAGAAGCGGACGTGACCAGAAAGATCTAAACCTCGACTCTTCTTGTCGCTTTCGTAAGGGGGGCGGGGATCGGCGCCCCCAACCGAACGCGAAAGGCTGTCTGCTTGCCTCAGGCTGCTACGAGAACAGGCCTCTTTTGCAAAGTCGAGTTGGCCACCTCAAAGTCTCGGACCTCAGGAGCCCCGTCGACCACTTTCGCTAGGGCCTTCAGCACTTCTGGATAGCTTCCGCTGTGATAGGCCTCCGCGTCCTCTTTCTTGTCCCATAGACTGATGGCGACCCCTTCCGTTCCGGATCCGGGGGCGACGAATACGATTTCGTCTTGGAAGCCGTGCTGTTTTCGAAGGAGAGGGAGAATCTCGTTCTCGATTGTCTGCGCAAACTCCGCACGGGTATTGGGCTTCAGCTGCATGGAAACGTGACGAGCAAACATGTCAACCTCCTGCTGGGTTGTCGTTGACTAAGAGGAGGGAACTTCAGATGGACTGCCTTAGTTCAGAGGATCTGAAAGGGAGAAGAGGTAATTCGCTCTGCTTAACACACTATGCCGAATCCCACTGCTGTCAAGTCGTAAATGTCCTAGGTCGCGCTGCGACGGTGGCTGGTTTGTGACCTGGCTCGCCGCCACCGGCGCAGCACGGAGTTCGCCAACGTCCAGTCAGACCGCAATCGGTAAGACCGGATCATCCGAAGCGATTCCACTAAGCCAAGAAGACTGCGCAGGCGCGGTCGGTGTTGCAGCTTGAAGACTTTCCACGAGGAGCCCAGGCGATTCCGCCTGGAACACGCTTTCGCGTCGTTGGCCAGTTGATGAGAGTATTTTTGACCGAAATGGAAAAGCGGGATAAAAACCGGGCAAGAGGAGCTGCAGCCCCCAGCTGCAGCCGCTGTAGGAGTATGCGATGTCAACCAGCCAACATTCACAACTATCGATTGTGCCCGGCATCGGCCCGCGAGAGGAGTCCGAGCCGCCCGATGGCGGATACGAACCGACGATCGGGTTAAAGGCAGTCGCGAGGATCTTGAACTGCTCGTCTGAGCAGTGCCGACGCCTTGCAGAGGCCAAGAAGATTCCTGTGTTTCGAATCGGCTATCGGTGGAAATCCACCGCCTCCGCCATTGTCAGGTGGCGTGAAGAACAGCTAGCATTGATATGCCATTCGCGTCCTTCTGAGGAAAGGTAATCAGTGAGGACGAGATATCAACATGGAACGATTGAATTGAAAGAACGCGCCCGAGGTTCTGCAATCTGGCAATTCCGCTGGCGGGATAAGACCGGCAAAAGAATGTCAGAGGACATCGGCACGACGATTGAATATCCAACGAGGTCCGCGGTTGATCGGTGTTCGAAGGTCGCGTACCTGAGAATGAAGATCAACACAGACCAACCAGCAGCACCAGATGAGAGATTTGGCGTTGTCCTTGAGAGGTATGTGCAGGAAGAGATTCCGAAACGTTTCTCGACCAGGCATGCATATCTTTCCTACATCAACAATCACATTCGTCCCAGGTGGGGCGAATTCCCGCTGACCCAAGTTAAACCGTTGGCC
>Ga0075028_100000819_pt1 | contig 11089 bp, 10 predicted proteins | sample LitLauG_LLR_2014_FD_71390 | JGI IMG/M metagenome (GOLD analysis project Ga0075028, IMG submission 71390) | Freshwater sediment microbial communities from Pennsylvania, USA - Little Laurel Run_MetaG_LLR_2014 | ecosystem: Environmental > Aquatic > Freshwater > Creek > Sediment | place: USA... | reverse complement strand
GGCCTGGGCCGTGCCATCCGCGCCTTGCAGGAGCGCGGACCGGTGCGCATCGGCTCCATCGGCCTGGGCGCGGGCGTCACCACCAACTACGGCCGCGCGGGCGACTACCTGCGCGTCTACGAAATCAACCCGCTGGTGGAGAAGATCGCGCAGACCGAGTTCACCTTCTTCCCGCACTCGGCCGCCGACAAGAAGATTATGATGGGCGACGCGCGCCTGGTGCTGGAAGCGCAGGAGAGCCAGCAGTTCGACATCCTGGCCGTGGACGCGTTTTCAAGCGACGCGATTCCCATCCACCTGCTGACGCGCGAGGCGCTGGCGCTGTACTTCCGGCATCTGAAGCCCAACGGTGTTCTGGCGCTGCACATCTCCAACCGATATCTGGATCTGGCGCCGGTGTGCGCCGCGGGCGCGAAGTTCTTCAATAAGAAGGCCACGGTGGTGGCCGACGATGGCGAAGGCGGCAGCTACTTGAACTCGTCCACTTGGGTGCTGGTGACGTCGGATACCACGCTGCTGGATTCGGCGACGTTTCAGGGCGCGAACACGTACCCCGCCGCGTTGCCTGAGAAGTTCCGGCCGTGGACCGACGACTACAGCAACATCGTGCAGATCCTGAATCTGAACTAGCCGGACACAGGCTGAAAGCCTGTGCCACAGGGGCTAGAAACTCCGGTGGCACAGGTCTTCAGCCTGTGTTCCGGAAATGTAGGTCAATACAACGTCAGCGGAACGCGGACGCGATTCTCCTCATCCAGCGCTTCGGCTTCCACAAACCCGCAGGTGTGCGCGGCCATGATCGTGCCAAAACTCGGCACCGCGCCCGGTTGGTAGGACGCGGGATTCCACAAGTCCGCCCGCAGGAGCGCGCGACTGCAATGAATATAGGCTTGCTTCACTTTGACCACCAGCACCGTCCGCGGAGGATTGCCGTTCCTCGTGAAGGGCTCCGTAATCGCGGGGTCGTGCGTGATGACGGCGTCGCCATTCACGCGGAACATCTCTTTGACGCCGGGCACAAAAAACAGCAGCCCCACCGCGGGATTCCGCAGGATGTTGCGCAAAGTATCCAAACGGTTGTTGCCGCGCCGGTCGGGAATCAGCAGCGTGTGGTCGTCGGCCACTTTGACGAACCCGGGCACGTCGCCGCGGGGCGAATTGTCGGCGGTCTGGTCCTGGGTGCCGATAATCACCAGAGGGGAAGCGGCGATGAACGCCCGGCAATGCTCGTCCAGACGATCGAGCTGCTTGCGGATCGAGCGCTCAAACGGCTGCGCATACAGCGCCGAAAGCTCCGCCGCGTCGCGAACGAGGTATTGCGCGTCGAGATCCATACCTCCAGTCTACTTGTGGAGTGCCGAGCGAAGCTCCAGCCGGAAGCCGCGATACTTCGTGCGCAGCATCGCGCCCACCAGCAGAGGAGTAAACAACAGGCTCGTCAGGGCGTCCACAACGCTCAAGCCCAGCGCGTTTCCAAGCGGCGAATCCACGGCGATGCGGCGCGTGCCCATGCCGGCGACCTTCAGCGCGAGTGACACGATCAGCAGCGCGCACAACCCGAGTACCATGCTGCGCCACGCCAGCAGCCACATGACCTTCAAGCTCTCCTGATAGCGCATCGGGGTTGACGGCGCGGCGGCGGCCCGCTCCACTGTAATGCGCGATCCTTCGTAGACCCGCGCGAACGCTCTCCGGATCACCCACGGCGTCGCCACGAAGAACGCCACCACGGCCCACACCGAATCGAAGGTCTCGTCCGACGCGTCGAACCAGCCGTGGAGGAGAAGCACTACCGCCAGATCCATCAAGGCCAGGGGCCAAGTTAATTCCCAAGCCAGACGGAACCGCGCCCGATAAGAAAGTGATGCCACGAATTCCTCATTTTACGCGCACCAGTGCGGTATCATGCGAGCCAGTGAACACCTACTCTATTGGAGTCGACCTGGGCGGGACCAACCTCCGCGCCGCCGCTTTCGACGCGTCGGGCAAATTGCTGGCGAAGGTCTCCGGCTCGACGGCCATTGAAGAAGGCCCGGGCCCAGTGGCGGACGATATCGCGCGAGCGGTCGACCAACTGCGCACGCGGTTCGGGCGCGACAATCTGGCGGGCATCGGCGCGGGCGTACCCGGCAATATTCTGATGGACCAGGGGATCATCGCGGGATGGGGCAACGTGCCTTCGTTCAACGGCTACCCCATGCGCGCGGAACTGGAGAAGCGCGTAGGAGCGCGCGTGTTCCTGGAGAACGACGCGAACGCGGCCGCGTTGGGCGAAAAATGGATGGGCGCCGGACGCGGGGTGGACGACTTGGTGATGCTGACACTCGGCACCGGTGTCGGCGGAGGCATTATCGCCGGAGGCCGCGTGCTGCACGGCTACCTCGGCATGGCTGGCGAGCTGGGGCATATCACGGTGGTGCCGAACGGTAATCCCTGCGGGTGCGGGAATCGCGGGTGCGTCGAGAAATACGCGTCAGCCACGGCGGTGGCGGCCATGTCGCGCAACTTGATCCTGGGTCGCGACCTCAGCGCCGAAGACGTTTACAAATTGGCTGTGGGCGGCAACGCGCGCGCCCGCGAAATCTTCCACGTGGTGGGCGAATCCCTGGGAATAGCGCTGGCATCGCTGCTCAACATCTTCAACTTCCCGCTGTACCTGGTGGGCGGAGGAGTGATCGGCGCCTGGGAGCTCTTCGCCCCGGCGATGAAAGCCGAAGTCGAGCGGCGCTGTTTCACCTACCGGGCAGCGATGGCCACCACGCCCACGCGCATCGAACCGGCCGTTCTGGGCAACGAAGCCGGCCTCTACGGCGCGGCCTACCCGCCCTTAGTGAACAAGGCAGCTTAGCCGGGCGGTTGGGCGGCGGGATTCCGTTAACCTTGCGTTGACGCAAGGGTCATGACGGAGGCGATCTGGCTGAAGATCGCGCTGATGCTGCTTGCGACAGCCGGCATGATCGCGCCGGCCGCAGTTGCCACGAAGCCGGCCATTAGGGCGTATTCGACGAGGTCCTGGCCCGTTCGGTCCAGAACTAACTTTGAGAGAGAAACCTTAACGATTGTGAGTGTCTGCATGCCTGCCATCATGCGAGTTGCCGAGCATCGAAACAAGCGGCGTTTGTACTACTCCGCGGAAGTCTTTGGAACTAGTACCTGACACAAAGCCGCATTTCTTACGAAGCCGCTTCCGAATCGCCCGCCCGCTTGGCATTGGACAACTCTCACGAGGGGCTAACAACGCTGAATATGCTAGACTTCCGGGTGTCACCGAACCGACCTATTCCAGAATTGATGGGTAAGCGCACTTCATTACAGAATCGGGGCCGCGCGAGGCGTGCCGGCGCATGAATCAGTTTGACTTCGCCATCGTTCATTTCCTGAACGCGTTCGCCCACCGTTCCGAGAAATTCGACGGCTTTGTTTTTCTGATCGAGGAAAGCAATCTGGTGAAAGGCGGCTTCGCCGTCGCCTTGGTTTGGTGGGCTTGGTTCCGGTACCAAAAACCTCCTTCCGACAAGCGGGAGGTTCTTCTGTTCGCCTTCATTTCGAGCGCGTTCGGCCTGCTTTTTGCAAGAGCGGTCGCCCTTTTGATTCCGTTCCGCGAGCGGCCGCTGAATAATCCCGATTACCACTTCCAAATTCCCTATTCGGTGACCGGTTTTGTCCACAGTTGGAACTCGGCTCCCAGCGACCATGCGGTGCTGTTCTTCTGCCTCGCGGCTTCCCTGTGGATGGTCTCACGGCCCCTCGGCATATTGGCGGCGTGTCATGCCCTCTTCGTGATCGGTCTCCCGCGAATCTACATCGGGTACCATTATCCGACAGATATTCTTTCGGGCGCGCTGTTGGGGATCGCAGTGGCCTTTCTTTGCAAAGTCGCCTGGCTCCGGAAGGGAATTTCGCGGCCGGTTTTTCGCTGGATCGAAGTACATCCGGCTTCCTTTTACGCCTTGGCTTTTCTGTGGACGTTTGAAGTCGCGGAGTTGTTCGAGTCCCTGCTGAGTTTCCAATCCTTCGCTCGCAAAAGCCTGGGAATTTTCGTGCGGCATACGTAAACCTCGCTGAGGCCCGGCAGGGCGCGCGGATTGCGAAACAGGAAACCGATTCGCCACTCGCGCGCGTCTCCGGCGATGAAAGCCGAGGCAGAGCGCCACTGCTTCACCGCGATGGCCACCACGCCCACGCGCATCGCAGCCCTCAACGATTTGGTGTCCCTGGCCCGCAAGGGCCTGACGACGGTTATAGGAGATGGCCAGGCTCGTACCAATCCCGTACATCAAGAGGATGTGGCCAGGCAGTTGCGTGCCTCAAGTCCGGGCCCGAGGTGTTCACGCGGCGTGAGATTGCTGAACTGGCCTTCCGGGTTCTTGGCCGGCGCCCTCGCGTGCTCCGCGTGCCCGCGCCTGTCTTCCGGCTCGGAGCCAAAATCGCGGGTTTTGCGAATCCCGTGTGGGTGAGCTACTCGAGTTCGTTGCCGAGTTCGTTGCCGAGTTCGTTGCCGCCCTGAGTGTCACAGACCGTGTACCTCCATCCACGGGAAGGCTTCGCCTTGAAGATCATTTCCAAACGGCCGCGAGTTGAGGCGGCGAAACACGAAACGGATCTACCCGCGGCATGCGTCTCACCAGTACATAATCAACTATGCGCTTCCATCTGCCGGTCACCATGTTCGCCGCGATCGCCCTGCCGCTGATCGCCGCCGATTCCGTCCCGTTCGATAAAAGCGGCAACGGGCTCCTCAAAGGCGCGTACAACTTTCGGCATGTGGCGTGGCAGGTGGGCACGGATATGACGGGCAATCTGGGCAAGGCCGTCTCGATTTACGGCGCCATCACCTTCGACGGGAACGGAAACTACAGCATTAACGGCTCCGCCTGGGACTCGCGGACTCCCAGTATCCAGCCCTTCACCGCCACCGGCACGTACCTGATCTCCGCCAGCGGGTTCGGCCGGCTCAGCAGCGATCTTTTCAGCAACGGCGTGGGTATTGACGGACTGGTGTCGCAAGGCGTCTTTGTTGGCAGCAGTACGGAGGATGGTGGGGGCGACATCTTCATTGCGGCGCCGGCGTCCGCTACGCTGGCGAACACCAATTTCAAGGACACTTATTGGGTGGCGGAAATGAATTTCCCCGCGCTCGACGCCACGCAGGCGCGCGACGCGCTGTTCCAATTGACGCCGGATGGCGCGGGAAATCTGGGCAGCGTCAGCCTCACGGGCTACACGGGCAATGGAGCCAAGCAGACGCAGAGCCTGCCCGGGTCGCGCTACGCGTTTACCAACGGCACGGCCGCGCTGACCTTCGGCGGGACGGCGAGTGGTGCGAGTCTGATCAACGCCAATCAAACCATGTATATGTCGCCCGATGGCAACCTTATTTTTGGAGGCTCGAACCAGGGCTGGGATCTGTTCATCGGGGTACGCGCCGGCGCCGGTGCGTCGAGCGCCTTCAGCGGGCTGTATTATCAAACCGGCACCGATCTCGACACTTCGACGGTGGCCAGTGGATACACCACGTTGGACACGTATTACGGCGCGTTTAACTCCGCCGGCGGAAACATCCTGGGGCACCAGCGGCTGATCTCGGGGTTTGATGTGGCGGCTTACGACTATACCTACTCCGACACGTACGCGCTGGCCGCGGACGGAACGTATGACGACTACCTGGGCATTCACTACATACTCGGAGCCGGCGGTGCGATCCGCGTGGGCTTCGGGCAGCAGGGGTTTCTGGCGTTGCACGTGGCGCTCAAGGCGCCCAACTTCAGCGGCCCGGGCGTGTACCTGAATCCGGCCGGAGTGCTCAACGGCGCCAGCTCCGCTCCGTTCACCGTGGGTGTCTCACCCGGCGCGCTGATCACTCTGTACGGAACCAATCTGGCGCCGTCCACGGCGGCGGACGCAACGTTTCCCAGCATGCTCAACGGCGTTCAAGTGCTGATCAACAATCGCCCCGCGCCCCTCTACGCAGTGAGCGCGACGCAAGTCTCGGTATTGGTTCCGTGGGCCACTTCGGGGTCCGTAGCTGCCATTCAGTTGATGAACGGCGGCACTGCATCGAATACCGTCACCGTCTTCAATAATCTGACCACGCCGGGGATCTTTACCGTACCTCCCGGAGGCATCGGATCGGTGGCGGCGCTACACCCGGACGGCTCGCTGATTACGTCCGCAAATCCCGCCAAAGCGGGCGAAGTCATTGCGGTCTTTCTAGCCGGCCTAGGAGTGGTGAGCCCGGCCATCGGTGACGGGGCGCCAGGACCGGCGAATCCTCTGAGCAAGGCGACGAACTCCCTGTCTGCCTACGTTGGAACTACGCAAGCCACCATCGCGTATGCGGGCCTGGCGCCGCAATTGCGAGGTCTGTATCAGATGAATCTAACGATCCCTTCGGGTTTGACCCCGGGCAACAAATACCTGAACATCTCCGGACCGGATTCGTATTCGTCGATCGCCTACGTGTCCGTGGGCCGCGGCCAAGCGGTGGCTCCCGGCGCGGAGGCTCAGGCGGAAAGCGTAGCCCAGCCGGCGCGCGAAATTGGGCCTCGCCGCGGCCGCCCAGCAAGCCGTGTTCCCAGCGCCGAGCCCCGGGTCCTGATTCCGTAAGATGCGGGAAACAGGCTGAAGGCCTGTTCCACAACAACAGTTTGCGGCACACCGTGGCACAGGCATTCAGCCTGTGCGGTGGTTCCGTGCCGGCTATTCATAACGCAGAGCGTCCACCGGGTCCAGTCGCGCGGCCTTGCTGGCGGGCCAGATGCCGAAGAACAAGCCGATGCCTACGCTCACGGCGATCCCCAGCACCACCGTCCACAGCGGAACCTGGGTCGGCAACGAGGGCAGAGCCAGACGCGCGATCTGCGCCACCGTCCAACCGAACAGCATGCCGATGGCTCCGCCGACAGAAGTCAGCACGACGGCCTCCGTCAGAAACTGGAAAATGATGTCGATGCGCCGCGCGCCGATGGCCTTGCGCACGCCGATCTCGCGCGTACGCTCGGTCACCGACACCAGCATGATGTTCATCACGCCGATACCGCCCACCAGCAGCCCCACCGAACTCAGCACCACCAGCACCAGTGCCACGACGGAAGTAAAGTCGCGAAACGTCTCCACTAACTGATCCGAGGTCGACATGAAGAAGTTGTCCGGCTGCGAATACTTCACGCGCCGTTCCTGACGCAGCACCATGCGGACTTCATCCAGCGCCGCGGCCATCTTGCCTTCCTTGGCCACCACCACCAGGATGTGATCCTGCACCTGCGGGAAGATTTTGTGCATGGTGAAGTACGGTAGCATCACGCGCGTATCGCTCTGGCCGGGGATCGCCGCCGCGGGAGGATTCATCACGCCGATCACCTCCAGTTCGTGTCCGGCTATATTGATGCGCTTCCCGAGCGCGTCCTCAGAACCGAACAGTGTCTTGTAGATGTCGGTTCCGATGACGGCCACCGGAGCGCGGTGCCGATCGTCCAAATCGGTGAACCAGCGTCCCACTCGCATGTCCACCTGGCCGCTGTTGGCGTATTCTTCAACCGTGCCCACCATGTTGGGCTGGATCTGCTCATTGCCCTTGTAGCGCGCGCGGATGATCCCGATGCCGTTGGGGATCAGGTAGGGGCTGACGTGATCCACCGACGGGCAGCGCTCGGCGATTTGCTGGACGTTTTCGTAGCTGAGGGGTTTGCGCGTGCGCTCCTCCGGCGTAGGATTGCCGAACGGGCTCATTCTGTAGACCATGATTCCGTTGGTGCCCAGCGCGCGTATGGCGCCGGTGACGGCGCCGTCGAAGCCGGTGAGAATGGAGCCGACGCCGATGATGGTGCCCGTGCCGATCACCACTCCCAACACGGTGAGAAAAGATCGCGCCTTGTTCTCCCACAGGGTGGCGAGCGCCAGGCCGATCACCGATAGCATCAGTTTCATAAGTTCGCCGTCACAGAAATATGGGGCAGGTGGTCAACTCTCCGACCGCAGCGCGACAATGGGATCCAGCTTCGCCGCCTGGCGCGCCGGATAGATTCCGAAGAACAAGCCGACCACGGCGGACAATCCCACGCCGATCACTACTGCGTTCCAGGGCAGCTCCATGGGTACCGGAGTCAAATTACGCACCAGAATCGCCGCCACCCAGGAAATCGCCACGCCCATCAACCCGCCAATGGTGGCCAGCGTGGAGGACTCCACCAGAAACTGGTTGAGAATATCCTGCCGCCGCGCGCCCACGCTCTTGCGTACGCCAATTTCGCGCGTTCGCTCCGACACCACCGCCAGCATGATGTTCATGATCACCACTCCGCCTACCACCATGAACACGCTCACGATACCCACGGCGGCCGCCGCCAGCGCACCGGTGAGGCTGTTCCAGGTGGCGACCAAGGTATCCGAAGAGAGGATCGAAAAATTGTCGTCCTGGTTGGGCTTCAAATGCCGGTAGGCGCGCATCAGCGAGCGAATCTCGTCCTGAGCCTGTTCCATGTGCTCCCGGTCGACGGCCATGAAGTTGAACTGAATCCCGGTGCGGTATCCGTAAATCTTGAAGTAGGTATTTACCGGGATGGCCACGTAGTTATCCTGCGATTGTCCGAAGGTGCTGCCCTTGGCTTTGGCGACGCCCAGGACGGTGAACGGCCGTCCCTCGATGCTGATGGTCTTGCCCACCGGATCGATGTTGGGGAAGAAGCGGTTCTTCACGTCGGCGCCGATAATGGCCACCTCGACGCGCCGCTCGTCTTCGGTATCCGTGAACATTCGGCCGTTCTCGATCTGCGTGTTGCTCATGATCACGTTATTGGACGTGACCGCGTTAATCCCCACGCGGAGCGTATCGCCCGAGTAGCTGACGTTGCCGCCGCGTCCGGACGTGAGCCCGGATTCGCGAATCATCGTCAGGCGGGGCTTTAAGAATTCGTATTCTTCGGGCTGCAACTGGGGGTTCCTGCGCTGGGCTTCCAGAAATTTCTTGGGATCGAACTGACCCACGTTGGCGAAACGCAGCACGCGGAACCCTTCGGCGCCCATGCTGGTGGCGTTTTCAGCGATATACACGTCCATGCCGTGGATGACTCCCATCACCGAAATCAGCGTGGTGGTGGAAAGAATAATCCCCAGCAGAGTCAGGAAGCTCCGCAGTTTGCTGCCGCGCAGCGAATCGAGCGCAACCGCGGCGGACTCGAAAAATGACGCTTGGGATTGCATGGGGGCTCTGTCTAATACTATACGCGGTGGAGATCGTTTAGTTCCCCTCAATCCAGCCCAGGATGGTCTCATCTACCCAGAAACGCGGCCTTTGCCGGGATAGGAAGCCCAAGTGACCGCCGTGACTCGCCGCCACCAGCGTCAGGCTTGGGTTCGTTTTGAAAATGGGGAGATCGTAGACCGAGAACGGAATCAACGGGTCGTCCTGCGATTGGAGCAGCAGCGTGGGAACACGGATGCGCTCCAGAAACTGGTTCGAGGATTGCGTGCGGAAGTAGTTGGCGGCGGTGCCGAAGCCGAACAGCTTGGAGGTATAGTACTCGTCGAAATCCGTGATGGTGTGGATCTTGGGCAGATGCTCCAGGGTGTAAGTCTCCGGCGCTTGCAGGTGCCGACGCTGGATACGTTCCTTCAATCGCCCCAGGAAGCTGCGCTGGTAGAAAAAATTCCGCGGCTGCTCCAATGTCCGCACGCAGGCGGCCAAGTCGATGGGCGTCGAAACGGCGCAAACCCCCGCCAACAGGCGCCCACCTTCGTTGTGCAATTCTCCGGCGAGTTTCAAGGCCACGTTCCCGCCTAACGAGAATCCCACCAAATAGAGTGGCGCATTCGACTGGGCGCGAAGTTCGCGCAGCACCGCGAGCACGTCCCCGGTCTGGCCTCCGTGGTAACCGGAAGTGCTAAGGTACTCCGTCCCGCCGCAGCCGCGCATGTTGAAACGGTGCGTGGCGTAACCCTGTTCCAGGGCCCGGTGCGACAAGCTGCGCGCATATCCGGAGCCGCTCGATCCTTCCAGTCCATGAATCAGGACGATCGCGCCCCGCGCCTCTCCCAGAGGCTTTTGAGCATGCACCAGCACCTGCACATCGGGAGCGGTGCGGTATACGACGGGCGACACCGGCCAGCGCTGCTCGCTAACCGGGCGCGACCAGTAATGGCCGGCTACGGTGGCCAGATGCGGATTGCGGAAGAGGGGGTCGAAGGGAAGCAAGCGGTCTCGCTCCATCATACGACCTGAAACCAGCACACCACCGAAATTCGACCCGGCGTTTCTCACCAGCGCAAACGCGTTTGGCGCGTGCGAGTCTCCGCGCGGGGCGGGAGGCAGTGACATAATATAAGCGGAGGAAAACAAACGATGCGAAAAGTGTTTCTAGCCGCGATCCTAGCTTCAACCGGCTCCCTGCTGAGCGCTGAGTTTACCTATCAACAAACCAGCCAAATGACCGGCGGAGCGCTGTTCGACATGTTGAAGATGGCCGGCCCGTTCGCACGGCAAGCCCGCGAACCCAACGTCTCCACGGTGATTGTGCGGGGCAATCGCATGGCTACGGTGCGCAAGGATCAGGTCACCATCATCGATCTGGACAAGGAAACCATCACCGAAGTCGACACGGCGAAAAAGCAGTACTCCACGGTGACGTTCGCGCAAATGAAGGAGGCCACGGAGAAGATGGTGGCGCAAGCGCAGGCTCGTCAAAAGCAGGCCACGCAACCGCAGGCGGATCTGAACTACAAAGTTTCGGCGAATGCCACCGGCCAGACCAAGACCGTCAACGGCATCAACGCGCGCGAAGTGATCCTGAACATGGAAATGGACGCGGCCGCCAAGGACGCCGGGTCGAGCGCCGGCGCCATGAACATCACCATGGACAACTGGCTGGGCAACGTGCCCGGTTACGAGGAAGTGCAGGCCTTCCATCGCAAAATGGGAGAGAAGATGGGCTACGCATTCGGTTCGGGCATGACCCAGATGGCGGCCATGCGTCCGGAGACGCTCAAGGGTTTCGAGGAAGCCGGGAAGGAGATGGCCAAAGTGGAAGGCTTCCCGGTGCAGAGCATCATGAGGATGACGGGCGGCGGCGGCAACGATCTGGGCACGGCGCTGGAC
>Ga0075028_100000818_pt1 | contig 11094 bp, 9 predicted proteins | sample LitLauG_LLR_2014_FD_71390 | JGI IMG/M metagenome (GOLD analysis project Ga0075028, IMG submission 71390) | Freshwater sediment microbial communities from Pennsylvania, USA - Little Laurel Run_MetaG_LLR_2014 | ecosystem: Environmental > Aquatic > Freshwater > Creek > Sediment | place: USA... | reverse complement strand
GGCCGCCAATCCCGGCGCCTATGACCTGCAATCGATCCTGACGCATGAGCTCGGACATACGTTCGGCTTCAACCATTCCGGCGTGTGGGGCGCAATGATGTTTCCCTTCGCGCCTGCGTCCGGACAATTCGGCGGAGCCAGGCCCACGCCGGAGTCTCCCGACGCGCCGCTCGCGGACGACGATCGCACCGGACTGCGCGTGCTGTATCCCGATCCTTCGGATTCGGTGCACGTCGGAACCATTCGCGGCCGCGTACTCCCTGCGAATCCCCTCGCGCTGCCCATTTCCCCCGCCGGCGTCACCGGGATTTTCCCGGCGCAGGTGGTGGCGCTCGACGCAGCCACTGGCAACGTTGCCGCGGCGGTGCTTGCAGGCTGGAGCTGCAACGATCCCGGCCCCGCGCAGTTCGACGGCAGCTATTCGGTGGAGCGGCTGGCGGTGGGAAATTCGCAGAGCTACGAAATTTATGCGGAGCCGCTGGACGGGCCGGTCACGATGGGAAGCGTTATCGAGGATTTGTCCGAACTGTGCCGCAATCTCGCGACGGATCCCGGGTGGCCTGCTGAGTACGCGTGCACCGTGCCGGCATCCGCCACGCCGTTCTCAGCGCGGGTGCGCCCGGGGCCGTGAGAGAGCGCCCAAACTGGGTCACGCGCGGGCCGTCGTGCGCCCAAAGAAAAACCCGGCCCTTGCGGGCCGGGTTGAGTTGATTGGGATTTTTCGTTTGAAACCTATTGAGCCGAGAGATTCACCCAGGACAGGCGGCTTGCCGAAACGACCGGAACGGGCGAAGTATAGGTCGTGCTCGTGGTAACGGTCGTGGAGGGGAACCACGGCGGCGCGAAACCACCCTGCGCATATCGGCGGTCAAACCACACGTTTCGAGTCGTGGTGCCGATATTCTGCAGAGTGTTCTGGATACGGCCGCCGACGATGGTTAACGTGTTGATGGAACTTCCGGTGTTGACGAGTCCTCCGCTACCGCCGGTCGCGATGGCAGCCAGCGACGCATCGATTTCAAGGTTGCCGTTGGATTGAGCGTTGGCAAGATTGATGTTGCCGTTCGCCGTGAAAATACCCAGAGTCTGCCCGTGGTTATTTGCCGGAATCAGCGTATCGGGCGCCGTGGAGCCGCTCTGCGTGAGGGTCACGGGCTCGCTCTTGTAGAGCAGGTCGCCCGTAATCGTAACGTCGCCGTTGGCGGCAACGCTCAAGGCCGTCGTGTCTTGAATGGAACCGACGCCCTGCCCTCCACCTTGCAACCCGGTGATGTTTCCATTGACATACAGCATCGTAGCATCGCGGGTGATGCTTCCCGGCGCGCTGCACTGTGTTGGGACACCGTAAATGGTCTGGCTGGTTGCACCTTTTTGAATCCTGGTCGAGCCGTGGCCGGAGTTCGCGAGTGTATCGATCGTCACGGTGGTGACGTTGGAGCCCTGCGTGATCGTGTAGATCTGCGGCGAACTGGAAGCGGTAACCGTACCGGCGGAGATGGCCACGGCCGCATTTCCTTCCACATAAATGCCGCCGCCGCAGCCCGCGGGCGTACCGGAAGATCCGAAGGTCAATGTACCGGAGTTGTTGTAGTACGGCAAATAGACTCCGGATGAGGGTGCCGACGCGGGATAAGCAGCATTATTCACGTCGCGCAGAATCGACTGCATGCTGGGAGTTCCGCCGTTGCCCATGCCGTCCAGCACTGCTTCCTTCTGGTTATAGGAATTGGCGGGCAGTGCGATCGTCGGCTGATTCAGCAGCACACCGGATTGAAACGTGGGCCGAATGGTTTGCGAACCCGAAGTGTAGTTGTTCGCGGAGGATTGGTAGCAGCTGCCGAACTGGTATCCGAGGTTGGCGGAGTGGCTGCCGACCTGATCGGTGAAGATATACGATCCACTGGTTCCAAAGTTCCAGGCGCCGTTGGTAAAGACCGGGCCGGTAATCGTTCCGGGGACCAACGTCGAGCCGTCGCAGATCGACGCCTGGTCGATGAACATACCCCACGCCGCGAAATTGGTGTTGGTGGAAGAACTGGTGTTGATGGTGACGGTCAAAAGGATGTTGCCCTGTTCTTCCACGGAATTCATCTCGCCGCTATTGGACTGGCCGATGACGGTCAGCTTGTAGGGGTAGGAATACGAGTAGTAAGTGGCTGAGCCATTGCCCGCACTCGTGCAGGTCGGAATCGTTCCGGTGCTGCTGCTGTAGTGAATGGTGCAGGTCGGCGTACCGAGCGTGGTGTTCGCCGAATCGACTTTAAAGGTTCCCTTCCAGGAGCCCGTCTGCGAGCCGAGGAATCCCTGGTAGGCGCCGAAGCCGGTGCTGGTGTTGGTGAGGGACGATAGAATCGTAGTCTCGGTGCCGCTGGAAACCGGCACAGTCGTACTGTAAGCCGTATAGGGATTAGGGACGGCTGCGGTGAACTGGCTGATCAGGTATTGCCGCGCGATGTTTAATCCCGAATCGGACGCATAAAAGGAAGCGCGAGCATTGCGATAATAGCCGTCGATTAGGGTATCTGACGTCGTCGCGATGACCATCGCCAGCGTCATCACCGTAAAGAGCATCAGCATTAGGAGCGCCGAAACCAGCGCGACGCCGCGAGACCGCCCGTTCGGAGAATGAGATCGTTGTTTGCTATTCATGGATATCCTCAATCGGCCATACTCATGTTGCGTGGATTAACGACTACCGAAACGCCTTGAATTTCGTAGGGGCCACTGTCAAACGCATTGCGGAATTTGTAGCTCGGACTGGTGCTTGGCGTGGTCCGCCCGATCAGCGAAATCATGACCGACCTGACGAGCGTGTAATTGTATTTCCACGCTCCGTCGGTGCCGGCCGTTATGGTCGGGCAATTAGGATCGTAAGCCCGGGCATCGAAGCAATAGGTTGTGGTGTCCGTCGTGGAATTGTAGAGCGTGGCGCCCAGCTTGAATCCCACGATCTGGCTGGCCAGAACTTTCTGCGCAGCGGTCTGGGAGCCTCCCGCGATCGTACGCGTCAGCACCGGATTGGCGGTGTTGCTGACGTCCACCGCGTACTGAATGGGAGTGATTCGCAGGACCCAATCCGTGCTGCAAAACTGCTCGTTCAACATGGTGTTGGCATTCGTCGTCATGCCATAGGGGTCGTTGCCGCTGGCGGTCGTGTTGTAGCCCGTATAGGTCACGGCCGGAGAACCGGCGGTGATGGACGTGGTCGCGGTATGCGTCAAGGTCACAAATCGGTTGCCGCTCACCGTAGCGGTGCTGCCTGCCGCGGTGAGTTTGAACGTCGAATACTGCGAACCGTCGTTCTTAACCACCAGAATCTGATCGCCGTTGAGATAGTTTGCAGCCGCGGCCGTCGCCAACGCCGCGGTCGTATAGCCGGCGGTGCCGGCGGGTGCCAGATACATCGTGGTCCCGCTGGTAACGGCGCATCCTCCGCTCCCGTTGCTGGGATTGGTCGGCGGAGTAGCCGCATCGGCGGTAATGATGCTCATGCTGTCAAAGCAATTCGCGCTGTACTGCAAGGGCGTTCCGGTCCGGCAATCGCCGCCGGAGGCCACAACGTTATTGTTAATGACCACGCCGACCGGATAGTTCGGAACGTTCAATCCCGTGTAGTAATTCGCACCGGCGTTGGCAACGTCCAGCTGCATTTGCGCCACGGCGTTGCGCAGAGCGATGTTTACTTCCGCCAGGTTCTGTTGCTGGTTGAATATCGGCAGTTGCGACGAAATCAGGGACAATGTGGCCGCGCCGATGATCATGAAGATCGCGGTGGCGATCAACATCTCCAGCATCGTGAATCCGCGCTGCGCTGTGTCTTTTGCATATCCAGCATGACGGCGGTTTTGCATCGGGTTCCTCATGGCCGCACCGTGCTCATCTGATAGCTGATAATCGGACGGATGGCGGTGTTATTGAGACTCACAAAAACGGTCACACGGCGGATCCCCGTCAGCGTGATTCCATTCACCACGGGCGAAGCCTCAATTAGCCAGCGGCGGTGGAATGCCACCATGCCGGTACCGCTCGGCGCAGCCGTGTTGCTGCTGGCAATCACTTCGCCGGTCGACTTGTGAATGACGCTGGAATAGCCGCTGGACAAGGCGACGGTTTCGGACACCTGACCGGTGGTGTTGGACAAGTCGATGTCGTCGTAATAGTTGATCGTGCTGACCGTGGTGTCCGTGGTCAGGCTTCCGCCGGTAGCCACGTGGGGATCGACGGCTGTCCAGCGGTTCAGGTCTTCCAATTTTTCCGAGGCCAGTGTGGTCGCCAGGGCCATGTAGCGGGCGTTTTCCGTGCCCTGGAGGGTCTGGCCCACCAAAGAGGCCATCGCCGACAATCCAATGGCCAGGATCGTCAACGCCAGCAACGTCTCCAGAAGGGAGAATCCGGCGCTTCGGGTGCGCTTACTGTACAGTGACATTTCCATAGTTTGACACCGTGACTGTTTTTGTAGTCCCTTGATACGTAATCGTGAACGAGTTCGATCCCACTGTTGCCGTAACCATCCCGTTGGGTCTGAAATTGATGGTGGTGTCCGCGCTAAACGTCATCGGCCACGCCGCCATCGGCACTACGCCCCCAACGTTGGCGTAAGTCGTGCCGCTCGGTAAATTTTGAATCTGGTAGCTGTTCGAGCTTGCTGTGAACACCACCTGATACGGGTAACCCTTCATCAAAGCCTGAAACCGGGTGGATTGAATGGCCCACTTGGCCATGGCCACGGCGCTATTCAAGCGGTAAATGTTCACCTGGGACTTCACCGTGGGCACCGCGATCGCAGTCAAAATGGTTCCAACCATTAATACCAATATGATTTCGATCAGGCTGAAACCGCGGCTGCGTTGCCGGGTGGGCGCCTTCGGACGGTAGTGCTCGGCTTGCTCGAAACCTGAGTTCATCTCAACAATCCTTCGCTTATCGGCGTCAAACCGCCGCGATCGTTCCCGCTCAGCCATTGATATAGCAAGTACCCGACCAAGCCAGTCACGCGACGCAACCATCCTATTTACATTGACTTAATGGAATTCCAGAGCTCCCTGCCAAGACGCCCTCAAGGAGCCATGGATAAAAACTGTACAATTCCAGTCACCTCGGCTGACCCAAGATTGTGTCCAGGCAACAGCCTCGAAGGACGGCCCAGACAGAACATCGGCCTGTCCGGACACTTGGTTAGCGCTGCTGAGCATCGGGGCGCGCGGATGGGGATATCACGCCGTAAGCGGAAGGTTGCGAGATGGAACGGCAGCGATCAGATTGACCGAAGGCTGCATGCGGGAAAGTGCAATGTCTCGACGGGCGGCAGCGTGGCCGAGGCAAGAGGCCGGCTAGCCGCGGCATCTTCGTAACACTTCACAGCGGTGGCGTACTCGAATCGGAAATCTTCATGAAATTCAGGATCGCTTGCACGACAGCCTCATCGCCGGCCGCCGTATTGATCATCAGGTGGTAGACAGAGCGGCTGGGCCACTCCACCTGAAAATATTTCGCCAAAAAACCGGCGCGTTCCTGGTCGACGGTGTCCACCAGTTCTATGGCCTCTTTTTCGGACTTGCCGCGTGCCAGAAGGCGGCGGACTTTTTCCTCGCGGGGAGCGTACAGGAAGACCCGAAAAGTATCCGGGCGATCCCGCAAAAAAATCTGGGAGCCGCGGCCGACGATGACGGAGTCACCTTTGCTGGCGGCGTGCAGAACGACGCGTTCGGAAATTTTCAGGATCGTTTCGCTGTCCACCAGATTCAGCTTCGGAGCGTTCAGGCTTCCTTCGTAGCTTCCCCGCATGAAAGATTTAATCAGGCGGTAGTAGAGCGGATCGGTGCGCTCCTCGCGCTGCTCGACCACGGCTTGGGAGCAGTGCGCGAGGTGCGCGATCTCCCGCGTGAGCAGTTCGTCCCACAGTTTCCAACCGAGGCGCTCGGCCAGGCGCTGCGCGATTTCAGCGCCGCCGCAGCCGTATTCCCGCTCTACTGTGACGATTCGGATCATGGCGTCTCTCAATTCGTCGGCGCGCGGGCTGAACCCGCGTCGCCGGAGATTGTAACTATTCCGCGACTACGTGGCCTCCGCCGGGATCGTTTTTCTTCAGCACGAATGACAGGAAGAACATGATTGCCCCTCCGATGGAAAGCACCATGAACGTATCGATGTACGCCGCGGCGCCGGCCTGCGCCTGAATCAGGCGATAAACCTGGGCAAAGGCTGTCTTCTGCGCGGTGGTCCGATCGAGGCCCGCGCTGGCAAGTTTCTGCGAAAGTCCCATAAGGCCCGACTGCAGCCGCGGATTTCCGGCCTGAATATGGTTAATCAGAACCTGCTGGTGAAATTGCGCGCGGCGCGCCAGCAGCGTCGTCACCAGCGAAGTGCCCACGCTGCTGCCCATATTGCGCATGAAATTCACGATTCCGGAAACGGCGTTATTTTTTTCGGGTGGGATCCCGATGTACGCCACCAGCGTGATGGGCACGAAGAGAAAGCCCATGCCGAACACCTGCGCCACGCGCAGCCACAGCGCGGTGGAAAATCCAATCTGCAAGTCGATGCGCTTGGTGGAATAAAACATGGCCAGCGCCAGGGAGAACCAGCCGAACGCAATCAGGCGGCGCGCCTGAACTTTCGTAGTCAGCTGCCCCATGATGGGCATCTCGATCAGCAGGCACAATCCTCCCGCGGAAATCGCCAGTCCCGCCACCTGCGCCGTGTAGCCCATGAGCGTCTGCAGAAACAGCGGCATCAGCACCAGGCTGCTGAAGAGCATGATCCCCAGCGTGAACATCATGAGGTTCGAGCTGGCGAAATTAAAATTCTTGAACAGGCGCACGTCCACGATCGGCGCTTTCTGAAACCACTCCCAGATGATCAATCCGACGAGGCAGACCACCGCGGTAATCGCGAGCGTGGTGATGAACCGCGAGCCGAACCAATCATCCTCCTGCCCCTTATCCAGAAGAATCTGCAACGCGCCCACGCCCAGCGTCAGTAGGGCGATTCCGATGTAGTCCAGCTTCACGCCGGCGGCCTTGATGCGCGCCAGGTATGGCGGATCCTCCACGAATTGGTAGACCAGAAACAGCGTCAGGATGCCCACGGGAAGATTGATAAAGAAAATCCAGCGCCAGGAATAATTGAAGGTAATCCAGCCGCCGAGCGTCGGGCCGATGGTTGGCGCCGTCACGGCAGTGACTCCGTAAAGGGCGAATGCCAAGCCGCGCTTTTCGGGAGGAAATGTGTCGGCCAGAATCGCCTGCGCCATGGGCTGCAGGCCGCCTCCGCCCAGGCCCTGCAGCACGCGGAAAAAAAGCAGCAGGCCCAGGCTGGGAGCGATCCCGCACAACAGAGAACTGACCGTGAACATCAGCAGGCAAATCGAGAAAAAGCGTTTGCGGCCGATCGCGCCGGCGAGCCATCCGCTGATCGGCAAGATGATGGCGTTGGAAACCAGGTAGGAGGTGAGCACCCAAGTGCTCTGATCGTTGCTGGCGCCCAGATTTCCCGCCATGTAGGGCAGCGCGACGTTGGCGATGCTCGTGTCGAGCACTTCCATGAACGCCGCCAGCGCCACGACCACGGCGATCAGCCAGGGATTAAATTTCGGCCGCCAGATTTCGTCGGCCGGGAAGGTTGCTGCGGTGCTCATCGTATATATACGTCAGGCACGACGTTCATGCCGGGGCGAAGCTGGTGATCCTGATTTTCTCCCGGCTCCAGAACAATTTTTACCGGGATGCGCTGCACGATTTTTACGTAGTTGCCGGTGGCATTTTCGGGAGGCAGCAGGCTGAACAGAGGCCCAGTGGCGCCGGCGATGCTGTCCACGTGCCCCCGGAACGTGCGGCCGCTGGAATCCACATGGATGTCGGTTTTCTGCCCGACCTTCATGTTGCGGAGTTCGGTCTCCTTGAAGTTGGCGGTGATCCAAACGTCGGCCAGCGGAACGACGGTCAGCAATTGCTGCCCGGCCTGCACATTCATGCCGACGACGACGCTCTTGTTCACCACGCCGCTCGCCGGAGCGATGATTTTTGTGTATTGCAGATTGAGTTGGGCCTGATCGAGTGCGGCGCGGCGGGCCTGCACATCGGCGACCGCGGCGCGCGCGCGGGCTTTCGTCGAAGAAACCTGTTGCGGACCGGTTTCGGCCGAACGCTGGCTGGCCTGGGATTGCCCCAGACGGCTGCGCGCCTGTTGCACGTTTTGCTCAGCAACGGCTTCGTTGGCGCGAGCGGCGGCTACAGTGGCCGAACTGGCCTTGGCCACGGCTACGGCCTGATCGTACGCTTGCGCGGCCAATTCCTGTTTGTCCACGAGCGCCTTGTAGCGCCGGACATCGTCCTGCGCCTTGATGTCCGTGGCTTGCGCCGCCTCAAGCTGGGCGTGGGCCGCGGCGGCTTGCTTTTCCGCTGCGGCAATTCCCGCACCGGCGTCCTCGACGCCGGATGTAGCGAACGTCAACTGGCTGGCCGTGCTGACCGTGGTGATTGGCACGGTGATGTTCAGCGATTGCGCAGTGGCCTCGGCGCTGGCCAGCGCGGCTTTGGCCTGCTCGACCGCGACCTGATAATCGCGAGGATCGATCTCCACAAGCACCGCGCCCTGCTCCACGGGCTGGTTATCGTCCACACTGACTTTCGTGACGTAACCCGAGACGCGCGCGCTCACCGGATACAGATGCGCGTCCACCTGCGCGTCGTCCGTCGATTCATAGCTGCCCAGATACCGCCACAGGAAAAAGCCGCCGACGATCAGCACCACCACAACCGCGACGATCACAATATTTCTGCGGGCGTGCGAGCGCTGAAAACGCGGAGGTGGCAGAGTCGCGGAAGATCCTGCGCTGGAGCCGGAAGTCAAACTGGATGGGTGATCGTCAGCCATGGAATATTTTCCTTTTCGCGGTTGCTCGAGTCATCTCGGGTCAGGCCGCGCCCGCCCTGAGGCACGCCCATTGTAAATGAGGCGCCGCGGATTACGGGCCGCATGCCTTGAGGAAATCGCATGGGGCATTGGATGCGGAGTGGGCGCGGAAGTTTCGGGCTTGCTGAGATGGCTGCGTAGGACGTGCCGGGTTCGGCGAATATCGAGCGACTAAAACCCTACGGATGTACTTCCTCAGGGCGGAGACCTATTTAATTTTGTTGTGAAATTTGGTAGCCCGGACGGGGGTCGAACCCGTAATCTTCGCCTTGAAAGGGCGACGAGTTAACCATTACTCTACCGGGCCACTCGGAAGCTCGCGAGGCGAGCTTTGCGTCTTGGAATTCTAGCACACTCGGTGGAGTAGGACAGGCTTCAGCCTGTCAGGTTTAGATTCGCGCCGGCCTCACATCTAAACCAGACAGGCTGAAGCCTGTCCTACTTAAGCCTTGCGGTCGTTATGTTCCTCGAGCCAGGCCATCTGGATCGCTTCGAGCTTGCCTTCGTTGGATTGCTTGGGATCGCCGGTGAAACCTTCAAGGCTGGTAATCCACTTATGCAGATCCGTGTAGCGGACGTTCAGCGGGTCGGCGTCCGGGTATTTATCGGCCAGTTGAATTCCGATTTCTTCGGCGTCGTCCCAGTCGAATGTAGCGGGCATGCGTTTCTCCAGATCAAATAGATTCAGCACCGGCCGTGCTCGATCGGCTTTAAGTAGCACAGCGACTCTTCGCTGTGCGGAGTTTGCCATTGCAGCGTGGATAGCGACGCACTGAAAATTTACAAAAGCGCACAGCGAAGAGTCGCTGTGCTACTGGAACCTTCTAGTGATGCTCCGCTTCCTTCGCATAGTTCTTGTTCCACTCGGGAATTTCCACGACGATATCGCGCGAGCCATCCGGCACGCACTGGCAGCCCAGGCGCGACTTCGCGGTTACGCCCGCGGCTTCGTCAAGCTGGTCGAGTTCGTCGTCAGTGGCTTCGTTGCAGGACTCCAAGCCCTCATGCACGATCACGTGGCATGTGGAGCAGGCGCAGACGCCGCCGCAGGCGTGGTCCAGGCCCATGCGAAATCCGGTGGCAATGTCCAGAATGCTGCCCGGCAGGCCTTCGCGCGCGTAGGGCACATTTTCCGGATCGACTTCCACGGTCTTGCCTTCGCGGACAAAGGTCACCTTGAACTTCTTGTTCGCGGGCGTGTATTTCGGTTTCTCGATATAAGGATTGCTGCCGCCCATGTTCTTCTCCTTCGCGACTGCCAAATCTTTTTAGAAACTTTTGAGTGCGACGCGGTTCAGGTGGCACAGACTTCAGTCTGTGGATTTCCAGAACCCTACCCAGGCCGCTCTTCCCTGCACTCGGTTCAAATCTAAATTCCCTGCACTATCGCTTCAATCCACTCAAGCTCTGACGGAAATCCACAGACTGAAGTCTGTGCTACTAAACCTCTCCGAGATTTTTGCCTTCCAGCGCTGCGCCCAGGGCGCGGTTCATCATGCGTTCGGCTAACGGCGTGGACGCCTGGTTCAGGACATCCGTCAGCGCGCGCACGCGCTTGTAGTCCGTGCCTGCCAGCGATTCGCGCAGCGCGGATACCGCGTCCTCGACGGAGCGTCGCTCCTCCGCGGATAGTTCGCCGGGCGCCTCCGCCAATTCACGCCCGAGCGCCCGCTCGGTGAGCTTAAGCACGCCTTCGGCTTCGTTGCGCGATTCGATCAACTGGCGTTCGGAAAAATCCTGCTCGGCGAATTCGATGGATTCCTCGAGCATGCGCTCGACCTCGGCGTCATCCAGGCCGTAGGTGGGCTGCACCTCGATCGAGTGCTCGGTGCCGGCGCGCAGATCACTGGCCGATACCTGCAAGATGCCGCTGGCGTCGATCAGAAATTTCACTTCGATGCGCGCCAGGCCAGCGGGGCCGGGCGGAACTTTCAATTGAAACTTGGCCAGCGAGCGGCAATCCTTGGCAAGTTCCCTTTCGCCCTGCAGCACGTGGATGTCGATGCCGGTCTGGTTTTCCACGCCGGTGGTGAACAGTTCCTGCGCGCTCGCGGGTACTGTCGAGTTGCGCGGAATGATTTTCGCCACGACGCCGCCCATGGTTTCGATCCCCAGCGAGAGCGGCGTGACGTCCAGCAGCAGCATGTCATTCACGCCGCCTTCGAGAATGTCCGCCTGCAC
>Ga0075028_100000816_pt1 | contig 11116 bp, 11 predicted proteins | sample LitLauG_LLR_2014_FD_71390 | JGI IMG/M metagenome (GOLD analysis project Ga0075028, IMG submission 71390) | Freshwater sediment microbial communities from Pennsylvania, USA - Little Laurel Run_MetaG_LLR_2014 | ecosystem: Environmental > Aquatic > Freshwater > Creek > Sediment | place: USA... | reverse complement strand
GCGACCGATGGCGATCACGCCCGGATGCTCGTTTTTTATTGTCTGGCGGACTGCTGGATGTCGTGGAACGCGGCCAAGCGCGCGCTCGAGCTCGGCTATTCAGACGTCGCGTGGTATCCCGAAGGCACCGACGGCTGGCTGATCGCCGGTCTTCCACTGCAAGATGCCACACCCGAACCCCGTCCGGATGAATGAGCCGACCACGATGGCCCGCAGACGTTCGGGAAAATTTTCATTTGGTCGGCGAGTCGGCGCTCATGTCGCTCTGAATCGCGTTTGCCAGATCAAATAGCCGCTTCTCGATAATGACAGGCACGTCGCAGACGTATGAAGTCGATTTCCGCCGGTCCTCGAAAATCCGCGTTTGCCACGAAAGTTGACTGACGAGATCATCCTTCTGCGCTGGATTGGCGTCAGGCCTGTCCTGCAGTTCCCGCATCTTCCGGGTTTGCTCACGTATTTCCTCAGCCATCGCTTTTTGCTTGCGTGAAAAGCGCTCGATCCCGTCCATCACCTGGTCGCGCTGCGCATTGAGCGTCGAGTATAACGCGGCGAACAGCCTCTTCGCCTTTTCTTGCTTCTGATCGTTCGTTCCGACCACAAAGTCCGCGATCAATTTCCGCGCGTCCTCCATGGGAGTTCGGCGCGCGGCCAGACGCGAGACGAGTTCCGCCTCTTTCGGATCCTTGGAATTTTCCTTGTCGATCGCCTCGATCGGCGGGCCCGTCCAGACGCTCGCAATCGAAATCCCCGGCACCTTCAATTGCTGGCAAGGCCAGTCCGGATACCTCGGGTCGAGCGCAAAGGCCGGTTGTGTCGGGCCCACGGCAATTGCAACTGCAATGCAGCAAAGAAGATTACGTGTCGAAAAGGCCACACCGCGCCTCCCTATGAGCCCGCAACACTTGCCTTCGCAGCAGTCTGACAACGCTTGCCGGAAAGTTCGGATTTGCTGATACCGCGCGGGCGAGCAGGCATGTGGGGAAAATGTATTCGATGTTACGTATCTGCCGCAAATCACATTGAGACATATTGGTAGTGCACCTCGCCCCGGCTGCGATGATACAAACCGGGAGCGTGGCAAGTACGTCATCCAGGCGGGATCCGCATGCTCAATCGCATCGGCACGGGACTTTGCGGCTGCCTGACGTCCGCACTGCTGGTCGCTCCCGCCTATGCCGGAACCGCCGGCGTCGCCCCGATTGCACCGTCAGGCATGCCTCGCCTCGGCGCTGTCGACCAGCGCTTTCAGTCCTACAACATTGAAATGATCGAAGTCACCGGCGGGAGATTTTGGAAGCCCTATCGATCGGAGCCGGGAGTCCAGCCTACACAATCGCCGCGATCCGGATCGGACACGCCAGCGGGCATGGATTCGAAGTTATATCAATACCGGCCGCCGACTGACCTGACCAACACGCGGTTGCGAAAGCTCGCAGCGGCGCTGGCGCCTGCATATATGCGTGTCAGCGGCACATGGGCAAACAGCGCCTATTTCGCCGATCAGGACAACGCGCCGCAGGCGCCACCGGCAGGGTTCAACGGCGTCTTGACCCGCCAGCAATGGCGCGGCGTCGTCGACTTCTCCCAAGCGGTGGACGCACAGATCGTGACATCGTTCGCAGTGAGCCAGGGCACCCGCGATGCCGCCGGTATATGGAAGCCGGATCAGGCCAGCCGCCTTCTGACCTATACCCGCTCGATCGGAGGTAGCATTGCAGCCGCTGAATTCATGAACGAACCTAACCTCGCCGCGATGGGCGGCGCACCGGCAGACTACAATGCGACCGTCTATGGAAAGGACTTCGAATTATTCTACTCGCTCATGAAACAAGCGGCTCCTGAAACGATGATCATCGGTCCCGGCACAGTCGGTGAGCCCGCAAGCGCGTCCGACCTGCTCACCGCGTCCGGACCCGGATTGGATGCGGTTTCGTACCATTACTATGGGACGCTGTCGGAGCGGTGCAGCGGCAAGAGCGCGCCGGAGGCGGCCCTTTCTGAGGATTGGCTCTCGCGGACGGATCGGACCCTCACCTTCTATCAGGTCCTTCGTGACCAGTTCGAGCCAGGCAGGCCGATCTGGCTCACCGAAACCGCGGATGCCGCTTGCGGTGGAAACCCGTGGGCCGCGACCTTCCTGGATACCTTCCGCTATCTCGACCAACTGGGGCGGCTGGCAAGAGCCGGCGTTCAGGTTGTCATGCATAACACACTCGCGGCAAGCGATTACGGCTTGATCGACGAGAGAACGCTACAACCCCGGCCGAATTACTGGGGCGCACTATTGTGGCGGCAAATGATGGGAACCACGGTGCTCGACGCCGATGTGCCGCTTCAGTCCGGACTTCACGTCTATGCCCATTGTCAAAGAGGCACGTCAGGCGGGGTGGCGCTTCTGGTGATCAATACCGACCGCGATGCGCCGCACGCGCTCACGCTTCCGACGGAGTCGGTCCGTTACACGCTGGACGCCAAGAGCTTGCTGGACGAGCGTGTCCGACTGAATGGCCGCACGCTGGCCCTTTCCGCAGGGGATGAGCTGCCGACCATCACGGGCATTCCGACGACCGCCAATACCCTGACGTTCGCGCAAGCCACCATTACCTTTCTGGCCATTCCGGCGGCTGGAAACAACGCATGTCGAAAGCCGATTTGAACCGCCGGACTTGGGCCCAAGCCGCTGGCCGACGGCGCAGTGCGGCATCCAATTTTCCTTCTGAGATTCCTCTCCTGCTTGGCATCCGCCAGCCGCCGTGCCACCCTCATGGCACAGGCATACTGCAACGAATAAACGCGCCAAAGGGAGAGACTGCCTTGTATCGCCACCTCGTTTTTCTGTGCTTGATCGCAGTCGCCCTGCTGAGCGAAACGCCGGTTGCTCGCGCCGCGGAATCCGAGCGTTGCCAGCCGCTCTCCCGCCGATTTGAAATTGCCAAACCGCAAATCACGGCGACAGAAGTGTCGTTGACGCTGTTTTCGGCGGTCGACGGCAACTGCATCGATTTGGTGACGAAATTGCTTGATCAAGGGGCGTCGGTCGACGCGCGCGACCGGCTTGGCGCCCGGCCGCTTAGTCACGCCGCAAGGTCCGGACACCTTCAGATGGTTGACCTTCTGCTGGCGCGCGGCGCGCCGATCAATGCACGCAATCTGGTCGGCGCCACCGCGCTCTATTTTGCTGCCGAAGGCAGCCATATCTTGATCGCCCAACGGCTTATCGAACGCGACGCCGACGTTAATCTTACCGGCCGCAGCGGGATCTCTCCGATCGCTGCTGCCGCCTATGCCGGCAACGATGTCATCTTTGACGCGTTGTTGGCCCACGGCGCCGACGAGCGAGCGCCCGACGACACCGGCAAGCCGCCGATCGTCTATGCGGCCGCGGGTGCGCGGTTCGACATCGTAAAGCGGTTGCTGGCGCGAAATATCGATGTCAACGCGCGCTATCGCAATGATCTCACCCTGCTGATGTGGTCGTCGGGCCCGGACGAACTGGTTCCGGAGGCGCAGGCGATCAAGGTCGTTTCCTGTCTCTTGGACGCGGGCGCGCATATCGATGACCGGGATGACCGCGGCCGCACGGCTCTCATGATCGCGGCCGAGGGCGGCCACGCGGAAATTGCCAGTCTGCTGCTGGCGCGAGGCGCCGATCCGTCTCTCAAGGACAAGACCGGCAAACGTGCCGCAGATCTCACCGTGCTGTCTTCGCTGCGTGAACGGCTGACGGCGCCCTAGCGCATTTTTCAATGTGGCGGACTCATCCTTCGAGACGGCCGCGTCGCGGCCTCCTCTGGTGGGGCTCTCCAAACCCCCATGGCGGGGAGCGACAACGCCGCGCGTCCCAAACAGCGAGGCCCAGTTCATAGACCTGACAGATACTCCGCCAGCGCCGCGAGGTCGTCGGGAGAGGTCGCGAGCATGAGATCGGACATGCCGGGATTGTTGCCACGCGCGCGGGTGCGGAAGTCGGCGATGGTTTTTGCCAGGTATTCTCTGCTCATGCCCGCCAGACGAGGTACCGTGCCGTCGCCCTGAAAATGATCGAGATGGCAGCCGGTGCAGCCCACCGAGCGGTTGGCGCTCAAGGCCCGGTCCGCAACTTCCTTCGATGCGCGCGGCTGGCCCAGATCAGGCCATGGCCTCTTCGAGAAATATTCCGCGATGGCCAGCATGTCCTCACGCTCCATGGTTGAAGCGATCGGTTGCATGATCTCGTTCTTGCGGTCACCCCGCTTGAAATCGCGCAGCTGTATATAGATGTAGCCCTGTTGTTGCCCCCAAATGATGGGAATCGTCTTGTCGATTGGCTTGCCGTCCTGACCATGGCAGCCCGCGCATATCTCTACTTTCTCCGCAGTACTCTGCACTTTCTCAGCAGTACTCTGCGCGTTCGCCGGCGGGGTACCGCCGACCAAAAATGCTCCGAGCAGTGTTCCGCCAAGAATTAGCCGCCAGTCTAACTCGCCGCGCATCATTTCTTCCAAAAGAAGGCCTTAACGGAAGCGGGGCCGTGACCGGCCCCGCTTCATCGTTAGATTGTCGCGCGTCCGTTCAATTGAGCGAGAAGGCGATGATGTTGTTGCCGCGGCGAAAGTCGATCTGGGTGTTCCCGCCCGCACCGACCACTACATACTGCTTGCCGCCCACCATGTAGCTGGAGGGTGGCGCGTTCACACCCGCACCGGCACGGAAGCTCCACAATTCCTTGCCGTTGGACGAATTGTAGGCCGCGAACTTGCCGTTGCCTTCACCCGTGAACACCAGGCCGCCCGCGGTGGCGAGAATGCCGCCGATCATCGGCTCCGGCGTCTTCACCTGCCATTTGATCTTGCCCGTGTTGTAATCGACGGCCGTAATGTTGCCCGACTGCGTCTCACCGGGGATCACCTTGAAGGCGCCACCAAGCCACAACTTGCCGTTCGGATACGGCGAGTTCTCGACATGGTAGGTCATGGGCTGATGCAGATTGATCGCATAGGCAACCCCCTGCGACGGGTCGGTTGCGATCGGCGACCATTCAACACCACCATTCGCGCCCGGTAGCATGCGTGCACCTTCCTTTGTGGGCAGAACCCACATGTTCTCCTGCGGCACCATGGCTTCGGAGAACCGGATCAGGCTGCAATCCTTGCGGTCGTGAACATAGATGTGACCGGTCTTGCCGGCATGGATCACGCCGGGGATGGTCTTGCCATCCTTGCCCTTCACGTTCACGAGCACCGGCGGGCTTACAGCATCGAGGTCCCACACGTCGTGGGCGATGTACTGGGAGTGGCACACGTATTTGCCGGTATCGAGATCAAGCGAAACCAGCGAGTTCGTATAAAGATTGTCGCCGGGGCGGTTGGAGCCGTCGAGATCGGGCGAGGGATTGCCTACAACGAAATAGATACGGTTCGTTGCCAGATCGACGGCAGGATTTTGCCATACGCCGCCACCCAACTTCTGGAAGGGGTCGCCGGTTTTGGCGAGTTGGTCCTTCTCAGCCTGGATGTTGCGGTGCATGTCGCGGCCAGTGGCGTCTTTCGTCGCCCAGACGCCGACTGAATTCTCCGGAATCGTATTGAATGTCCAGAGCAGCTTGCCGGTCTTCGCATCATAGGCTTTCACAAAACCACGGATGCCGTATTCGCCGCCATTCGTTCCAATCAGAACCTTGTCTTTGATGACGGTCGGAGCCATCGTCTCGCTATATCCGAGCTCCGGATCCGCAATGTCGCTCTGCCAGACAACGGCACCCGTCTTTGCATTTAGAGCTACGAGTTTGGAATCAAGCGTGGCAAGATAGACGCGATCGCCGAGAACCTGGACGCCGCGATTGTTGGGACCGCAGCAGTAAGTCGTTACTGGCCCCATCTTGTGACTGTAATGCCAGAGCTGCGCGCCCGTTTTAGCGTCAAGCGCGTAAACATGGCTGAACGACGTCGTCACAAACATGACTCCATCGACGACAATGGGCGAAGTCTCCAGCGATTCCTTGACGTCCGTCTGGAAGATCCACGCGACGCGCAGGTTTTTTACGTTGTCGCGATCAATCTGTCGGGCGGGATAAAAACGCGTCTGGGCATAGTTGCCATTGGTCAGCAGAAAATTGGTTGTGCTCTTGTCGGCTGCGTTGAGTTGCTCCTGAGTAACCGGAGGAACATTTGCCTGACCCAACACCGACTTGATTTCCTGCTTAGTTTCCTGCTGGGCGATACTGGGTCCTGTGAGTAAGACAGCAGCGCCGGCCAATGCGGCGCAGACAATAGAAAATCTATTCATGTTTCCGCCCCAATTATTAGTTGTTGACTTCAACCGGCGCATTTGAAGGCACGCCGGCACTCTTCAAATCTGACCTGATTGGGATGGTTTGACAAGAAGAAAACGGCAAGCGACGCGGCTCAGCAACGCCGCGTGCGGGTTGTCGATCGCGCGCCCCTGCACCGCAGCAACACTTTTGTAGCCGCGGGTAGCCGTCTCAACGAAGCTTCCTCCGCTTGACATCGGAGAAAACAGCGATGAACACATCGCCTCCGAGCTGGCGCGGTTTCGATCCCCGCAATAATCTGATCTCCTGACAACGCCGGGAGGCAGACAAATGCGGTCGCACAGTCGATCCTCAAATTGGTTGGCAACGATAATCCTCGTGGCCGGCATTGGCCATGCGGGGGCCCAATCGAGACCATTGGTCGGGATCGCCGCATTTGGGGATTGGCGCGCTGACGAGCCTGGTTTGGATCGCCGTATAAGACCCGAAGATTTGCCGAAGCCCGGCGCAACGCGCTCGGTTGCCAATGGCCCTCATGTGGTGCCAAGACCGCCGACCGCGATCCCGCAGGTCCCTGCCGGCTTTAAAATCGAGTTGTTCGCTCAAGGGCTAAGCGGACCGCGCGAGATGCGGGTGGCGCCCAACGGTGATGTCTTCGTTGCCGAAACAGGGCCAGGAAGAATCCGTGTCTTGCGGGCGGCTGACGGAGACTCAAGACCTTCGAGAAATGAGATTTTCGCAAGCGGTCTTAACAAACCGTTCGGGATTGCTTTTTTTCCAAGCGGAGAGAATCCACAATGGGTTTACATCGCGAATACGGACCGCGTCGTTCGCTTCTCCTACAAGTTGGGTGATATTAAAGCCTCCGGGGCGCCTGAAATCGTCGTTGCCGAATTGCCGAATGGAGGAAGTCACTCGATTAAAAACCTGGCCTTTACGCGCGATAACAAGCGAATGTATGTATCAGTTGGTTCCGCAAGTAATGACGCGGAAGGCATGGGAAGTCCGATAGGAGGATTGCAATCATGGAGTGACAAGCGGCCGCTCGGCACAAGTTGGGGAAGCGAGATCGACCGTGCAGGAGTATTGATGTTTGATCCTGATGGAAAGCGAGATGGCATCCTTGCCACGGGTATCCGCAATTGCGTGGGTCTCACAGTTCATCCCACCAGTGGGGATTTGTATTGCTCGACTAACGAGCGCGATGGGTTGGGAGACAACCTGGTGCCGGACTACATTACCCGGGTGAACGAAGGTGCGTTCTACGGATGGCCCTGGTTCTACATCGGCAACAATGAAGATCCGCGGCATCTTGGAGAGCGTCCCGATCTGAGGGGAAAAATCGTCACTCCCGACGTTCTGATCCAAGCCCACTCTGCCTCCCTCGGGCTGACGTTTTACAACGGCAAAATGTTTCCGTCCGAATATGCGGGCGATGGATTTGCGGCCCAGCACGGATCATGGAATCGAGGCAAACGCACCGGCTATAAAGTCATCCGCATTCATCTCAAGGACGGGGCGCCCACCGGCGAATACCAAGATTTCGTCACAGGCTTTGTCATCAACGACTCGGACGTTTGGGGTAGGCCGGTGGGAGTGGCAGTTGCACACGACGGCGCCCTCCTCGTGTCGGAAGACGCGAACGGCACGATCTGGCGGATTACTTACTGAAAAAGCATTATATCGAAGGCGACCGACGGCCGCATCGCAGGCGGCCGCGAGACGCTGATGGATGGAATTTGAGCCGTCGCGATTGCGCACGCCGTGTTCTAAAGCGAATTTAACCAGGCCGCGTTGTCAGCCTACGACGACTTCACTGATTTGGATGACCGGGGACTGGTCGGTATAGTTTGGGATGTCTGCCATGATATCCTTGGCGTGAGGCCCAAAACCAGCCTGGAATGCCTCGATCGAGTCGCAGAAGATGTGACACATCCCGACATACGTCGCGGGAGCGCCGGGTGCTCCACCCGCAAGGCCTTTGTCAACAGTGTAGAACTTGCAAGCATCACCCATGCGAGCTTTCACGAGCGGCATATGCTTATCTCGGTAGTACTCGTGGTTAAAGCGCGCGCCAGGCGTGTTGGGATACATAACGCTTACCTTAATCATGGCGTACTCCCTGGTCCGATATTCGCCGCCAAACCTCCGGCGCTATCCAAACTCTGCGTCAATTTTGCGGATCCTGCAACTGCGAAGGGGCCAACCCCGTAGGGTCGGCTCGCACTTTTTGGAAATTCCGACGCAATGGGGTGTGCCCAACAGACATCGTACGGGCTGGTGCATGTACGGCGGTTCAAACGACTTCAAATGCGTCGCGCTGTTGCGATCCACCGATTGAGCTTGCTACATTGCCGGCGTGAAGCATTCATCTTGATGACGCGCAAGCCGCTCGTGCGAGGAGGCGAAAATCGAAAGCGATCCACTGCTTGCGAGCCAAATCGTGGTGCGCGTTTGCCTGTTCCTTGTCGCAGCGATTGCAATGTCGGGAGGCGCCCTGCAATTCTTCCGGGGGCAGCCCGACACATCACCATCGCTCGACAACGTTCACCGTTTCATGGCTGGCGTATACTTTTCGACCGGGCTCATCAGCCTATGGGCCGCAATCACTATCCGACAGCAAGGCACCCTGGTGTACCTGCTCGCTCTCGGCGTGCTGCTTGCGGGCGCAGGCCGGCTGGTGTCCATCAGCCGCGTCGGGCTGCCGAAGCCCGCCGCCGTGTGGCTGGGCTATCTGGTTCCCGAGCTGGTCCTGCCGTTGGTCATCGCCGTAGCCCACTACGCCAGTCACTGAACGCCCCTCCCTTGCCAAGAATTTCCGGAAGTTTCACCAAACGGACGTCACGGTAGCAGCAATCGATGTCTGCTTGTGAGGCGCTTTTCGGACGTGGCGTTCGTGCGCGGTGATGTCCGTAGATGTAAAGCGGGGTGAGCGAACACTCACAGCATGACCGCCGCCTCCCTTGAGGTATATCAATCGACTGTCCCGTTTATCGTCCACTGTTCAGCCGGTTGGTTGTGCACATCCGGGAGATGACCCTATGATGAAGAGTATCATGATAATTGGTGCCGCAGTGCTTCTCTCCGCGCCGGTCGCGATGGCAAAGGAGCGGTCAGTCGGGGTCTGTGTGGCCGACATCAAGGCTAAATGTGCTGAAGTTAAGCCCGGCGGCGGCCGCATTAAAGACTGCGTTAAAACAAACGCCGCAGAGTTTTCCGACCCGTGTAAGGCAAGGCTTGCGCAGGTCGCCGAGATCAGCAAAGTCTGCGCGGCTGATATAAAGGAAAATTGCCCTGGCAAGGAACGAAGTTGCATCCTGAAAAATATTAGCAACCTCAAGGACCAATGCAAGGAGGCGCTCGCGCAGGCAGTGGCCGGGAAAAAATAGCAACTCGCTCACATCTTGCCCGCTCGATCGAACCGCACCCCTGCTCCAAGAGGCTCGGCAGAGAAGGGGTCGATGCGTTCCGGTTACACCGGGTTACACGCTGTTACACCGGATCAAGACGATCGCGGGTGGAGTAACTATCGGCGCTTACGATGAGGTCCTCTTGGGTGAAGCCGATGGTGAGCATCTCGTCGAGTTCCTTGAGTGATGTATCGGCTTGCATTTGATATCTCGCTGCAGCATCGCGACAACTGCGCGCAGGGTGCAGCATTTGCAAGTTGGAAATATTTTCGTCGGTGATCGGTCCGTGACGTCAGGCGAGCCGCAGCGTCAATTGCCGGTCCGGACCGAGATGCCTGCCTCAAGCGATGACGTCAGCTCATCACCGGCAAGACCAAGACGGCACATGATCTTGCGCGCGACATCCTCCGTTGCATGCATTGCGAGAGGTTTCCGGAAAAGTTTCGTTTGTGTTTGAGTGAACTTTCGCGGGAATAATTTGCGTAAATCAATACATCATTTGCGCGATTCTATAGATGACTTGTAAACGTTCGGGCGGGATTTGTCGCTGCGCTTTCCACCAATGACTGGACGGCGGAGCTGGATGGGTGCCAGATCTGCCTAGCCAGTGGAATGCGCGCACCTTCATCCGAAGACCGATGGCAAGCGGAATCAAGAACAGAGTCCTTTCGAAATTGCTGCGTTAGTTCCTTCACGGTGGATCGTGATGATGAGACGGGCAATCCCAGCCTTTGCAACATTGATTGCACTCAGCCAAACGGCCACGGCAGGCGTGCCGTCTTGCGCCGTTGTTCGTTTCTATGTCGCCAAATACTCGCAAGCAGCCGCGGAAACGTGGGCACGAGGTCACGGCGCCAGCAATGCCGAAATCGAAACGGCGCGTCGTTGTCTGCATAGCGCTAATGTGCAGACTGCAAGCTCGGCTGTAAGGTCAGAGGTGCTCGCCCCTGTAACCGAGCAGGAGCGCGCCCAGCACGAACCAGCCGAACACGATCCAGATCATGACGCGCTGCACGTCGTACCTGTGCAAGGTGAGCGCGCCGACCCCGAGCAGGATAATCATGACAGCGAACCAAGTGTTCATGGCTTCATCGGCCCGAAGGATATCGAGGATCGTTTCGCCGGGCATGTGAACTACGAGATTAAGAAACCTGTTCCCTCCGATGCAAAGAACACATTGCGCCCACGCTATGCGGGCGCCATGCGTCGCGCCGACAGAGCGGGAGTGAAGGGCCATGTGGCATGGCTCAAACGACTGTGGGATCACCTAAGGCGGCGCCAATTCAGCGTCGCCTTTTTGCATTTCGGAGGCGGCCGACGATGAAGGTGATAGACTGGAAGGCGGCTGACGGCCTATTGGTCGCCAAGGCGGCACTGGCGGCCACGGTCGGCGCGAAGGACGCGCGGCCGAGGTCGAGGACGGAACAAGGTAAGAACCGCGTGTCAGAATCGC
>Ga0075028_100000813_pt1 | contig 11122 bp, 11 predicted proteins | sample LitLauG_LLR_2014_FD_71390 | JGI IMG/M metagenome (GOLD analysis project Ga0075028, IMG submission 71390) | Freshwater sediment microbial communities from Pennsylvania, USA - Little Laurel Run_MetaG_LLR_2014 | ecosystem: Environmental > Aquatic > Freshwater > Creek > Sediment | place: USA... | reverse complement strand
CAGTTGAACGGCCTCTAAGCGGTTAGATGCCTCGGGGCCGAGCACGGGCGCTTCCAAGAGGTTTGACTGTCGCCGATGTGCAGCTAAGTGCTTGAGTTTATTAGTTGGCGACCCCGGCAGTTATGCGAGGTCGGGGCAGGGTAGGGACTTAGTTTGTCCAACCCACCTAAAAACGCGATCCGCGCCGCATAGAGAATTTCCCAGATTGTCCAACCGGGGGTGCCGCCGCCACGGCGCGGTGCGCCGGATTTGCGGCTGGTGACGTGACTGATGCGCCGAAGCGCAGCGCTCGGTTGGCCTCGTGGGGGGCCGGCCGAGCGCTAGCGCGGGTCATGTGTGATGAGGACGACGACGCATAGTCCGAAAACGACAACGCCCTCGGCCTAAGTCAAGGGCGTGCCGTATGTTCAGAAAGTCGATCCCAACGCCGCCAAGCCAAGGGATCAACAGAGCAGGATCAAAGCCAAACCCTCAAGCAAGAAGGATCGGCGTCATGCAAAACCCTCCCTACAAGAATAAGGGCAGACGCCATGCTGAATAGCAGCCGCCGCCCAAATCTGCAACAGCGCATTGTCCTGACGCCGACCCTAGCAACGGAGGCACTGCTACCGCCGGAAGTCTTGGCACGGATCGAAGCGGCCAACCGCGATCCATCGCCCGGAAAGGCTGTCTTGCTGATCCGACCACCGGACCAGCCGCCCGGTCCCGTGCTCGACGTCGACGTCAAGAACGTCAAGAGCTTGCCGCCCGAGATTTTGGCACTGCTGGATGCCGATGCCGGTAAAGGACTCTATCGTGACGCCGACTATGTTGCGATCGGTCGAGTGCTCACGGTCACGACCTTTGAAAATCTACACGTCACCAAACAACACCAAAGGCGCACAAGCCGGCTGACGCTAGCCCAACTACGTGAAGTGGTTCTCGAAACCAACAAAAGGAAAAAGGGTGACTGTCCGCTCCTGAAGCTCGCGTTCTTCGGTGACGAGTGGAGCCCAAAGCATAGCCTCCGCTGGGACAAGAACGTAGTTTTCATCAGCGGGATTGAGTTGGATTATGACCTTGCCATGATGCCGTTCGAGGAAGCGCTCGATCGGCTTCGCGCTGCCGGCCTCATGGCGCTGGCGTACACTTCACCAAGCCATTCCCTGGAACACATTCACAAGTGGCGCATTCTTTGCCCAACAAGCAAAGATTTGCCGCCGGAAAAGCGGTTGCAGTTGGTCAAGCGAATCAACGGGCTATTCGATGGCGGCTTCTCGGGGGAGACCTTCAGCCTTTCCCAACCGATGTTTTATGGTCGGGTGAAGAGCAACCCCGACCACCGCGCCGTCATCATCGATGGTGATTATATCGATTTGCGCAACGATCTCGACGAAGGTGCTCTCGGCAAACAAATCCCTGGAAAAAAGAAAACAGGCGACCCCAAACAAACTGATGATGATCTTCCCCATGGCTTTGAAAATATCCTCGACGGTTTGGGTGACGGCCCCGGACGAAATGGTTTCCACGATGAGCTGATCCGTGCGGCGGCTTCATACGTCGGTGAGCACGGCAAGGATTTCAATCGTGAAGAGGTCAAGGCCCAGATGCGCGCGGCCATCGAGCGCGCACCTAAACATCACGATCGCTACAAGGCCGACATCCCGCGATACTTGAGCGACCGATTTCTCGATGATGCCATCGAATCAGCCGTCGCCAAATATGGTGATGGTGGTGGTAAAGGCAAATCAAAAAAGAAAGAGCTGCACTTCGTCGATCTACAACATGCACCGATCTACATGTCGTTGGAGGCGGCGCGCGCTGCAATAAACCAAATCGGCGGGGAGTTTTTGCATCTGGTCACAACGGGAGGCATTGAGACGGGAGCCGGCGATTGGCCATTCCCAACCGAAGGGGATGTGACCATGGAAGAAGATGATGATGACATTGACGGTGTGACGGCACCGACTTGGGCGATCCGCGCCGGCACCGCAATTGGCAAAACCAACATCATGTGCACGTTGCTGAGCGATTGGCTGCGAGGGACCAAGCGCACTGTCGTTTATCTGGTGCCGACTCATGAGTTGGGCGACCGGATTGTCACGCTGTTCGCCGAGCGCGGCATTAGCAGCAAATTATTCCGTGGGCGCGATGCCCCCGACCCGGACAATCCCAAACAGGAAATGTGCCAAGACATGATAAAGGTCAGGTTGGCGCAAGCACTACGCGAGGACGTCAACAAATCGTGCTGCAAGCACGGGGCGCACGAGTGTTACTTCTACAAATACAAAAAATGTTCCTACCAAAAACAAAAAGAGGCCACGCCGCAGGTGTGGGTCGCCGCGAACAATGTATTGTTCCATGCGAATAAAATTTTTGGTGCTCCTGATCTCATCATCATCGATGAAAGTTTCTGGCAAGCCGGGGTGCGGGGCGTCATACCCGATGACGATGAAATCGGTTGGTTCCTTCCGGTTGGAAGTTTGGTGACCCCAACTGATTACGACAATTTGGATGAACGCATCCCAAACCGCAATATCCTTGCAAAGTTATTTCAGAACCAAACCGGAGAAGACGGTTTTGACGCTACGCATTTTGGCGACATCACTATTGATCTGTGCACGCGCGCCCTCAGACAAGAACGGACCTATGCGCGACAATTACAAGCCGAAGCCGGTTTGCATCCAGGCATGAGCAATGATGCACTTTACAAAGTGACAAAAAACAAAGATTTGATTGATGCGATACAGCATACACGCCGCGTCGCCACAGTGTGGTCAGAGGTGCGCAAAATGAAGCGGGCAAAGATCAAAGTGTCAGGGCGTTTGTTGCTGAAGCGACAGAACGGGCAGACTGTCATCACATGGCGCGGTGTGGCTCGAATTAGGCAACAATTCAACGTCCCGACGCTGCTTCTCGACGCGACGCTGCCGAGCAAAGAGATTCTAAAGGTCTACCACCCAAAGGTCAGGCTGGTCGCAGACATCAATGTCAGCTTGCCTGAAGTTGTTTTTGTCCGACAAATAAAATTCTCACCGACTTCAGTGGGGAAACTCAAAAATCCAAATCACCTTGCAGAGGTTCGTCGCTACATCCTGCAGCGATTTATCCAAGTCGGGAAACGGAGCACACTTATCATCACGCTGAAGCGATTCAAAGAGGGCTTGAACCTGCCGCCGGAAATCATGCTCGCACACTACAATGCAATCAAAGGTATTGATGATTGGAAGGATGTCAGCTTGTTGATTCTCGTCGGTCGCACGACACCGGGGCCAGATGCAGAGGCGAGTTTTGCTGGTGCTTTGACGGGTGCGAAACCGATTGAGCCCGTGGCCAATGGCCGGCGGTTTGTTTGGTACGATACTGTCATTCGTCACATCCTGTTGCGCGACGGTCGTGGTGTTGAGACCGAAAACGACGAGCACCCCGATCCAACTGGAGAAGCGGTGCGTTGGCAGATTCACGAAGCGGAGCTTGTCCAGGCGATCGGGCGGGCGCGAGGGATCAACCGGACGGCTGCAACACCGCTCGAAATCGACATCCTGACCGACGCTGCGCTGCCGGTCCAAGTCGACCTTGTCGAGCCCTGGAAGCGGCCCAGCCTGTTAATCGAGACGGCGTTTTCGGACGGTGTCATGATCGGCTCGCCGGGCGCCATGGTGAAGCTTTGGCCCGCCCTGTGGCCCAACCGGAAGGCAGCCCAGCGGACGCTGGAAGAGGACGGTCCTGACCTTCCTGGATTCGGTCTCCGGGTCGAGTACCAGCTCGCCGGCAACGGCATGCAACGGCGGGTCGCCTACTTCGACGAGAGCCGGTTCAGTGGTGCTGAAAATGCATTGGAGTGGCTGCGGCGGAAGCTGGGGCCGCTCGAAGCCCTTTAAGGAAAATGTCCCAATGCTTGGCGGTCGGGCCAAAAGCATTGGGACAAAATCCTTAAGAGTCTCCTATTAAGGAAAATGTCCCAATGCTCAGCACTGGATACCACCGTGATCCTAAGCTTCCGCCCGCCCGCCGCTGGGCCTTGGCGGGGGGTTGGACCCTTTAAGGATTTTGTCCCAATGCTTTGTGGTCGGGGTCATGTGGTTGGCGCATGGCTGTAGGGTCGCGCGCGTACTGTGAGCTGACTTAGATCGGAAGAGAGGCTGAGCCTCGACCTTTGGTTGGAACGTCACCCGAGCCGGCGCGCGTGAGCGCCGCCCCTGTGTGGTGCGCTCAATCACCGAAATCCTTTGGTCGAATGCCGTGGCTGCGCTTATGCTGCTGCAGCACGATGCTGCGATTGATGCTGCAGCACGAGCGCGACGCATGCCGATGAAGCCGGGCTCAGTCGGGGATGCTTCCAAGCTCGTGAAGTGCACGATGATCAAGGATGAGGACGAGCAATGATACCGAGAGTCATGGAGACCCTGACGCGGCCGGTGCGATCAGCGCTTCAGCGCAAGACGCCATTCGCTTGGCTCGATCTGGTGGCGTTGCTTCTCGCGTCTATTGTCGTGACGATGGTGTTCCTTCGATACGTAAGCGGGTGAGTGAATGCAATGGACGGGCGGGATGTTTGGTTGTTGGTAGGTACCCCCCATACGACCTGGGTCCTGCGGAAGAAATTACAAAAAAAGGGGGGGCGCCGTCCCCAAATACAACCCTATAGCACACGCTGAAAACCCCAGGACCGATACCGATTGAAGGACGTAACAACAAAACGAGCCCAATAAATGGCATTTCCGAAAAAAGTGGGAACCGAAGACCTTAGCCGGCTGCTCGGAATCAAACCCCGACAGATCACGAAGTTGGTCGAGCAGAAGGTCCTGACCAAAGACGCGCGTGGGGTTTTCGATGTTGAAGACTGCGTTCAGGCCTACATCGCATTCAAGATGGCGGAGGTTGCCAGCGCACATGGTGCCGGTAGGTACGGCGCCGCGCGCGCTGCGCTTTATATCGAGCGCGCTCGGATCGCCCGACTGCAACGCGAGAGGCTAGAAGGTAGCTCGATGTCGGTGAATGAAGGCATCGCAGCAGGGACCGCCCATAACATGGTTGTGAAAACGGCGATGCTGGGCATTCCATCCAAGGCGGCGCCACAGCTGGTTGGGTTGAAGACGGCCGCCGAGGTCGAATCCATTCTTCGACCGTTCGTTATGGAAGCGCTTGAAGGTCTCCATGCGCTGGCGGCGGCATTGGCTAACAAGCGCACGACCGACGAGAGCAATGGCGACGCGACCGGCGACGACGACACCGATACGGATGAGGCCGCATGACCGCATCACCGCGCGGCTCGACGCAGCGGCGTTACCGGTCCAACAGGTTCAAGATTGATAGGAGGCAGACACCATGACTCTTGAAAATTACGACTGGCAAACCCAAAACGTCTACGCGCAAGGCGCGTGGAGTCCCGGTGCATTTGCAGCTGGTGCTTTCGCCAAGAACGTATTTCAGCATCGCGACATCGGCGGCGGGACGATGGGGATAACGGTTGCCTCGCCGACGATTGGTGTGTCGACGCTAACCCAGAACTAGACGCGAAACATCGTCGGCACCCACGAAGGCCGACCAAACAAGGAGTACATCGAATGTTGTTCAAGAAAAAACCCGCCGACCCGACGATCGCCAATCTAGAAGTCGAGCTGGCCGGGCTTCGCGCGCGCTACGCTTCGCTGAGCAAGCAGTTCACAGCCGCTGAAGCCGAGCTGGCATCAGCGCTCGCGACCCGTCGATCCATCCTATCAGGCGACAGCGATCCGAGTGACAAGACCGCTCTTCCGGCAATTGATCAGCGCATTGCAGCTGCCGAGCGCAATGTCAGCGGACTGCGCGACGCGCTGCAAGTTGTTGGTGGCCGGATCGATAGCGTCGAAGATCGACTTGCCACTTCGCGATTGCAGAACGCGCGCGATACCGAGGCTTCAGCTGCAATTGCCGAAGCTGATGCGCTCGCTGCTGCGCTCGATCGACATGCCGCGATCGGCGCCGAGTTGCTGCCACTTGTTGAAGCCGGCGTTGCTCGAATACGAAATTGCGCGCCAGATTATCTTCCGCGCATTTCCGTGATGATCACAACGCCACCACTGGCCGGCGCCGAATTGGTCGGACGGCTGCGGGACTACGCGGCGAGCGTTGCCGGCGGCAGCGTGACGCTGGGACGGCCTGTAGTCATTCCGGCACCGGAACCGGCACCAGTGATCGAGCGCAAGCAGCTCTTCGCTGTAAGCAACATTTGCTGGCGTGAAGGCGCCGAGACGAAGGTCGCTGCAAAATATTCATTCTGCTCGCCGCCGCTTGCTGCTGCCGAGACCGCGCTCGCTCGCGATCTTGCACGCGAGCCGGAAAATCCGACCGTGGCATCTATGGTCGCGACGTTCGGGACATCATCATCCGCGAGCTTGCAGCCGTCGATGTGCACCGATCTCGACAAGCCAATTGCAAGCGCGCCGGCAACGGGATTGCCTCCGGGCGTGGAGCTTTCGGACTATGCGCGACGCGGCACGCGGACGGTGACGATCTCCGGACCGAGCATATAGCGCCCGCGCGAGATCATGGAGCCGACACCATGCCAGTCGATTGTTTTTCGCTGATCACACCCGCTGAATGGAAACTTATTCGGCAGGCCAAGCGACGCGGCAACAAAAAGACGATCGACAAAATCATCGACGTTATCTGCCGACGATCGATCGAGTTGGCGAATGAGAAGGACGCAACGGTTGCTCGGCTTATGTCGGACGATATCGATCATGGGTTCCCTACGGCTGGTTTCCTGCAGCGGAAGATCAATGCGCCGCTCACCGACAATTTGCCACCACCGGGGCCGAACGATGATCTCATCTGAAGAGCGCTGGAAAAAACTACGTGATCTGGTTTCCGATCCGACGCTCTCGGCGGAATCGAAAGTCGTTGCCATGCGGATATTATCCGAGGAGGTGGGCGACAGGTTGCCCTCCTCCGAGAGTTTAGGTCGTGATTGCGGATTCGATGCTGCAACTGCTGCTCGACTTGTCCGTGAACTCGAGGCTAGCGGATGGCTGACACTGCGGCATCGGTTGTCTTGAACCAAGGAGCAAACGAGAAATGAGCACAGCATGGCGACGACGGCAACTTACGATGGCGCGCGAACTCTATGGCATCGAACGACAATCGATCGCGACGCATGAGGCTGGCCACTGTGTTGTTGGTCGCCACTTCAAGCTGCCGGTCACGGGCGTCGAAGTCATCGTACGCGTCGAAAAAACCCCTGGGTGGGGGAGCCATCACGGTCGCACGACGACTGGCGTCCGCGATTACGAGCGTCTGTCGGCTTCCGCGCAGCTGACCATTTTTGCGAGTGGCGCTGCTGCCGAGCGTCATTTGCTTGGCCGCGATCGTGGCGCCGATGGCGACGATCAGGTCAGGGCCGACGCCATTGCCCGACGGGCATCACCGAACAACCCCGACCGGCTGCTCGAACAGGCCCGAGTCGAGGCCGACCGGCTGGTGGTGCTCCATGGCGATGAGATTAGGAAGCTGGCCGATCAACTTATCGTACGGGGCCAGCTCGATGCCGGCGAGATCGACGCGTTACTGACTCGGCAAGAGGTTTACCGGGTCGCCGATTTCAACCGAAAGGACGGCTATTTTCGGTGACCTCGCCGGCCAGCCGCGGGCCAGGATCGCGCGGCGCGAGCCAGGGGCACCTTCCATCCCCTGGTCGGCCGGGCGCTCCACCGCCTCGCCAAGCGGCGCTCGCCCTTGCCGCCCCGCCGCCCCCCGGTCGTCGGGGACTACGCTGGTGCCGACCCCGCAAAAAACGCGCCGGCCCTAGGGAGCCAGCGCGCCAGTTGGTCCATGGATCAGCAAGCCCGGAGCTTAACGCGCCGTCCGGGCGCGGGGCAACCGAAGAATCCGTCATGGCCGCTCAGACCGTGCCGCTCGAGTTATCCTTCAGCCGTAACTCGCGATTGGCGATCGAGCGCACGGCCGAGGTCCGGCGGCATGACGTCGGCCCAGCTCGTCAGCGGATCAGATTGTCATGCGAGCAGCTTCAAGAGGCGGGCAGTGCATCTACGTACTTTCGGATTCCCCTTCGTTCTTGATCCCTTGTTTTGGAATTTTCGATAATGGATAGCAGATTCGGATCGAAAATAACTCTATGCAGCATCTTCACAGCGATGCTCATCAACTCGCTGCTTAGGTGCACATCGACATTAGAAAACTTGGCATCAATATGTGTGACGCCCCACGTGAGACTGCCGTGTCCATCGTGTCCGAAGGAGCCATGTGCAATTTCGCTTCTCGTATCGTAAATTTTATCTATGCGCTCGATTGTTACGGCTCTCGCATGCGCGTCCAGCGGGACGAGTTTTGGCACATTGCGGCGGATTTGATCTGTTACGGGGTCCTTTTCACTCTTACTGAGGTTACAAAATGTCTCCAATATGCTCACAAGAGCAACAAACGAAAGCGTGCTCTCATTTACAAACAAAGCATTCCAGAAATTATGCAGAGCGACGGCCACTCTATTCCCCATCCACCCATCATGACGATAATATTTTTCTAGGACATTGACCGCGCTTTTAATATCTCCACACGTAATTGCGCCGCCGCCAGTGAGGTCATGGCCACGGGGCTGTGCATATCGCTGCCAAGTGTCCCACATAATTCCTGTTCCGGTATCTAAACGTGTTGGGTGGACACGGTCAACATCGAGTCTCTCGGATATAAAATATGGCGTGGGATAGAGCGGAAAAAGTTGAAACAGATTCAGGGATACGACAATCATTTTAAAGACATCATGTACGCTAAATAGCGGGAAGAGATGGTTGGGCTGTCTCTGCAACTCAGCAGTTATTTTGTCTGCGATGTGCTGACCATAGACTTGTTCATCAATGCAGATGACATGCGAGTCGTGTTGTATGGGCACGGCGTGCATTAGAGTGATCATAGAACTCGACTCTTTGTTGACCCGTTTTAAGAGGTGCTTGTCTCCTTCGCTACATTCCCTGACTTCCAGGCCTGGCGCGATTTTGCATGTTGAGAATCCTAATTGGGGAAGGAATGCGACACCCAAGGGAACATAATGACGCATGGCCGAATGATGCATGGCCGAAAATTGCGGCGGCCGACCGGGGACTTCGTCCGTGGTCATTCTTCCGCTCCGCTGCATTGTGGGACCCAACTAGCCATCAAGCCCCGCACCATCATGTGTTGCGCAGTGGCGTGCGTGATGCTGGCCGGTCGGCCTCCGAAGGAGAGGCAGAAGAGCAGCAGCCGTTAGGGTAAAGGCTCGCTAATTCCGTTCTAATCGATGTCGCTCCATTCGACGCTCAATGTCCACGTCAGGCTGCCAGTTCCAATTGGTATTTTTCCATCATAGGTGAACTGATCGATGGTCAGGATAAATGCCGTTATCGCTTGAGAAGAGGGCTGCGGAGGCGGGCCGAAGCTGATGAAAGTATCACATCCACCTGGATTAAATGTTCCAAGGACGATGCAAATGAGTGAATTCTGATTGACCGTGCCGTCCGGATTCATCAAACAGCGAACCGCGTTAAGTAATCCTGGACCGTCAAGGCCAGTGAACCGCGTCACCGAGCCAACGAGTTGCGATGAAAGAACTATCTGAAAGATGCCCTGAAAATTGCGAGGTGAGCCGTTGCTATCAACAGTTATTCCAAAAACGGGCTGACCCGGCTCGGTTCGACAATTAAACGCGAGATGGCGGGTCTTCGAGCGTATTGTCGGGTCTGCCATCGTTCCTTATCGCTGAGAATTCGCTGCCGTAGTTCGGCATTGCCAAAATTGGGTCGTCAAACTGTGCGGCTCCAAACCGTTTTGATCAGGCGCCTAAAGCAGCAGAGCCCCGCTTGCGACGATTCCGCCACCAGACAAGAAGACCGCCGCCGATGAATACCAGGCCCGGCAATCCCCCACCGGCGATGGGACCGGGGGCACCCGCCACCGCATATTTGAAGGAGAAACCCTCGCCGCTACTCATCGTCTCATCAAATGTTAGCCTGATATCGTTAGGACCGGCTCCCAATAATATGTCGATCAGGTTGTTCGAGAAGAACCCCTGTGCCGAGGCGAGACTATTAAAAGACTGACTATCGAGGACGTTACCGTTGTCGAGGATTTGAAATGTTGCGCTGTCGAAAGCAGTTCCGAGCGAGGCATTGTTGAACAAGTCAACTAGAAAAACACCTCCGTTGTTGTTGAATATAAAATCAGCGCTCTCCATGTAGGTGAGTGACGCGCCTGTGCCACCATAGCCAGCGCCCATTGAACCATACGCGACTGTCAAAGGACCCGCAGCGAATGCACTTATGACGGAAAAGCTCTGCCCTGGATTGATCGCGTTAGGAAGAGAAATGGCACCACCAAAAGTCGTCTGGGTCAAAGCGCTTGCTGGCCCCCCGACCGGTGAAGTTGCCGATGCAACAATGCGTTGTCCTGACGGACCGATCGATGTGCTGGTCGCGACGGCTGCACCTGTGCCGATTCCCACCGCCGTTGAATAGGCTGACGCTACGCCTGAGCCAACCGCTGATGCACTTGCCGCCGCATTGGACGTGCCAGCGCTGCCTTGCGGCAGACCACTTCCTGCGGCACCGCCCGTGGCGTTCGCAGTGGAGCTGACGTTTACCCCGTTGAGGGTGGACGTGAGCACAATGTAAGCCGTGGCGTTGCCGCCATTGCCCCCAGCAGCCCCAAGGCCATTACCATTATAAGCGAGCGAATTTCCGCCAGCACCTGCGGTTGCGTTCACGATTCCTGAAAGCGATCCGGCCGCATTATCCGTGACGATCAGCGTCGAGGTGGCATTCCCTCCGGCACCCCCATTTCCTTTCCCCGACGATCCGCCACCGCCGCCGCCGGTCGCGGATTGGTACAGAAAAAGCGAACCACTCGTTGAGCCGCTTACTGCGTTGGTCAGGTTCACTCCTGCCCCAGCGCCGCCATTGCCGAACCCGGTTTGTGATGACAAGGATGATGTACCACCGGCACCGCCAGTCACACTGGCTGAAACCTGCACGGTCCCGCTGCCCGAACTGCCGGTCCCATTCGCGATCGCGGTGCCACCCTGGCCGCCTGAGCCGTCGGTTTCTCTGCCACTGGCCGAACCGAACCCGCCGTTTCCGCCGAAAGCACTCGCCGATACGGATACGGAATTGTTGCC
>Ga0075028_100000812_pt1 | contig 11123 bp, 10 predicted proteins | sample LitLauG_LLR_2014_FD_71390 | JGI IMG/M metagenome (GOLD analysis project Ga0075028, IMG submission 71390) | Freshwater sediment microbial communities from Pennsylvania, USA - Little Laurel Run_MetaG_LLR_2014 | ecosystem: Environmental > Aquatic > Freshwater > Creek > Sediment | place: USA... | reverse complement strand
TTGCTCACGCGGTCGGCGATCTCCGTGATCTCCAGGATGGGATCCACTTCAGTGGTGATCTTCTTCAACTCGCCGGCGCGGTCAAGCGCGGCGATAAAGTCTCGCAGATCGTCGTAAGCCAAGGTTTCTCCTGAAACACGTGCAACGGATGATTATAGAAGCTGGCGACAAAATCGAGCAGCATACCTCATAAATGCCACCTCTCCTGTAAAATCGCTTTCGCGAGGTACGGATGCAGCGACGGGTAGTGATCACAGGGATGGGCTGCGTCAGCCCCAACGGTATCGGGAACGAAGCATTTACCAAGGCAGCGCTAGCGGGCACGAGCGGAGTTGGCAAAATCACCCACTTCGACGCCTCCGAGATTCCCGTCCAGATTGCGGGCGAGGTGCGCGGATTCGACGAACTTGCCTGGGTGGATAAGAAAGAACGCCGGAACGTGGGCCGTGTGCTGCCTCTTGCCATAGCGGCGGCGACCGAGGCATTTGCCGATGCGGGCATCAACATCGATTCCCTTCCCCTCGCCGAACGCCAGCGCACCGGCGTCATTCTTGGAACAGGCGGCGGCGCCCAGGAATTCACCGAAGAGCAATATCGAATTTTTCATCACGGCCTGTTCAAGCAGATGTCGGCCCACTGTATTCCAACCGGCGTCATGGGCACATTTTCGAGCGACATCAGCATTCGCTTCGGCCTGCGCGGAGCAAGCCATGTTGTAACGACGGGCTGCACGTCCTCAACCGACGCCTTCGGCTATGCCTACCGCCAGATACGCGGCGGGCGCCTCGACGCGGCGCTGACAGGCGGCGCTGATGCCCCCATCGCTTTGGGAATCATGAAGGGTTTCGTGCTGATGAAAATCCTGACTGACACCTGGAACGCCGACCCCGAGCGCGGTTCCCGCCCCTTCAATGCCGATCGCGACGGCTTCGTCCTGGCCGAGGGCGCCTGGATGTTCGTAGTCGAAGAAATGGAGCATGCACGCGCGCGCGGCGCCAAGATTTACGCCGAAGTCGCCGGATACGGCTCGACCTGCGAAGCTTACCACCGGGTGCGCATGCTGGAATGCGGCGAAGAATCCGCGCGGGCCATCGAACTCGCAATGCGCGAGGCCGGCATTACTCCAGCAAACGTGGATTATGCCAACCTGCACGGAACCTCAACCCAGCTTAACGACCGCATCGAAACCCGTGCGCTGAAGTTGGCGTTGGGCGAGGAGCGAGCCAAACAGGTGCCCATGTCGGCGATCAAATCGCAAATCGGGCATCCACAAGGGGCCTCAGGCGCGGCTGGAATCGCCGCAACTCTAGTCGCGATGCAAAGCGGCCAGATTCCCCCGACCGCGAATCTGGAAAAGCCCGACCCCGAATGCGACCTGGACTACGTTCCGGAAGCAGGACGCAAAGTCAACATTGAGCACGCCGTGTGCAACTGCATCGCTTTCGGGTCCAAGAATTCTGCGTTAGTGCTCAGCCGCGTGGCCTGATTCGATTAGGAAATACTGGACAACAGGAGAATTCGCATGTACGTCCGAACTCAACCCAATCGCTTGCTGCACTCCTCCCCGAGGCTGTTCGCCGTCGCCACCACCGCCATGGCTTTTCTATTGACCGTGTCTCTTTCGGCTCAGACCGCCGCGCCGCCTTCCGCCCAGGAAACACCCCGCGACTGGAAAGCTGTGGAGGAAGCGATGAGCCGCTCTGGACAGATGCAACCGGGCGACGTCATCCGGTTTCCCATGCCGAGGAGGGACCTGCACATAGCGCTCGAAGGCGTTGATATCAAGCCGGGACTTGCCCTGGGCTCCTGGGTCGCCTTCAAGCGGGATGCTGACATGGCGATGGTGATGGGCGACCTGGTCCTGACCGAAGACGAAATTCAACCCGTTATGGCAAAGCTTCAGGAAGGCGGCATCGCGGAATCTGCGATCCACAATCATCTGATCGGCGAACTCCCCCACGTAATGTACATGCACATCTCGAGTCACGGAGATGCCGCGCAGATGGCAAAAGCGATTCGCGCGGCCATCGCTCTAACCAAGACTCCAGGACCCGATCCCGGCGCAGCACCGCCAGCGCCCGCTGAACTTGGTATCGATCAGAAACAGGTTGAGCAGATTTTGGGACACTCCGGGAAAGTTAGCGGCGGAGTGCTGCAGGTTGGAGTACCAAGATCGGAGACCATCACGGATAGCGGCATGGTTGTTCCCCCGTCGATGGGGGTGGCCACCGCCCTGAACTTCCAGCCTACTGGAGGGGGAAAAGCCGCCATCACCGGAGATTTCGTCCTGCTCGCCAGCGAAACAAATGCCGTCATGAAAACGCTGCGGCAAAGCGGAATTCAAGTCACGGCGCTGCACAGCCACATGCTGAGGGAGGAACCTCGCCTTTTCTTCATGCATTTTTGGGCGAACGATGACGCCGTGAAACTCGCGAGAGGATTGCGCGCAGCTCTCGACAACACGAACTCGGCAAAGTGAACCCAGCTAAATGAACGCAGAACCCAGCTCGGAAGCGCACGAACCGACCAAAGTGCCCCTCACGAAGTTCGTTGGCTATTTCCTCTGGCTGGGAACCGTCGGCTTCGGAGGGCCCATTGCCCTAGCCGGACACATGCAGCAAGACCTCGTTGACCAGCGTAAATGGGTCAGCAAGGAAGACTACCTCGAAGGCCTCGCCCTGGCGCAACTTGCGCCCGGTCCATTAGCGGCCCAACTCGCGATATACCTGGGTTATCTGCGCGCTGGAATCCTCGGCGCAACCGCCGTTGGAATCGCTTTCGTCCTGCCTTCGTTTTTAATGGTGCTCGCCCTTTCCGCCGCCTACGTTCGTTTCGGCGGATTGCCTTGGATGCAGGGCATGTTCTACGGCATCGGCGCCGCCGTGATCGGCATCATTACGCGCTCGGCGTTCAAGCTCACTAAACTCACCTTGGGCAAAGACAAGCTCCTATGGGGAATCTTTGCTGTACTGGCCGTCTCCACCGCTTGGACTTCACGCGAAATCATTTGGCTGTTCTTGCTCGGCGGCGTCCTCGCAGTCTTGATCAAAGCCCCTCTTTCTCTGGCGCGGATGAGAAGTGTCGCACCTGCGTTCTTCGCTTTTGGAACATTGGGCACCAGCAGCCCCTTGTTACAAATCTTCTTGTACTTCGCAAAAGCCGGATTGTTCGTTTTCGGAAGCGGCCTGGCCGTCGTGCCGTTCCTCTACGGTGGGACGGTACAAGAGCATCACTGGATTACCGACCACCAGTTCCTCGACGCGGTTGCAGTGGCGATGATCACGCCAGGTCCAGTAGTGATTACCGTTGCCTTTATCGGCTATCTCGTAGCGGGAGTTCCGGGCGCGATCGCGGCAGCGATGGGTATCTTCTTGCCCGTCTATCTTGTGGTCGTGCTCCTGGCTCCCTCGTACAAGCGTTGGGCCAAGAATCCCCAGCTGAACGCTTTCGTCCGCGGCGTCACGGCGGCAGCAACGGGAGCAATCGCCGGAGCGGTGGTGGTGCTTGCCCGGCGTTCCGTCTACGACCTGCCCACCGTGCTGATCTGCGGGATCAGCCTGGCTGTGCTATTCCGCTGGAAGGTTCCCGAGCCCGTTCTCATTGCGTGCGCCGCCGCCGCCGGTTTTCTGCTCCACCACGCGTAGACCAGCACTTGGCAACAAAACCGGAGCAGTGATCTCGCTATCTTTCCGTGTGGAAAATATCCAGCACCAGATACGTGCTGCGATTCACCAGGATGACGTGTCCGCCAACCAGCGCGTGAATACATCCCCGCGGCGCTGGAGGCAAGCGCCGCTCTAACTCCTCCGGACAAGGCAACATCTTTTTGCGCAGCCCCGGAGGCAGCGTTCCGCGCACACGCAGTTGCCGCTCCAAGCCCGGAGGCAGTCGGTCTCGTTTGGCCAACCCGGGAGGCAGGCTGTCGTGCTCATCGTGGTCGCGATACCAACCCCGCATCTCGTCGCGGTCATGATCGCGGTAATAATGGCCGTCCCGGTCACGATCGTCATCGCGATCGTGATCCTTGCCATGGCCGTGGCGGTCGGCAAGAGCAGACGCCGACAACGCCGCAACAAGAATTGCGCAAAGCGACATCCAGTGTTTTGATCTCACGGTGCACCTCTTCAGAAGAATGGCCTAACTGCCTTGAGGCTAATCACAGCAGAGACCCTCGGCAAATTACTAAGGCCCCCTGAACCTGAGTCGATACCGCGTGGCGTATAATTCGGGCGCATCCGGAGGAGATTCAATGAAAAAGAATTTCGCGATTGTGGCATTGCCGTTAACGCTGCTTCTCTGCTCGATAGCATCCATATCAGTTGCATCCATGGCCCAAACCGCGACCAAAGAAGCTCCCAAGGCCGCGAAATCTCCCTCAGCGGAAATTCTCGAAGCCTGGAACTACACGGGCAACAAGCTGGTTGCCATGGCCGAAGATTTCCCGGAAGACAAGTACGACTTCAAGACCACACCGGCCCAGCGCTCCTTCGCCGAAAATCTTCTGCACGTCGCCAGCGACTACTGCGTAGAAATCAGCGCCATCAAAGGCTCGCGCGTCGGACCTGCGGTCGAGCCGGAACACGATCTGACGCGCAAAGACTATCCCACCAAGGCCTCGGTGGTGAAGTTGCTGAAGGAGCTGGTAGCCGACGGCGCCGCTGTGATCAAAGAGCAAGGCGACGCGGGTCTGACCAAAGAAGCCAAAAGCCCTTACGAGAATTCCATGCAGCATGTTTGGTACGCATGGGCCGGAACCATCGAGCACGCCGGCGAACATTACGGACAGCTCGTTGTGTACTACCGCGTCGCCGGCATGGTGCCGCCGGAATCAAGACCGAAGAAGTAGACTCGCGTGGCGCGGGCGAGGGCGCCCGCGCCACTCAAACAGTTATTCGTCCTCTTCCCGCAGCTTCGCCAAAACCCCAATATCCTCCAGCGTAGTCGTGTCGCCTTTAATCTCTCCGCCCCCGGCCAGCTCGCGCAGCAATCGCCGCATGATCTTTCCGCTTCGGGTCTTCGGCAGCACGTCGGCAAACCGAATCTCGTCGGGACGCGCCAAGGACCCGATTTCCTTGGTCACCCACTTCTTAAGCTCGTCTTTCAGCTCGGGAGACGGCACGCGCCCCTTTTCCAAAGTCACAAACGCGCAAATCGACTGACCCTTAATATCGTCCGCGCGGCCAACAACCGCAGCCTCGGCCACAGCCTCGTGAGCCACCAGCGCCGATTCCACTTCCATCGTGCTCAACCGGTGCCCGCTGACGTTGATCACATCATCGACGCGCCCCATGATCCAGTAATAGCCGTCCGAATCCTTGCGCGCGCCGTCGCCCGTAAAATACGTCCCCGGAATCTGCGACCAATACTGCCGCACATACCGGTCCGGGTCGCCGTAGATGGTCCGGAGCATCCCCGGCCAAGGTTTCTTGATGATGAGATAACCTCCGCCGCCATCCGGCACTGGCTGTCCATCCAGTGTCACTATTTCCGGAACAACACCCGGTATGGGAAGCGTCGCCGAGCCGGGCTTGGTCGCAATCGCACCGGGAATCGGCGCAATCATGATGTGTCCCGTCTCCGTCTGCCACCAGGTATCGACGATCGGGCAGCGATTCTGCCCGATCACCTCGCGATACCACATCCAGGCCTCGGGATTAATCGGCTCACCCACCGACCCAAGCAGCCGAAGGCTCGACAGCCGATGCTTCTTCGGCCATTCGTCGCCCCATTTGATGAACGTACGAATCGCCGTCGGCGCCGTATAAAAAATGTTGACCTGATGCTTGTCGATCATCTGCCAGAAGCGATCCGGCTCGGGAAAGTTCGGCGCGCCTTCGTACAGCACAGTCGTAGCGCCATTTTGCAGCGGTCCGTAAACGATGTAGCTATGCCCCGTGACCCAGCCGATATCCGCCGTGCACCAATAGGTGTCTTCCTCTTTGAGATCAAAAACCCACTTCGTGGTGATGTACGTCGCCACGGAATATCCGCCCGTCGTATGCACTACGCCTTTGGGCTTGCCGGTCGTTCCAGATGTGTAAAGAATGTAGAGCGGATGCTCGGAATCCAGCGGCTCGGCCGGGCAAACGTCCGACGCCGTCTCCATTAACTCCTGCCACCAGTGGTCGCGTCCGGGCGTCATGTTGATCGGCGAGCCGGTTCGCTTGTAAATAATCACGTTCTTCACCGACGGGCAGGTCTTCAACGCCTCTTCCACGGCCGGGAAAAGCTTGACTTCACTTCCCCGCCGGTACGAACCATCCTGCGTAATCACCGCCACCGCCTGCGAATCGTGAATACGATCGACCAGCGCATTGGCTGAGAACCCGCCGAAAACCACGGAATGTGGCGCCCCGATCCGCGCACAGGCCAGCATGGCAATCGCCAGTTCGGGAGCCATGCCCATATAGATTGCGACCCGGTCGCCCTTCTGAACGCCGCGTGCCTTCAGCACATTGGCAAACTTCTGCACTTCGCGGTGGAGCTGCTGATAGGTCAGCGTCCGAACCTCCCCTGGTTCGCCTTCCCACACGATCGCAGCTTTGTTCTTGCGCGGGCCTTGCACGTGCCGGTCGAGGCAGTTATAGGAAATGTTGGTTTGCCCACCGACAAACCATTTCGCCCAGGGCGCATTCCACTCCAGCACGCGATCCCACTTCTTGAACCAGTGCAGTTCGCCTGCAATGCCTCCCCAGAACTGCTCGGGCTGCGCCACCGATTCGCGATACAGGCGCTCGTAGGCCTCCAGGCTGCCGATATGCGCGGCGGCGCGGAACTCGGCCGACGGCTCAAATTTGCGCTGCTCCTGGAGAATCGATTCAATCCCGCTGGACTGACCGCCGCGCGGTTCGTTGGATCCCGATGACATGCCTTCCACCTCTCGTGTTTTTGCACCGCTCCTGCGTAGAGCAAACCACTATAAATCAACCGCCAAATCAACCGCCAAACCGACTGAATACGGGCCAGTTCGGAGCCGCATGCAGCCAGGAATGCCCGGCGGCATTGCAACCCCAACCGTTTGTATTTCATCTATGCGAGTGCTACCATCGCGTTTAGAACCGATTGATTGGAGACCCCCATGGCGGACAACAGCGGCAGTGGTTTGGTATGGTTTTTGGCGGGATTGGGCATTGGCGCGGCAGCGGGAATTTTGTACGCTCCTCGTTCCGGAGCAGAAACTCGGGAAGCATTGCGCGCTCAAGCGGAAGAAGGCGCGGAGAAGGCGCGGCATCATGCGCGGCGTGCTCGCGAAACCGCTGGCGATTGGATTGATCGTGGCCGCGACACCATGAGCGAACACAAAGAGAACGTTCGCGCGGCGTGGGAAGCGGGCCGTCAGGCGTATCGTGAAAAGACGGATGCGCCAGTGGAAAATCTGTAGTTTTTGCGTTTCGGAACGGCGCTCGGCTGCTGCTGCAGGTGATGGGTCGCAAGGGCCAAGGGGCGCGATCAAGTTGTGATCAAGTATGGATAAACTGACACTATTCATCGCCGTCACCTCCGCTGCCGTGGTCTTGCAGATGCTGATCCTCGCCGGCATGTTCTACAGCATGCGAAAAACCAGCGCTCGCATGGAGGCGCTGGCTGGCGAAGTCCGCACGAAAGCGCTTCCCGCGATCGAGCAAGCCCACGCCATGCTCACGGAAGTCCGTCCGCAGGTAGCCGAAGTTCTCAGCAACCTCACTCACACCACCAATCTCGTCCGCGGCCACATGACGCGCCTCGATGCTACGGTCAACGACGCTCTCGACCGTACACGCCTGCAAGTTATCCGCACCGACGAGCTCATCACGCGAACGCTCGACAAAGTTGAAGACGCCACCGAAGCCGTCCATACGACGGTCATGTCGCCGATGCGCCAGCTTTCCGGAATCATGCACGGCGTCTCCACCGGCCTCAGCTTCCTCCTCGGGCGCTCGCGAAATGGTCGCGACTCTGTCGGCGTCCCGCAAGACGAGATGTTTATTTAGGGAAACATAGTTTCTACGACCTTGGGTGCTGGCAAACTTGCCAGCACCCCCCACCTTTTCCAGGGCAAAGAAAAAGCGAAGCTTGGCAGCATTCTCAGTGCCTCAGTGTCTCCGTGGTGAAATCGGGCTTTTGCGTGCCGAAGATGCGACCTGGGTGCTGGCAAATCTGCCAGCACCCCCCTCCTCTTAGAGGGCAAAGAAAAAGCGAAGCTTGGCACCCTTCTCCGTGCCTGAGCGCCTCCGTGGTGAAATCGGGTCGTAGCCGGGCGAAAAAACGACCTTGGGTGCTGGCAAATTTGCCAGCACCCCCACCTGCTTTTCAGGCAAAGAAAAAGCGAAATACGGCTCGCTGGCATCACTCTGCTATTCTTAACCAATTCCCAAGCTTCGAGGTCTTGCTTTGCCGCCACAAAAATTCACCGTGGGACTGATCCAGATGTCCTGCACGCCCGACCCAGACGAGAATATGGACGCCGCGGTCGCGCATATTCGGGAAGCAGCCAAGCTCGGTGCGCAGGTGATTTGCCTGCCCGAACTTTTCCAGACGCAGTATTTCTGCCAGCGCGAAGACCTGGCTCTCTTTGACCTTGCCGAACCCATTCCCGGACCCGCCACCGAGCGTTTAGGCCCGCTCGCTCGCGAACTGAAGGTCGCCATCGTCGCTTCCCTCTTCGAGAAGCGCGCCCCCGGCGTTTATCACAACACCGCCGTCATTTTCGACAACGACGGCGCGCTGCGCGGCAAATACCGCAAGATGCACATTCCCGACGACCCGCTCTACTACGAAAAATATTACTTCACGCCCGGAGACCTCGGCTATCAGGCGTTTAACACCGCGCCGGGACGAATTGGAACGCTCGTTTGCTGGGATCAGTGGTATCCCGAAGGCGCGCGTTTGACGGCGCTGCAGGGCGCGAACGTGCTCTTTTATCCCACGGCCATCGGCTGGCACCCGGCTGAAAAAGCTGAATTCGGCGTGGCGCAGCACGATGCCTGGCGAACGATTCAGCGCTCGCATGCCATTGCCAACGGCGTTTACGTTGGCGTCGTCAATCGCGTGGGCAAAGAAAACGGCGATATTCGCGGGAAAGCCGCGCCGGGCGCGGGATTGGAGTTTTGGGGAGGGTCGTTTCTGTGCGACCCCTTTGGCGTCGTCATCGCGGAGGCATCGCACGACAAGGAAGAAATTCTGGTCGGCGAAGTCGATCTCGCTCGCATTGAAGACGTTCGCCGCAATTGGCCTTTCCTGCGCGACCGCCGTATCGATTCTTACGCCCCAATCACCAGCCGCTTGATCGATTGATCGATAATCGTAAGATCGATTGTCGTAAGATCGATGATCGCAGTATCGAATTTCGAAACCACCATGTCCTCGAATTCCGAAGCGTCGCTCAAACGCCGCATGCCCGCCGAATGGGAGCCTCACGCTGCCACCTGGCTGGCGTGGCCCCATTTTCGCGGGGATTGGCCGGGTAAATTCGATCCCATCCCCTGGGTCTACGCGGAAGTCATCCGTAACCTGACGCCTCATGAGCGCGTGGACCTCATTGTCCAGGATGCGGCCACCGAGGCGAAAGCCCGCAAGATTCTCGACCGGGCCGGCGCCCTTTCGCCGAACGTCGTTTTCCATCGCTGGAAAACCGACCGCATCTGGACCCGCGACTCAGGATGCATTTACGTGGAGGAAGCAGGCGCGCTGCGAGCATTGCATTTCCGCTTCAACGCCTGGGCAAAGTATCCCAATTTTGCTCACGACGCCAAGGTTGGAGCGCTGATGGCGTGTGCCGCCAAATCTATAATAATCAGTCCGATGAAGGACAAATATAGAGTCATACTTGAAGGTGGATCGATCGACGTCAATGGCCGAGGCATTCTGCTTACGACGGAAGAATGCCTCCTCAGCAAAGTCCAGGAGCGCAATCCCGGCTTCACGCGTGGCGACTACGAGCGCATGTTTGCGGACTATCTCGGCATTGCCAAGGTAATTTGGTTAGGCAAAGGAATCGAAGGCGACGACACGCACGGGCACGTCGACGATCTCAGCCGCTTCGTGGCGCCCGACACCGTGCTCACCATGGTGGAGCCTAATTCGTCTGATCCAAACCACGAAATTCTTGCGGAGAACGTCCGCCGTCTTCGCGCCGCGACCGATCAGGATGGCAAGAAACTACAAGTGGTCGAACTCCCCCTGCCTCGCCGACTGATGTTCGAAGGCCGCCGCTTGCCCGCGAGCTACGGCAATTTCTACATCGCGAACGGCGTGGTCCTGGTCCCCGTGTTCAACGATCCGAACGATCGCATCGCGCTCAACACGCTGGCGGAACTCTTCCCCAAGCGCGAGATCATACCAATTTACAGCGGCGACTTTGTCTGGGGATTCGGGGCGATGCACTGCATGAGCCAGCAGCAGCCGGCGCTCTGACATGGGCGGGATGCTCTTTCGCCCCTGCTGGGCTGGCGTGTTTCTCGACCGGGACCCACGGCTTACGCCGTGGGCTTTAGTCTTTTTAATTCCCCGAAGAGAGCGGTTTTGCCGAGTTTCGATTTCTATTGCTGCCTCATGAACGACGAACTCTACATGGAAGAAGCCCTACGCTCGGCGCAGCGGGCGCTCGAAGCTGGGGAGGTCCCCGTCGGGGCGGTCGTTGTTCATGAGAACAAGATCATCGCCCGCGGACATAATCTCAGCATCACGAATCACGACCCCACCGCGCACGCGGAAATCCTCGCGTTGCGGGCAGCCGGTGCAGCCCTCGGCAACTACCGCCTGAGCACCTGCACCCTGTTTGCTACAATTGAGCCATGCGCGATGTGCGCTGGAGCTGCGGTTCATGCGCGGATTCAGCGGCTGGTGTATGGGGCGAAGGATCCTAAGGCTGGCGCGGACGGATCGATCTTGCAGGTGGTAAACCACCCGGACCTGAACCATCGCATGGAAGTACAGTCGGGAGTGTTGGCGGGCCGTTGCGCGGAATTGCTGCAAACATTTTTTCGGCAGCGCCGGGCACCTTAGGCGCTTGGACCTGTTAGGCGCCCGATCGGTTAGGCTCTCGGCCTGATTGGCGTGATGTTGCACCGCGGAGAGGTGCGTGAGTGGTTGAAACGATCCGCCTCGAAAGCGGACATACCTTAACGGGTATCGTGGGTTCAAAT